>Ga0114930_10005095_pt1 | contig 10900 bp, 11 predicted proteins | sample AnhtaG_FD_87300 | JGI IMG/M metagenome (GOLD analysis project Ga0114930, IMG submission 87300) | Deep subsurface microbial communities from Anholt, Denmark to uncover new lineages of life (NeLLi) - Anholt_01485 metaG | ecosystem: Environmental > Aquatic > Marine > Oceanic > Sediment | place... | reverse complement strand
CGCGGGCCTGGTTGCGTTAGCTGGGATGACTCTTGGCCTGTACCTGTAACTGCGCCCGATTCCCGACCTGCGCTATGCATTGGAGATTGGCTCGACGCCCGCCTTGAGCTACAACCAGGTCGTCAAGGGTTACGGTGAGCACACCGCCGAGACCGCCCTGCTGCGGCCGAGTAGGGCGATTGATCTGTTCCCGTTGCGCCTGACTCAGGCGCAGATCCTGGACAGAGTGGTCGAGAGCCTGCATGGCGAAGTCGAGTACGATTGTCTGCCACTCTTGGACAGCGATGGCCAGATTCTCGATCAGCGGCCAGCAGACTGTGCTGTTGGATACAATGACCTATTCGGTCCGACTCATCCCTACCGTCGGCTGAAGGCAAATCGTGGCTGAGGGAGCACCTTGAAGGGCTCCAGCGGGCCAAGGGATATCCGGTGTGGTCGCCCTATCGAGAGTGAGCTGGGACAAGGAAGCACCTTTGCCTTTGCCGTACCCGCGTCTTTGCTAGAGGGAGAACGTGATCTGATGGGGGACGATGCAGCGCTGCCTGACGCTGGATCGACTGTTCTGGAGGATTGACGATCACTGAACTGCTGCAAGCTGTGCGCAGTAGTAGGAGTTGTCCATGGAAACGAACACGCAACAACAGGGAACCTGGTACCTGAGAATCGTCCAAGGGCCCTTGTCGGGGCAACAGTTTGTCATCGAACACAGCCTGGTTACGGTCGGGCGCGATCCCGGCAATCACATCGTGATCGACTTGCCTGGCGTATCGCGGCAACATGCCCGGCTGACGTACCAGAACGGCTGGTTTTTCGTCGAGGATCTGGGTGGCGCGAATGGTGTGACCGTCAACGGTGTACGGATCGGCGCACCGCAAGCGCTCAATCTGGGAGATCAGGTTGGGCTGAGCAGCAACGTGACCTTTGTGCTGGATTGGGTCTCAAAGAGCGATGAGACTGCGTTGATGGGATATGCGGCAGCCAGCACCCCACCGCAAGGTGCGCCATCCCTGCCGGAGCATCGGGTGCCATCTGCACCAGGCTATGACGCGCCTACAGTACGGTGGCAGGTTGCACAGCAGGCACCGAGAGTACCACAGCCGCTACCTCAGCCTGCCTTTCAACCAAGGCCCGTATCAGCAGGACCGGGAACGATCTTGCCTTTCGTCGGATGTGGCCTGATTCTCTTGATGCTGGTCGCCGTGGCCACAGTGGCAGCGTTGGTGTTTGCCAAGGTCTTGCCTAACCCTTTTGCGATGCCCACGCCCACTCCTACAGTGACGTCCGCTGTGCCGCCCCTCCAAACGCCCACTCCCCTTGGGGTATGGACAGCTACGCCGGCGGGCCAACCATCCAGCACACCGTACCCGACCTATACGCCGTACCCAACCTACACCCCGCTACCGACCCAGGCTCCCACGCATATCCCTGCACCCACAGACACGCTACCTGCGCCTACGAACACGCCGGTTCCACCTACGGATACGCCGATTCCACCTACGAGCACACCGGTTCCACCTACGAGCACGCCGATTCCACCCACGAGCACACCAGTTCCGCCTACGAGCACACCAGTTCCACCTACGAGCACACCAGTTCCACCTACGAGCACACCAGTTCCACCCACGAGCACGCCGATTCCGCCCACCAGAACACCCACCTTCACTCCGACGTCCACGTCGACACCAACCACCGCTGCCCCGCTGTCCGTGGACTGGACATTGGAAGACAAGTGGTGCGTGTCAAAGCACCAATGGGTGGCCAAGTTCCGGATCACAGTGACTGGCGGCAGCGGACAGTATACCTACTACCGCGACATTGACAAGCTCCACGGGCCGACGAACGAAACAACCTATATATATGAACTGAAATATGGGACCAAATCGGCGGCAGTCGGCACGTTTTTCGTTGAGTCTGGCGGCAAGCGTGCCGAGAAAAAGTTTTGGGTCCCGCATCCCGACTGCAGCGGCTTCTGAGACTCAGCAGACCCGACATCGCATCGGCTCTGGCCTGGACATCGCACACTGCGTGTGCGATGTCCAGGTTGAGTAGCCCTGGATCGGCTGAGACCGCGTTTGTCCATAGGGGTGAGGTATGGTAGAATGGGAACGCGTGAGCACTGGATGTCATTCATCTGATCTTTTGACGCTTGGTCACCGGTCAGGTGAGCATAGTACAGGAGGAAAGCTTGAAACCGGTTAAGGTAGTCATACTTGGCGCTGGCGGGCGTGGGTTCTATGCCTATGGAAACTGGATTCTCAATCACCCGGATATGATCCGCGTGGTTGCTGTGGCTGAGCCAGACCCAGAGCGGCGCAGGCGGTTCGCGCGAGCACATCAGCTGCCCGCAGAGCGGGTGTTCGTCGATCACTGTGCACTTTTCGCACAGGGACAGCTCGCGCAGAGGCTGATCAACGCCACGATGGATCGTCAACACATAGAGACAACGCTGGGCGCATTGGCGGCAGGCTATGACGTGCTACTAGAAAAGCCCATGGCCGCCACGCCACACGATTGCGTGCGCCTGGTACGTGCTGCCGAGTCGGCGGGCAAAATGCTGCACATCTGCCACGTGATGCGTTACAGCCCGTTTTATGCCACGCTATATGAGACACTGCGATCGGGCGCTGTGGGCGAGGTGATGACCGTGGATCACCGGGAGAACGTTGCCTTTTGGCATCAGGCGCACAGTTTTGTGCGCGGGAACTGGGGAAACAGCGGGCGCTCCGCGCCCATGATCCTCTCCAAGAGCTGTCACGACATGGACATTCTGTTCTGGCTCTTGGGCCGCCGCGTGAAAAAGCTCTCCTCATTTGGTACGCTGACGCACTTTCGACCTGACCAGGCGCCGGAGGAAGCGCCCGAGCGTTGTACAGACGGATGCCCACATTGGGAGAGCTGCCCATACTATGCGCCTCGCATCTACCTGCGCGATCACAGCGGCTGGCCCATCAGCGCCATCGCACTGGATTTGAGCTACGAAGGCCGAATTGAGGCATTGCGCAGCGGGCCATATGGACGTTGTGTGTATCGCTGCGACAACGACGTGGTCGATCATATGACCATCAACATGCTGTTTGAGGACGATGTGACAGTAACCTTTACTATGCACGCCTTCTCACACGAGAACTGTCGCACGATGCGCTACGATGGGACCCGAGCCAGCTTGAGAGGACACGGCGGAAGGGGCGACCTGACGCTATATGATTTCAGGACAAAGGTGGAACGCGAGGTCCCTATTCCCAGGGGTGAGGGAGGACACGGAGGGGGAGACGCCGGTCTCATGAACGCCTTTGTCAGGGCGTCGAACGGCCAAGGACCGGCGCTGCGCACCTCGGCCCGGGACTCGCTCGAAAGCCACCTGATGGCCTTTGCCGCCGAGGAGTCACGGCTGAACGGGGGCAAGCTGATAGATATGGACGAGTACCGGGCACGCATTGAGGCCCAGGTTGTCGCACAAGAGAGGTCGTGACGCAACACATGGAATTGGACGAATATCAGAAACTGGCCCTAAGGACTGCCGGGCACCGCGAGAGCAGCGAAAAAGTGTTGACCTACGCAGCCCTGGGACTGACCGGCGAGTCAGGCGAGGTCGCCGAGATCATAAAGAAGGCTTTCTACCACGGTCATACGCTGGACAAAGAGTTGCTGCGCAAAGAGTTGGGTGATGTCCTATGGTACCTGGCGGTGATGGCAGACAGCCTGGGGCTCAGCCTGGATCAGATAGCCACCGACAACATTGCCAAGTTGACGACACGCTACCCGCAAGGCTTCTCGCAGGCCAGGTCGATCAACCGTCGCGACTAGCTGCTACGCTCGTGATAGGCGCCCGGCGTAGCCGAGCCATAGCTGAGACCAACGACAGAGGTTTTGAGAACCACCGGTTCTCATCAGCGCCTGATCCCTCAACCCGACGGCTCGCAATCAGGTGCCAACGTCCCGCTTGACCCACTGCTGCTGGTGCAGAAGAGCGAGATCGCTTTCTTGATGGCCCCGCTGCCGCATCGGGGACATTGGAACTGGCGCTCACGACTGGCTGAGAGGACCAGCTTTTCGAACCTGCAACCGCAACTTGTGCACTTGTATTCAAAAATAGGCATTCCTCGCACACCTTCAAAGTTGTGCCGTGCAGTGAACAAACTCAGCGCTGAGGATCTGTTCGTTCATCTACGGGTTTTCAGGCACCTAGCGCGCCATCAATCCACTCCTGCAGCGCGTACTTAGTGCGCACACGGATGGTGCGAGCGACCAGTTCGCCGTCCTTGAACAGGAGCAGCGTGGGGATGCTCATAAGCCCAAACTGGGTGGCTGTGGCAAGGTTTTCGTCCGTGTTCATTTTGGCGAACACGACCTTGCCGTCATAATCTTCTGCCAACTCCTCAACGATCGGGCTGAGCATGCGGCATGGACCGCACCACGGTGCCCAGAAATCGACCAGCACCGGAAGTTCAGAGTCAAGCACTCGGCTCTCGAATTCGGCATCGGTGAGGTGCAGCAAACTGCTCATTCTGTTTTCTCCTTGTGTTTCTGTTGATCCAGAAATCGTACCGCTTCGATAGCAGCCGCAGCACCTGTACCTACGGCTGTCACGATCTGACGAAAGATCGCGTCTTGTACGTCGCCAGCGGCAAAGACGCCTGGCACATTGGTCCACTGCCGCTTGTCGGTGATGACATGCCCTGTCTCGTCCAGCTCAAGCTGATCCCTGAACAAACCCGTGTTGGGCACGTGCCCGACGTAAATGAACACGCCATCAGTCTCTATCGTAGAGATCTCGCCTGTCTTCACGTTCCGTACCTTGACCGCTGCTGCTTCCTGATCCCCCAGGATCTCTTCCACGACGGTGTTCCACACAAATTGGATCTTGTGATTGTCAAAGGCACGCTCTTGAAGGAGCGCGTCGGCGCGCAGCCGATCTCGACGGTGGATGATCTTGATCTCGCTGACCAGGCGGGTCAGGAAAAGGCTCTCATCTATGGCGCTGTTTCCGCCGCCCACCACGACGACCCGTCGATCTTTGTAAAAGTACCCATCGCACGTAGCGCAGTAAGAAACGCCGTGCCCACGAAACTTGTCCTCTCCGGGTACGCCCAGCTTGCGCGGCGAAGACCCCGTAGTAACAATGACCGTCTTGGCAGCGTATTCTTCCGAGCGCGTATGAACCTCGAACGGATAGGTCTGGAAATCAACCCTCGTCACCGTCTCGAATCGAATCTTGGCCCCAAATCGCTCAGCGTGGGTCTGCATCTGCTGGGCCAAAGCCATCCCACCTACCCCGTCTGGAAAGCCCGGGTAATTCTCGATCTCGGTCGTCGTCGCTGCCTGCCCGCCCATTACTTCGCCGATGAGGACCAACGGCTCTGCCGCTGCACGCGCGCCGTACAAGGCTGCCGTGAAACCGGCTGGCCCGCCGCCGATGATGACTATGTCTTGCTCGGGCCCGGGTTTCTCTGGCATGCCCAGGCCAAAGCCTGGCGAAAGGATGAACTCGCTCACTTTTTCCTCCCTCGACCTTGACAACGCCGCAATTACAGTCTATAATCTGTCTATGATACCCATAGGGGGTATGGGTATCTAGGAAGAGTATATCACGTTTGGTGCGCTTTGTCAAGTCCGATCTTGAGGCCAGGGCACGCTGACGGGAGAAACGTCTACGGGCAGCGCTGCACCTGGAGGAGGACAGAAATCGAAAACCAGGTTCAATCCCCCAACAAGCAAATCCTGGACCGGTTGAAACGGATCGAGGGACAAATACGCGGCCTGCAACGAATGATCGAAGGGCAACGCGACTGTGCCGAGATCGTCACCCAGGTGCTGGCTGCCCGCTCTGCGCTAGAGCAGGTCGGCGTGCAACTGCTCGATCAGCAGCTCCACAATTGCTTCCCCGGTGATGACCCCAACGTGGAGCCACTGAGGCGCTCGTTCCGCCTGTGGATCAAGTTCGGTACTGGACCTTAGATGGTGCGTCTGTGCTATGCTTCGACCACGTGCGCAATCGTAGGGGATTCCAGGTTTCAAACCATCCCAAAATCCACCATCGCTCATGAGGGATCGCAAGTCCTGTACCGCATAACATCGCCGAGTACCGCCGGATCTCGCGATCCGGCTGGAGCGAGGAGAACGGTTGGCATGAGACTTTCCCTGAGAACGGCTTCCGCGGCTGCTGCTGCGCCGGGAAGACGTGGCTTGACGTGAGGAGCAAGAGTTCGTGCTGCACGTAAACAGCGTCCACAAAGCATACGGAGACGATGTCATCCTCGAAAAGATGACATTCATCGTGAACTATGGCAAGCGCGTGGGGTTGGTGGGACCAAACGGGTGCGGCAAGACGACCTTGCTCAAGATCATCGTCGGTCAAGAGGAAGCCGATCAGGGCAGCGTGTCGTTGCAGCCACCAGACCTGCGGATCGGCTACCTGGAGCAGGCGTTGACCTACCCAGAGGGGGCCACCGTCGGCGATGTGATGCGCGGCCGGCTGAAGGATGCAGAGCGAGAGATAGAGGCGCTCACCGAACAGATATCTCGGGCGAAAGAGCCCGAACTCGAACAGCTCTTAGCTGCCTATGCAGAGGCCCTGGATCGATTCGAGGCAGCGGGTGGTCACGGCGTTGGCGCGCAGATCGACACCGTGTTGGCCGGGCTAGGGCTGGACGTCATCGACCAGGATACGCCGGTGGACATCCTCAGCGGCGGACAAAAGACGCGATTGGGCCTGGCTCGTCTGCTGCTAGAACGCCAGAGTCTGTTGCTTCTCGACGAGCCGACCAATCACCTGGACATAGAGGTCCTGGAATGGCTGGAACAGTTCCTGGCTGACTACGACGGCGCGATCCTGATCGTCACTCACGACCGCACATTTCTTGACCGTACGGTGCGTACGATCCTGGAGCTGGACCCGCTGACGAGAACCGTGACCCGCTATCCGGGCAACTATGCCGATTACATTGCGGCCAAGGAGCGCGAGCAGGAAAAGCTGCGGGCAAGCTACAAGGGGCAACAGGAGCGCATGGCCCAGTATAGACGGGCGATCAGGGGCTTGGAGACGTATGCTCGCAGCATCGAACGGGGCACGATCGACTTTGCTCCCCGCAAGATCGCCAAGGGGATCGCCCGTAAGGCAAGCGTGCAAAAGCGGCGCCTGGAGCGCTGGCTCGAGTCCAAAGACCACATTGACAAGCCCAGGCCCACGTGGCAGATGAAGCTCGACTTTGTGGGCACGCCGCCGAGCAGCCAGGACGCGCTCGTGCTGGAAGAAGTGAGTATGGGCTTTGGCGACCTGACTCTTTTCCGCGATGTCAGTCTCACTCTGCGCGCCGGCGAGCGCGTTGTATTGACCGGTCCGAACGGCAGCGGCAAGACGACGTTGCTGCGCACTATCGTGGGAGTGATCGAGCCGCTTCACGGACGGGCACGGCTGGGGCCGAGCGTGCGCGTGGGCTACTACTCGCAGGAGCAGGAGTTGTTGGACCACGAGGCCGACGCCATTACAGAGATTCGACGCGTGGCCCCCATGGGCGATACGGAGACGCGCAGTTTTCTGCACTACTTCCTGTTCAGGGGCGATGACGTGTTCGTGCCCATCCACTCCTTGAGCTTTGGTGAGCGAGCGCGCCTGGCCTTGGCCAAGCTGGTCGCAGGCGGATGTAACTTGCTCATTCTCGATGAACCGATCAATCACCTGGACATCCCCTCACGAGAGCGGTTTGAACAGGGATTGACCCATTTCGAAGGCTCGGTCTTGGCTGTTGTCCACGATCGATATTTCATCCGGCGTTTTGCCACGCGGATCTGGGCCATCCACGATGGCACCATCCGTTCGTACGTGGATCTGGAAGACCTGCACCGGGGGATGATGACGGCTGCTGGAGCCTGAGGGGCATCAGTGTGTTTGTTGGGAGGAGCCCATGAGCAAGATGCAAAGCCTGTTGCGTTTTCTGCCCCGTCCCTGGCACGCCTATATCTTGCATATGCGTCTCAGGGCGTTTGCGATCGTCGCTGCGCACTTTAGCGTGGGGGTGATGTTGGCCAGCGAACTCGACTTCTCTCCAGAGGTGCTCACGCGATGGATCGCGGGGGTCATCCTCTGGGCCGGGTTCGGTCACAGTGGCACGCTGGCTCTCAATAGCGCGATCGATCGGGATGAAGGAGACATCGGATACCTGTCGAATCCGCCCCCTGTACCAAAGTCACTGTGGCTTTACGCTCTGGTCTTGCTGCTCTTGGGCGGGGTAGGTGCGTGTTTTCTATCGCTTCGGTTCCTGATCAGCTACCTGGTTTGTGCAGCAATGGCCATTCTGTATTCTGTGCCTCCGATGCGGCTGAAAGCCATTGCCGGGGCCGACGTGTTGAACAACTCGTTGGGCTACGGTGCGTTCACTCTGTACGGTGGCTGGGCAGCTCTGGACCGCGAACTCGATCCGACGATGTGGTTAGTGCTGGCTGCCTTTTTCAGTCTGTTTGCCGGATTCTATCCGTTGACCCAGATCTATCAGTACGACGAGGATGTAGCGCGCGGCGACCGCACGCTGGTCATTGCGCTGGGCAAGAGGGGGGCGTTGCGATGGGCCATTCTCATGGTCGTCTCCGCTTTTGCGTTTCTCGGCGGCGCCGTCTGGCAATATCATCTCACGGCCTGGTCGCTGGTCTTGCTCGCCGCGTTCGCGGGCTGGCTCACTCTCCTTCTGTCCTGGATCGCGCACGTCCACACTTATCCAGAGCAAAAGGGCATGTACTGCGCGCTGTGGGCCTGGGCATTGACCGACATCGGTGTGATCCTGGCCTTGGTCTTGTAGGTTTTGCCACGGAGACGCAGAGAACACCGAGAGCTTGCCAAGAATCTCCGTGCCCTCCGAGCCCCCGTGGTCAGTGACGTATTGAGGGAAAGAGCTATGGCGCATTTGCTGGATTCACCCCGTCCCCTGCTGATAGCGCATCGAGGGGATGCTGTTCACGCGCCAGAGAACACGCTTGCAGCGTTCAGGCTTGCCCTGGAAGCGGACGCTGACATCCTGGAAACCGACCTCTGGCTCACCAAGGACGACGTGTTGCTCTGCCACCACGACCGCACGCTGGATCGGACGACAGATAGCACGGGAGCGATCCCCGAAATGACGCTAGCCCAGGTCAAGCAGGCCAGGGTCCTGCGCTCCTACTGCGGTCAGTTTGACCAGGCGCAGTACCCAGACGAGCGGATTCCGTCGTTGGAGGAATTGTTGGCCTTCGTGCCGGGCGACAAGGGCCTGGCCCTGGAACTCAAGCACCCCCGGCTGGCTGAGCCAGAGCGCGCCAGGCAGTTGGTAGAGATGATCCGCCCTCGCCTCGAGGCGCACACGGTGATGCTAGTTCCTTTCACGCGGACCTGCTGTGGGCCGCGCGACAGGTTGCGCCGGAGGTGTGGATTGGCGAGATCAGCGAGTCTAACCCCAATCCAACGTTTGGCGGAGATGGCATCGGCACCTCGTGGCAGGCGATGCAGGCGAACCCTCGCTATATGGAGATCGCCCGCGCGCACGGGCTGTGGGCGTGCCCGCTGGACCCCAGCCCGGAGGCGCGGCTGGAGTGGTACCTGGAACTGGGCGTGGATGCAGTGCTGACGGACGACCCGGCCAGGACGCGGGAGGCTCTCCAATGCATTCGAGAAAAGGAAAGACATACAAACGATGGACGTTGAGAGGATAAGGACCACTTATGGAACCGCGAACAGAATCAGGCCCTTCTGAATATTGCGGATCGGGAAACATGGTGTTCTCTGTGATCGTTATAGGTCTTGTCACCCGGTCTCACCTGCGATGGAATACGAAATGTCACCGTACCCTCCGTTGCACATCCGTGGCCTGTCTTGGTCGCTCTGCGAACAGCCTCTTTTCCTCCCTTGACCTGCTTGCGGACGTATCCTACCGACGAGTAGAGTGTTCTGTTCATTGAATACCCGCAGCAGTTATACCGAAGGGAGGCAACTATGAGCAATCAAGAGATCGCAGTAGTGACGGACAGTACAGCTTGCATTCCCCAGGAGGCCCTGAGTGGCTTGCACGTACCGGTGATTCCTCTGTGGCTCATGTGGGGCGATGAGAGCTTCCGGGACGGAGTGGACATTGACCCACCCACGTTCTACGGGCGCTTGCGACGAGCCAAGGTCCTTCCCACCACCTCTCAGCCCTCGGCCGGAGAGTTTGAGGACTTTTTCCGGGAGGTTGGTGCGGGGGTCGATGCTATCGTTGGCGTCTTTATCTCCTCAGAACTCAGCGGCACCGTTCCCAACGCACAGGCGGCGGCGGCGCGATTTCCTGAACTCACAATACGAGTTGTGGATTCGCTTTCGACCTCGATGGGGCTGGGATTCTGCGTGCTGGCTGCTGCCCGAGCGGCCGTGGCCGGCAAATCGGTCGATCAGGTCGTTGCCGTGGCCGAGGACGTGCGCGATAGAACGCACCTCTTCTTTGCCGTGGACACGCTAGAGTACCTGTATCGAGGTGGACGCATTAGCTGGGGCAAGCGGCTGCTGGGAGCCGGGCTGAACATCAAACCGGTGCTGCACCTTGAGGACGGACACATCAGACCACTGCTCCAGGTACGCACCAAGCGCAAGGCAATCGCACGGATGCTGAACGTGGCCGAGGAGCGGCTGGGCGGCAAACGGATGGCTGAGGCAGCCGTCCTTGACGTGGACACCCCCGAGGAAGGAAATGCTGTCGCCGAACAGGTCAGGGAGCGCTTTGGCATCTCCACCGTCTACCGCACCACGGTCAGCCCCACGATTGGGACTCACGCCGGACCGGGCACCGTTGGCATCGCCTTCTATCCCGAGCGTTAGTGGTAGAATCCATCGACTACCCTCATCATCGGTTCACATCCACAGAGTTGGTGGACTGAGCAGAGTCCGCCACGTGGGTCTGGCAGTTGT
>Ga0114930_10005094_pt1 | contig 10901 bp, 10 predicted proteins | sample AnhtaG_FD_87300 | JGI IMG/M metagenome (GOLD analysis project Ga0114930, IMG submission 87300) | Deep subsurface microbial communities from Anholt, Denmark to uncover new lineages of life (NeLLi) - Anholt_01485 metaG | ecosystem: Environmental > Aquatic > Marine > Oceanic > Sediment | place... | reverse complement strand
GATCTATATCCATCACACCTATAGGATACATCAAACGACTTACCTTGTCAATAGCAATTGTTTGCTATTGAAGGTGGAAGCTGACTTCGGTTACAATCAGGGGAAATTCCGGTAAACAGATACGGGAAAAACTTCATAGGTATTTTCAATCCTGCACACATCTGGTGGAGTTCGTTCCTCTGGCTTCTTGTATCGCCACTTTGCTGGGCCTACTTTGTATGGCAGCCAATTGGCATCTCCAAGGTAATAGGATCTCTTAACCAAAATGGTGTCATCCAGCCCGCGCAGAGGGACCGTAGGATAGGTGGCTTGCAGGACAAACTCTGCATCCGCTTCCTTTGAATTGGGATCCTTGATAGCCTGATCAATGAAAACCGCTTCCAGGAGATCACCGGTTAGCACCTCTTCTGAAAGCCGACAGATTTGAGAGATAGCCACGGCGGTTTCCTCCTGACCTTGGACTACTGGCCTACTGGCTTCAATTGTACACCCACTCATCTACGCTGTCAAAACTGGACTCCTTGACACCCCAAATTCTTTGCACCTGTGCCTGAGCAGGTGCCGGCAAACAGAGCAAGATCCCACCGCAGAGACGCTGAGAACGCAGAGTTTTCCCTTTTTCTTTCTTCTTCTTTTCTCAGCGCCCTCTGCGTTTCTGCGGTGAACGGCCTTGTCGGTTTGAGGCGGTTACCGCTGTAGGACGCAGCCGGGGCAGTGGAAAGGACACTTGCCCCTTACGGGCTTGAGGCCCGGGCACGCCCTGCTGGCGTAGAAAGAGGGTTGAGGTTTCCTGCCTCAGCCCTCTTTTGGATCGGGGGGAATCACCCGGTCACGATGTTGACCAACCGCCCGGGTACGTAGATCACCCGGACGATTTGTTGGCCCTCGGTGTGGCGCTTGGCGCCCTCGGAGCCCAGGGCTAACCGTTTGGCCCCCTCCTCTTCAATGTCCACCGGCACCTCCAGCCGATCGCGCACCCGGCCATTGACGTGCACCACCAGAGTGAACGTCTCCTCGGCAGCGATCTCCTCATCCCATTGGGGCCAGGGCTGCTGATGGATGGAGTAAGGCCCGCCGGTGCGTACCCACAGTTCCTCGGCGATGTGGGGGCAGGCCGGGGCCAGCAAAAGCAGCAGCGCTTCCACCGCCTCCTCCCAGGCCGGTGTGCCGTAAACCGAGGTCTCTCTGGCTCTTAGCAGGGCGTTGCTCAGCTCCATCAGGTTGGCGATATAGGTGTTAAAGGCCAAGGCCTCCATGTCCTCCGTGGCCTTCTTGATGGATTGATGCACCCTGCGCCTTAAAGCCCTTATGTCGGCCTCAGCCACTTCTGCCTTTTCCTTTGTGCCTTCTGCCTTTCTCAGCACACAGCTCCACACCCGATTCAGAAACCGGGGGATGCCCTCAATCCCCTGCGAGTCCCATGGCCCACCCAGTTCCCACCGCCAGCCGAACATCAGATAGGCACGCACAGTGTCCGCGCCATAGCGCGCCACCAACCGGTCGGGGGCTATGACGTTGCCCCGGCTCTTGGACATCTTCTCGCCGTCCTCGCCCAGGATGATGCCCTGGTTGCGCAGCATCAGCATCGGCTCATTGAAGTCCACCAGCCCTATATCCCGCATCACCTTGGTGAAGAAACGGGTGTAGATCAGGTGCATGGTGGCGTGTTCGATCCCGCCAGTGTAGGTGTCTACTGGCAGCCAGTAGTCCCCCTCCTGGGGATCGAAGGGCTGGCTGCCCTCGTAGTAGGGACTCAAGTAGGCATACTGATACCAGGAAGAGCACAGGAAGGTGTCCATGGTATCGGTCTCACGAGTTGCCGGGGCACCGCACCTGGGACAGGTGGTGTGCAGGAACCCCTCGTGGAACTTCAGCGCGTTTTCTCCGGAGGGAGGTATCTCGGCGTCCTCGGGCAGGAGCACCGGCAGGTCCTCGTAGGGCAGGGGCACAGTGCCGCAGTTGTCGCAGTAGACGATAGGGATGGGCGCCCCCCAGTAGCGCTGGCGGCTGATCAGCCAGTCGCGCAGCCGATAGCTGATGGCGAACTTGCCAATGGCCCGCTCCTCCAGCCACTCGGTAACTCTCTGCGCCGCCACGTCGCCCGGCGTGCCGCTGAAGGGGCCAGAGTTGATCATGGTGTCGTACTCGGCGTGGAACAGCACGTCGCGGTAGAACTCGACGCTCCACAGCATCTCCATGACCGTGCATTTATCCCGCACGGCTGGCTCCGACGCCTTGCAGCGGGCCAGAATCTTCTGCTCGGCCTCAATGCCGTCGAAGAGAACCACCTCGTCGTCGAAGATGAAAGCCCATCGGGCCCCGACCACCTCGGTCCAGGAGCCTGACCTGAGGTGTGCCTGGGCCAGCACAATGTAGCGGTCCACCTGGCGCCTGTCCATCGTGACGAACAGTGACCCATCCTGCTCCTCGAAGGGGATCCCGGCCTCGGCCAGCGCCGCTGCGAGGCCCTCCTTCAGTGTCCCCCGCACCGCGAAGGACTTGGCGACCCCATCAGTGCGATCAATCACCGGGATGATGGGCAGGCCGTACTTCAGGGCGAAGGCGAAGTCGCGCTCGTCGTGGGCGGGCACGGCCATGATCGCCCCCGTCCCGTAGGTCATCATCACGTAGTCAGCGATCCAGATGGGGATGCCCTGGCCGTTGACCGGGTTGATCGCGTAAGCGCCGATAAAGACACCCGTCTTCTCATTCTCTGTCGCCAGCCGCTCGATCTCGGACTGGCGGGCGGCCTGCTGCTTGTAGAGCTCTACCTCAGCGCGGTGCTCCGGCGTGGTCAGCTCCTCCACCAGCGGGTGTTCCGGCGCGAGCACCATAAAGGTCGCGCCCCACAGGGTGTCAGGCCGAGTGGTGAAGACGACGATGCCCTCACCCCCCGTCCCCCTCTCCCGTTCTGCGGGAGAGGGGGAGCCCGCAATCGGGAAAGCGACTTTCGCCCCCTCGCTTCGGCCGATCCAGTTGGTCTGCATGGTGACCACGCGTTCGGGCCAGTCAATCTGGGAGAAGTCCAGAAGCTCCTCCGCGTAGTTGGTGATGCGCAAGAACCACTGCTCCAGTTCTTTCTTGATCACTGGCGTGCTGCAGCGCTCGCAGTGGCGATCCTCGCCCCACACCTGCTCGCGGGCCAGGGTGGTATTGCACTTGGGGCAGAAATCCACTGGGGCCCTGGCGCGGTAGGCCAGCCCCTTCTCGTAGAACTTCAGGAAGAACCATTGGGTCCACTTGTAGTAGCCCAGCAGGCAGGAGACAGCCTCCCGTTCCCAGTCGAACATAGCACCCATAGAACGGAGTTGACGGCGCATGTTCTCGACGTTGGACATGGTCCACTTGTAAGGGTGGATGCCGTGTTCAATGGCCGCGTTTTCGGCGGGCAAGCCGAAGGCATCAAAGCCCATGGGGAAGATCACGTTGTAGCCCTTCATGCGCATGTAGCGCGCCCGCGCATCTGACGGCGCCACGGCGTACCAGTGGCCAATGTGCAGATCACCACTGGGATAGGGTAGCATGGTCAGGGCGTAGAATTTGGGCTTGCTGTGGTCAATCAGCGACCGATACAGCCCATCCTCTGCCCACCTCTTCTGCCATTGGGGTTCGATCTCTTGGGGGATGTATTTGTCAACCATCGCTTCTTCTCCTTGTTTGCTGGTTTATGGAAGGGTAAAGGCTATCCGAGTGCCGGCGTCCTGGTGGCGCGCGGCAGCGCCGGGGAGAAGGAAGCACATGATATCTGGAACGTGCGACATTGGACACCTCCACTGAACAGAAAACCCCTTCGCCTCAGGGACGAAGGGGCGCTCTGTGGTTCGTTTCAATTCCCCGCGGAATTCTGTCGGTTCAATTGGATACCCCGACGAACGCTCCTGATGCGAGGGGAGTCTAACCACCCTGATCGGGCCTGGCACGGTAACGAGTGCCACTCGTCACCGATTACTTGCTGGTGGCTGGTTATCCAATTTTCAGCAACCAGTTTTCACCGGCGCGGCTCCCAGGCGAGTTCGGCCTTGTGTGGCGCTCCCCCTGGGCACCGGTTGCCGGGCTTCCACCTGGTCCCTCCCGGCTCGCTGCGGGGATGGCCTACTACTCCTGTTCACAGCCTTTACGCTTATTTGCTATTTTAGGCGGCATTGCTGCAAGGCCCCTGCAGTTTATCCGGATGGAGTTTCATCCAGCAACACTGGGCACTGGCTGTAACGATGTGATTGGAATAGTCTCCACAGATGAAGGCGTGTAGGCGAATACAGACATAATAGCGCTTACTGGTGGGCGTAACAGAATGTCAACCACAATTTCTCGGAGTTCATCAGACAATTGAGCAAGACCAGTGAGAGGAAAACTACGCGGGCCAACTTCGGTTTTCTGGGCCAAAAGGGAGTACTCAAAAAGGGTTAGCCCTATGGCTCTGCGCTCACTCTTGTTGACACGCAGTAGGATATGGTCATTTAACTCAATACCCGTTGCTTTTTCCCCAGGCTCAAAGGAAACGTATAGCGTATCGCTTACCTCATCATAGTTGAAAATTGGCTCTGCCATCCCTTCACCCTATCTCTCTCTGATACGCTGTAACAATGTAATTGTATGGCAATGGTTCACCAGCTTCGCCTTCCCTGAACCGAAACAGCACAATGGCAATAACGTGGGTGTTGTCCTCGGCCAAATGATCAAACGCTTTGATGTATCGGTATTTACGCGGGTTCAGAGGGTCTTGTTTCCGATTACCCCATCGAATTGTACTGTCAAGTGCTCCTCGTAGGCAGCCATTTCGGGATGGCTAATCGGTTCGATAATGTGCTCCCATCGTTCGTGAGTGAGATGAATCTCGTTGCCATAACGGTCGTGAACTGTCCAACGTCTTCCACCAGTCATGAAGTCGGAATTCTGTCGGTTCAATTGGATACCCCGACGAACATTCCTGATGCGAAGTGGAGCCGGAGGGACTTGAACCCTCGACCTTCTGAATGCCATTCAGATGCTCTCCCAACTGAGCTACGACCCCACGGTCTATCCACTCAACGCTCTTAACGCGGGCTTTCGGCGACGGCTACTTCCTGGCTCACCGCTGCAGCTCCCGGGCGAGTTCGGCCTTTCTCGGCACTCCCAAGAGGTGCCCTGCCACGGTTCCACCTGGTATTCCCTGGCCAGAGGACGCCAGGACTCTGCTACGTGGCTCTCTGTCGGGATGGCCTACTACTCCCGCTGGCAGCTTTTATGGCTATTTGCCGTTGGTGGTTGGCTGTTGCCTAACGTTTGCATGAGCCGCGCCCATAGAACCTTCACTAAACGAACCCGTGTAATTGCGCATAACCCTCAATGAACTTAGCGCCGTAGGCGTCGGCTCCATGCGTTGTTAGGCGGTGGCTCCCTAACCAGATAAAGTGGTGGTTTCAATCATTATTCTGTTCCCGAGTTGAGTACCAGTGGGGCAACAGTTCGCAAGCATTAGTTCTCCCACACTGAGGTTATGATCAACTAGCAGGATATCGGCCGGTTCCTCCAGAACGTTCTATGACACAACTCCGTACATGGCTTCAGCGAGTTGCTCCATGAAGCTAATTGCATCATTCACCAAATGCTCGTCAATCGGCCAGCGGTTGCCAGGAAAGGATAGATCCATGTCTGCTTCATGAGCAATCTGATTCCTGCGGGTGACGATGAGTTTTAGCGCTTGCTTAACATCCTGTGCAGTCATTCCCAGATGATTCGCCACTTCGTTCCATAACTGTGCACCCGAGATCAACCGAATTGCATCCGCAATCTTGTCCGGAAACTGGAAACTCTGGTATCCATGACGTGTCGTAATTTGGTCTTCCAGCCAACTATCACTAGAGGATGACGAGATACCCTGAAGAGCGCTCTCCAGCGTGACTTGAAACCGTAGAAAGGCTGGTGTCTGAATGTGTTGACCCCGGTATGCCTTTAACATCCCCAACTTAACAATTTGGTGAACGAAATGATCCAAACCACTAACAGCCAATACGAGTTCAGCTCTCAATATGTCGGAGAGATCCAGGACTCCCGTAGTCTGCGATCGTAGTACCTTATAGATAGTGCCAAGGTTTCGTACACGCCGAATGTTGATGCGAAACTGGTCAATCGCCGTCTTCATAGCTTGTTAACTCAATCATATCATCAGCTAGTTTCGAGAAGAGCGCCAGGAAATTATCACGTGACTTCACTGTCCTCTCAAGCACTATGCCTGTTTGCCCAATCTGCTCAGAGGTCAGAGCAAAGATGGGAGTTTGGGCCGCTTGTGATTTGGTAATAAGAGTGTTGAAATCAGGGATGGTTGCTAAACAGAACCCGTGCCCAAGCCCTTGTCCCTTGTAAGCCTGGTCTGGTAACATCATTCCCAGTTTTCTCAATTCGGGGACCAATCTGTTTGCAACAGCATCATTTATTTCATCTATCCACTTCTGAAACCCTGAAGAGGGGGCTCCGCTTCGCGGACGGTAGTTCTGAACAATGGTTCCGAGAAACTTTGGTGTTATATCTGGAAAGGGATAGACGGCATCTCTCAGAATTGGTAGGGTACTCGCTTTCTCAGCCCAAGCCCGCCAATTCGGGAGCACGCTTGACAACGAATCAATTGCCATTACCGAGAAAAAATCAGGATTCGTTGGGAGCAGAAAGAAATGACTAGTCATAAGCAGGTTTTGGTTGAATGAACTTAGGCTAGGATTCATATCGATCAAGACATAGTCTGCATTGAGTTTCTCAGCGGTTTTCTCAAAGAGGTATGAGATTGATCCGGGTAGATTCTGAAGGGTTTGAATGGACGCAGAGATCTCCTGTGCAATTCCTAATGTGACTTCGTACTCAGATAAACGTATATGACCTGGGAGCAGATACAGATTGTCTCGTCCTTCCACAGGAATGCAGTCAACAGGTTCCACAGGGCTTGGTCTGGACTCAAAGGCAGGAGCTAGTCCGAATCGAAGGTTTCTTTCTTTCTCTGTACTATAGAACCGTTCAAGCTCGGTTGGGCCTCTATAGCCTAACACCAGACCTGTTAAATTGCACTGCGGGTCAGTGTCCACCACGATGACTCTCTTTCCTTTGGACGCTAACATCCATCCCAGGTTGAATGTCGTCGTAGTTTTGCTGACACCACCCTTATGATTGAAAAGCGCTATTCGCTTGATCATATGGTAACCCCTTTTACAAAGATGTTTAATGCTGTCCGTATTTGTTCTCTGGCGAGGGAGATAATTTTGCTTCAGGTGACCCAGCCTCTTTACTCAAGCAATGGCTGTCTAAGTTTCACCACCTAACATATAACTATTCGACGTTATTGACACCATAACATCTTTATGGTGTCAATCTCGACGCGTAGTAGCATTTTACACGATAACACAACATAGAAAGTGGCCCCAGCGGGACTCGAACCCGCGACCTTCTCAATACCATTGAAACACGCTCCCAACTGCGCCCCGATCCCATGCTGGGGTGATACTGGTGGAGCTGGCGGGACTCGACCCCGCGAACCTCATCAGTGCGATTGATGCTCTCCCAACTGAGCTACGACCCCACGCTATGCACTCCATGTCCGTAACGGGGACGAATCGGCAACGGCTACCGATGGCTTGTCCCAAAGTTATGCGCGCTTGCCATGCTTCACTTGCGGGTGTCACCACAGAATGTTTGAAGACAATGGCGTCAATAGTGGTAGCGTGCTTGCAGGAAGTCTATCCGGTCTTCGCTTACCAGATACACGATGCGATGTTCTCGTGTCAATCGCCGAGACCAGGCCCCTGCAGTCAGATGCTTCAGTGGCTCAGGCTTTCCTATCCCCGTGAATGGGTCTCGGAGAATATCCTCTACTATCGTCAGTGCCCGCAATGCTATCTTGCGGTTCGTTTTGACCCAGTATCGTAGATCCTCGCGGAACTCGGGATGAAAGACTGCCTCCCGTTGTTTTCTCTCCTCTCTACTCTTCTCCTGTGACTTCGTCAAGGCCAATCTCTCTTCTCAGTTCATCTATGGTCTGTGGAGTACCCTCTTTCTGTTGTGCTCGCGCCAGTGCACGCAACAGACGTTCTGCATTTTTGGGCGACCTTAACAAATAGGCAGTCTCCAGCAATCCCTCCAGTTCATCAGCCGAGATTAGGGCCACAGACTCCGCTCCACGCCGCTTGATGATTACCACCTCTCGATTGAGTGTGACTTCATCCCAAAGCGACGCAAGGTTGGCACGCGCCTGGGTGTAGGTTGTTTGAATGGGCATAGTACCTCCAAGCGGAAAATGTACAGCAATGCTGTCAGGTTCGCACGCTGATGGGAAATAGGCTTTGCTACGTTCGCCATATTCTCTAATTGCCCTACTTGCTTTTATACGGAAATGGCGCGGACTCTGGAAACCATGCGCAATACTTTACTGCGCCACGAGCCCACGCTGGATAATATGGTGGAGCTGAGGGGACTTGAACCCCTGACCTCATCAGTGCGATTGATGCGCTCTCCCAACTGAGCTACAGCCCCCCGCTCGCTATGATAATAGCATCGAACTTCCCATTTGTCAAATCATGTGCTATAATCCGCTAAGGCTACTGGAGGTGGCACACTGATGACTGACCCTCTCTCCCCCAGGCTGCTGGCAGACGGTATGCTGGGCCGCCTGGCCAGGTGGCTGCGCATCCTGGGCTACGATACGGCCTACGATCCCCAACTTGGCGACAACGAGTTGGTACGTCGGGCCCGCGCCGAGGGCCGATGGCTGTTGACCGGCGATCACGAGTTGGCTGGGCGCCCTGGAATGCAAACGCTGCTCATCGAAAGCGAGGATCTGATGGCTCAACTGGCCCAGGTGAGATCTCGACTGGGGCCAGCAAAGGGGGGCCCCTTCTCCCGCTGCCCGGTGTGCAATGCCCCACTGGTGGAAGTATCGCCCCAGGAAGTACGGGGGCGGGTGCCACCCTTCGTGCTGCGCACCCACTCCCGTTTCCGCTGCTGTCCCTCCTGCGATAGAATCTACTGGCCAGGAAGCCATTGGAGACGCATGAAGGAACGGCTTGCCCAATTCGAGGAGCTCAATCGGGTTTGGCACTTCAATGGGGATGTGCTACAATCCAAAGCCTCTGACACAGACCGAGAAAGCGGGGAGGGAGGAGCCTCTGGATTCGATTGAGCTGGCACGGGCGGCTGTGGATGCCATTGCGGACACTCAGGGGCTGGATATCGTCATGCTCGATATCCGCGATATCTCCACCTTGGCCGACTATTTCGTCATCTGTACAGCCCGCGTCGAGCGCCAGGCCCGGGCTATCCGGGAGGAGCTCACCCAACATCTCAAGGCCCAGGGGGTAAGGCCCTTGGGCGTCGAGGGCGCCGCCGCTGGAGGATGGATCGTCCTGGACTACGGGGCGCTCATCGTGCACATCTTCGCCCCCGCTGAGCGAGAGTACTATCAGTTGGAAGAGCTCTGGAGTGAGGCCTCGGTGGTGATGAAAATGCCGTGACTACTCGAAGATCCAGCGGTCGGTATCCCGCTTCCAGTTCAGAATCTCCTCCTGGTCGAAAAAGAGCGCCACCTCACACTCCGCCGTCTCGGGGCTGTCGGACCCGTGCACCAAGTTACGGCCGATCTCCAGCCCGAAGTCAGCACGGATCGTCCCCGGTGCGGCCTCGGCCGGAGCGGTGGCGCCCATGGTGCGCCGGGCGATCTCAATAGCGTGGTTTCCTTCGAGTACCATAACCACCACCGGGCTGGAGGTGATGTAGGAGATGAGGCCCTCGTAGAAGTGCTTGCTGCGGTGGATGGCGTAGTGCTCGCGGGCCAGCGGCTCATCAATCCATATCATCTTCATAGCCGCGATGCGCAGGCCCCGGCGCTCAAAACGGCTGATGATCTCGCCGATCAGACCCCGCTGTACAGCGTCGGGTTTGATGATGATGAGTGTACGCTCCACGTTTCCCCCTTACCCGCTGCCTCGCTGACTCGTTTCCCACCAGCAGGTGAGCGCCCAGGGCCCGGGGATGGTGTACGAGGACATGGGCTCCTATGCCCAGCGCTCCGGCCTCCAGTGCTCTCCACGCTTCCACTTCACATTTTCACATTCGCTCAGGCTCGCCTGCCCCATAGCCTTGCTCCCCGGCTTGCCATTCCCGGCAGATTATGCCCTCTTTCTCCCCTCCTGTCAACTCCCACGAGGGGCATCGGTTCAACCCATCCACAAAACCATTGCTCCTGGACGGCGCACCACTGAAGGTAGCATGGGCTGACAAGATCAAACGGGGGTTGGATGCCTCTCCAACCCCCGTTCTGCTCGCTCTCGGATGGCAATCTATGCTCCCCGCCTCCTGACGAGCACCGCCGCGACAACCACTACCATAACCGCCGCCAGCCTGATCCACGGTGCCAGGAGTTCAACCTTGCTCACCGGAAGAATGACCCCGCCTATGGGAACTGGCGATTGCCCAGGACCCCCCTGATCTGTGATGGTGCCATTTGTTGTGAGGTCGTCGTCCCCATCCCCGCCATCGGTGATGGCGATGGTAATGACATTGTCCCCATCATTGTCACCCATAGGGATGGAGTACCAATGGTCAACCGGATCGGCGGCCGTAGGGCCATACTTCCAATACTGGCTATTGGCAGGCATGTCACCCGGCAGGGTGATGGTAATGATCACCGTCTCGCCGGGGGTGAGCCCCTCGATGGTGAAGCTGAAGAAGCCATGGGGGAAATTCAGGGCTGGGGCATCAGCGGGGGATGGATTTCCCACGCCAGCCGCGGCGGAGAAGTATCCCGCGCTGGTCTGCAGCGTAGCGAGCCCCGACCCTGTGCTGGTTGGTCGGTTGTTGGCCGTATTATCACAAACATCGCCCACCGCGTCTCCGTCGAGATCTTCCTGGTCGGCGTTGGCAACCGTTGGGCAGTTATCCTGATC
>Ga0114930_10005093_pt1 | contig 10901 bp, 13 predicted proteins | sample AnhtaG_FD_87300 | JGI IMG/M metagenome (GOLD analysis project Ga0114930, IMG submission 87300) | Deep subsurface microbial communities from Anholt, Denmark to uncover new lineages of life (NeLLi) - Anholt_01485 metaG | ecosystem: Environmental > Aquatic > Marine > Oceanic > Sediment | place... | reverse complement strand
GCCTGTCCGTACGAGAACCGCGGCTTGATAACAGCCGGCCCCAGTACAAAGTTCGTCGTCAGGCCGATTTTCGGAGCGACGGCTACGCCGTAGTCTTCGCCGAAGAACTCGTTGTCCTCAATCCGTATCCCGGCCGTGATGAAGAGCCGGTCCCACAGCTCCGGCTGCCACTGGGCAAAGTACCCGTAGTTGTTCCACTCGTCTCGGATCAAAGTCGCTGTTGCTACTTGCGCCCCATACAGTTTGAGCGTCGATGAGTAGAAGCCGGCCTCCCGTTGTTTGGCCATCTCCGCTCCCAAGGTCAGAGTTGATTTGAAATTTCCTTCTCTCGGCCACATGACCGAGGTGTTATACCGAATTGAGGGGACCTCTGTTACATACGTGTTGTTGCTGTATAAGCTGTCAGTCGGCGTGCGGTACCGCGGCTCGGTGTTGTAATAAGTATACTCGGTCTTATCCCAACCGATTGTCACATTGTGAACCCACCACGGAGTCGGTATGTACCGAACGGTTGACCCTATAGTTTGCTGGACAACAAGACTCCGTTGGTGCCTGGGCTTCTGCCAGGAGGAGTATCCGAGGTCCCGGAAAACAGGATCCAAGGGCCAGCCGAAGTCCTTCTGTGAATAGCGCATTGTGAAGTCAACCGTCACCGGCCCGGACGTGCCCTTCATTCCGCCGTATATCGAGAGATTCTTATCATAGGACTCCGGCACGTAAGGATCGGTCTTCCGGTACGTACTGCCAACGTTGTACGTGAATCCCGTTACGCCTCCGGAATACTCGATTCCGTAATCCTGGCGCATGGGCGTATCGTCCACCCACTTGGACTCGATGACACCACTAGCCAATGAAAGTCTAAGGCTCGGCTTAACCTGACCCTTCTTGGTAAATATCTGGATAACACCACCTCCTGCATCCGAACCGTAAAGAGTGGATGCCCCAGGCCCGCGTGACACTTCGATCCGCTCGATGCTGTGCTTATCGATCGTTGCAAGATAGAGTGGGTCGGCAACTTCAATACCGTCTATGTAGGTTTTCACGTAGTTGGTGGTAAATGAATTGCTGCCACGCAGCATGATCTGACTGTAGTAGTCCATGGGGCCTTCTTCCCATGCTGTGGCCCCCGGAATCATCCCTCGAAAGATTTCGTCCACTCGTCTTATAGGTGACTTAATCAATTCCGCAGATTTTACAACACTGATCGGGGCATCAATCTTCCTCCGTTCCGTCTCGACCACATAACCCGTCACCACCACTTCCTGCATCTGGAGCACGGTAGGCTTGAGGGCCAAAACCACCTCAATCGTCCGTCCGGCTCCGACGGTGATTTCCTCGGACCACTTTTCGTAGCCCATGTAGGTACCCACAAGGTTGTATTTCCCGGGAGGCACCTTCTCGAAGCGGAAGCTCCCATCCGTGTCGGCCGCCGTACCGATACGGGTGCCTTCGATGAACACGTTAGCTCCTGCCAACCCCTCTCTGGTCTTCGAATTGACGACCGTCCCGATGACCGTACCCGTAACCTCCTGAACCCGCGCCGTAGTCGTCAGGATCATGTCCCCACTCGCAGAAGCCAACACATCCACATCCGTACCCCGTAACACCTCCTCCAATGCCTCCTCGACAGTGACGTCTTCCACTGCACAGGATACTCTCTTCTCAGTAGGAACGACATCTTTGCTGAACGCCAGGTCGATATCACCTTTTGCAGCAATCTCCTCCAAGGCTTCCTCCAGAGAAATCCCGATCAGGTTGAGTGAAATCAACGTACCAAGATCTCCGGCAGCCCATCCTTGAGCAAACGAACTCGTGCCACAAGCAAAAACGAAGCTCATGACGCAGAGTACAACCACTATGGAGTTTTTTCTCATCGCTTTCCTCCTTTCTGACTCTCTAAAAAAATCCCTTACTATTTTTTTTCTCCCGACGCATCTCTCCTTTCTCGTGTAAAATTATTTTATACAAACATTTTCCACACTCTTAGGGTCCACCAAAGGAAAAAATCACCGTTTGATCTCTCTGCTCACACTTTATGTCGAGCGAAAGAGCAATAATATTCAAGATCTCAGCAATTGGTTCGTCTTTGAAACGGGCAGTCAGATGCCGGAAGGCAAGAGTCGAATCGGACAGTTCGCAGTGGAGATCGTACCAGCGCTCCAGCTGGATCATCACTTCACGGAACGGTGTGTTCTCGAAAACCAGCTCATCCCTCATCCAAGCCAAATACCGATCCACATCCACTCTTCGTGGAGGCGTAAGCTCGCCCTCCTTCGTAAAACTGCTCATCTGACCCATGGAGAGAACAACACCCTCTTCACGGGGGGAGCTTTCTGCCCGTAAGGAAACCTTGCCCCGAACAACAACCACCCTGACTTCTCGTTCACGCTCCCAGGTCCCGACGTTAAACTCCGTTCCCAGCACCCGGATCACACTTCCTCCCGCATGGACGACGAACGGCCTTTGCGGATCAGGAGCGACGTCGAAATAGGCTTCCCCCTCCAGATGAAACTCACGCACGTTGCCCGTAAACTCAGACGAAAAACGAAGCATACTCGCAGCGTCCAACACAACCCGAGTGCCGTCGCTCAATCGGATCTTCGCCCGCTGACCGTTCTCTGTGATGATCTCCTGCATACTCGGCTGGCGTGGAACCCCTGAACCCCTGAATAACTTCACCGAAAAATACGCTCCACCCACCATCAATACCACAATAGCGGCAACGCGCAGGATCTGAGCCACGGACGAACGCCGCCACAGGAGATGTTCTTTCATCGGATAAATCTTGGAAAGTAGTGAGGAGAGAGGCAGCCGAGCGGTTTTGGTTCGTCGGCTGCCCTCGGGGAAGAGAAGTGTATTGTGAGTGAATCGGAACCAAGCTTCATCCAAGTTCAAATCGAGCGAGGCTTTTTCAGACATCTCCCAAATCTGCTTAAGGGAGTCCATAAAACGCGACTGCTCCGGATCGCTTTGAATCCAGCGCTCGATCTCCGCCGCTTCCTTCTCGGAGCACCCGCCGGCTAAGTATCTGGCCAATTTTTGCCAATCGATCTGATCATACTTCATGGTGTATCCCGATTTGATTGATAAAATATGCCAGTCCCTCTACATACTAAGACAACTGAGGAACAATTTACCCTGACAAAAAATTTCTACTTTTTGGAAAAAAGATGTGTTTTAAAGAAGATACCGGATTAATCTGAAAAAGGAAGGAAAGATTGAAGACGGTTTCGGAGACTCTTTAAGGCTCGTCCCATCTGGGTTTCCACCGTCTTTATCGAAATATCCAGAATCTCGGCGATCTCGGTGTAGGTCAAACCCTCCTGGCGGTGCATCGTGAAGATAAGACGGCACCGTTCCGGCAAAGCTTCGATCCCCTGTTCAATCGCTGCAAGAAGTTCTTTATTCTGCAGCGCTTCGTCCGGAGTGCTTTGCGATTCCTCCTTCAAAACCAACCGCATCCTCCTGAATCGGTTTTCGATGCGGTAGTGCTTGAGATGATTCAACGCCCGGTTTTTTGCCGCTCTGTACAGATACGTCCTGACCCTGCCGACAGGATTCCACCTCTCCCGGTTCTCCCAGATAGCAAGGAAAATGTCTTGAACGATTTCCTCTGCGATCTCTAAACTCTTGACGTAGTGGCAAACGAAACGGCATAAACGCGGGTAATAAACCCGAAACATGGTTTCAAAGGCTCGATCATCGCCCCCTTGAATCCTCTCAACCCACTGCCGATCACGGAGGGTTTCTTCAGCGAATGCGGGCATACAAAAGCAAGCCTATATCCAAGACAGGGGACCTCTCTTCTCACCGATAAGAGTGTTTAAAATACAGAGCAATATATTAACATTTTTCTGCTTTGTCAAGTCCTACAAATTTAGCCCGCGCAAGCATCCGTTTCACTCTCGATGGTTGAATCCATAAGAACAGGGCCGTTTTAGACTCACTAAATGAGGACGCAATTTTTATAGAAGTAACCGAGAGTGGCCCATTCATAACGTATCCAGAAAGAGTGCTTTTGGAATAGTCGATGATGCCATCAAACCAACATGAAAAAAAGTGTTGACATCGCGGAGTTATTTTATTATCTTTATTATGAGCATATGCTCAAAACGCAAATGGGGCAATCCATGAAAGAATCGAACAAAGAACTCAAACATCAAATCATCCATGTTCTCGAACAGATCATCGACCCCGAGGTCGGGATGAACGTTTTGGAAGTCCGACTGATTCAAAACTTGAAAACAGACAACGGTATTGTTCGTCTAACGTTCACACCCACATCACCCATCTGCCCCCTCGCCTTTCAACTGGGTATCGATATTAAAAAAGCCATCGAGAAGGTCGAGGGAGTCGAGAAAATCATTATTGATGTGGGCGGGTACATCGATAATGCCAAACTCAAATCTGCCATTGACAATGCATAGGAGAGGTGTATGATCGTCGCCATTGCCAGCGGCAAAGGCGGAACCGGAAAGACCACGGTGGCCACGAATTTAGCCAAAATACACGAAGATCGAAACGTAACCCTCCTCGACTGTGACGTCGAGGAACCCAACAGTCATCTTTTTCTCAAGCCGAAAATCGAGAGAGAATGGCCTGTCCACATGTTCGTTCCCAAAGTCGACCTGACTCCATGCATTTTCTGCGGCAAATGTTCCGAACTCTGCCAGTTTGGGGCCATCGTGACGATCAAGAACAACGTCCTGGTCTTCCCCGAACTCTGCCACGGCTGTGAAGGATGCAAGCGCATCTGTCCTGTGAATGCAATTACCGAAGGAACCAAAGAAATCGGGACCATCGCAGAAGGCACATCGGGAAAAATCCGATTTCTCTACGGACGCCTCCGCATCGGGGAAGCCATGTCGCCGCCACTCATCCGGGAAGTCAAGCAAAAGGGTTTGTCCGATCCCAGAGCAGAGATCACCATCATCGACTCCCCTCCGGGCACATCCTGCCCTGTCATCGAAGCGGTGAAAGGGTCCGATTTTGTCCTCCTGGTCACCGAACCCACCCCCTTCGGCCTACACGATCTTAAACTGGCCGTCGAAATGGTGCGTGTTCTCCAGATTCCCTTCGGCGTAGTCGTTAACCGATCAACGGTAGGAAACCGGGATGTGTGGCACTACTGTCAGGAGGAAACCATTCCCATCCTGCTCGAGATCCCCGACGACCGGAAGATTGCCGTGGCGTACTCTCGCGGTGATCTAATAGCGGACGCACTCCCTCAATACCGAGAACATTTCGAGACGCTCTACGAAAAGCTGAAAAGCCGAAACCGTTCTTTCGCGGAGGTTCGCTCATGAGGGAACTGGTTATCATTAGTGGAAAAGGCGGAACCGGCAAGACGACCCTGACGGCCTCCCTGGCCGCCCTCTGGAAAGACAAAGTCATTGCCGACTGCGACGTGGATGCAGCAGACCTACACCTCCTCCTGAAGCCCAAGATCCAAAAGAAATCCGACTTTTACAGTGGGGTACGGGCCGTCATCGATCAAGAAACCTGCACCCAATGCGGTACATGTCGGGACGTGTGCAAGTACGGCGCCATCTCTGAAGATTTCGTCGTGAGTAGAATCGACTGCGAAGGCTGTGGTGTGTGCTTCCACTTCTGTCCGGCCGATGCCATCTCCCTGCAGGATCGTCGATCAGGAGAGTGGTACCTCTCGACAACCCGGTTCGGACCCCTGGTCCATGCGAAGTTGGGCATTGCCGAAGAAAATTCCGGCAAACTCGTCAGCCTCATCAGGCGTCAGGCCAAGATAGTCGCCGAAGACCGGGGATTGGATACGATTCTCATCGACGGTTCTCCGGGCATCGGATGCCCCGTCATCAGTTCCATCACAGGAGCCTCCCTCGTCGTCATCGTAACCGAACCCACAATCTCCGGCGTACACGACATGGAGAGAGTCTTGAGCTTGTCCGAACATTTCCAGATTCCCGCAACCGTCATCATCAACAAAGCCGACCTGAACGAAGAGATGAGCCAAAAGATAGTGAAGGTCACCGGAGAGCAAGGAGCATCCGTTCTCGGCCGGATTCCATACGACCTCCTTGTCACCCGGGCGATGGTGCATGGAAAGACGGTCATCGAATTCAACCAAGGGCCTGCAACCCAGGCGATCAGAGATATGGGACAAAAATTATTCAAGAGAATGCAATCAACCGTGCACGCATAACGAAGTTGAAACATGCCACGACCCAAAAAATGCCGTTGGATCAGTTCACACCCCGGATTTTCCTATTTTAAACCCCAGGGTGTTCCTCTGAGAAAACTCAGCCAGGTCTGTCTCGAAGTGGACGAACTGGAGGCCATGCGGCTGGCCGACCTGGAATGTTTGAGCCAAGAAGAAGGGGCTGAGAGGATGAACGTATCCCGGGCAACCTTCGGACGAATTGTAGCCGAGGGCCGGAAAAAGGTGGCCGATGCGCTGGTTCACGGGAAAGCCATTCGCATCGAAGGAGGAGAAGTTCAGCTGCGTCCTCCGATGCCGCCCTTCGGCTGGGGAAGAGGACCCCACAGGCACGGTAGAGGACCATTCAGATGAAGAAGAACAACGAAGAAGAGGTATTCGAAAAACTCCAAGCCTACATGATGGGGATCGCTTCAGAGGCGTATTCCGACAAAGTCCTCACCCTGGCTTACGAACCCCTCAACGTGGGGGAAATGGAAAATCCCGACGGCTTCGGATACGTGAAGGGCTTTTGCGGCGATAGGATGGCAATTTTCCTCAAATTGACGGATAGAAAAATCTCCGATGCGAAGTTTCTCACAGACGGATGCGGCGCGACACTGGCCTGCGGGAGCGCCGTCACAGAACTAACCAAGGGCAAAACACCGTACGAAGCAGCCAAGATCACTCCACAAGCCGTCATAAAATATTTGGACGGCCTCCCGGCTTCACACTTGCACTGTGCAGTTCTTGCCGCTCAGGCCCTTCAAGCGGCCATCGAAAACCTGCAGACGTCCAAAGAAAAACAGGGAAAACAAAAAGCATCCATGCATAAATAATAGGAGGACAAACCATGCCAAGAGGAGACGGAACAGGACCCGGGGGAATGGGTCCGATGACAGGAAGGGCAGCCGGCTACTGTGCTGGCTATCCCGTGCCGGGATTTATGAATCCTTCCGGCGGAAGATTTGGAGGAGGTTTCGGTTGGGGACGTAGACGCGGATTGGGTCTGGGGCGCGGTGCAAGATGGGGTGCTTATGGAGGTAGTATTCCTTTCGGAGCACCAGCGGCCTATGGTGCAGTACCCTACGGTACTGCACCCTACGGACCGTCCTACGCACCAGCACCAGAACAGGAGATGGCATTTCTTCAGGATCAAGCAAAGGCTTTAGGAGATCAGCTGACCGAGATCCAGAAGCGCATCTCCGAACTGGAGGCCAAGGCTAAGAAAGAATCAAAGTAGCACAACAAGACCCCGGGGTTTCCCAAAATCCCGGGGTCAAAAACTAAACTTAAGGATAAACCGTTATGCCAACGTACGAATACGAATGCACCTCCTGCGGCCATCGGTTCACACAATTCCAGTCCATGAACGACGAACCGGTAAAGAAATGCCCTAAATGCTCCGGTCCTGTGCGCCGCCTTATTTCCGGGGGCGCTGGTGTGATATTCAAGGGGTCGGGTTTTTATGCCACTGATTACAAAAAGAGTGGTCAAAACAGTGACTCGTGCTGTGGTCAGACAAATCCCTGCTCCAACCCGAAACGGTGTTGCGGGAAATAATACGGTGTGATTTAAAAAAACTAGAGGTGTTTAATCTGGCTGCTTCCGTTGAAAAAAATCTGTGCAAGGGGTGTGGAGTATGTGTAGATATTTGCCCTGTGGGGGCTATCTCCGTAGAAAAGGTTGCTGTTGTTGATTCAGAGAAATGTACCGAATGCGGAATCTGTGTCGAGGTTTGTCCGGTCGGCGCTATTACGATGAAAGAGAAAATTCCGGAGAGAGATTTTCCACAGCCCGCTGAATCGATGATGACATTCCGAAGCAAAGTATCTATGGGAAGAATGGCCCGGGGTAGAGGAAAGGGAAGAGGGAGAGGGAGAAGGCACCTGATGCCAGGCAATAGGCTGGAAAGAGTAATTTGAAAATATTAGAAGAAATATTAAAAACAGTCAACGGTGATTTCCCTGTCAGAGACATACAAGTAGGCATACACTGGACGGCTGTGATCAGTAAATACTGTGGATTGGCTTCAACTCTCTGTGAACCACCCCCACATCATAATAATCAGGTTCGGGATGTGGGTTGTCTTCATCATAAAACAGCTTCAGATTTGGCACGGTTGGTTCTATCTGATAGGCTTCTTGAGGCGAGTATCGGAATGGCGACAATCAATTCTTTGATAGAAATCGATGAACAACAATGTGAACCGATCAATGCATTCGACATCATTGCAGAAAAAGGGGGAAACAGAAACATAGGTATTATCGGACATTTTCCTTTCATTCCAAGACTTAAAAAGGAAGCCCGTCAGCTATGGGTATTTGAAAGAAGATTGCAGGAAGGAGATCTGCCAGAAGCTGAAATAGAGAATCTATTGCCCGAATGTGATGTAATAGGTATTTCAGCAACGACATTAATGAATCACACATTTGAAAAAATTGTAAACAGTTGTCGAACCGATGCTTTTAAAATCATGTTGGGAGCATCCACGCCCTTGTTGCCATTATTATTCGATTATGGTCTGGATGTTCTTTCTGGCAGTAAAGTGATCGAGGCCGGAAGCACATGCATTTCTATTCGTCAAGGAGCAACCTTCAAACAAATAAAAGGAATCAAATTATTGAGCATGCGATCAAAAGGAAGAAAAGGATGAAAAATCCAATAAAATTCTGTTAACCTAAAAACAGGAGGTGTATCATGCCAAGAGGAGACGGAACGGGTCCCGCCGGACAGGGTCCGGGAACCGGTAGAGGAACAGGAATGGGACGTGGAGGCAGTGGAAGAGGACGCATGGGGGGCAACAGGCCGGGTGCAGGCCCCAGTGGAAACTGCGTCTGCCCAAGCTGTGGAGCGAAAGTACCCCACAAACAAAGTGTGCCGTGCTACAACGAGATCTGTCCCAAGTGCGGATCAAAAATGATGAGAGAGTAAAGGAGAACCATATGAAAATTGCCATCACATCACAAGGAAACGATCTCAATGCAGAGATGGATCCCCGCTTCGGACGGTGTCAGTTCTTCATCATCTACGATACGGAGACCGACACCTTCGAAGCTCTGGATAACGCCAGTATGAGCCTCGGAGGAGGTGCTGGGATTCAATCTGCCCAAACGATCTCCGAAAAAGGGGCCGAAGCCATACTCACGGGGAATGTCGGGCCCAACGCCTTCCGAACCTTATCCGCCGCAGGAATCGAGATTTTTGCGGGTGTATCAGGAAAGGTTTCCGAGGTTGTGGATCAATTTAAACAGGGAACGTTAAAACCCTACACAGCCCCTTCGGTTGAAGCTCATTTCGGTATGGGTCCTGCCCCTGAAAAAACTCCCAAACCTTCCAGCAAAAAACGAATCGCGGTAGCTGCCGAAGATGACGGGGGATTGGAAGCCAACATCAGTGCCCACTTCGGCAGATGCCCCTACTACACAATGGTCGAGGTTGAAGGGGAGAAAATTACCCTGAGCTACAAAGTTGAAAACCCTTTCTACGGGGCCCACGGTAATCCCGGCCAAGTCCCAACTTTCATCCGGGATCAGGGCGCCGGCGTCATCATCGCTGGAGGCATGGGACAGCGCGCAGTCAGTTTTTTTAACGAGTTTGGCATCGAAGCCGTTACGGGTGCAGCAGGAAAAATAAAAGATGTCATAGCGGCCTATCTATCAGGAAATCTCAAAGGATACGAACCCTGTGCACACTGAATCCCAATGAAAGGAAAACATTGTTATGAAGGCTGATACAGACAGAGCCCGACAGATGCAGGAGCAGAGCCAACGGATCGACGAAACCCTGAAGAAGATCAAACACCGGATCGTCGTTTTCAGCGGCAAGGGTGGTGTCGGAAAAACGACTGTAGCCGTGAACCTTTCTTATACTTTAGTGCAGCAAAAGTACAAGGTTGGATTATTGGATGCCGATATCACCGGTCCTAACGTACCCAAAATGATTGGTTTGGATGGCGTCCCCTGGGTGGATAGTGAGAACAAAAGTATTATGCCCCAGGAGAAAAACGGTCTCCAGGTCATATCCATCGCACCCATGATCCCAGTCGACCAACCGGTCATCTGGCGCGGCCCCCTGCGTTCGGGGGCAATCACACAGTTCCTCTCCGATGTCGTCTGGGGAGACCTCGATTTTCTCGTTGCCGACCTTCCTCCGGGCACGGGCGACGAGGTCCTCACCACAGCCCAGAAGATGCTTCCCCAAATGGCCATCGTGGTCACCACGCCACAAGAAATATCCCTGACCGACTGCCGGAGGGCCGTCAACATGGCTAAAAAACTCAACATTCCAAAGACCGGTGTGGTGGAAAACATGTCGGGTCTGGTGTGTCCCCACTGCGAAAAGGAGATCGACCTCTTCGATACCGGAGGCGGCGAAAAAATGGCCTCCGAAATGGGGGTCGCATTCCTGGGCCGAATCCCCATAGAAATCGCGATCCGAAAAGCCGGGGACTCGGGAGCACCCATCGTTCTCACCGATCCAAAGAGCAGCTCTTCGAAAGCCTTCGGGACTATTGCCAAGAACGTGAGCGCTTTTTTTTCAGAAAATGGAAAGTGAGCAAGTCATGACCAAAACGTTATCCCTACAGAAAAAGAAAAGTCCACCCGCATGCGATGCATGCAAGAGAAAACCCTGCACTGACGGAAAAGATTGCTTCGGAGTGGGTGCTCAAATCCTGCAGCAGTATACTCAGGACAACCTAACCCTGGCCCGTGCTGCCTCCAAGATC
>Ga0114930_10005092_pt1 | contig 10902 bp, 7 predicted proteins | sample AnhtaG_FD_87300 | JGI IMG/M metagenome (GOLD analysis project Ga0114930, IMG submission 87300) | Deep subsurface microbial communities from Anholt, Denmark to uncover new lineages of life (NeLLi) - Anholt_01485 metaG | ecosystem: Environmental > Aquatic > Marine > Oceanic > Sediment | place... | reverse complement strand
TTCTGGGTGACCGGAGGTGCTGCCTGCTGTCCTGGCCAGGGAAGCGGGGTATCGTCCAGAGAATGGAGAGCAAAGCAGCAGAAGTATAAAAGCCACCTGCGTCAACCGCACAGGTGGCTTTTTGTATTGCCAAACGAGTCGAAATCTGATATACTATGCTTGGCAGCCAGTACCTGCCATATGGGGAAACTACGGCTAGGCGCCCACGTTGTAAGAGAGCTTGTAATTGTTACAAAATCCCTGATGTAGAGTACTTCAAGGAGGAAAATCAATGACGACACTATTCAAAGAGGTTGGTTACCCGCTGTCTCTGCTCATCGAAAACATCGAGATTGGCGAAATCGGTTTACCTGAAATCCAGCGCCCCTTTGTCTGGCCAAACAGCAAGGTGCGCGATCTCTTCGACTCCATGTACAGAGGGTTTCCAGTCGGCTACTTGCTCTTTTGGGTAAACGGGTTCAGTGAAGTGCATCGTCAAATTGGAATGAATGTGAAACAGAAAGTGCCTCGTTTGCTCATTGTGGATGGACAGCAGCGACTTACATCCTTATATGCCGTCATAAAGGGCATCCCCGTGCTTCGCAAGGACTACAGCCAAGAACGGATTCACATTGCCTTCCGCCCTAGAGATCAAAAATTCGAGGTCAGTGATGCCGCTACTCGTCGAGACCCTGAATTCATTTCCGACATCAGTCAACTATGGTCAGGCAGCTTGTCACGTAATCGGTTCGTCAGACGCTTCCTAAAACGCCTAGGAGAGCATCGTCCTCTTAGTGAAGATGAAGGAGATGAATTGTCTGAGAATATTGATCGTCTATACGATCTTCAGAACTATCGATTTAGCGCATTAGAACTTTCTGCTACCGTTGATGAGGAAGATGTAGCCGAGGTTTTTGTCCGGATTAACAGTAAGGGCACTACGCTCAACCAAGCTGACTTTATTCTTACTCTGATGTCGGTGTTTTGGGATGACGGCCGCGCAGAGTTGGAGCGATTCTGTCGAGATGCTCGTCAACCCTCCATAAGCGCCGGTTCTCCATACAATTACTTCATCCAACCCGATCCAGACCAATTGCTGCGGGTGAATGTATGTCTAGGATTTCGTAGAGCGCGTCTGCGGCATGTTTATTCAATCCTGCGTGGCAAGGATTTGGAAACGGAAGAGTTCTCTGATGAACGCCGCGAGCAACAATTCACCGTCTTAGAGGATGCCCAAGGGTATGTGCTGAATCTGCAACACTGGCAGGAATTCCTCAAGGTTCTCATGCGGGCGGGTTTTCGCAGCGGGAAAATGATATCCTCGCAGAACGCACTACTCTATGCCTACGCCCTTTTCTTGATTGGCAAGCGTGATTATGGGATTGATGGTTACAGGCTTCGGAACACGATGGCCCGCTGGTTCTTTATGGCCTCGCTGACAGGTCGCTACACCGGCTCACCCGAAACGAGGATGGAGCAAGACCTGGCGCTTCTCCGAGGAATAGAGAGTAGCCAAGAGTTTGTCAGAGTGGTGGAACGGATCATTGCGGATACATTCACGGAAGATTACTGGAATATCAATTTACCCAATGCCCTGGCGACTTCTTCAGCTCGTAGCCCATCCCTCTTTGCCTACTATGCCGCTCTCAACCTGCTGGGGGCAAGAGTCCTCTTCTCCAAGATGAAGGTGTCCGAGTTGCTTGATCCGGCATTGAAAGGCCCAAAGGCAGCCATAGAACGCCACCACCTATTCCCGCGTGGCTACCTCAAAACGCTTGGTCTCACCAGCACACGGGACACAAACCAAATTGCCAACTTTGCTTTGGTGGAATGGTCTGACAACATAGACATTTCTGACAAATCGCCTTCGGAGTACTTCCGCCAATATGCTGATCGCTTCACCCAACAAGAATTGGATGAGATGATGTACTGGCACGCGCTCCCGAAAGGGTGGGAAGAGATGGAGTATCCCGAATTCCTCGAAGCCCGGCGTAAAGGAATCGCAAGGGTCATTCGAGATGGGTTTCGCAAATTAGGCGAAACAACGGAATAGCTGAACAATGCTACCCACCCTCTCCCCCCAGGAATTGGTTGCCAAGTGGCGCAAGGCTACACTCAAGGAGCGTGCTGCTGCCCAGGAGCACTTCATTGACCTCTGCCACTTGGTCGGCCATCCCACGCCGGCCGAGGCAGACCCCACCGGCCAGACCTTCACCTTCGAGGCGGGTGCCAGCAAGCAGCGCGGCGGGCAGGGTTGGGCCGACGTGTGGAAAAGGGGCTACTTCGCCTGGGAGTACAAGGGCAAGCACAAAGACCTCGACCAGGCTTACCAGCAGTTGCTCCAGTACCGGGAATCGCTGCTGAATCCTCCGCTGCTGATCGTCTCGAACATGGAGCAAATCGTCATCCACAGCAACTTCACCAACACCGTCAAGCGGGTGGTGCGGATTGAGCTGGATGACCTGTTGAAGCCGGAGAGTCTGGCACAGCTCCGGGCGGTGTTCTTCGAGCCCAAGATCTTCCGTGCACCCCAGACGCCAGAGCAGGTCACGCAGGAAGCGGCCAGCGAATTCGCACGCCTGGCCAATCTACTGCGCAAGCACGGTGCAGAGCCACAGCAGACAGCTCACTTCTTGATTCGCCTACTGTTCTGTGTATTTGCCGAGGACGTCGGGCTTTTGCCCAAGGACCTGTTTACCCGCCTGGTCAAGCAGACGCAAAAGCGCCCCTCTGCCTTCGCGGGGCAATTGCGGCAACTTTTTCAGGCCATGACCTCAGGCGGCTGGTTCGGCGTTGATGAAATCGCCCACTTTGACGGACGGCTCTTTGACGGTCACACCGTGTTGGAACTGGACAGCGACAGCCTGGACGTTCTGGCGCGGGTCAGCACCATGGACTGGGCCAACATCGAGCCCTCTATCTTTGGCACCCTCTTCGAGCGCAGCCTGGACCCCTCCAAACGGTCCCAGTTGGGCGCACACTACACCAGCAAAGAAGACATCCTGCTGATCGTCGAGCCAGTGCTCATGGCCCCCTTGCGCCGCCGCTGGGACGAGGTGCGGCAGCAGGCGGTAGACCTGGCGCGCCGCCGCGACGAAGCAAAAACCAGGCGCGCCCGCGACAACCGCCACCAAGAACTGACCAACCTGGTGACGGGCTTCGCTGACGAGATTGCCCAGGTACAGATTCTAGACCCGGCATGCGGCAGCGGCAACTTCTTGTACGTCGCCCTGAAGCAGCTTCTCGACTTGGAGAAAGAGGTCGTCACTCTGGCTGATGATCTTGGGGTCGGTCGCTTCTTCCCCAGTGTTTCCCCCACGCAACTGCACGGCATCGAGATCAACGCCTACGCCCACGAACTGGCCCAAGCCACCATTTGGATCGGCTACATCCAGTGGTTGCACGAAAACGGCTTTGGCGTGCCCGGCGAGCCGATCCTGAAGCCGCTGGACACAATCATGCAAATGGACGCCATCCTAACCTACGACGAGCAGGAGCAGCCCGTTGAGCCAGAGTGGCCGGAAGCGGGTTTCATCATTGGCAACCCGCCGTTCTTGGGCGACAAGAAGATGCGAGCGGAGTTAGGCGATAAATACGTAGATGACCTGCGCTGTCTTTACGCTGGCCGTATCCCTGGTCAGAGCGACCTGGTGTGCTACTGGTTTGAGAAAGCACAGGCGATGATTAAAGCCGGGAAACTGCGGCGAGCGGGCTTGTTGGCTACGCAAGGCATTCGTGGTGGCGCAAATCGCACCGTTTTGGATCGCATCAAGGAGACCGGCGATATCTTTTGGGCGCAGTCTGACCGTGATTGGATACTCGACGGCGCAACCGTTCACGTTTCCATGATAGGTTTCGATAGTGGCGAGGAAACCCATAGAGAGCTTGATGGACAAGAGGTTGATGTCATAAACCCGGACCTGTCGAGCACCGTTGACTTAACATCCGCCAAAGTGCTACCAGAGAACCAAAATCTGAGTTTCATCGGGACACAGAAGACTGGCCCTTTCAATTTGACAGACGAACAAGCCAAGGAAATGATGGCAGCCAGTGGGAATCCGAATGGTCGTCCAAATAGTGATGTCATAAAGCCGTGGATAAACGCCACGGACATCACACGAAGACCACGCAACATGTGGATCATAGACTTCGGAGCGAACATGCCACTTGAAGAGGCAGCTCAGTACGAGAAGCCGTTCGAGTATGTGAGAGAACACGTAAAGCCCCGACGCGAAAAAGCTCGTCCGAAAAGCTTGGGTGAGAAATGGTGGCTGTTTGCAAGACCGCGACCTGCTATGCGGAAGGCTATCTCAGAATTCCCCAGGTATATCGTTACGCCTTTAGTATCGAAACACAGAGTCTTCGCCTGGGTTCCTATCCATGTCATCCCAGAAAACTTGCTAGTCGTTATCGCCCGACAGGATGACTACTTCTTCGGCGTGCTGCACTCCAAATCTCACGAGCTATGGGCACGAATTAAAGGAACTCAACTACGCGAAGCGGAGAGTGGCTCTCGCTATACGCCCACCACCACCTTTGAAACCTTCCCGCTCCCCTGGCTTCCGGGCCAGGAGCCGAAGGATGACCCGCGTGTCGAAGCCATCGCCCAGGCCGCCCGCGAGTTGGTGGAAAAGCGCGACCGCTGGCTCAATCCTGAGGGGGCGACGGAGAAGGAACTCAAGAAGCGCACGCTGACCAACCTCTACAACCAGCGTCCTACCTGGCTGGATCTGGCCCATCGCCAACTCGACGAGGCGGTGCTGGATGCCTACGGCTGGCCGTACGGTCTGAGCGACGAGGCCATCCTGGCACGGCTGCTGGCGCTCAATCTGGAACGTGCAACTGTCGTGGCGGACAAACCCGCAGGCTGCTGAGCTCCAGGGGCTTAGCGCGGCTTCTGGTTCCAACTGCCCAGCTCCAAGTTCTACCCTGAAAAACACGACCAGCGATCTTCCCCAGTCGTGTTTTCGGCGCATGATTTGCAAAGGGCTGAAAGAGAAAAAGGCGCTTGTGTCAATTGCAGCAGAACGCCCACGGATCGTTGAACGACCAGGGCTGTTAGCAATGGGCAGTCCTACCGCGATGGCAAAAAGCTCAGGAGAATCAGGAGTATGGAGCTATGCAAGAGCAAACAAATCTTACGAATCTAATGGAGATGCTGCACCATCAACTACCGCGGCTTGCTGAGCGGTATCAAGTGAAATCGTTGGGTGTGTTCGGCTCATACGTGCGCCAGGAACAAAGCATAGATAGCGATTTAGACTTGCTGGTAACTTTTTATGAACCGCCCAGCCTGCTGAAATTCATAGAGTTAGAAAACTATCTGACAGATTTGCTGGGCGTCAAGGTGGACCTGGTGATGCAAGGCGCGCTTAAACCCAGGATTGGCGAGCGTATTCTGAGCGATGTTGTGACCGTATGTAAAGAAGAACGCATATAGTGGTGGTGTGGAAAACAGCATTTGAGGACTTGCCCAACTTGGAACCAGTCATCCGTAACATTCTTCCAGAAGCTGGTGAGTGATATGGCAGGAGTGGTTCGTAATGGCGGGGCTAACAAGTCGTTGCCCATTCCATGGACATTTTACAGACAGAGGTGGTGGGGATGATTTTTGATGGAAAGGTGGTGTACCCGTTGGAGCGCTAGGTAGACGTGAGAGGATCTTTGAACGTCGCTGCGCTTTGACACCCTCCAAGTTACGTGAAATGTGCCCGCTCCTGGTTAAGAAGGAGACAACATGGGGCCATCAAAATACGGTGAACCAAATACGGTGAACCAAGACCACATGTGCCGAATTCAATCCGCCGTCAGGCAGAAATTGAAGCCGGACATGCCTGTTCGGTAAGAGGCTGTGGCGAACATACCTATCTGGAGTTGCATCATATCAACGGCAATCGTGAAGATGGTCGTTTGGAGAATGTGATTATTCTCTGCACAAAGCATCATGCTATGGCGGATCGTGGCGAGATCGATAGGCTTGCACTTAGAGAATATAAGCGTCTCAACGGTGAGCGTCTTGGTCTCAGTCAAACGTATGATCTCTCACTACCCTTGAAGATTGAATATTTGCACCGTTTTGCGGATTGGCTGGATCGAGAACTGTTGAGAATGGAAACTTCACCAGTCTTGCCCAGTGAGAGAAACTCACACATTCCTCCATCTGTGCGGTTTCGTAGCGGGGAGCCTAGTAGTCGGCTAACAGACGAGGCAGTCTTCTCGGCGATCGAGAGCCTTCTCACTCAGCACGGCCGATTCTTGCTGTTAGGCAACGGCGGCAGTGGTAAAACTGTCACGCTATTAAGCTGGCTCCGTCACAAATGCGACATCGCTCAAGAGCAAGGGAGTGAACACGTTCCTGTGTTTGTATCGTTACACCTGCTGACCCCAAGGATGACCCTAATCTCCTTACTTCGTAGTGCCTTTGGCAAGCATGGAGTGAGTTTGACTATTGAGCAAGCCGAGGCCCTGTTGCATTTTGGACGTGTGTGCATTGCATTCGATGGCCTCAATGAGATACATTACAAAGCAGTAGATGAGGGCGCACTGGAGAACGTTATTAGCTTCTTACATGCTTACCCTGATAGTCATTTTGTCGTGACCTCTAGGTATATGACCTCTATCAAGCAGTGGGATCTGCCCACAATCGAAATGGATAATTGGGACGAACAACGGATACGAAGTTACCTGGATTCACGACTTGGCTCCACATTGGGCAACCAGACATACGCCAGTATCGGGGACACTCTTGATTTCGAGTGGATGCGCGGATGTTCGGTGGCCGGGCTCTGTTCAAACCCATTGACCTTATGGATGCTGGCGACAGTGGTTGAGGACAAACAGAGTCCACCTAGCAGACATGAAGAAGTCGTTGATTCTCTGGTTGAATTGATGGTGAGACGCACAAAGGAGACGAAACGGCGACATATCATGCCACGTGTGTTAAAGAAGACACTCGAGGATTTCGCATACCTCATGGTCGGCCGTGGTGATGTCTTGTCAACGGGTTATGAAGATGCTATCGAATTGTGTGCTCTGGTGATCCGAGAAAGAAACACCTCCGGTCTGCTTCCCGCCGGGCTGGACTCATATCAACTACTCTCTGCACTGCTTGCGACAGGCTTGCTTCGTCAGACGGATGACGAGAGAGTGGAATGGCTTCACCAAGTTCTTCAGGAGAGGCTTTCAGTTCTCTCCTCCGAAAGGTGGTTCAGCCAGTTTATGAAGCTGACCAGGGTCGTGGAGTGTCCTGTTTGTAGTTATCAGCCCGGCGAGTTCTTTGAGGCTGGCAGGAAGCTCTGGGGAAAATGTGATGAAACAGAAGACTGTTCAACCTTTGAGATTCCATTGCCAGAGATTCCGCCTTTGTATATACTGAGAGACAAAGTGGTGCTGATTGATCACACCGGAGCACCTCGGCAGCCGGGCATGACATCCTATCCTACCTCGTTCATAGATGAGAGATGGATGGCTCTAACACCGGGGAAAGCCAGTGTGTTTTGGCTAGCTTTGATGTATGCACAAGACAACGAAGTTAATCAACCTATTCCGCGCTCGTTGTTGGAAGGCGGCGAGCCATCCAAGTTGGTTGATCTCGAAGTTTGGACTTTGATAGAAGCTGGCTTTTTTCGCTTGGAGCAAGAAGAAGATATTACCAATGTGCATATCTATACGCCGCCTGTAAATCCATCAATGCGCATTTCAGGCTACAAGTTGGTCGTGCTGCGTGACCTGTCTCCCGACGAACTTGAGGAAGATCCAGAGCACCGCATTGGGATAACATCTGAGGAAAAGGAGAAGTACTTGGAAGAGCGACGTCGAAAGAACTTGCCGATATATTACAATTACGACTTCGTCGAAGACGAAAAGAGAAAGGTATTCCGACTTGCTCAGAAATTCGGGGGGCAGGTGCTGAGAACTTGGGGGCCTTACGAAGAAGTAATAGCCGAGTTTCCAGGTGAAGCTTGGGACTTCAGTAAATACAATACTGATCAAGACGCACAACTTGAAATGGAGGCAGAGAGAAACTAACGCTGCCTTCCTTGGCGTTCAGTGTAGTAAGGGAGAATGGATGATAAGTGTGATTACGATTTCGAGGGCATTTGGGAGCAAGGTGGCGGACATCGCCCACAGGTGGCGGAAACCTCTGAGTTATCCAAGATGATCCAACAGGAGAAGCCCATGGATCCTAAATGGCTTGAATGGGCCAAAGAGTTACAAGCTATCGCCCAGAACGGCCTGACGTATGCCAAAAACCCCTTTGATATTGAGCGGTACGAGGCAGTGCGCGAGATCGCTGCTGAAATTGTGGCCACCCACTCCGACGTGGACCTGAACACCGTCCGAGGACTCTTTGTGGGTGAGGGGGGACACGCGACTCCCAAAGTTGACGTGCGGGGAGCCGTGTTTCGCAACAATGCTATCTTGTTGGTCAGGGAACGATCGGATGGCCTCTGGACGCTGCCGGGTGGATGGGCCGATGTCAACGAGCCTCCCAGCGAGGCTGTTGCTCGGGAAGTCTACGAAGAGTCTGGTTACCGCACACGAGCGATCAAGCTATTGGCCCTCTATGACAGAAATAAGCACGCGCACACGCCTTTCCCCTACCACATCTACAAGCTCTTCTTTCAGTGCGAGCTTGTGGGCGGAGCCGCGTCGCACAGTGTGGAGACGGATGGCGTCGCGTTTTTCCCAGAGGACGGGATTCCAGAACTGTCTCTCCTGCGGGTTACGCCCGCTCAAGTGGCCCGGCTCTTTGAGCACTATCGCCATCCAGATTGGCCAACAGACTTTGATTGAAGATCCTGGGCAGCTTTGGATAATACACCGTTGGTAGCTGACACCTAAACGGGTCTCTCTTAGGGGGAGAGTGGACGGTGGCTGTGATTACGATTTCGAGGGAATTGGGGAGCAGAGGGACGGACATCGCCCACACGGTGGCGGAGAGGCTGGGGTATGAGTGTCTGGATCGGGAGCTGATCACTGCCATGGCTCGGGAAGCGGGTGTGGAGGAAGCGGATATCTCTAGCAAGGAAGAAAGCATTTCCGCTCGGCCACGGATTGTCGGCCCCGAGATGGCCGCCTTCTTCCGGCGGCAGCGCTACGCCTCTCCTCGGCCACGGGAAGCGCTGGAGGACCAGGCGTACATCGAATTGGTGCGCAAGGTGATCTACGACCGGGCTGAGGCAGGAAACATGGTGGTCCTGGGGCGAGGGGGACAGATGGTGCTGCGAAACTGGCCAGGGGCGCTGCACGTCTACATCACCGCCCCGCTGGAGGTGCGAGTGGGGCGCATCGCCCAGGAACGGGACATCGGCCGCCAGTTGGCCGAGCGGCTGGTGCGCGAATCCGATCGCCGGAAACGGGATTACATTCGCCACTTCTATAACAAGGCCGACTGGAAAAACTCCCGCTACTACCATCTAATCGTGGACACGGGCCGCATTCCCCCCGAGGTGGCGATGGAGATCGTCGTCCGGGCAGCTCGTTCCTGAGGCCGATCATCCCTAAAGGAAGGAGGAGGCATCTTGACCACCGACTGGGAAGCACTGCGCCGGGACATCCCGGCCTTGCAGCACATGATCCACCTGAATACAGGTGGGTTTCCCCCGGGGCTGAAGCCTGTCACCGATGAGGTGGTGCGGCTCTATCGGCTTCTGGAAGAGGAAAGCCTCTACTCGCCGCGGGTCTGGGAGCAGGTGATGGGAGGCGTGGAGGAGGTGCGTCGCCGTATCGCTCATCTTTGGAATGTCAAGCCGGAGGAGATCGCCCTCACGGAGAATGTATCGCAAGGGGCCAACATCGTGGCCAACTCCCTGCTCTGGCAGGAGCGCGACGAGGTGATCTTTACCGACAACGAGCACTCCAGTGGGACGCTGCCCTGGCTCAACCTGGCCCGCCGCTGGGGTGTGCGGCCACGGGTGCTAGAGATAAGCCTTGACCCCCAGGAGACGCTGCACCGCTTTGAAGCGCTGCTATCGCCCACAACCAGGCTGGTGTACGTCAGCCATGTGCTGTGCACCAATGGCCTGCGCCTGCCCGTGGAATGTATGGTGGAGATGGCTCATAACCACGGTGCACTGATCATGCTGGATGGCGCTCAGGCGGAGGGGCAGTTTGCGGTAGACGTGCGCTCCCTGGGTTGTGATTTCTACGCCGGCTGCGGCCACAAGTGGCTGCTCGGCCCGCAGGGTACGGGCATGCTCTACCTGCGCCAGGAGCTGCTGCCCGAGCTGGAGAACGGCGAGATCGGCTGGGGCTCGACCCAGAGCTTCGACCGGGAGCACTATATCTTTGAGCTTTTGCCCTCGGCGGCGCGCTTTGAGTACGGCACCCGCCACTGGCCCCTCTTTCTGGGGCTGGGGCGGGCCATCGAATACGTGGAGGGGATCGGCCTCAAGGAGATCGAGGCCCACGTGCAGCCCCTCGCTGCCTGGCTGAAGGAGGAGCTGCAACGAATCCCGGGGGGCGTGGTCGAGAGCCCCCTTGATCCGGCCTGGGCCACGGGCATCGTCACTTTCTCGCTGGATGGCGTGGACAGCCAGACCATCCAGCGGGCGCTATGGGAGGGCTGGCGGGTCCTTCTGCCCCATGGCGATCCTCGCTGGAAGAGGCAGCGGGTCTGCGTGGCCTTCTTCGTCAGTGAGGAGGATCTGGGCAGGTTGCTGGTCGGCCTCCATGCCCTGGTTTCTCCCTGAACTGAATCCTGAACATCAGCCACATTCCCCCTGAGGCGGCGGCGGGGATCATCATCCGGGCGCGCAAAGCGGTGTAGCCTTTGAGTTGGTCTCGCTCTGTGACCAGAAGGGTGCATTTCAGTTTTGGGGCAGATTGTGGCATAATCACGTCATCCCCATAAACCCATACCAAGCTTTTGGAGGTTGACCATGAAATGCACCCGCGATCAGATGAAAGCTGAGTTGTTGG
>Ga0114930_10005091_pt1 | contig 10903 bp, 10 predicted proteins | sample AnhtaG_FD_87300 | JGI IMG/M metagenome (GOLD analysis project Ga0114930, IMG submission 87300) | Deep subsurface microbial communities from Anholt, Denmark to uncover new lineages of life (NeLLi) - Anholt_01485 metaG | ecosystem: Environmental > Aquatic > Marine > Oceanic > Sediment | place... | reverse complement strand
TTCTATCATAAAGAAAAGAGAAGTCAATAGAAAATACCGAAAGATTTATACATGTTTATCACTGAAAAAATAGCTCTTTTTGGTGTCAAAAAATTTTCGTGCAAAAGCTAGCTGTCAATCTGGGTTTTGAGGAAATAGGGCCGCACAGTGCTCTCAATTACCGATCCTCTGATCTCAGAGTTGGCGTTCCGTTGACTCCAACTTAAGAAGTGGTACTATTATGGGGACAGGTCAGTATATTACTTCTCTAGCCAAATATAGCAGGAACGTTAATGGATGACGGGTGTAGTCTAGAAAAGGAGAGTAAATTGGAAAAAAAAGGTATAGTTACAGATCACGGGAACCCGGTTAATGTGGTAGGCCCAGAGCTAAAGGTAGGGGATAAAGCCCCTGGTTTTGAGGTGCTCGATGCAAACTTAAAAGAGCTGAGTCTGAAAGACTTTGTGGGTAAAGTAAAAGTTATCAGTGTAACACCCTCACTTGATACACCTGTATGTAATTTACAGGCAAAGAGGTTCAATGAAGAGGCGACAAACCTTCCCGGTGAAGTAGTGGTGTTGAATATGACTATGGATCTTCCCTTTGCTATCTCCAGGTTTTGCGCAGCCGAAGGTATCGATAAAGTGAAAGTCCTTTCCGACCATAAAGAAGCATCCTTTGGTATCTCTTACGGAGTCTTGATTAAAGAGCTAAGACTGCTTGCCCGTTCTATATTCATTATCGACAAAAACGATAGGATAGCCTATATCCAGATTGTACCGGAGATAACCCATCATCCTGATTATGATAAAGCGCTTGAAGCACTGAGAGAATTGACTGGTGCCGAAGAAGGCGAAAATTAGATGAAAGCACTCACTATTAGTGTAGACAACTTTGAGGATACAGAACTTTTGCTTCCCTATTACGGACTAAGGGAAGAAGGGATCGAGGTGCACATTGCCTCTGTGAGAAAAGGGAACATAGAAGGAAAACACGGCCACGAGGTGAAGATTGACAGGACTCTAGACGAAGTGGATCCTGAGGGGTATGATATACTCATTCTTCCTGGTGGAAGTGCACCGGAGGCTTTAAAGAAAGAAAAACAAGCTGTTGAGATAGTCATATAATTTTTTCAGAAAAAGAGCCTATCTCAGCCATATGCCACGGGCCACAACTCTTAGCCGCAGCAGAAGTGCTTGAAGGAAGACATGTGACTTCTTACCAATCGGTGGCAGACGAAATGAGAAACGCTGCAGCCATTTATGAGGATAAGGAAGTTGTAGTCGATGAGAATCTTGTCACCTCAAGGCAGCCCTCAGACCTTCCTTTCTTTTTGAGAGAGACAATGAAAATATTGAAGGGAAAATAGATGTGAGGAGCAGTTGAATGGAGACTATTGAACGTATCAATGGTATTCCTGTCCGCGCGCTGGGAAAAACTACAGTCAAAGTAACTGTGCTCGGTGTTGGAGGATACCACATTGGCAAGCCCTCTAACCGCCGGGAGGGTATTCGTATCATCCGCACTGCTATTGACGAAGGAATCAACTTCCTTGATAATGCCTGGTGCTATAATCAGGGAAGAAGTGAGGAGATTATGGGAGATGCCCTCAAAAATGGCTACCGGGAAAAGGTATTTCTCATGACCAAGAATCATGGAAGAGATAAGCTGACTTTCCAACGTCAACTAGATGATAGCTTGAGAAGACTTCATACAGAACACATTGACCTTCTCCAGTTCCATGAGATTATTCATGAAGGTGAACCTGAACAAATATTCTCTCAAGGGGCTATAGAAGAGGCAATTGAGGCCCGGGAAGCTGGAAGAATAGGATTCATTGGCTTCACAGGACACCGGTGGCCTCACCTTCTTCAAGGGATGCTGGACAAAGACTTTTGCTGGGACACCATCCAGTTTCCCACAAATCTTTTGGATGCCCACTTTCGCAGCTTTACTAATGAGATTCTACCTGTTGTCCAGAAACGGGGGATAGGAATTATCGGAATGAAGAGTCTTGCTGGTGGCGATATTTTCAAAGCCAATGTTACTCCTGAGGAAGGCATCACTTATGCTCTTTCCTTACCCATTGATACTTTAGTGAGCGGGATAGACTCGCTTAAAGTTCTTACCCAGAATCTTAAGATCGTGAAAAGCTGGAGACCTCTTTCAGAGGAAGAGAAAAACACTCTTCTTGACAGTATTGCCCCTTTCGCAGGTGACGGGCATCTGGAACGGTACAAAACGGGCTAAACAACGGATTATATGAGTGGCAGCCGGGACTTGATTATCGGCGAATATTGCTGATTTGCGAGTTGAGGATGTCGAAGGCTGTCTTGAAGATAATCACTGTTAATTAGCTATAACTGGGGGGGTAAAACAGTCACTGAGCAGAAGTCAAGAGATCTTGTTTTGCTGTATTCGATGTATGGGTGTACCTTTCGTATGACTAGAGCGATAAGGTAAGGAACAACGGGGGAAGTCTTTCTTACCACTAAAGGGAACTGTTAGGGTATTCCCAACTAAGCAGTAGTTCTCAATACAGAGAGTGTAGTATCCAGATAATACTAGATAAGTCAAGGAGACAAGGCTATGAAAACGAGAGTGATAAAAGAAGATGTTCACTGGCTAGGAGCGGTTGACTGGGATCGACGATTGTTTGATTCCCTGATACCGCTTCCCGATGGAACAAGTTACAATGCCTACCTGGTTAAGGGGAGTGAGAAAACGGTTTTGCTGGACACTGTTGATCCGTCAATGTCCAGTATTCTCATGTCTCAGCTAGAGGGCATTGGCAGCATTGACTACCTCGTCTCTCATCATGCCGAACAGGACCATTCTGGGACTATCCCCCGTGTTCTTGAAAAATACAAAAGTGCAAAGGTTATTACCACTCCCAAGGGGAAGGGAATGCTTATGGATCTCTTATGTATTCCAGAGAGAAAGTTCACTACTGTGGATGATGGGGAGACTCTCTCGCTGGGCAATAAGACTCTCCAATTCTTATACGCGCCCTGGGTTCACTGGCCTGAGACCATGGTAACCTATCTTAGAGAAGACAATATTCTTTTCAGCTGCGATCTTTTCGGTTCGCACCTGGCTAGCACGGATCTGTGCGTAACGGATGAAGCCCGTGTTTACGAATCAGCTAAAAGATATTATGCGGAGATTATGATGCCTTTCCGTACGGCTATCAAGAGGAATATGGAAAAAATAATGAAGTGTAAGATCGACCTTATTGCACCCAGTCACGGTCCTGTCTATACTAATCCAGCATTCATTGTCGAGGCATATCGGGATTGGATCTCAGATTATTCCCGGAATGTGGTCGTGCTTCCTTATGTTTCAATGCACCAAAGCACCAAGAAGATGGTGGAGTACCTGGTCAGCGCGTTGACTGAAAAGGGGATAACCGTATACCAATTTGATTTGACAGTTACGGATATCGGAAAACTTGCTATAAGCCTAGTGGATGCTGCCACTATGGTTATCGGGACACCTACAGTTCAAGTCGGTCCACATCCCAAGGTTTTTTGCGCCGCACATCTGGCGAATACCTTAAGGCCTAAATTGAAGTTTGCCTCTATTATTGCCTCCTATGGCTGGGGTAGCAAAGCCATAGAACAGACCCTTGCGCTAGTTTCAAATCTAAAAGTAGAGGTATTTGAGCCTGTGCTCTCGAGAGGATTACCCAAAAAAGCTGAGTTTAAGGCCTTGGATAATCTGGCTACTACCATCTGGGGAAAACACAAAGAACACAACCTCATTCAATAAGGCTTGTTGGAATCCAAGAATCTGGAGGCAGAGCAAAACGAAGAAAAATTAGGTCTGGGGACAGAAAAAATGATGAAACATGTTTTAGGAGAAAACAGAGGAAAGATAGTGCTTTATGCCTTGAGTACCTGTGGATGGTGCGGGAAAACCAAGAAATTGCTGGATGAACTGGGAGTTGAATATTCTTATGTTGAGGTTGATTTTTTGGAGGGAAAAGAACGAGAATCTATAATAAATGAGGTCCGCCGCTGGAATCCTCGCTGTTCTTTCCCCACTACGGTCATTAATGATAATAAGTGTATCGTTGGATATGATAAGCAAAGAATTGAAAAGGCGATAAAACGATGAAAAAGACTGACATAACCGAAGAAACAGTGGATAATCTTTGTCAAAGTCTTAATCGTCAGGCGGAAGATTCCGGGTATCACCTTAATCCCGATACGGAGTTCACCAGAAAGCTGGTAAGAGGACTTTTGGTTAATGAAGAGAGATATGGCTATTGGGCTTGTCCCTGCAGATTGGCATCAGGGAACAAAGAAAAAGACCTCGACATTATCTGCCCCTGTGATTACAGAGATCCCGATCTAACCCAATACGATCAGTGTTATTGTGCACTCTATGTATCAGAGCAGATTTTGAAGGAAGAAAAAGAGACGGATTCCATCCCGGAACGCCGGGGGATTAAAGAAGAGAGAATAAAACCGACATCCATGTCAGAGACTATCTCTGGCCTTTCATTTACTATATGGAGGTGTAGGGTATGCGGATATCTTTGCGCCAGAGAAAGTCCCCCAGAGGTATGTCCGGTATGCAAAGCCAAAAGAGAAAGATTTGAGAAATTTATTACCTAGTTTCTCTTTCAGTTTTCTTTTTCAGACTCACTTATTGTTCCATGAAAGAGATCAGCCTCAACTTCCCGGGAAACAAAGTTATATACAAGTGAAAAACATTTAATTTCTCCCCGGTAAGAATTTGTCCTCTTCTGTATAAAAGCAAGACATTCACCACTTTCCCCCAAAATCAAAATTCTCATTTAGCAGAAAAAAGGAGTAGCTATCTCTGTCTAGGATTTCTCCTTTCTCTTTTAAAGGGAAACAGTCTGATTATTTCTACCTCCCGAATTGATTTTATACAAAAGATCTCTCTTAAAAACATACCTTTTATCAAGTTTACGTTCTCAAACTTGACACAAGTGAATTCTGTTAAGTATTATTTCAAGAATATCCCGGTCAATCAACCTGACACAAATGATATTTTGTAAGGTAAGGCTAGAATACTTGCATTCCTTTTTGATAAAGGATATAGAGTTATTCTTCTTACTTTTCTTTTTGACCTTTTTGTGCTCGACGGTAAAATAGAGACAATATGTAAGGATAAAAAGATGAAAAGGAGAATCAAACAAAGATTCATTTTTACAGGGGCTTTTGCAGTAGCCTTGATACTCTTGGGATATTCTCTCAGTATCCAGGCAAAGGAGAAAAAGGAAGTCTCACTTAAAGATGAGATTACTTTTATTGAAATAGAATCTTTAGACAAATTCGAAGTTCAATTCAAAGAAAATGGAAGAAAGACAGGAATAGTTATATTTGAATTTAATAAAGACAATTTTTACTGGGAGATAACCATAAAAAAAGGAGATGGCACTGTTACTCAAATCATAGAGGATAGATATGTTGGCACTATTTCTGAGGTAGGAAAAGTTGACTTAAGCGAGAATGAGAATGAAGATATCTTTTTTGTAAGCGAAAGTGGAGGAACAGGAGGCCGTCTTATTAGTCTGAGCCTTATCAATATCCAGAAAAAAGAACTCATAGGATTGTCGCTTTGGTTTAGTTCTCAAGCAACCGAAGCTGTCACCCAAGTTTCAATGAGTGATTATTTCTTTGGGGAAGATTTTCAAAGAGAAGAAGAGTTCCTAGAAAGTATTAAATATGAATATGGATACATAGGAGAAAAAGAGATAAATGAACAGGTAGATAATCCCGATTTTGCCTACTACTTCTGGGCCAAAGACAATGGCAGCATTGAAGATGGAAGAATGAATATCAGAAGGTATAAAGGGAGACGTAAAACTAGAGCTAGCATCATGGATGAACTAAGAAAAGATGGTATCACTTATACAGCCTACTTCAAGGGTGGGGTAGTTGCCTATGATGAAGAATCCAATGAACATTTCGTTCTCTTTCATCCTGACGATATGTATAGCTGGCTAACTGTGCTGAAGTTGATAGGCCCTTATTTACTTATTGGTACAAGAGGAGAAGGACTGGCAATAATTAATCTTCAGTCATTTCACTTAAAGAGATACAGACTGTCTCTTCCCAATGATGAGGTTAGATCCCTGGAGGTTCTTTACTCCGAAATTGTAGTAAATGAGCAAGAAAAGATTGATCCACCAGATTTCTAGGGTGACGCTCATCCCTTAGGCTGTGAACGAAACTATATATCTTATTAGTAAAAAGATCCAGTTCAATAAACTTGACTTTGCGGCTTAATCAGACTAGGATATCTTTTAGGTATTAAATTGAGCCTAAGAACTTGTGACGAAATTATGACCGTTCTCTATCAAAGCAGGTATAAATATATCGAAATAGATACAAGTAGATAGAAATAGAAAATCCTTTTTCAAAGCTATTTACAGGCGAAAACACAGGTCAGTTCAGGAAGGAAGAAATGGCCTAGTTTAATCCCGAGGCACAGCCGTTCTTGCCTCGAAAGGAAAGGAGAGTTTCGGTTGATTCCTTTGTTGATGCTTCCATGATCGAAGGCTTGCTCGTTAGTCTCCTTGTGGAGATTACCAAGAAAGGGTTCGCCTCTCTGGTGTCTCATCATCCGCTGAAGAAAGCAATATCGCGCACTGCTCGACAATTCGACCAGATTGAGGGGCTATCGTGTCATCTCGAGAGGTGGCTTGAACAGCAGACGACGCAAAAGGTTATAGCCGCCTTTTGCCGAGGAAGAACCGATATCGAAATCCAGCCGCTGAGCGATGCCTTGGTGAAGAAGGTCGGTTTCTACTACGGAGAGGAATCGAATGAACAAGCTTGTGAGATAATTGGATACTTCTTCAAGGTGCTGTTTGAGGAGCTCCTGAAGGGAGAAGAGGGACCAGTCTATCAGGGACTCAGAACGGAAGCCATAGCCCAAAGGATTTTCGAAAAACAGGCAGATATCCGGGAAACATTGGAAGGGGTTGGTGCGAAGATCCTGAGCAATATACAAGAGCTCAAGTTCTCCGGTACTGTGGCGCAGCTGAAGGAAGAATATGAGGATAGAGTCTGCGAGGGGTACGAGAAAAGGATTGATTCAGCGAAGAGTCTCCTGGAGAACGGGAAATCAAAGACAGCAAAAGCACTGTACGACAATCTCTTGGAGGACTTGGTACGAGGGGGTGAGAAGAGACCCAGACTTCTGTTTCGCGTCCACACGAACCTCGGTTGCTCTGAACTGGCGCTTGGGCATGAACTTGAGGCCGCCGGGTGCTACGAACAAGCGCACAGAATTCTTCCAAATGACTATACGGGCCTCACAAATATGGCGATAGCGCAGGCATTGAAGGGAGATCCAGAAGCCGGAATTGAATACGTGGATCGGGTCTTGGTGCAGAACCCGCGGGAAATAGGTGCCCTGTGCGCAAAAGCCACGTTGCTTGCATCCTCAGGGAAATATGGAACTGCCGCGGATCTACTCAAGAATGCAACGGAGCTCTTGGATGATCCACGGTGCAGCTATTCCCTTGGATACGTTTACTATGCCGAAGGAAACTACAGGAAAGCTCGGGATCCCTTGAAGAAGGCCATCAACAGAGACCCCAGTAACCCTGACTATGTTTGCTTGTTGGCGAATTGTCTCGCTACCCCGATCTTGAGGAAGGGAACCCATCCCCGGGTCACATCGGAGAGGGAAACACGAGAGCTTGAGGAAGCTAATTCTCTGCTGTCAAATGCGCTGGAAATACTGTTAAAAGGTGAGAACGACCGCAAGACGGGGGACGCCCTGGTGAGCCGTTCCGCCGTCAGGATCGCGCTCAGGAGATTCCAAGAGGCGATCGATGATTGCAATGATCTGGTAGCGATGAACAGATACAGCGCCACAGCCTATAGAAACAAAGGTATAGCTGAGTTACTTGGAAGAAACTATGCTGATGCAGTAGAGAGTTTCGCCGAGGCGCTGGCTAAGGGCGAGCCGGCAGCGGAGATAGTTCCAGCAGTCATGCGTGCCTACCTCAGTGAAGATCCTCCCGAACCGGGGAAGGCGATTGAGTGGGCGGAAAGGTACTTCCCCACTGATGAACCAGAGATCGATGAAAAAACACTCGACGTCAGGATCGCTCTGGTCGAGTCATACATATCAGACGATCAACTTGGGAAGGCCGGGGGCCTTTTAAATAGACTGCAGCAGACGTTCCCAAATACCCCCAAAATGCTTACGGCCGCCGCGAGATATAACAGTGCTGTAGGAAAGGAATTGGATTCCGAGTCCTGTTTGATCAAAGCGGTCGAGAATGCCGATGACGCGGAGAAACCGACAGCATCAATGATCCTAGGGGATTACTACTATCGCGGAGGGTTCTACGACAAAGCAATTCCCCTCTACGCCCAAGTATTCGAGCTCTCCGGGGATCTTGGGGTAGCACAGAGGTATGTGATTTGCCTCTACAATTCTGCCAATAGGGTAGAGAGTCATGAAAAGTGTCTGGAGATATGTACCCACCTGAGAAAGCGACATGGCGTCCTAGGAATGATATCCGAGATTGAAGCTGCCATTAACGAGGAACTCGGGAAGCTGAGGCAGGCGAGCGAGCTCTACTTGGGACTCTACAGGAAGTCCCCCGGTCATTACGCCTATAATCTTCGGTACGGACTTGTCGAGTTCCGACGTGGGAATGAGAAGGAAGCGCTGAGAGTCCTTGATGAGGTTAAGGGAAAAGTCGAAGGGGATGCTGAGGCTCTCATGTCGATTGCACAGGTATTCGATTTCGTGGGGAGGAAGAAGGAAGCCATCAAGTTCGGATATGATGCTCTGCAGCTGGCATCAGGGGACCCTCAAATGCACCTTGCCTACATTCATCTCTTCCTATCGTATGACGATGAAGCGGAGGAAGTCCTCACCCCGTCGACTATCGGTCCGGATGCAGCCATCTCGTTGAGGTTCAATGGGGAGGAGAGAACATACATGCTATTGGACAGCGAGACACCGAATTTGGGTAAAGGGGAAGTCTCTATCCAATCGGACCTGGGGCAGGCAGTCCTAGGTCTCCGGGTCGGCGACTCGGTCCGGATAGGCTCACCTCCGTCCGAAGAAAAAGCTAGGGTCACTCGAATAACGAGCAAATATGTGCGACTGTTTCAGGAGAGCATGCAGAACTTCAACAGACTCTTCCGGGACAAGGGCCTGCAGAAAGTAAGAGTGGGGAAGGATTTGAAGGGTTTACTGGAGATGGTTGACGGAGTGTCTGAGAGAGCGTCGCGGGTAAGGGATTGGTACAGGGAACAAAAACTACCACTAGGAACACTATCAAAGCTACTTGGCAAAGACCAATTCGAGGTCTGGGATGGACTTGTGGAAGCTCCTGGAATGACCCTGAGATGCGCCGCTGGGAGCCAAGAAGAACAGAAAGATGAAGCTGACGTCGTAGAGCGTAGTAAGCGGGTGGTTGTTGATCTTGTTGGATTATTCACGTTAGCGCACATAGATTGTCTAGAGACTCTCTCGGAGCTCTTCGACGAGGTTTATGTGAACCAGTCGGTTCTGGACGAACTCAATCAGACACTCGTGAAGCAAAAGGTTTTAGAGAAACGTGGGTATACCACCATCGGCAAATATAAAGGTCAATACGCGAAGGTAGAGGTTCCCCGGGAGGTTGTTCGGGAGCGGATAGCACTCCTGAACAAGACAAAGGATTTCGTGTCCCAACAGGGCAAGGTGAGTGGTCTAGCTAGGTCACCTTCGCAGGTTGAAGCGAGAATGTGCGAACTCCTAGGGACTTCTTCAGGATACAGTCTATTGCTTGCGAAACAAATGGGACTGCCTGTCTATAGTGACGACAAATCCCTCAGGGAGATCGCGTTGAGCACATACCAAATCAAGGCTTTTGGGGTTCAGGCGGTACTGAAAATAGCGTTGGAGAGACAAAAACTCGGAAACGAGGTCTACCATCGGAAGACCATTCAGCTCCTCTTGAGCAATTATTCGTACATATCTGTTACAGCGCACACCCTCCTATTCTCGGCCAGAGAGAATAGGTTTGGTGTTGGAGAGGATACTGACCATTTATTTGAGGCTATTGAGTCTCCTGAGGCTTCGTTAGATTCGGTCCTGAGTGTTCTTTCGGATTTCCTGAAGCTGATATGGATAGAACCTATACCACGAAGGAGGAAATTGGTCTTCCTAGACTTGTCTCTTAGAGCACTGACAAAGAGGAGAGGCATAAGGAACACAGCGGGAAAGCTCAAAAGGGTACTTGGGATAAAACTGACTCTGCTTCCGATACACTTGGACGAGTTGTTGCGTGATATTCGGCGGTGGGAGAGGGCACAACCGTTGGTCACCTAGAACAATCTTGCGCGGTCGTGCGTGACCTAGGCTAGGTAATGGGTGGCTACGATGGCCGATTTGCCTTTGCGGCACAGCTTGTTGTTGTTCCTTACTATCTTAGGAAAGGTATCGCCGCCAAGCTCATGCAAGAACTGGAGACGATACTTCTAGAGAAAGGGGCTTCACAAGTCTCTTTATTTATCGAAGACAACAATGACCCAGCCATATGCCTATATAAGAAGATGAACTATAAGCTCCAAGAAGACGTTTCTTATATGAGAAAACGGCTATCTTAGGATTGCCAGGTTTTGTATGACAGACATGTGGCCTTTGACATACACACAGTAACAGGTTATAGTCTCCTACCAGATTGACAACGAATTTTTGCAGGAAGAGGATGGTATCTACCGATATCTCTTTGCAATCACTGAACAGGGACTATTTTCGAACTTTCGCATCAATCACAACAAAGTACCGACAGATTATTTGAGAAATCTGTGATTCTAGACTAAATCTTTTCTTCATCTCTTGTAAACCACCAACAACAAAGTAGCTCTTGTAAATTCAGAAATGTCTGATAGAATTTATAGAATTAATTTCGTGCAAAAGTTCGGTG
>Ga0114930_10005090_pt1 | contig 10904 bp, 5 predicted proteins | sample AnhtaG_FD_87300 | JGI IMG/M metagenome (GOLD analysis project Ga0114930, IMG submission 87300) | Deep subsurface microbial communities from Anholt, Denmark to uncover new lineages of life (NeLLi) - Anholt_01485 metaG | ecosystem: Environmental > Aquatic > Marine > Oceanic > Sediment | place... | reverse complement strand
GCCATGGGCGAGGTACGTGGCAATAGCGGGCGGCTATTGCGGGGCTGACGGGAGAGCACGTGGTGGCACAATGGTGAAGCCGGGGCGGGGAAATGAAAATGACGCCACCCAGGACGCTCGTGTGTGGCGCTTTGAGCGCTCCTCACGGGCAGGCGGCGTCGGGATTCTCGCGCATCGGCGAATCCAGAGGTCTAGTTTTGCGAGAACACGTGATGACGCGTTGGTCTCAGTGGCCTCAGTTCGCTCGGCTCGTCTCCGGTCGCCACGTCGGCTCTGTGGGCCGCGGTCATCATTGCGCACAACAGCCAGCCGACAGTTGTTCCAGCCCAAAGTGCCAGAAGGTATGCCCACCACGGACCCAACACCGAAACCACCTCCGCGCCCTCCCTCCACTCTCATTATACCCCGTTCGCCGGTGAGGATACACACATTAGTGGCATGTGCCGCCGGCCGCGCGGGCAGCCGATGGAGGAGGGCGCCTACGGGTGCTGACGAATAGCCTGAGGCGAGACGGATGCTGACCGTCGGAGCCGACGCCTCGGTGCTGATAGGAGACAGACATGGAGTACAGAGTCCAGCCGGAGGCCATGCCGGTTGACCAGCCCAGGGAGGTCCGGGTAACGGCCACGCTGGACCAGCCGCTGCGAGCCGGCGACAACATCGCCTTCGCCCTGCCGGAAGCGTGGTCAAGCCGGCGCTGCTGCGTGACGTTCACGAAAGAGCCGCAGTACACCGATCCCGAGGCGCCGGACTACGTGGCCGTGGTTGCCGAAGGTGCTCGGTTCGAGCTTTCCCTGGAGAAGATCCCTTTGGCCAGTGGCGATCCACAAAGGCACGTCAGGAAGATCGTGGCAAAGCTCATAGAGGGGGAGCTCAGGGCGGGAACCGACGTGGTGCTCGAGCTGCGCAACTTCCGCTCTACGTGGCTTGCCGAAGCAGGCGTTCTTCGGGTCTGGGTCGGCGATGATGAGGAGAAGCATCCGCCGAAGCTCAAGACGCTTGCGGTCGAAGCCGAGAGACTACGGGTCATCGTTCCGTCCTCCGCCAGGCCCGGGGCGCCGTTCAAGGTCAACATCGTCTCCCTGGACCCATTCTGGAACCGCTCATCCTCCACGTATCGCGAGGGAGTTCTGACACTGCAAGGTGGAGAGAGCCTCGAGGAGGGCATCGGCTTCACCGGCTCGTACAGGACGCGGGCGGCCATCGCCGAGCCGGGCGTGTACCGGCTCAGGCTCGGGGACGAGCTTTCGAATCCCATCCGCATCACACCCGCGCCGCGTGGTCCCTACTGGGGCGATCTGCATAGCCACGACAAAACGCACAACTGCGGCGCCGGCGAGGATCCCTACACGTACGCGAGGCAGGTCTCAGGCCTCGACTTCCTCGCCGTGACGCCGGACTACCGCGGGCTCTCGCAGGCGGTGTGGCGCGAGCATGTGCGACGGTGCAACGAGTCTTACGAGCCTGGCGAGTTCACCACCATCCTCGGGTACGAGGCGGGCTTCCCAGAAAGCCACCACAACCTGTACTTCAGGGGAGCCGAGGCCGAGATCTTCGATGTGGCCGATCCGTCACAGCGTTCCATTGAGAAGCTGCTGGCCCAGCTCGACCCCGATGTGGCCTTCGCCGTGCCGCATCACGTCGGCATCGACTGGTGCACTCAGACGGGCTATCGCCCCGAGTGGGATCCGTGGATTCCCTTGATGGAGATCTACTCCCAACATGGGCTGAGCGAGTTCTACTCGCCCGAGCACATTCTCTCGTACGAGTTCAACCGCACCAGGGGCATGGAGAGCAAGTACGCCACGTCGGTCAACAAGCCCGTGTACGCCCGCGATGCCTGGAGCCAGGGGCGACGCTTTGGTGTGATCGCCTCAAGCGACGATCACATGGCCCAGCCCGGCAAGCCGGTCAAGGGCCTTGCGGCCGTCTTCGCTCCGGAAAACGCTCGTGAGGCGCTGTTCTCCAGCCTGAAGGCGCGGCGAACCTACGGAACGACCGGCGAGCGGATACTCCTGGATTTCCGCATAAACGGCTGCGAGATGGGGCAGGAGGTCTTCGTCGATGGAAGCAGCCCCCTCAAGATCGATATGGAGGTGCACGGAACTGACGGGATCGCCTTCGTCGAGGTGGCGCGGCTGAGATTTGGCAACCAGACGTGGGAGAGCGCGTTCTTCGAGAGGCTGCGGGTCCAGCGGCTTTTCGATGCGACGTCCATCGACGAGGACTGCGATTACGCGGCCAGCTTTGAGGAACGGTGCGAAGGGGATGCGGTGTACTATCTCCGCGTCGGGCAGAAGAAGCAGCTTGCAGATTGGCCCGTCTATGCCTGGAGCAGCCCTATCTGGGTGACGAAGGGGTAGTCGGGCCGCCGAGATTCAGGCGAGCACCAGGCAACCGGGCTCATTCCGTATAGCGCCACGCCTGCAGGTTGCGCCAGGCTCCGCTGCCGGTCTGCGAGATCCCCAACGCTCCGGCGCCAAGCGCCGGACCGCCAACTACGCCCGTGTCGTTCCAGAGCACGATGGGCGTTCCGCGGATCTCGAACCTGAGATCCCCGCCGAGCTTTACGAGTCTGCAGCGGTACCACAGCTTCGGATTCGGCAGCGGCTTGTTGAAGTCGCGGTGGATGACCGTGTCATGCCCGTCGGCGACGATGTGGTCCCGGCTGCCCTTGGCCAATGTCACTACGCCCCCGGGAGCTTCGCCGCGCGTGCCGCCGAAGCCCAGCGTGTAGCCTCCGGCCCTGCCCCCGGCGCCGAAGGTCACGGAGGCCTGGGCCGAGAGCGACCCCGAGGAGTATTCCCACTCCAGGATGAAGTCTGCCGGCAACTCGCGCTCGAACCAGATGGCCGCGTCGGTGAGCTTCAGGATTCCGTTCTCGGCTGCTGCGCTGGCTGAGCCGGCGCTCCGCCACCCGTGCGTCGGCGCGTCGGCATCGTAGCCGAACAGTGGGTCGCCTTTGAGCGCCTCAGCGTCAAAGCGCGGGCGCGGCGGAGGCACCAGCGGAAGCGCGACCGCCGCAGCCGATGGCGCCCTCGGGCTGTACTCGTCGGCGCCCAGGTCGGGCGCCTTGCCGACAGGTCGGGGATTGCCGAGTCTATCTCGGACGACCTCGGGCAGTCGCCAGGCAGCATCGACGGCGGGGCTGCCTGCGCTGAGGTGCAGGCTGATCCCGGTGCCCACCAGGAGCGGGTCGTACTGGATGGCGTCCTGCCCGGCAAAGCCCACCTCAGCTTCGTCGCGGGGCCAAAAGAGATTGTGCGCGACCTCGTTCTCAATCGCCTCGCCCTGGTCCAGGAGCAGCCCAGTGCTGCCCGCGAAAACGTTGTTCACGATGCGGTTGTTCTTTGGGAGCAACGTGTAGCTCGACATCGGCGCAAAGGCCAGCCCGGCGCGCCCGTTGTTGACGAAGGTGTTGTTTGCTACCAGGCAATCGTCCGGCTGGCGATGGCCCTCGCCGCCAAGCGGCATCGTGATGCCGTACTTCGTGTTCTCCAGGAACAGGTTGTTTATGATCGTGTGCCGCGTACCATGCACCCGCAAGCCCGTGCTATTGCGCGCCAGCACGTTGCCCTCCACCAGACACTGGTTGCCCCCGCGAAGCACGAGCGACGCATTGCAGTTGGCGGCGACATTGTAGCGGTAGGTGTTGCGCGAGGCTTTGTTGGAGATGAACTCGGCGTCGCCGCTGGCGTTGTCGAAGGTGTTGTACTCGACCAGCGCATGGGCCTCGAACTGATCCGACGGCCCGCCCTGGCCGATCTGAATGGCCTCCTGCCCGTTGCTGCTCAGGCGGAAGATGTCGCGGAACACGTTGTGGTCGAAGCGATTGTGGAGCCCGAGCGTTTCCTTGCTCCTGATCCGCAGGCCCAGACTCATGGACTTGCTGCCCTCGAAGTAACAGTGATCGACACGGTTGTGGTGAGCGTTCTGGCCCACTTCGATGATGTGCCGATACGTGGAGCGCGGATCACCGCAGTGCAGGAAGCGGCACGCCGTGACGCGGTTGAAGTCGCCGCCGTCGATTAGCACAACGATCGCCGGCCCGCAGTGCTCGAAGTGGAAATCCCGCAGCTCGTTGTAATCGCCGGAGATGACGATTTGCGTTGCCCGACGCAATAGGATCCCACCCGCTGATGCCGGGCGGATTATCACCGGGCTGCCCTCGGCGCCGCTGGACGGGATCGTCAGCCGGCAATCCGTGTAGACGCCGTCCCGAACGACGAGCTCGTCGCCAGGCTGCAATTCTGGCGCGCGGGCGTTGAACTCGTCGGCGGTGCCGACCTCATACGTAGCCGCATGCGCGGGCCAGACCGCTGTTAGAAGGAGCGCAATGACGACGTAGCGCTGCATTGGTTCATGCTCCTTGGTCGTTAGTCCAGTTGGGTCGTGCGTCGCGGTTCGAGGGAGCCTGTGTCGAGGCCTCCTCGGCGGCCTGGAGCTTGGCGTGGCGTCTTTGCATCGACCAGATCGCCTGCAACAACAGGATGGGGCCAATGGCAAAGCCGATCGTGACCATTGGGGCGAAAAGGTACAGTGCTCGCGGGTGCCAGTACAACTGCTTCTCCACAATCTCGCGCCACATCGGGTTCAGCTCGTACGACTCCATCTCGACGAACTGTCGCCCACGCGCCACGTACAGCTTCTGCCCATAGACTCTGAGGGCATAGTCCAAGTACATCAGGGCGCACAGCAAGATCGCAGTGGCGAAGAAGCTGTCGGCGAGGAGTTGGAAGAGCACCCGCTGACCCTCCCCCTTATGACGTCAACAGCCACGTCTATCGCTTGAGCATCTCCGCTCTGCGCCGGTCGCGGGGCGTGGTGAGCACGTCCGCGACGGCGATGCAGCACTCCAGCCTGAGGAGGCGATCGTCGTTCGGTAGCCGTTCGGGCAGGAAATGCACGATGGCGGCGGCCGCCCTCGCGTCGGCGATGGCTGCCGCCCGGCAGAGCTTCTCGTACCAGGAGGCGGTCAGATCCGGGTCGGATTCCGTCGGCAAGTCGCTGGCGATGCTATGTCTGATGAAGTCCAAAGCCAACCGCGGGCGCACGAAGGCCAGGCAGGTGGGCACTGTCCCGTCGTCGAGGATCAGGCCGAAGGAGTGTTCCTCGGAGGGGCGCCAGGACAGGGCCTCCCAGCAGAGCTCTTCGATGTGCCCGTAGCCGATTCGCGCGCCGATCTCCGCCAACTCCGCCACGGCCTTTGCCATACCCGTGGCCCCCGAGTGTATGCGCTGCCCCTCAGCCTCCCGCAGCGTGGCCAGCGCACGGTCGAAGGCCCCGCCTGCGCGCTCGGGCCATTCCTCGACCAGGGCCTCTGCGATATAGGCGAAGGCCCGGGCGCGATTTCCTCTCGACTCCGCATCCTCGGCGAGACGCATGGCGCGCTCATAGTCGGCCGGGGCCATGGCGCGTGCGACGCGCGGCACCGCGTCGGCCATGTCGTAGATGGGCATGCTTCTCAGGAGCTTCGCGGCCTCTTCGGCGTCGGTGGGCGCCAAACGCGCGGCGACGTTGCCGCAGCGCCTGTGATACTCCGCCAGATTGTCGGCGGTCTTGACGCGCTCGAGCAACTGCAGCCCGGCGTCAAGGTCAACCAGGCACAGCGCCTCGGCCGCCATCCCTATGACGCGGCGCACCCGGAACTCCCCGTCGTCCAGGTCCCGGGCCTGCTGTGCAGCACGACGCAGGACGGGCTCGGCCGCCTTCGGGTCGATCTGCCACAGAGCATCCCCTGCTTTCGCCAGCAGCTCCACCTGGGCGCGCTCGGACGCGACGGCGTCGGCGCACTCGATGGCCCGCTCCAGCAGGTTCCGGGCCATGCCGGGGTCGGTGTCGGCCAACTGCTGCCCGGCCCAGAGGTGTCGCTGAGCAAGCTCGCGCGGCTCTTCCGTGCTCAGCAGATACCCGAGGGCGACATCGGGGTTGTCGTGGATCAAATGCCTGCCGAGCGCCTCCGTGATATAGCCGTCGTACCTGCCACCGTGATCGGCGGACACGTCAAGCGCTCGATCGGCGTCAAGCCGCACCAGGATTGGGAGAAGGCGGTAGAGCAGCGAGTGGGCGGTCCTGTCTCCTGCGGGCAGCAAAGCTGTCGCACCGAGGGCTTCGTCAATCAGGTCCTGCGCGATCCGCAAATCCGTCTCTTCGTCGGTCAGTGGCTGAACAGGGGGGCGCACGGCCACTGTGGTGCGTTCGGGCATTTGGACCATTGCAAGCCTTGTATCATCCTGCCCGACCTTGGCCCACACCGCCGCCGTGAAGTAGCCGGGCGCCGTGGCGAAGATGTAACCCTCGCCATCAAAGAGGCCTTCCAGCCGGAAGCACCCCTGCGCGCGGGTCCGCACCCGTCGAGACTCGGGACCGATGGTGTGGTTGAACACGGTTGCGCCGATCACGGGCTGCCTCTGCGGGTCCAGGACGCGGCCCGAGATGACGCCGGCGGCCCACTTGAGAACCACTGACCCGAAGTCGTGTGTCTCTCGAGGGCTCGCCGTCCATCGCCAGGTCTGGATACTGGTATGTCCCACGGCCTCCACCCTCAGCAAGTGGGTGCCAAAAGGCCATATCTGTGCGCCCTGAAAGATTCCCCGCCCGTCTGTCTTGCCCAGGCGCAGTGAGAGGTCCCCCTGCTCTCCGAACAGGCAGTGGGCCGTGATCACGGCTCCCGCCACGGGCTGTTGTTTGTCGTTCGACACGCTCACGCGCACTCGGGCGCCCACGCCCCTGCGGACCGTTAGCGTAACCGGCTGCTGTGCGTTCGCGGGCATAGAGGTCGGCTGCAAGCTCATCAGGTCGTCGCGCCACGCGAAGAGCGTCGCAGAGACGTCCGGGTCGAGTCGCCCAATCCGGAACTTGCCCTGGTCATCCGCGATGGCCCACACCCACCAGATGTCCCGAACGAGTGCATCGCAGTAGACTAACGCCGCCGGGACGGGTTTGCCCGCCGAGTCCACGACGTGTCCGTCCACCGTCACGGCTGGCTTGGCCGTGAAGTCCGGCGCGATGGCGCGGCCGTCCTCCACGATGACCTCGTGGATCTGGGTACCAAGTCCAACAGACGCGTACGCTGGCGGCAGGGCGCCGAGTACCACATGGTTCTTCCCCGGCAGCGCGTAGATGACGTAGCGACCGTCAATGTCTGTTGTTGTGACACTGGTGCCGCTGAGCCTCACTACGGCCCCCGACACGCCATCGCCGGTGCCGTCCTCGACAACTCGGCCGCTGACGGGGAGGGCTCGCCGCAGGTCGATCTCGACCTCGGTCGTCTCGCCCGACTTCACCTCCGCCTCCCGCCTGCCAGCCCGCCACTGCGCCGACGGGCCGAGCTTCACAGATATGCGAGCCGTGCCGGGCTGGACTTCAGGGAACTCAAACCATCCTTCGGCGTCAGTGCGTGCCCTGTACTGATAATAGAAGTCCTCGTCCCAGTGCCCGCTCGAACACTCGATGGTTACACCGCGAACCAGTTCCGCATGCTCTTCGCATACAAGGCGGCCGCGGACCGCTCCGGGAGGCGCCAGGACGATGTCAAACGGCCCGGCGAGGTCGCCGCGCGAAGCACTGCCCTGACCATACCCAGCGGCACTGAACCGCACGCCGACGTGCGTGCCTGGAGGCCGCCATGAGAGGAGGAACGTGCCGTCAGGCTGCGTCCGAACCGCGAGCTTCTGGGCGACTTCGCGTGGCACCGGGACACAGTACCACGGCGGGAACGGTTCCAGTTGCATGTCCGCCACTACGTCGGGCTCTATCTGGGCGGAGACGGGTCGGCCGTCGGTCGAGACGATGCGCCCCGGCACCGGTGCTGGCTCTGGGCAGGTGATGACGACCCGCGAAGTGCCCTCTCCCAATGGCGCCCACCCAAGCGCCACCCCCTCACGGTACGCGGCTATGATGAGGTGCGAGTCGCGCTCGGTCGAGGGGATGTGGTCGAGGCCGGTGAGCGAGTACCCGCCTGCATCGTCGGCGACGCTGGACTGCACAAGTTCGCTGTCCGTGGGAGGCCACTGGCTGCGGATGAGCCACACGTGTGCGCCCGGGACGGGCTGTCCGTCCCCGTCTACGACTTGACCGGTCACCGTGGCCGGCGCAGCAAGTGCAGCGGGGCATGTGAGGACAGTGAAGAGACAGACCAGGAGTGAGGAGCCGACCCTCAACGCAAACACCCCCGACGCTCATTAGGCCGCTGACGTGCACAATAGACCCAGGCCTTGTCTCGGCCGATAACTCAACTGCAGATTATACTGCCAGTACGATTCAAGTCAACTCTCGACGAGATGCAGTCCGGCTCGGGAGGGGCGACGGCTGGCATTGTCGAACCGAAATATGGTAGGCTGAGGCTGCGGTCACGGCGGCGACGCAAGGACCCCCACGTGACGTCGGGATGTTTGAACATGTAGACTGTAGGCTCCCGACGCCGGATGGACACGGTTTGTGGATCGACGTCCGTTGATGTATCTTTGTCGGCTGTGCACGGCCGCAGGGCAGGAGGGGAGACATGATGCTGAGACTGCGCGCGTATCACCGAGGTGCCCTCTTCCTGGCAGGCAGCGTCTTGGCGTTCTGCGGCTTGCCGTCGGCAGCTCGCGCCTGTCCGTATTCGATTCGGGATGCCGGCTTCATCGTGCGTGACCCCCGTCCGTACAAGCTCTACATCTTCGTGGCGGACGATACGCCGGGCAAGGACGAGTTGGCACAGTGGCTGGCGACAGCGTCGGCTGCGCTTCTGCCGGACTCGAACGTCGAGGCGGAGCTGGTCAACATCGACCGCCAGGGCACGCACGATGCCATGATCCACTTCCACAAGCTTCGTCCGGACGCCCTGCCGGTGGCCATACTCGTATCGCCGCGAGATGCGGCGATGGTGGTGGCCAGCCTGGGGCGGGCCGGCATCTCGGAGCGCGAGGTGTGGGAGCTCGTGGCGAGTGTGGTGAGCTCGCCGCGCCGCGAGGAGCTCCTTAAGCACATCATCACGGACTGGTGCGTGCTGATCGTGGTGAAGGGAACCGACGCCGGCGAGAACAGAAGGGCGGAGCGGGCAGCCGCCGCCGCGGCGAAAGCGATCGTGGGCACGGTGACGGAGATGGGAGTGGTCATAGGGAGGCCGCCGCGCGTGATGAGCGTCTCGTGGGACGACCCGCGGGAGCGCATCTTTCTCTGGAGCCTGGGCTTTCCCGAGAAGTACGCCGGTCGCACCGGAGTCGCGGTCGTGTTCGGCATGGGCCGGCGCCTGGGGCAGGTTCTCACGGGCCAGGACCTGGAAGAGGCGATGGTGCTTGGACTGCTTGAGCTCCTCGGCCGGAACTGCACCTGCACGAGCGATCCAAGTTGGCTGCTGGGGCCGGTTGCCCCTCTGGTGTGGGGTGAAGATCGCTATCGACAAGTGCGCGACGAGCTGGGCTTCGATCCGAACCACCCGGCCGTCGCTGCGACGCTGTCGGGAGTGTGGACGAGCCTGGGGGCGACGGGCTTCGCCGGCGATGACCTCACGACCATCGGCGGCGGCTACATGGAGTTCTCCCTGGAGTCGCTTGAGGCAGATGGCGATTCTCGGAGCCACCCCGAGCGCGCGTCGGAAACAGAACCAGACGAGGCGCCGGACGGCGGGACTCTCGAACCCGAGCCCCCCAGCGCGGCCGATGATGCCTCTTCCTCCGCGACAGACCAGAGTGAAGCGGCGACCGCGCCAAAGCCGGCAGCGGAGCGGGCACAGGCCGCGACTGCCGAGAAGCCGGGCGGGCCAGGCACGGACGCCGATGCGGGTTCGGACAAGCGGAGCGATGCCAGAGAGACGAGCCTGTCGAGCGTGCGAGGGCAATCTGAGGCCGTGGAGACTCCCAGGCCACGGCAACTCGATCCCGTGCTGAAAGCCGCCCGTGCTGCCGCGCAGGTGGAGCGGCGCACGAGCATCACGCTGCTCATCTTCATTGCTGTGTTGGGCGTCGTCGCGGGCGCCGGCGGGGCTGTGTTGGTGCTCCGCCGCAATCGGAGATTGTAGGATGTCTCTGCTGCGTCTCCTGATCGAAGAGATCAGGCACAGAAAGCTGAATTTCGCGCTGGGTGTGCTGGCGGTGACCGGGGCCGTGGCGCTGTTTGTGGCTCTGCTGACCACGGGCCGGGCGGCTCAGGATGAGACGCGGCGCCTGATGCGGGACATGGGCTTCAACCTGCTCATCATCCCGCGCGGCACGGAGATGCAGGACTTCTGGGCCAGCGACTTCGCCGAGAAAGACATGCCCGAAGAGTACGTCCATCAGTTGGCGGCGACACCGTGGCTATCGATGGACCACTACGTGGCGATTCTGGAGAAGAAGGTCCGCTGGCAGGGCCATAGCATTCTGCTTACCGGCATGCTGGCGGAGCTGGGGAACATCGGCAAGCGCAAGAAATCGCCGATGGGCTACCAGATTCCGCGCGGCACCTGCTACGTGGGCTACGAACTGGCACGCAGCCTGAAGATCGACCGGGGGGCGACGCTCGATGTACTGGGCCGGGAGCTCAAGGTGGAGCGATGCCTGCTGGAATCCGGCAGCAAGGACGACATTCGCATTTACGCCCACCTCCATGACGTTCAAGATGCCCTCGGCAAGCGGGGACGCATCAACACGATCCAGGCGCTTGGCTGTCTCTGCTACGGTTACTCGCTCTCGACGCTGCGCGAACAACTGGCGCGCGCGCTGCCCGGCACGAAGGTCACGGAATTCCGGAGCATTGCCCTCGCACGTGCGGAGATGAGGCAGACGGTGGCGAGGTACGTGGCCTTCATCCTCCCGATAGTCCTGGCCATCTGCGCCGTGTCGGTGGGATTGCTGTCCCTCGTCAACGTCCGTCAGCGACGGCAGGAGATCGGCCTGTTCCGCGCGCTGGGCTTCGGATCCGCCAGCGTGGCCACGCTGTTC
>Ga0114930_10005089_pt1 | contig 10905 bp, 7 predicted proteins | sample AnhtaG_FD_87300 | JGI IMG/M metagenome (GOLD analysis project Ga0114930, IMG submission 87300) | Deep subsurface microbial communities from Anholt, Denmark to uncover new lineages of life (NeLLi) - Anholt_01485 metaG | ecosystem: Environmental > Aquatic > Marine > Oceanic > Sediment | place... | reverse complement strand
TTCAAGCGAGTCATAGAGCTCAAACTGGAACGGCATTGGACCCATCAGCAGAAAAGGAGGGGATTCATGTCCTTTGGATTGGTGCAGTTGGGTCAGGCGGCTACCAGTCTCGAAGAGGCGGATTTGGCATACCGGTGCTTAATACCTCTGGTCAATCACTACTGGTTGCACAACCTGGCTTCCATGCACAATTACAAATCGCTTTTCAACATGGACATCAGCGGAGGCATGCCGGCCGTAATCATCAAAATGCTGGTGGCGTCAGATCCTGGCAAGATCCAGCTGCTGCCTGCGTTGCCAGATGCATGGCCTAAAGGGATGATCGAAGGGGTATTGTGCCGGGGCCAGATCGAGATTAAAAGCCTCCAGTGGGAGAAAGATCAAATCCTGGTGAGTTTGGAATCTGGAAAAAAGCAGCAGGTGATTTTTGAAGTGCCATCCATAATAAGGGATGCAACGGTCAGGAAGGGGCAAGGCACAATTGCAGAGACAGACAAGGATACAAGCCGGCTGGTGTCGTTGTTGCCGGGTCAGGAAGTCACCATCGAATTTAAATTGAGGTAGTCCTTTTTTTCAGCTCAGCTATTCGTCATTTCCGAAACAATACAGAGTTTTCACCGTTCGGATGTAGATTTTGCTCTTGCCGATGGCAGGTGTGGCGTAACAGTCCTCTTTCATGTCGTTAATGGCGATGATTTCATTGCTCCCGTCCGATTTCAACACGCTTATTTTTCCGCGAAGACTTGTTATAAAAACTTTGTTATCGGCTGCCACGGGGGATGCGAAAAACTTGCTCCCGGCTCCCCTGAGGCGTCCCTGGTTGATGACCTCACCATTCCCCGGTTTGAAAGAGGTAACAAAACCCACATCGTTGATCATATAAAGCACATCTTTGTATACCAACGGGGAGGGAAGCTGGGGTACGTAACGCCGATAAGCCCAAAGTGTGTTGGTTTCGGTCATGTCACCCTGCCCCCCCAAACGGATGGCCAACATTCCGTTCAAACTTGCAAGGGCGGCCCGAAAATAGTTCCAGTCCTTTCTATCGAGGTGGCCGTCTTTGACGAGATCCACAAAATCAAAAAAATCGTAGGGGGATTCTGTGGGCAACTCTTTCTTGGAGAACTGGCCATTTTTGTCCGCATCAAATTGCAAAAGTGCCTGATCGAAAGAAGGGATCTTCACCTGATTCTCCGGTTGGTTCAGAGGAGAGGCGTAGCCGTTGATGAACAATACTCCATTGCGTATAACCGGAGTGGATTTCATCTCGAAAGAAAGCCCGCCTGTCCACCACACTCTGTCTCCGGTTTTTGCGGAATAGGAGATCAATAAAAAAGATCCAGGCGCGAGGATCTGGATTTTGCCGCCTTCAGGCGAATAAAAGGCCGGCGTGGAATGACCGCTTGTGGCTTCGGGGCGGTCCTTCTTCCAGATGATTTTACCTGATGATTTGTCCACCGCGATGATGAAGGAATCGGTGTTTTGGTCGCACACAAGGATCACTTTGTTTTCGGCCACGATGGGGGAGGCTCCCATGCCGTATTCGTTGTCAAAGGGTCCGAGGGGAAGCCGCCAGAGTTCTTTGCCACCGAAATCGTAGCCCAGCATACCAAAATCCGGGAAAAACACATACACGTTTTCGCCATCTGTGGCCGGAGAAGGGGAGGCCGGGTTGTTGCGGAAATCCAATTTTTCTTTTCGTGGTCTCGGAGCCTCTTTTTTCCAAATAATGTCTCCGGTTTTGCGGTCGAGACATAGGGTCAGGAGTTTTCCGTTTTCACAGGCAGTGAGGAAGATGCAGTTTTTGATAAGAACCGGTGAGGAATGGCCGGTGGGCATGGTTTTTTTCCAGATAACGTTTTTATCAGGCCCGAACTCTGAAGGCAACCCGGTCGCCTCATTCACCCCTGATCCATTCGGTCCCCTGAATTGTGGCCAATCATAAGTCGCTGTTTTTTGCTGTGCATTGACAGCCATTGCCGAAAGGAAAACGCCAATAACAAGTCCGAAAGAAGCTTTTCTCATCATCCCTCCAACGAGAAACGATCCTTTTATCCTCTCAAGTCCGATACTATCAGAGAATTTGCCCAGAGTCTATTTTATTGAAAAAAGAGTGCGGGAGTGATAGCATTTTTATGATTTTAAAGAGATGGAGGTGCTACGATGAAAAAACGTTTGAACCGCAGGGATTTTCTCAAAAAGAGCGGGACAGCCGGATTGGGAATGGCTTTGGGGGGCATGGCTGTAGGCAAACATAAAGGCTTCCGGCAGCCTCAGCTGAGGACAGAACCAATCGCACATTTGGTGACTCCGCCGATCGAAACGGTGCGGGTAGGATATGTCGGTATCGGAAATCAGGGGAGTGGCCACCTCAGGAATCTGCTCCGAATAGATGGTGTGGAAATAAAAGCTGTCTGTGATATACGAGAAGAGCGGACTCTCTGGGCTCAAGAACAGTGTGAAAAAGCCGGAAAACTCAAGCCGACCGCCTACGCCAGAGGCACCGAGGATTTCAAACGTATGTGCGACTCCGAAGACCTGGACCTTGTTTACAACGCCACACCTTGGGAGTGGCACGTTCCGATTTCCGTCAAGGCCATGGAAACCGGATCACACGCCGCATCGGAAGTACCTGGAGCGATCACTCTAGAAGGGTGCTGGGAGTTGGTCGAAACTTCGGAAAAGCACAAAAAGCACTGTTGCACGATGGAAAACTGTAACTACGACAGGACCGAGCTGATGTTTTTCAACATGGTGCGTCAAGGCTTGTTCGGTGAGCTACTCCACGCGGAATGTGGTTATCTCCACGACCTTCGGGGATGGAAGTTCGGTAAGGCATACTATCCTCACGACTGGCGTCTCCAGTATTCCATCAAGCGGAATGCCGACCTTTACCCGACACACGGTCTCGGACCGGTGGCCCAGTGGATGGATATCACACGCGGCAACAAATTCGAATACCTGGTCTCGATGAGCAGTCCGTCCCGCAGTCTTAAGCTTGAAGCGATCAGGAGGTATGGAAAAGACCACCCCCTGGCCAAAACGGATTATGCCTTGGGAGATGTCATCAGCACGTTGATCAAAACGAACTTGGGACAAACAATCCTGGTTACGCACGACACCAACTCTCCCCGGCCTTACAGCCGCAGGATTTTGATCCAGGGAACCAAGGGGCTGGCGCGAAAATATCCAGAAGAAAAAATCTATCTCGAAGGCATTTCACCCCCGCACAGGTGGGATGATATTTCTGCAGATTATATCGGGAAAGGCAATCACTACACGTTCTACCGTGAGCAATACAAGCATCCGTTGTTGACATCGCTTGAGGAAAAGGCAGAGGGTGCCGGCCACGGCGGGATGGATTTTATTGAAGACTACCGGCTCATCCAGTGTTTAAGGGAAGGTAAACCGACGGATTCGGATGTGTATGAGGGTGCCACCATCAGTGCTGTCGTTGCTCTGAGCGAAAAATCCATCGCCACGAACAGCACCTCAGTCGAGTTTCCGGACTTTACCCGGGGGAAATGGGAAGCACGCAAACCCCTTGGGATTGTTACCGCGTAAATCGAAGACTCCAGTCATACTTCTCTTGTTTTCCATTGTCCTCGCCGGAAAATAAGGACAGCTGCGAGCGTCATCGCGGATTCCGCAACAAGAATGGCAATGTAGACTCCGTTTTCCTCAAGACCAAAAGGCAGTGCCAGGACATAAGCCAAGGGAATCTCGAACAACCAGAAGCAGAATAAGTTTATGAAAGTGGGCGTAATCGTATCGCTGGCGCCGTTAAAAGCCTGGACCATCACCATTCCCAGGGCATAAAAGACATATCCAAAAGCGAGTATGCGGAGGCAATCTGTGCCGCTTGCAATGACTACCGGGTCATCGATGAACAATCTTATGAAAAATCCCGGGATAAGGATAAAGAACAAAGCGATAATCCCCATAAAGGCCATGTTGATGAAACCAGTTCGCCATACGGCACGCTCCGCCCTATGCGTTTTTTTGCGCCCAAGTTTTGACCCACCAGGGTCGCGGCAGCGTTGGCCAATCCCCAAGAGGGCAGTATCGAAAAAAGAACGATGCGTATGGCGATCGTGTATCCTGCCATCACCTGGTCCCCGAATACGGAGATGATCCTGACCATCCCGATCCAGCTGGAAGTGGCGATCAAGGATTGGCCGACACCGCCCAGAGATAAGCGGATGAGTTTTTTCATCACCCCGAAATCGACCTTCAAATGTCTCCGTTTGATTTTGACTCGCTTTTTCCCTTGGAACAGCAAATAGAATTGGTAAACGATCGCTATGCCCCGGCCGATATTCGTGGCCACAGCCGCCCCGGCAATTCCCAATTCCGGAAACGGCCCCCAACCGAATATCAAACAAGGATCGAGGACAATGTTGATCATATTGGCAAGCCACAAAACCCTCATCGAGATGGCTGCATCGCCGGCGCTGCGAAAGACGGCATTGATGATGAACAGCAGCATGATGATGACATTCGCTCCCAGCATGATCGATGTGTATGTCGAGTACGATTGGAGCATCTCTGCCGATGCTCCCATGAGTTTCAGTATATCGGGTGCAAACAGGATTCCGGGGATGGATATCACGAGCGATACGGTAATGCCGGAAATGATTGCCTGAACCGCAGCTATGGATGCTCCCTCAGGATTTTTTTCGCCTATGCGTCTTGAAACTAAGGCGGTTGTGGCCACGCTCAAACCCACAGCCAGAGAATAGACGATGGTAATAAGCGATTCGGTGATGCCGACGGTCGCTACAGCCCCTGCACCGAGTTTGGACACAAAAAAGATATCCACCACAGCGAACACGGATTCCATGATCATCTCCATGATCATCGGAATGGCCAAAAGGAATATGGCCTTGCTCAGTTTACCGGTGGTAAAATCCTTTTCTGTGCCCGAAATAGCCTCCATCACAGCTTTCCCAATTCTGGCAACTTTGGCATCTCGGCCCAGGAGTCGTAGAGATATATTGGAGGGGATGCTTCGGAGTCGTCTATACATCGGCAATCAACTCATTTTTTTTTCTTCGTTTTGTATCTAGAAACGGCAAAAGTAGGATTATACGAATAATAACCACAAAATCAATAACATTGTTCCATACGTCGGATTGACAGCAGGTTTTATATCGGTTTGCGTGTCCCAACGAAAACGTTGCCTGTCATCCCGTGGATACGACTCTTGATGATGCGAAGATGACACAACGGCATTCCAGATTGACAGGAGAATGAAGTTTTTATAAAGTGACGATGGTCCATTCCTTCAGAAAGGAGATCCGAATGAAAATAAAGGAAAGATTTGTCCTCCTCATTTTTATTTTCGCTTTATTTGCCTTCTCGGGATCGCTCGTTTTTGATCAAACAGAGAGAGCGTCGGAAAATGCTGTTTGGCCGGAATATCCGGAAGGCTGCACCACGATCCTTGTCGGCAAGGAAGCCTCCGCCGATGGCTCTGTCCTCGCGTGCCAGACCGCAGACTGCGGGATGTGTGACTTTACGTGGCATTACATCCCAGCCGCTGATCATGAGGAAGGCTCTATGCGGAAGATCTACCACATAAACCAGATCAGAACCTGGCCCCCAGAGGTCGGGGGAAAGTGGGTGAAGTATGTGGAGGGGTATACCGAGGTGGACATCTCTCAAATTCCTCACACCTATGCCTATCAACATGCAGTGTTCGGCCACATGAACGAACACCAACTGGGGATCGCCGAATCATCCATCGGATGCCGAAGAAAAATGAGGAATTCGACGCCGTCGGCCATCATGGATATTACGACACTGACGATGCTGGCCATGGAGCGGTGCAAAACGGCAAGGGAAGCGATCAAGCTGATGGGCTCTTTGGCCGAGAAGTATGGGTATGGATTTCATGACAGCGGCGAGATGCTGGCTGTGGCCGATCCGGAAGAGATCTGGCTTTTCGAGATCATGCCGGTTGGAGCACTCTGGACGCCCAAAAACGGGAAACCAGGGGCAGTCTGGTGTGCTCAAAGGGTTCCCGACGACCATGTGAGCTTTTGCCCGAATGAGTCGCGCATCGGGAAGATCGACCTTAACAACAGGGATTACTTCATGGCATCTCCGAATGTTGTTTCCTACGCTATCGAGAATGAATTCTATGATCCCGAAAGCGGAGAACCTTTCAGTTGGAAAAAAGCCTATTCCCCAAGTCCGGGGAGTGCTGCCGAGACACAGGGGAGAAGGGGCAGGCTTTGGCGTTTATTCAGCCTTGTGGCCCCCTCTGAAAATTTCGATCCGGCGACCGATGGGATGGATTTGCCATTTTCCGTGAAGCCCGATAAAAAGCTTTCGGTCAAGGATGTCATGGATATCACACGCGACAAATACAAAGGCTTGCCGTTCGATCCCACAAAAGGAATAAAAGGGGGCCCGTTCGCCAACCCGAATTATTTCCGTGGATTCCAGGTCGATGACCAGAGATATAACGGCCCAAGATGCATCAGTGTGCCGAACGTGGAATACACCACCATCACCCAGAGCCGAAGCTGGTTGCCCGATCCATTCGGCGGGATCAACTGGATCGCCTTCGGGGCCCAGGACACATCATGTTATATCCCTCTCTACTGCGGGATTGTCGAGATGCCGGAATCCTTCCGAAAGGGAGATCACTTCGTGTTCGACAGGGATTCGGCGCGATGGGCTTTTGATTATGTCGACTATCACACCCAGGTCGCCTATTCTTATGCGATCGAAGATGTTAAAGGCGCTCAGGAGAAATGGGAAAGCAGCGCATTTCAGAAAATCCAGGTCATGGACAAGGCAGCCCTCGAGCTTCATGAAAAGGATCCTGCGGGCGCCGTCGCATTCATCACCGATTTCTGTGTCAACAATGCAAAATCTGTTGTGGATGCCTGGTGGAAATTAGGGGATGATCTGCTTGTCAAGTACAATCACTTCAGGATTTATGACCCCGAGACAAGGCGGCCCGGGCGGGTTCAAACACCCGATTGGTGGAACAAGACCGTTGTCGAACAGGATAAACTGGTACCTATTCCCCAACCCGAACCAAAGTCCAAAGTGAAAAGAGAAAAGAATAAAAAGAAATGAGGAGGTAAAGATGAATTTGAAAAAAACTCTGACGTTTATCGGATTGCTTTTTTTGGCTCTAGCTGTTGTGAGCGCTTATGTATCGCAATCCCCAGAAGGTGAACAGGAGTGCTTGGATTGTGACGAGTGCTGGGAAGGATGCACATCGGTTTTGGTCGGCAAAAAGGCGTCAACAGATGGTTCGACCATGACCACACACACCTGCGATTGCGGTGTTTGTGACTGGACGTTCCGTTTTGTGCCGGCAGCCGATCATAAGGAAGGGGATGTGCGGAAGATCTACTACATCAATCAATACGTGACATGGCCGCCCGAACAGGGAATCAAATGGGAAAAATACAAGGACGACTACGCAGACCTGGATATTCCTCAGGTTCCCCAGACATACGCCTACATCCACGGGATGTTCGGATACATGAACGAAAATCAGGTGGCTTTGGGGGAATCGACGATCGGCTGCCAGAGAAAGATGAGGAACCCGACACCATCCGCGAAATTCGACATCACGATGCTGACACTGATTGCCATGGAAAGGGCTAAGACGGCGAGGGACGCCATCCAGATCATGGGAGACCTGGGGACACAATATGGTTATGGATTCAACGATGGTGGGGAAATGCTTGCCGTATCCGACCCGAACGAGGTCTGGATTTTCGAGATTATGCCGGTCGGTCCGCTGTGGACTCCAAAGAGCGGAAAACCCGGGGCAGTCTGGTGTGCCCAGCGCATTCCCGACGACCATGTCAGTGTCACGCCGAATGAATCGCGGATCGGGAAGATAGACCTCGACAACACAGACTATTTCATGGGTTCATCCAATGCCATTTCCTTTGCCATCGACCAGGGCTTTTATGACCCTGAAAGCGGGAAACCTTTCAACTGGAAAAGAGCCTATTCTCCAAGCTCCGGAAGTGCGGAAAGCACCCAGGGACAGAGGGGCCGCCTGTGGCGTTTTTTCAACATCGTTGCTCCCTCTCAGAATCTTGGGCCGGATACCGAAGACATGGACCTCCCGTTCTCTGTGAAACCTGACCAGAAGCTATCTGTCCAGGACGTTATGGCCATCACACGCGATAAATACAAAGGTGCCAAATTCGACCCGACAAAGGGAATCAAAGGAGGGCCCTTTGCCAATCCCAATTATTACCGGGGTTTTACGGTTGATGAAGCGCGTTATAACGGGCCGCGCAGCATCTGTGTGAACAATGTGGAATACACCACGGTTACACAGTGCAGGGGATGGCTGCCCAATCCCATAGGAGGGATTTTATGGCTTTCCTTCGGTGCTCAAGACACAGCCTGTTACATGCCGCTCTACTGTGGTATCACGGCAATCCCCAAGTCCTTCGAAGTAGGGGACCACTATGTTTTTAACCGAGATTCCGCTCGTTGGGCATCGGATTACGTGGATTTCCACACGCAAGTTATTTATTCTTACGCCATCCAGGATGTCCAGCAGGCCCAGGAAAAATGGGAGGGGAATGCTTTCCGGAGTATTCCGATTATAGATAAAGCGGCTTTGGAGCTGTATGAAAAGGACCCGTCTGATGCAAAGCAGTTCCTTACCGACTTTTCCGTCAACAATGCCAATTGTGTTGTGGATGCCTGGTGGAAATTGGGGGATGATCTGCTTGTCAAGTACAATCACTTCAGGATTTATGACCCCGAGACAAGGCGGCCCGGGCGGGTTCAAACTCCCGATTGGTGGAACAAAGCCGTTGTCGAACAGGATAAACTCACACCTGTCACTCCGCCGCCACCACCTCCGAAGAAAAAAAAGCAGCTTTGAGCTGGCTGACATAGATTCGGCCCCAGGAGAAAGCGATGATCCCACCGAGGGAGTTGCCCAAAACGATTCCCCACCAGAGGCCTGTGAGCTGCAAGTCGAGTATAACGGCAAAACAATAAGCCAACGGAACCGCCAAAAGGATGGTCCGGATGAAGGTCACAACAAGAGAGTGAGAACCTTTTCCTGTCCCCTGGAACATTGCCGAGGAAAGCATCCCGGGTGAGACCGCCGGGAAAAAAATGCACATGATGCGCAGGAAGTTTATCAGATCGGCCCGGAGCCGGACCGATTCTTGAGTGAAAGTGAAAAGCCAAGCGATTTGAGGAGCCAGGATAAAGGTGGTGACAGCCATAACCAGCTCGATGATCACGCCGATTTTGATGGCGTACATGTACGCGCTGTCCAGTTTTTTAAAGGCCTTTCCACCGAAAGCTGCTCCGGTCACAGAAACGACGGCCGTTGCTATGCCAAAAAGAGGAAGAGTGGCAAACATAACCACCCGCCAGCCGGTGGTGAAGATCGCCACGCCGTCTGTTCCGCCTGCTTTGACCGCGATCAAGTTGAGGATAAGCATGGCGATGGACATGGTCATCTGTTGGAAAGATGCCGGGATCCCGACCTTCAAGATTTCCGACAGGATAGCTTTCCGGAAGCGGAAGCCACGAAACTTGATGCTGACATAGGTATCCCGCTTGATGAAAAACCAGTAGAAAAGATACCCGCTGGAAAAACAGATGGAGACCATGGTTGCCCAAGCTGCTCCCGCCACGCCTAGTTTCAATAGATAGATGAAGATCGGATCGAGGATGATGTTCAGCCCTGAGCTGATCATCATGACCACCATGGCCCGTTTGACATCCCCTTCGCCCCGCAGCAGAGCACTGGCGACTTGGCCGAAAAAAATGATCAGGGTTCCTCCAAAAATGATCCTGGCGTATTCTCCTGCCATTGCGGAAACAGGGCCAGCTCCCAGCCGTGCAAAGATCGTGGGCGCAAAGATGAAAAAGGGGAGTGCGAGGACTATAGCGGCAATCACCATTAAAACCATGGTGTGGGAAGCAACGGCATCGGCGGTTTTTTTATCCTTTGCTCCGATCATCCGGGAGATTGCAGAACTCCCACCGACCCCGATGCCTACAGAAAGGGCCATGATCATAAAAAAGAACGGGAAGAAAAATCCAACAGCAGATAGGGCATCCGGACCCAATCCCGCTACCCAGAGGCCATCCACAAAATTGTACAGCGTATGGACAGACATGGCCACGATCATCGGGATGGAAAGCTTGATGATGGCCTTTTTCGGATTGCCCAATAAAGTCTGCACGCCTTTGGTGGTTGGGGGAGTGGGTTGGGCAGGTTGCTCTGTATTTTTCATGATAAAAAAAACGGGTCAAATAACCGTTAGGATTTGGCTATCTGACCCGTTGATAATGCTTTGATCCTTCAGAATCCGAATAGCAGCGTAATGATGATCAGCTATTGAGGATTTTTTCCACTTCTTCTTTATCGACGTCTGTGACATAGGAGATGCCGCTTATGTTGGCTGCATCCTGTGTCAGAGCGGCAATGTCGTCCCGCGAGATGTATTCCAGCTTGAATTTCCTGTTCCCCGCCATTAGCTGCCGCAGTCCTTGATTCAGCCGTTTGAAATAGCCGTGAACTCCGAGGGCGCCTGTTGGAAGATCTTCAAATCTGTCTCCGTACGTGTTTTTCAATTCGGAAGCAGTGGAAAAGATCTCCTCGACCTTGTTTCCAAAACGCTCTATGTAAACGGGAATCTGATCCTCTTTGATTCTCTTGCCGATGGTTTTTCCGACCATGGCTGCTGCAAGTGGAGATCGAGCCATCCCGACCGCTTTAAAATAAGGAGCTCCGAGGGCCAATACTTTATATATTTGATCTTCGAAGGTGATTCCTCCAGCGGCACAAACATCGGGGATAAACTCACCCTTTTCATCTAATTTTTTCAGATACTGGTATAACAGGGACCAAATCTCGACGCTCGGGATTCCCCACTCGTT
>Ga0114930_10005088_pt1 | contig 10909 bp, 9 predicted proteins | sample AnhtaG_FD_87300 | JGI IMG/M metagenome (GOLD analysis project Ga0114930, IMG submission 87300) | Deep subsurface microbial communities from Anholt, Denmark to uncover new lineages of life (NeLLi) - Anholt_01485 metaG | ecosystem: Environmental > Aquatic > Marine > Oceanic > Sediment | place... | reverse complement strand
TCCACAAGCGAGAGACCTTTCCCTTCCATCTGGGTCTGGAACGCCGTCTTGATCGCACGCTTGGTCCTCGCGACGCCGGCGGGGCTGGTAGCGGCCGTCCTTGTGAGATACGCCGTCCCCTCCAAGGGCGTAAGCAGCTCGCATACTTTGAGTGGAAAACCCGCACTGGACGTGTCCCGTCCGCCGGGCGTGGTAGTGGTCTCCTGACCGGGCATCGTCGTCGGAGCCATCTGACCGCCGGTCATGCCGTAAGTCGTATTGTTTATGAAGATGACGCTGATGTTCTCGCCTCTCGCGGCGGCGTGGACGATCTCCGCCGTGCCGATGGCCGCCAAATCGCCATCGCCCTGATAGGTGAACACCACACGGTCGGGCAGCACCCGCTTCACCCCCGTCGCCACGGCCGGCGCCCTGCCGTGCGCCGCCTCGATCGAGTCGCACGCCATGTACTCATACATGAACACGGCGCAGCCGACCGGGCAGACGCCTATAGTGTGATCGAGAATCCCCAACTCGTCGATGACCTCGGCGACCAGGCGGTGCACGATCCCGTGGGTGCATCCCGAACAGTAGGCCATATCCACGTCAACAAGGGCTTTGGGCCGGTCAAACACCTGTCGCATCTGCTTCCCCTCCCGCCTCCGACGAGGTCGTGCCGGGAACATTCGATAGAACCGATTCCGTAGCGGACGGCGGTCCAAGCGTATTACGCCCGTGAACGAGCCGCCCGTTCACCACTGCTTGCCCGTATCCTGGCAGAAAAGGGCGCAGGAGCATTTGCTCAACCTGCTCCACCACCTCGACGGGCGTCGGGACCACGCCGCCGAGCCTGCCGTAGAAGTCAACCTGCGCCGCCCCATTTACCGCCAGCCGAACATCCTCAACCATCTGACCGGCACTCATTTCGACCACCAGAAACCGGTTGCCGTCTAGCGCCAGGGACACGAGCGGCTCGACAGGAAACGGGAACAGACTGATAGGCCGGAACAGCCCGACTTTCAGTCGCTTCTTCCTGGCGAGGTTCATGGCGGTGCGGCAGATTCGGGCGATGCTGCCGTATGCAACAAGCACGATATCCGCGTCGTCGGTCTCAAACTCTTCCCACCTGACTTCCCGACGGCAGGCCTCCGCGTACTTCGCCTGGATTTGCTGATTGATGGCGTCCAGGTCCTCGGGAACTATGTAGAGCGACGTGATGTAGTGGCCGGGGCGTCCCTTCGCCCCCGTAGTCGCCCAAGGCTTCGGAGGGATGTCCACCTCGACCTCGTCGGGGATCTCGATGGGTTCGAGCATCTGGCCGATTATGGCGTCGGTCAATACCATAACCGGATTCCGGTACCTGTCCGCCAGGTCGAAGCCCAGCACCGCATGGTCGAACATCTCGCGGACAGACCACGGCGCGAGGGTGAGCATCTTGTAGTCGCCGTGTCCCCCACCCTTCACCGCCTGGAAGTAATCCGCCTGAGAGGGCGCTATGTTTCCGAGGCCGGGGCCGCCTCTTTGCACATTGACCACCAGACAGGGAAGCTGGGCACCCGCGATATAGGATATTCCCTCCATCTTCAGGCTGATCCCGGGGCTCGAAGAGGATGTCATGGCGCGGATCCCGGCGCACGCTGCTCCGTAGATCATGTTTATGGCCGCGACCTCGCTCTCAGCCTGGAGGAATACGCCGCCGGCCTCGGGCATGTACTGGGACATACATTCCGGGATTTCGTTTTGAGGGGTGATTGGGTATCCGAAGAATGCCCGGCACTGAGCTGCGATCGCACCCCGAACGACCGCTTCGTTGCCCTTCATCAATACTTTCTTTCCCATGGCTTACCTGTACACCTCGATCGCTACGTCTGGACACATCATCGCGCAGATCGTGCACCCGTCGCACTCTCCTGAGTCCCGAAAGGCGGAGGGATGGTGACCCTTGTTGTTGAACTCCTCCAACATATAGATCAAGCTCTTGGGGCAAAAACGCACGCAGAGCTCACAGCCCTTGCACCTTTCCTTATCTATCGTAATGCTGCCCAAATCTATCTCTCCCCCAGCAGCCGATCTATCCCACGCAGCACCCTATTATGAGCCATCAGCTCCGAGATAGAATACATTTCCGCGTAAATGTGGACCGCTATCAGAAACAGTAAGACCACGAGAATTGCTTCATGACGCACAGACACTATCGCCAGACCGAGAATCGCTCCCAGCACGTTCGATCCGGCGTCGCCCATCATCACCCGCGCGGACCGGTCCAACACCGTCAGCCAAACCGCCGGGACGAGGATGGGAATCAACCATGGGAAGACGACCATCCTGCCCGGGTAGGTCACCACCAGCACCAGAACCCCGACCCAGAAACAGGATACCGCACGACCGGGCCTTAAGTCCAGTAAATTCAGAAAATTCGCCATAAGAGCGATAGTCAACCCGAAAACCAGGCTCATCGCCGGATCAAACCCGGCTATCACCGCTCCCACGCCAAGGCCCAGGACTCCGCCTCCTACCGCCTTGATCAAGCCGGTGGATATTCTCCCCTGCAGCAAGAGACTCAGGTGCCCTCGAAAGCCGCCTGCCTCGCGTGTACCATGGGCATCGTCAAGCAGGCCAAGGATCCCAAACCCCAGCACCATCAAAAGGAACGTGCCGGCGAGCGCGTCCATCATGAAAAGCACCGTCATTGCCGCATAGACAGGAGCCGCCGCCAAGACGAGCAGAAAGCCGAACCCGGTCGGAATCCGCTTGCCCTTGAAATTCGTGCGCTCGAGCTTCCATCTCCGTGTCAAAGCCCACATGGCAGGCACGGCAGTCGCTGTCAGAGCAAGACTGACCGCCACCAGCACGATGTTTATCACAACCCCCGCGCCTTTCGTCCGAGCGTCCGGACAACATCCACCATCTGGCCACCCCTATGCAGAAAGCCACGCAGGTCCCTCCGTGAAACCCTGTGGACCATGTGCACCGGAACCTCTATGACCCGGCAGCCCATCCTGAGCGCATCGATCGTAAGCGCCACCTCCACGCCGAACCTCGGCTCGAAGCCACCCGCACGCTCCACGATATCCCGTCTGACTGCTCTCGGCCCGGCAAGCGGCGCGGTCACCCATTCACCAGTGAGCACTCTTATCCCAAGCCTGGCGGTACCGACGACCAGGCCGAACCCCTGGCTCCGGTGCGCCAACCTCGGCGATCCGAAGTCAGTCGAAACCCGCTCCGCCCCTGAAAGGACGGCGACGGTCATATCTGCATCGCCCTTGAGCACGGGGGCAAGGAGTTTTCCGCCCTCGGCGGCGGAGCGGCCCAGGTCGGCGTCCAGCAAGAGGAAGACCTCGCCCGCGGCCTGCTTCGAGATAGTATTCAATACCCCGCCCTTACCGACATTACGCTTCAGGCTGATAATCAGATGCGCTCCGGCGGACCCCGCGGCTTCGGCGGTGTCGTCGGTCGAGCCATCGTCGCCCACCACGACTTCCGCCACGCCGGGAATGGAAAGGACGGCCCTGACCGTATCGCCTATCACGTCACCCTCGTTGTACGCAGGGATCAGCGCCGAGACTCGGACCGCCATTGACCCCCCTCCAGGTACTCGGGGAGTATCCGATCGGCGGATTCCTTCATGCCGAAGTTCCCCGTCTCTCCGGATACGGCGAATACGAGATTGATCTGGCCGATCGCGTCGTCTATGTTATCAACGGTTGATGAAACGTTCTTGCGAAGCCAGACCGGAACGTACGATGTGCCGACCTCAAACGGCTCGCATGGAACGACGTTCGCGCCGAGCTCTTGCAGCTTTGCCAGCAGGACGAGGTCAATGCGCTGAGGACGCTTGTCCGATTTCCGCTTGCTGCCGCCCACGACCACGATGTTCTGGACGCGCCGGTTATACTCCCCGGCTTTGGAGAGCAGACCCTTTTCCTCCAGAATGGCGATAGCCTCCGGATTCGATCCGGTCACGATGTTCTCCGCCGCTATGCCCAGCACAGCGCCCACAGGATCCGGCGAACCCGATTCTTCGGTTACGAGTTCCACAGCCCGGGCCGCCCGCTCCCGCGCGTTGGACCCCGCCAAGTTGGAGAAAGTAGTCACCGATACGACCCGGGCTCCGGCCGCCTCTAACGCCGACCTTGCGCTCTGCGTCGCCTCGCCGTAATCTCCCGTCTGGATTATGGCTACACGCTGCCAGGAAAGCCGGCCGTTGACGAGCATCGGTGCTACCGCACGCTCGAACTCCTTATGCTTGTTCAGACGATCGGTCAGCTCGTAAATGAGTCTTTGTTGTTTTCTGTTGTCGTCGCGGAGCTGGCCGAACTCACTCTTCAACCCCTCGACCGCCGAACCGGCAAGAAAAGAGCTGCCGACAACGATGCCGACAGCCAATGCCAGAAAAACACCGACCAAACTGATTAGATGATACCTAAGGTCAACTAGCATTTGGGGACTCCTATAGGCCGAGGAAGCGTCTGATCTTGAAAGCGATAAGACTTATCCACGTGCGCGCCACCGGCGACTGGGACACAATCACAAGGATGGGGGCAGCAGCCGCGACGACAAGCACCAACAACTCTTTGAACTTCGGGCCGCGCCGGTAGAGCCTGCTGACGCCCTTCGCGTCGACCAGCTTAGAGCCGATCTTGAGGCGTGTCAGAAAGGTGCTCGCCATCCCCGCTCGGCCTTTATCCAAGAAATCAATCAGGTGTGAGTGGGTTCCAACGGCGACGATTAGTTCGGCTCCCTTCTCGTACGCGAGGAGCATCGCCATGTCTTCGCTGGTTCCCTGCAGCCGGAAGATTGCGGCGTCTAGCCCGAGCTCCTTTATCCTCGCCAGCCCCGGCGCGCGCTGATCGCCGTTCCCGTAGGCGTGCACGACCAGTTCCGCCCCGCACTTGAGGGCCTTGTCGCTCACTGAATCCATGTCACCGACGATGAGGTCCGGCGGGAACCCGGAATCGAGCAGCGCGTCGGCCCCGCCGTCAACGCCGATGAGCACGGGCTTTACATCCTGAACATACGACCTTATGATCGCCAAATCCTCTATGAAGCCCTCGCCGCGGACGACTATGAGCGCGTGTCGGTCGGCGATCCTGGTCTTGATGTCCGGGACCTCCACGGGGTCCAGCACAAGAAATCTTTCGTCTCGAATATATTGGAGGGTGTTCTCGGCGAACTTCTCGAGTTCGGCGGCGAGATTGCTGCGGGCAGCTTCCGTCATCCGGCCGATGTCTTGTTTGGTAAGATCAACGCCGGACGCGAGCATAGCTCCGTTCTTCCAAACGGTGCCGCCTTCAAGCCGGATCACGTCGTCCTCTTCGATAGCAGCCATGATTGCCTTGCCCACATTGTCAACGATGGGAATCCCAGCCTTCAGGAGTATGCTCGGCCCAGTGTTGGGGTACCGTCCCGAGATCGAGGAGCTGGCGTTGACGACCGCCGCTGCCCTGCGCTCAACCAGCATCCTAGCGCACGTGGCATCGAGGTCCTGGTGATCGATCACAGCAATCTCGCCCTTTTGAAGCCGATCCGCCAGGTGCTTAGTCTTCTTGTCTACCCTTGCTTTACCGGTAATGCTGAGCATGATGATTCAGGCCTGCTCCGATAGGACACAGCCTCCACTAAGTCGGGATGCCCCGACAGGCGAAACGAACCGACCTTTCGCCCCACGTCTTACACCCTACATTCTACCCGGCTTTTCGCGCGAGCATCTCGCGGGCGTGCCTCACGGCAGTGTCCGAGGGCTTCGCGCCCCCGAGCATGCGCGCCAGTTCCGCTACCCGTTCCTCGTCGGACAACCGCCGTACTCTGACCACCGTCCGGCGGTCGGAAAGCTGCTTCTCGATATAGAAATGGTCCGCCGGGCGGCTTGCGATCTGCGGGAGATGCGTGATGCACAGAATCTGGGAGTTCTTCGACAGCAACTCCAGCTTTTCGCCGATGACCTCGGCTGTGCGCGCCCCCACTCCGACGTCTATTTCGTCGAAAATCAGCGTAGGCAGGCTGTCAACCGATGCCATAACCGACTTGACCGCCAGCATGACCCTGGACATCTCGCCGCCCGAGGCGATTCTTGCCAGCGGCTTCACCGGCTCGCCGGGGTTGGTGGAAATCAGGAATTCGGCTTTGTCAATTCCCCTTGCATCGAGCTCCTGAGCCCCTTGAGCCACCTCGAAGACGGCCTTGGGCATGCTGAGACTCTCCAATTCCTTGACGATCCGCTGTGCGAAGGCGGTTCCGCCCTTCCGTCGGAGGTCCGACAGCCTCTTCGCCAGCTCCATAACCTGCGACTGAGCACGCTCGATCTCCTCGGACAGTTCCCCCGACCGCTCCTCGCTGTATGTCAGGGCATCGAGCTTGCGCTCCAGGCCCTGCGCGTAGTTGAGGATTTCTTCTATCGAGTCTCCGTACTTGCGCTTCAGGGTGTGCAGCAGATCGAAGCGCTGCTCAACGGATTCCAGGCGCCCAGGATTGAACTCCACCGCGTCGCGGTAAGCGCGGAGTTCGCGAGTCGCATCCTCGACTTCGTAGAGCGCCGATTGAAGCGACCCCGTCACCGTCTGCAACCCCGGATCCAGCTCTGCAAGTCCCTGAAGGGCATCCACCGCCTGGCTCAACTTGTCGAGTGCGCAGACGTCCTGCGCGCGGTCGCCGAGCGCCTCGAACGCAGTGGACGCCGCGGCGTGGAGCTTCTCCGCATTTGCCAGCCGCGCCCGGTCGGCCAGAAGTTCCTCCTCCTCTCCCGGCCGCAGGCGGGCGTTCGCAATCTCCTCGATCTGAAACCGATACAGGTCGATGGTGCGGGCGCGCTCCCGCTGATCGCTCTCGAGCTGCCGAAGCTCGCTTTGCAGCCCACGAAGCCGCTCGTACCTGTCGGCCACCTGGGCCCGGAGCGAAAGCGCCTCCTCACCACACCATTCGTCCAGAATGTCGAGGTGACATGCCACCTTGAGGAGGGATTGGTGGTCGTGCTGCCCGTGAATATCCACCAAATCGTCGGTGATCCCCTTGAGAAGGGACACCGGCGCGGGACGGCCGTTGATCCGGCACTGCGACTTTCCGCTCTTCTGAATCTGCCGGCTGACGACCATCCTGCCGTCCTCCAGAGCGAAACCGGCGGCTTCCAGAGCATCCAGGGCATTCCGACTCAGTTGGGATACGTCGAGGACCGCCTCGATTATCGACCGGTCGCAGCCACTCCGAATCGCCTCCGCGTCGGCCCTCTCGCCAAGCACCACGTTCATCGCCGCGACGATGATAGACTTACCCGCCCCCGTCTCGCCGGTGAGTATGTTCAGTCCCGGGCCGAACTCGAGGTCCAGCTTGTCGATCACCGCAAAATCCTGGACGTAGAGCTGCTGGATCATCGCTTACCACTCAGAGGTCAAACCTGTCACCCCAGCGAAGCCTGGTCTGGAGCTTATCGAAGAATGTAGTTTCGCCTACTGATATCAGTTTCGCCTTGAATTTGGCCTCTCCTACCACCGCTTCGTCTCCCTGCTCCAACGGTACGCCGACCTGACCGTCCACCGTGAGCATGACCACGTCGCCCGGATCGACTTCCACAACTACCTTGACGGTCTCCTTGTTCGAAATCAAGAGCGACCGTGCGTTCAGTGTGTGAGGACAAATGGGCGTGATGATTAAGACGTTTAGGTCGGGAGTGACAAGCGGGCCGCCTGCGGACAGCGAGTAAGCCGTGGAACCCGTGGGCGTAGCAACTATGAGCCCATCCGACTCGTAGGTGGATATGTATTTTTCCGAAACGTATGTTCCCAGGCGGAGCATCCGCGCCAGTGGTCCCTTTGCGATCACAACGTCGTTCAGGGCGATGGTCGAGCTAACCCGTTTTCCAGCGCGCCGGACATCCACCCGCAGCATCATCCGTTCATCAATCTCGAAACGACCCTCCAGAACCCGACCGAGTCCAGCGCGCGCGTCCTTGGGCTCTGTATCTGTCATGAATCCGAATTTGCCGAACCTGACCGCGAGCATAGGCACTCCCGCAGGAGCCATCATCCGACTCGCGCGGAGCAGCGTGCCATCGCCGCCCAGCACCAGCGCAAAATCTGCGGCCGTGAGCTGCTTAGCACTTCTGGACAGCCGCTCCAAACCGGTCGCAACGGCTGCCTCATGCTCGAGCATAGCAATCGTGTTCCGTTCCTGGAGCCAGGGCACGATGTCTCGCCCGAACTTGACCGCTCCCTCTATTCTCGGATTCACTACGACGGCGACTGTTTTCATTTACTCCGGCGGGGTTAGTCTTCCCAGATTCTTCTTTGCGTCTTCGTAGTCGGGCTTCAACGCCAGCGCCTTCCGATAATGCTGGATCGCCTTGTCGAGCAGTTTCTGCTTTTCATAGACGACCGCCAGGTTGTTGTACACATAAGCGAAATTTGGGTCGCTTGCCAACGCTCTCGTGTACCACTCGATGGCTGCGTCCAACCGGTCGGTCCGTTCCGCGACCAGACCCAGGCCATTGAGAGCGTGAACGTTCCCGGACTCTGATTCATAGGCGCTCCTGTACTGAGCCTCAGCCCGTCCGTATGCTTTGGCGCCCAGGTGAATGTTGCCAAGTGAGACAGCCGCAAGCACGCTTTTGGGATTGATTCGCTGCACTTCGAGCCACTCCGCCTTCGCCTGCTCCGTGTTGCCCATCTTCTGGTGGGTTACAGCCAGGTTGCTGTGTCCGACGGCGTAGTTCTTGTTGAGCTTGACCGCGTTCTCGAAGTGCTCCCGGGCCTCCACGAACTTACCCTGGTTGAAGTAGATCCACCCAAGGTTGTTCATGACGTTCAGCTCGTTCGGACGGATCGCAAGCGCCTTGTTCGATTCCTCAATCGCGCCCTGGTAATCCCCGGTCTTTCCACACAGAACGGCGACGTTATAGTGTGGGACGAACTCGGCGGGCTTGAGCTCTGCCGCTTTTCGGAAATGGACTATCGCCGGCTCCGGCAGGTTCTTCGCCACATATGCCTCGCCGAGCGCCACGCGCGCCTGGTAATTCGACTCTTCCAGGGAAACCGCTTTCTGCAAAACCTCTATGGCTTTGTCATGAGAGCCCTTCCTGGAGAGCGCGATCCCGAGGTTCAACTGGAGTACCGCATCCTCGCCCAGCAGCGAGACTGCCTTGCTGTAGGCCTCAACGGCGTTCTCCCAATCCGACTTCAAGTAGTAGGCGTACCCCAAGTTGTTCCAGATGCTGGGATCATCCGGCGTCAACGCAATCGCTGCGTCATACTGCTTGATGGCATCGTCAAGCCTGTTCTGCTTCACATAGAGGTTTGCAACGTTATACGCCGCACCGGAACTCTTGGGATTCAGGCTGACCGCCTTTTCGTATGCTTTGACAGCATCGGCCGTCCGACCCTTGGCGACGTAGGCGCTCCCCAGGTTGTTGTACGCATCGGCCGAGTCGTCCTGCTGGGAGACCGCCTTTTCCAGAGCCGAAACGGCTTCGTCGGCTTTGCCCTGCTTCAAGTGGATGAAGCCGAGCCAGCCCAGGATCAGGGGATCGTCCGGCCTCTGCTGCAGGCTCACCTGCAGCTCGGAGACGGCCTTGTCCAGCTCGGAGGCCCGATAGAAATCGAGCGCCGCTTTGAAATGGTCCGGTTCTTCCTGGGACCGGGCCGGCGTGCCGGCCGAGATGACGAACAGAATAGCGAGCAAGAAGGGGTAGATTCTCATGCGTGTACCTCCCTAAGCATATTCCGAGTGCGAGAGCCGGAACTAAACGATTATAGCAGATGCACTGCCGGAATTACAACGGCTTGACGGACAGCACAAGTTCGCTGAGCTGCTGGCCGCTGCCCTTGAACTTCACGAAGATGGGGCCGCCGACGTATGGAGTCACATCAATCTTGTGCCAGCTCCGGTTGCTCTTTCCGGAGAGAGCGGTTGTCCAGCGGAGTTGGTCCGATGAAAGAAGCACCTGCCATTCGTCGGCTTGGTGGGCGCCCACGCAGAGGTCGAGGATCGCCGATTTCGCCCCAGACAGGTCGAACTTGTAGGTCCAGTTCCCACTAAAACGCACGCTGGGCGCACAGCCGCTTCCCTCGTCCTCCACGAGGTACTGCTTTTCGATTGTACTGCTCGCCAGGAACTCGATTACGGGGCCGTCCGAAACGCGAACAGGCATTCTTGTGGGCGCGAGCGGCCTACCGTCTGCCTGACCCTTGATCGTGAGAATGGAAAAACCGGTCTTGAATGTCGGAGGGAGGCGGAATTCGAGCGAGACGTCTTTGGTTTCACCGGAGCCGACGGTCAGACGACCCGACGAAGCTTTGAAAAGGCCGATCCTGCCCTCGATCTCGACGGACGCAGGCTCCCCGGAATCGTTGTGCACCTCGAGTGCCACGTCATGGCGCGTCCCCCGCACAACATAGAGCCGCGACGTCCCGGCGGGAGCAGGGATCCCACTCCAAACGTCCAGCTTGTACGGAACGGCAGGCCCCTTCCGCCCGACGCGCTGGGGCGCCGACACGGAACGCGAGCCGAAAACGAAAACCGGGTCCGGTCCGACCTCGATCGAATTCGTGCTGGCCGTAAGCGGTTCCTCCGCGCCGCCGAGTCGGCGGACGGTAGTCCACTCTCCCCCGCTCGGGAGCTGGAGAGCGCCGGTCCCCTTGTCTCGGCGCCACGCCGCAAGAAGCTGCCTGCCCTCCTTGCGGAACATGTGACACCGCAGTTCTCCGTGGGACAGAGGACGCACGTACTCAGCGCCCTCCAGCGCTTCCGTAACGAATCGGTACGCGCCGAAGGCGGGCTTCCGCGTCCCGTCGGCGCGCAGGAGACCGTGGCCGGGGCCGCCCCAGTCCTTCACCGAGAACCAGAATGCCTTCGTGACGTTGGCATCGGGCAGAGTCAGGCTGCTGATGAAGCATTGGGCGAGAAGCCTGGCCTGGACATCCTCGGTGATGTTCTTGTCGCCGCT
>Ga0114930_10005087_pt1 | contig 10910 bp, 8 predicted proteins | sample AnhtaG_FD_87300 | JGI IMG/M metagenome (GOLD analysis project Ga0114930, IMG submission 87300) | Deep subsurface microbial communities from Anholt, Denmark to uncover new lineages of life (NeLLi) - Anholt_01485 metaG | ecosystem: Environmental > Aquatic > Marine > Oceanic > Sediment | place... | reverse complement strand
TCCCGCGTGACGATCCCGCGGGGGGAGAGCACCCGTTCGCGGAAGAACGCGACGTGGTCCTTGGCCATGTCGGCGTCGCCGAAGAGCACCACCTTCTGGGTCTCATCGCCCACCTTCCGCTCGACGGCCACACCGAGCGGAAGGGGACCTGCCAGGTCCTCCGTATCGTCTCGCGTGGCCCGGTCCTGGAGCGCCTCGAAGACGACCGTGTCGGCCCAGTAGTCGCGGCCGCCCGGCATGTTGACGATCGGCGAGACCTTCAGATCGTCGCCGAGGTCCTCCTTGACGGTCAGCGGTGAGGCGCTCAGGAACATGGTCGGCAGCGCGCCCAGCGGCTTGGTGATGTCGTGCGGCTCGTAGCCGGTGAGTTCGACCTGCGCGAACGCCTTCTCTCTGCCGGCCGCATCGACTACGACGTTGTGCACGGCCACGGCGTTGAACTTCGCCTGGACGCCGAACGTCTCGAACAGCCCCCCGTACGGGACGGGCTGCTGGAACATGGTAGCGGGTTCGCCCAGAATGATGGCCGGTGCGCCGCCCTTGATGGCGTCGATGGCCCCGCGGTAAACCTCTTCGGTGGGCGGCGGCATCCGCATCTGGGGGTTGGTCGGAGGCGGAGGCACGAGCACCAGGATCCGCTTCGAGGCGTTCTCGGGATCGGGCATCTCGGAGTCCGGCGAGATGTTCCAGTCTTCGACGATGAAGTTGGCTTTGCGAAGGCGGTCGGCGATCTCCATGTAAGCCCCCCGCCTTCCGCCGCCCATCATGCCCGGCATCGGCGGCATGCCCGTCGTGGCCGGCCCGCCGGAGGTGACGAACAGGATCGCCGGCTTCTTCGCGTACACCATGCCGAGCAGGGTGCTGGAGACGGCCGTCTCGCCTGCGAAGAGCCGGTCCGGCACGTCCGGCAGCCCCTCGGGGTTTGGGTTGTGCACCCACACATCGTCGAAGGAGATGACCTTGATCTTGTCGGGGAGGGTCTTGACCTCGTCGCTGGTGACGGGGATCGCCGCGTCGGCCATGGCCTTCTTGACGGCATCGGCCTCCTCGGGCGGGGCGATGACCTCGTAGCCTTCGGCGCCCTCTTCGAGCGGTTCGGTGACCTTCTCAGCCCCGGCGCCGGTGGCGACCTCTTCCAGTTTCTCCTGCTCTTTGAACGACGTGCGGATGACGGCCTTGTCGGCGAACGTTTCGATGAGGACGACGTCGCCGCGCTCAATCTCGCGGCGGACGTCGTCGAGTTCGGTGTCCTCGACGTCGGCCACCTTCTCGAACTCCTCGATTCGCTTGCTCAAGGGCTCGTAGGTCTGCTTGGCGGTATCCAGGATCTCCTTGACGGCGGCAGGGGGCGGAGCGTCCTTTGTCTGTTCGCGGATCTGCTCCAGCGCCTTGGGCGCTGCCTCGAACTGCTCGCGGACCTGCTTGAGTTGTTTCTTGGCCTGCCTGAGTGCCGACCCGTAGGCCGGCAGGGCCTGGTCGGTCAGGGCCTGGATGTTTTCGGTCGCAATGTTGCCGAAGAAGCGCAGTTGCCGCCAGACCTGGCTGACCATCAGGAGGGTCTCCCGGGCCTCTTGCGGCCCGTCCTTCCAGATGCCGGCGGCTTCCTCGAGCCGTTTCGCCTCGCGGTCGAGGACGCCGGCCACCTCGCTGGCCAGGGCCTCGTAGTCCTTCTTGATGAGCCGCTCGGGTTTCTTGAGTTCCTGTGCGTAGCGGTCCCTCAGCCGCTGGACAAGTTTCTCGACGCCGCCCGGATCGAGGACCGGGTTGACGTCCTCGACGGTCACCCGCCCCGAGGCCATGTCGTACCCGTTCAACAGGCCCTGGACCCGCTGGTATCGCTCTTCGGATGCGGGCGCCTCGGGCGCGTGCGAGTACAGGTTGGTGATCCGCACGTCCACGTCCAGTTTCTTCAGAAAGGCTTTCGAGCGCGGGCTCAGGCTGAACCGTCCGGCGGCAGTCCAGTCGTAGCGCGCCCGGCCGCGAAGCAGCGCCACCGAGAACCAGACGACGACGCCCACGAGAACCGTCGCCAGCACAACGGCCACGGCCACGTTCGAGCCGAAGCGCAGCCAACGGCCCCGCTGCGTCATGCCGCCTTCAGAGTCGGGTTTCGGATCGCTCTTTTCTATCGCCATCTGCGACTCTCCAGAACCTTAACCGTTAGGAACAGGGCGTATGCGGTCAGGGCGACGAAGTAGATCACGTGTACGAGGTCCACCACGCCCTGGCTGAAATCCTGGTAGTGTGTGCGAATCGTCGCCTGTTGGACGAGCGTGCGGACCCCGATAATCCACACCCGCGACGGAACCACCGTCGCAATCCACGGCCCGAGCATCGCCAGCAGGATCAGGATGGCGAAGCCCGTCACGGCCGCAATCACCTGGTTCTGCGTCAGCGACGACGCGAACAGGCCCACCGACACGTACAGCGCGCCCAGGAGCACCAGACCCACGTATCCGCTCGCCACCGGCCCGTACTCCGGGTTGCCGAACACGGCCAGCAGGATCACGTAAACGAGCGTCGGGGCGAGCATCGCCAGGTAAAAGAGCCACGAGCCCAGGAACTTGGCCAGGACGACCTCGATGTCCCTCACGGGGGCCGTCAGCAGCGTCTCGATCGTGCCGCTTCGCTGTTCCTCCGACAGGCTGCGCATCGTGACGATGGGGATAATGAAGATGAGGATGAACATCATGATGTCGAAGATCGACCGCATGCCGGCCGGCGCCCCGGGCCGGAAATCGGCCAACGCGAAGAAGATGCCCGAGATGATCAGGAACAGCGCCATCGCCACGTACGCGATCGGCGAGACGAAGTAGGCGCTGATCTCGCGTCGGGTCAGAAGCAGGACTTTTCCCATTCCTCAGACTCCTTGTGTGCCCCGGCCCATGGGCTCGGTGGGCGGTGTGCGGCTCGGCGCGCCTCAGGCGGCTTCTTTTCCGGCGTCCGCCTCACCTGCCACGATGCGGGCGTAGAGTTCTTCGATGGTCGGGGCCAGGTGGTGCACCTCCCGCAACTGCCAGCCGCGCTGTGCCACCACCGCGCAGAGGGCCTCGCGCAGGTCGGCATCGGCGGCAGGCGTGACGGTGGCGCGGAGCCACCCGCCGCCCACCTCTTCGGTCCCGACGTCGGCCGCGCCGGCGACCTGGCCGAGGGCGCGGCCGACCTCGGCAGGCCCATCACCGGTGTCGGCCGTGCGGAGTTCCACGACGACCTGCTGACGGTGGGCCAGCCGCCTCTTGAGTTCGTCGAGACTGTCGGCCGCCTTGATCTGCCCGTCGGCGATGATGACGAGGTGCGAGCAGGCCTTCTCGACCTGCGGCAGGATGTGGCTCGACAGCAGGACTGTGTGTTTTCCGCCCAGCGAGACAATGAGTTTGTTGGTCTCCTCGATCTGCGTCGGGTCGAGGCCGATGGTCGGTTCGTCGAGGATCAGGACGGGCGGGTCCGAGATCAGCGCTTCGGCCAGGCCCACACGCTGGCGAAACCCCTTCGACAGTTGCCCGATCAGCCGCCGCCGCACGGTCTTCAGCCAGCATCGCTGGACGACGCGGTCCACGGCAACACGGCGCTTGGCCGACGGCACGTCCTTGAGGCCCGCGCGAAACGCCAAATACTCGTCAACCCGCATCTCAGGATACAGCGGGACGTTTTCGGGCATGTAGCCGATCGACGAGCGGACCGCGAGGCTTTCCATGAGCACGTCGTGGCCGTTGACGCGTGCCTGGCCGCTCGTGGCGGGCAGGAAGCCGGTCAGGATACGCAACGTGGTGGACTTGCCGGCGCCGTTGGGGCCCAGGAAGCCCACGATCTGTCCCGCTTGGACACCGAAGGTGGCCCGGTCCAGCGCCAGCGTGTTACCGTACCACTTGGTGAGGTTTTCGACTTCGATCATCGCGCACACAGTGCTGATCCTCCCTTGTCGCAAGGTCAACGCTTTCGTGGGGGAGAGAAACTACACAATTGCCGGGGGACGTGTCAAGAGGCTCCAGCCGTTTACGCGGCAAGGTTTGCGCGCCAAGTACAAGCACGTAGCGTTTAGCCGTCGCCGCCCGCGGCGACGGTTGTTGCCGTTGTAGCATTGGCGGCCTGTCGCGTCGGCGTGCCGCCGACGGCTAAACGAAACGGCCACGCGCCGTGTTTAGCCGTCGCCGGCACGGCGACGGTCGTTGCCGTTGTAGCACCGGCGCCCCATCCCGTCGCCGTGGCGGCAACGGCCAAGAGGCTGTTTCATAACTCCCTCTCCCTTGATGGGAGAGGGGTGGGGTGAGGGTGACAAGCCCTGAATGAGCCCGCTTATCCCCCTCACCCTACCCTCTCCCGCCAGGGGAGAGGGGATTTGAAACAACCTCTAAACGTGCCGAGGGCTCAACGTGGCTCAACCGGGACCGGGCTCTGCCGTACCTCCCTTTGCGGTCCAGGCCATGCGCGGAAGCAGCGCCGCCAGTTCGCCCAGCCGCGTGATGGTGGCGCAGTCGGCGTGGACGTCCTCGCGGTCACGGTCGATCAGCACCGGATGGATGCCGATCTCGCGGGCGCCGACCACGTCGGCCCAGTAATCGTCGCCCACGTGGACGGCAGAACTCGGGGGGCAGTCGAGGGCCGTCAGGCCGCGCAAGAAGATCTCCCGGTGCGGCTTCGCCGTCCCCACCGCCTCGCTGGCAATGACCGCGTCGAAGTATCTGGCCAGGCCGAAACTCTTCAGGTAGTCCGCCAGGTCGACCGACCAGTTGCTGATAATCCCCAGGCGATACCCGCGGTCACGGAGCCCGGACAGGAGTTCGTGCGTATCGGGGTCCAGGATCTCGGGGCTGCGCGTCTCGATCTCGCGGATGGCGAGCGTCAGTTCCCGTTCCAGGTCGGCCCCCCGCAGATCCAGGTCGAGGGCCGCCGTCAGGTGGTCGAGCCACATGCGGCTGGCCTCACCCGTGTCCATGCGGGCGGCGTGCCGTCGTCGTCGGCGCGCCACCGCCCGTCGTGCCAGGTCGTTCGCCGCGAGCACCTTGTCGCGGGTCAGTTTGTAGCCGATCACGACCAGCGCTTGATGCAGCAGGTCCAGGTGCCCGAGTTCACTGTAGACCAGCGTTCCCCCGACGTCAAAGAACACGGCCTCGATGTAATCGAAGCGATCCGGATTGGCTCGGTCGGTCCTACGGATGGCCACGCGCCGCCCACTCCTTCTTGTATGCCGTCACCGCCTGATGTGCCCGTCGCGACGGCTCCGGCAGCCGGTAGCGCGTCGCCGTGGCCAGCACCCATCGCTCGGCGCTCGCCAGATCGATGCGGTGACCCACCGACACGTACACGGGCCGAACGCCCCTGCGCGTCCGCAGGACCGTTCCGATCCGCTCGCGACCGTCCATGAGGGCCGCGCGGCCGCCGCGCTCGAGGCCCGGCTCTCGCCTTACTGTACCGATGAGACGGCTCTTTGCGCAGCCGATCGTCGGAATATCCAGCGCCAATCCGACGTGACATGCCAATCCCATCCGCCGCGGATGCGCCCGTCCCTGGCCGTCGCAGATGACCAGATCCGGCCGAGAACGAACCTGGCGGAACGCTTTCAGCACCACCGGCACTTCGCGGAAACTGAGCAGTCCCGGCACGTACGGCCACGTTGCCCGCATGGCGGCGCAGCGGGTCTCGATCGCTTCCAGCGTCGCGGCGTCCATGACGACAACGGCCGCAGCGATCCACTCGCCCGCTCGCCCGCCGGAAACGTCCGCCGCCGCCACGACGCGGACCCGATCCCGAGGCGGCCCTTCGACGACCCGGTCCGCCAGACGCTCCTGGATGGCGACGGCCTCGTGGTAGTCGATGGTCCACCGGTGGAGCCGCGTGACCTTCATGGCGGCCCCTTCGGCTTCCTGGCGCCGCCGGCGGGCTCCGGCTTCGCCTTCGTCTTCGGCGGGGCGTCGCGGACCTTCTTCAGCACAATGTCGTCCCAAAAGATCACGCCGGCCGGCCAATAGGCGTACAGGTCCACCTTCAGAAACGTTGGTGTGTGCTCGGGCCGGGTGGCTTCAGGAATGAAGTCGGCCGTCACGCTGTTCCACTGGCCTTTCCCGCCGTAGGGGTGAACCTGGCGGCGGTACGTCTCCCGCCGCTGGGCGGGGTAACCGTCCATCGCCTCGAACGGGTGGTATCCCTTGAGGAAGATCTTCGGCGTCGGCGCCAGCGTCTTGTACCGGCACGAGAAGCGGTAGGTCGTGCCGGCCTCGATCCGGATCCAGTCGCTGTAGAAGTCGAGGCCGTACACCCGGCGGTCCCCGCGTTCATGTCGTACTTCAGGACCTTGCCCGGCCCGTCGGGGTTGGGCACCCACGCCATCTGGTTCTCGAGCGCCTGCCAGTGAGCCGGGCCGTGGCCCGACGGGCCGGCCTGCTCGAAGCCCGGGTTCTTCACGAGGTTCGGCCCTTCGCGCCAGCGCCGGTCGATCTCCGGGTCCGCACGCAGCATACGCAAGGGGTCTTTCGGGCGCTCCATGCCGAGGATGTCGAACACCGCATTCGCCATTTCGACCGGGATCAGATGATGATTCTCGCAGGCGTATCGCCTTCGGAAGACGTGCGGCTGCTGTGGGTCGCCGGTGTAGACGGCAAGAAGCCGGACCTCGTACGGCTCGGTGCCCGCCACGTGACCGGTCACGACGACGTCGGCCCGGAACTGCTTGTGGCCGAGGGCGGCCAGTTCCGCCGCAGGGGTGTCCATGGAGACCTTGCGGCTGCCGAGCACCTCCTTGATGCTCAAGGAGTCGTACACGATGGCCCCGATCCGCTTGGCCTTGAACCGGAGCATCTGCCGCACTTTCTCGCCCAGCCCCTTCTCGTCGCTCGTGATGGTCAGGGGCAGGAAGGCGACGCCCTCGGCCCGTCCGGGTTTGCCGTCGGACGGTGCGGCGCGGGCCGCTGCACTTGCCATCGTGACGGCAAGCATCACGGCCAGGCTGGCTCGAAGATAGCGTTGCACGCTCATGGAAATGCGGTCTACCGGGTGAACTTCACGCTCTGCCGAATCTGCTCGACCTCCCGTGCGGCCGTCTCGTCGGCATCGGCCGCAACCACGAGCACCAGCGACAGGATCCGCCCCCGCCGCTGGGCGTAGACGACCTTGCACCGTGCCGGTTTGCCCGAGAGGATCGCCTTTCCTTCGTAGGCGATTTCGAGCCCCCTGAGCCGGCCGAACGCGGCGGGTCTCGGTTCGGGTTTCTCGACGCCCAGGTTCTTGGCGGCCGCCTCTGCTTGCTCAGCCACGAATTCCGCCAGCGACTGGCCTTCTTTGGGCGTCAGGACGCGGACCATCGCGACGGCCGCCTGATCCTCGCGCGCCATCTCCAGCGCCGTGGGCAGGCCGCCCACGTGGTCGGGTACCTTCCACCGCGCGTTCGGCCGGTTGATCTGGAACCCGTAGAACGGGCTCTGAAGCACCGGCCCCACCGCCTGGATGGGCAGTCGCCCTTGGGGCGCCGCCGTCTTGATCGACCGGCTGACGTTCTCCAGGAGCACCGCCTTGGCCGTGACACGCTGGTCAGCGACCGCGAGCGACACGAAGCACGTCAGCCCCTCGCCCGACAAGAGCAGGTTCCGGAAGTGGAACGTCGTGCACCCCAGCCGCGCCGTCCCGCCGAGCCCCAGCACGTTATGTGGGTGGGTGCCGCCGGGCACGAGAGCGGCCCGAGGCTCGGCCTTGACGTCCTCGAACGCCTCGGCCCATTCCTGCTGGATCGGGTGGGATGAGAGTGCGGATTCGGCGACCTCCCCGTTCTCCCCCGTCCGCCCGGAGGTGCCGGCTGCCGCGACCGGGCCGAAGTCGTAGGCCGGACGCAGCGACACGTGGACCTCGTCCGTCAGGCCGGTCACCGTCACGCGGCCCGACGCCCCGGCCACGTGAATGACGTAGGGGTATGGCGGCACCCAGAGACTGAGGCCGAAGCGAGGGTCGCTATACCGCTCGTTCGTCAGGCCCGGGACGTTCGCGGCGGGCGGCGCTTTGGTGGGGGTCATCAGGCGCCTGGCTTCCGACAGGCTCGTCGCCTCGGCGACCATCGGCGTCGATTGCCACACGCTTCGGAGCACGCGGGCGCTGGAATCCACGAGGTGGAGCACGCGTTCCGTGCCGCACGACCAATCGACCGCGAGTCCGAGCAGGTTCTCGCCGTCGCCGGCGGCCGGCAGACCTCGCGGCCCGAGCACGCGAACGCTGCACGGGTCGGGCAGCAGGGCACCGAGCGATTCGTCGATGACGAGCCAGGTTCGCGCCCCGCCGGTCCTCGGGCCGCCGAGCAGCGTGGCGAGGAGCGCCCAGGACCGGAACGTCACGTTCCCATCGAGCGGGAGGCGGGCCGTGGCGCTTTTCTCGCCAACGGTTCGTGTCAGGACCAGTGCCCCGCTCTGCTCGCGGCCGGTAACCTCCCACTGCCGCGTGCCGCCGACGACACGGCACGTCAGGGCCCGGGGCCGGAAGTTCGCATCGACGTCGGCCGTAATCATCTTGTAATAGCCGAACCGGGCGTCCCCGCGGCTTCGGCGCAGGAACCGGTTGGTCTGGAGCCGTCGGCCCCCGTCGGGAAACGCATACAGGCTCTGGGTGATGTACCCGACCTTCGTGTCGGCCACGTACAGCGACAGCCACCGGCTGCGCAGGAACTTGGCCTTCGGCGCCGTGGAGGCGGGATCGCCGGCATCCGCGGCGAGCGCAGCGCAGGCTGCTGCGCCGAGGACCGCCAGCGCAAGCGCCGCCCGACCGCCGTTCGTGCGAGATCGCTTCATCGAAAGGTCCAACGAACCCGTGTCGGCCGCAACTATAGGCCGCCGCGTCGGTGCAAGTCAATGCCATTCAGCCGACCGACCAAGGCGAGGCCGGCCCACCAGTGCCAGCGGCGGCTGCATTTTCCTTGCGCCTGGAGGACCAAGCGGCTACAATGGGCGCGACCGTAAAATGCACGTTGGCTGAATGCGGCAGGAGGAGTCTGGTTTGGCCTCAAAGATCGAGAGATTCGCGAACAAGGTCATCTGTGGCGATGCGGCGCGCGTGATCAGCCAGTTGCCGGACGAGTCCGTACATCTTGTCGTCACAAGCCCGCCTTACTGGAATCTGGTGGATTATGGCGTGGAAGGCCAGATTGGCCAGTCTTCCTACCAGGACTACCTGAACGACCTGCTGGCGGTATGGCGACAGGCCTACCGCGTCCTGATCCCCAACGGCAAGCTCTGCATCAACACGCCGATCGTGCCGATCCCCAAGAAGGCGATGAACACCACGCACACGCGTCACCTCAAGAACATCAACAACGACGTCGAGGCCTCCATTCTGAGCGATGAGGAGTCGGACTTCCAGCGCTTCAGCCTCTACGTTTGGCAGAAGCAGACAACGGTCAAGATGTTCGGCAGTTACCCTTACCCGCCGAACATCTACGAGGACAATACGGTTGAATTTATCAACGTGTTTGTTAAACCGGGGAAGCCTCGCAAGCTGTCAAAGGTTGTCAAAGAGGGCAGCAAGTTGTCGCAGGAGCAGTGGCTGAACCTCACGATGCAGGTCTGGCCCATGTACCCGGAAAACGTGTCGCGTACGGGCGGCCATCCTGCGCCGTTCCCCGTGGTTCTGCCCCAGCGCCTCATTCTCATGTACACGTTCGCCAAGGTGCCGTCGGAAGGGTTCGCGGGAGATATTGTGTTGGATCCCTTCAACGGGTCGGGAGCCGCGTGTGTGGCTGCGCGGTCCACCGGCAGGCGGTTCATCGGCATTGATATCAGCGAGGACTACTGCGCGATAGCGCGACACCGGCTAGAGCCCCGGCGCTTTCCCGCGCCGGACATCATGCTCCGCCGCCCCAAGATGCGCAGCGTCAAGGCCAGGCCGCCGGAGCCGGCGCTCTTCGAGGATGTGTAGGTGAACGCGTACTGGAGCAAGTTCGCCGAGGCCTACGTCAACGACCCCTTCTACTGGTTCCAGCCGAAGGGAGCCGCTGTTTCGGCGGGGAACCTGCCTACCATTCAGAAGAAACTGAGGGAACTCAGGCGCTTCGAGGACAGGCCGTGGTCCAAGGCGCAGAAGGCCTACACCAGTGCGCTTCGGCGCGGGCGGCTGTACAAGCCGACGAAGGCCACGGCGAGAAGCCGTGACTATGCCGCCATCGCGCGGATGAACAAGCGCGTGTTCGACACCCTCGGCGTCGCCTGGATCACCGACCAAAGCATCGTCCAGATCACGGATGCCGGCAGGAAGTTCCTGCGCTCGTCGAAGCGAGACCTGCCGCGGTTTGTTCACGAACAGTTGCGCCGGTACCAGTTCCCAAACCCCTCCATCGGCAGGATGGCGGAAGACGCAGGGCTGTTTCCGTACCCCACACTGCTTGCCGTTCTGACGCATTTCCCGGACGGCATTCCCTCGGAGTGCTACGAGTTGTTCATCTCGCGCATCCGCTCGCCCGACGGCGTTGCAGAAGCCGTGCGCCACATCAAGCGGTACGTGGGCCTTGGCACGCACGAGAGGCAACAATTGGTGAAGGCGCTCAAAGGTGTCCCGGTGTTGCGGGAAGGCCGCATCCGCGTCAGCACTCGAAGAAGCAGCCTGCTGAACACAATCCACCTGAACCGCTCGTATATGATGGCGCTGCTCAAGGCTCCGGGTTTGATCGCAGAATCAGGCGGCCGTCTGTTCCTCGAACCCGGACGCCACGACGAAGCCGAAGCCATTGTCCAAGAGCATCTCCACCATGACTGCTACATCCGGTTCGCCAACCAGGAGGATTGGGTCGCCTTCTACGGCCAGCCGAGACGACGACCCACGTTTGAGGAGGCGCTTCTGTACTACCGGCGTCGAGGGGAGGTCCAGCAGTCGGCCGACGTGTTCCGCCGCGCCAAAGCACGCAAGGCCCTGCCGCGGGATCTCCAGAACCTTGACGAATCGGCCTT
>Ga0114930_10005085_pt1 | contig 10912 bp, 19 predicted proteins | sample AnhtaG_FD_87300 | JGI IMG/M metagenome (GOLD analysis project Ga0114930, IMG submission 87300) | Deep subsurface microbial communities from Anholt, Denmark to uncover new lineages of life (NeLLi) - Anholt_01485 metaG | ecosystem: Environmental > Aquatic > Marine > Oceanic > Sediment | place... | reverse complement strand
CGGGATAAAATAAGTGGTAAAGAGAGGTGAGACGCGATGCAAAATGATGATACCGCTCAGGCGCTAGCCGGGATCACTGCCGAGATGGAGAACTATGCCCAAATAGCCAAGCTCGCTAGAGCGGAGCAATACGGTGAGGCATTGGCGAGGGTCAAGGAATCCCCGATAAACCAGTCGACGAAAAAGCACCTGCAAGAGGTGCTAGAAAGCAACGAAAAGTATATCATAGACAGAACCTTCGATGAGCTTGATGCTAGGATCGCTCAGGCCATGTGTTGGGAATGCTGGGGGGAATGAGATGGGTTTTTGTGATTACTTAAAGCAGATAAACGCAAAATGTAGCCCCTGCTACGAAAATTCGATAGGGGCATGCCACCTCAAGCTGGGAACCCAAGAATACTTCCCCAGCAGGTTCGAGTTGTACGACAGTGTGCAAATTATCCGCCACAACCACCGAATTACAGTTGAGACTGATATAGAGGTAAAATATAAGACTAAATACCCCTATGGAGTGCAGGCTGGAAAGGGCCCCGAGTTTGCCCTAGAGTATGACCGGAGGGAAAAGGAGATGAGGGATTTCCTCGAACCGAAGCTTCCCCCGGGTGTTAAATTGCTACCGTCTCACAAACACTACTTCCCCGATAAGCTGGACCCGAACATCGTCGCCATGCACATACACGCCCATAAAGCAGTCGAGGACTTGGATGAGGGGAAAGTAGTTGCTGGGAAGCTGGCTGGCATAATAATCCCCAAGGAAATCGAGGCCAAGCTAACTAAAGACTAGCCGGCACGAATAAATAGGGAGGTAAAGAATGAGGTGGCACAGAAAGTTTAGGTTGCTACATTTTCTGGAGGTAGCTGGAGACTTGCTTTGGAGATGTTTCTGGCGAGGGAATATAGGGGATGGTTGGCGAGTAGTAATGATAGCTTGGAAGCTAACTAGCAGAGGAGATGTGAAATGACTGAATTAGAACTAGGCGCAATGTGCGGAATGGTAGGCACTCTTTTCGGACTTAGTGTATGGCGTTTTGCCATAAAGCCAATTCTTAATTGGGGCGATAAGCAAGTTAAAAACTGGCTTCAAAGGAGTGTGAAATGACCGAGAAGACACAGACGGAGAAGTTAAAAGAGAGGATAAAGCTTTATGCTACTGGTGCTTGCATATATCAAGATGGCAATTATCCCTGCCCCATTAACTTTGAGACCAATGATGAAATTTGCCTAGATTGCCTATTGGGATGGACGAGCAAAGAGGCAGGATGGAAGCCACCTGAAGATATACCAGACCACGAACTTACGGGAGATGATGAGCGATACTAACCTTCACAGATAAAGGAGTTAGAAGATGAAAAGACCAACCCTTGAAGACCAAATAAGAGTAAGCAAGATGACTGACAGGGAATGTGTAGAAGCACTGCTACCTCATACTCCTTTTGGGAAGGTGGATTTCTGGTTACACTGGCGCTTTAGCCTTTTTTGGTCTGTAATCCACTGGAACTGGTTTGATATTTGGGAGGGAAGCGAGAATGCTGATAAATACAGGTCTTGGTATATAAAGTTAAAGCGCCACTTCTTCGGAGGCAATAAACAAAGGAGATAGACGATGTCAGATAAAGAAGCACTAAAGGCAATAGATAAAGTCCTAAAAACTGAACCTGAACTAGCTGGCTCGTGGCTGCTCAAGATAGGAAAAAGAAGACGGCTGGCTAAGGAGATTTATGAAGCCCTGATTGACCCTGATGCTGAAGCTCCACTATTGACACCAGAGGAAAGGAAACCATATTTCGCTATGGAGAAATGCCAAATTACAGATAACCTTGCTGGAGTTTACGACACCGAATACGAAGTCTGGAATATTAGTAAACTACTAGAAGCCCAAAGGGATAAGAGTAGAAATGATGGATTTAGGAAGGTGAAATGAAACTATCAAAAGCTATCGGAAACCTAAATCGAGTCCACGAAGGCTCTCGCTGGACTATTACCCCAGAACTCTTTGAAGCTATCAAGCTAAGCATTGAAGCCCTGGAGTGGAGAGAGAGGATATTAAAGATATTAAAGAGGTGCCAAGGTTCTGAGACATCTCTTATGGGTGATAGAGCCTATTGGCTAAGTAAAGAGGATTTAGAAGCCCTGTTTGCTCCACTACCAGGAGAGACAGAGATAGGAAGGTGAAATGATAAGGTCGCTCAATGAATTTAAGAGAAGGTATCTACCCAAGCAGTATAAGGCAGAACAACTAGCTAAAATGTCACCGAGGGAATTAGGGGAATGGATGGCTAAAGAGTCTCTTAAAAAAGTTGCCAAAATACTGATGCTGGATTTAGGAAAGTGAAAGACTGAGCCGAGGAACTTCCCCCTCTCCATCAAAGGAAAGGGGGGCTTTTTCATTTCCCGGGGGGTTGACAAAGGGAGAAAAATGTTATACTATAACTATAACATTTTTGAAAGGATAGAAAGTTGCCCCTCATACGGAAAATAATCAAGGTAGGAAATAGCCGAGCAATAGTTATCCCCGCAAGTTGGTTAAGATATCACGAAGATAAGCAAGGCAAAATTACGGAAATCCTTATGGAACTTGACAATATCATTACCTTAGCTGTGGAGGAATCTAGTGAGAGCAAAAAACCTAGCCGAGTGGCGGGAGCTAGTTCTACAAAGGAATAATTATACCTGTCAAGATTGTGGAGCGCAAGAAGCAAATCTAATAGCACACCATATTAAGTCCCAATTTCTTTTTCCCAATCTAAAGTTACAGGTAGCAAATGGTTTAACTCTATGCAGGCAATGCCATCAAAAACGCCTCGAATTCGCTTTACGGCTTTTCCCCTCTTATCTAGCTAAAGGTTATCTTCCTAAAATGCCTAGTGCAGAAGAAGCAAGAGCACAAGCAGAACTTAAAGCTCACTTAGCTTCACTCCACCCAAAAATTAGATATAGTTACCATTCCCGACCATATAAAATCAGGACTCTAAAGGGACAATACTGGGTAACATTACCTAAAGTCTGGATAGAAAGAGAATTAAGGAGACTAAAAATTGCCGTTGGAGACTTCGCCACAAACTATGAGGCAGAATGGTCTTACAAGTTTGGTTTGCCTTATATGCTTTTGAAGAAGAAATAACGGAGGCAAAAATTGGAAATCCAGGTAAAGCTACAGGTGCTAAAAAGGCTCGAGACTAAAGACCTGATAGAGAAGCTGCATCAGTACGAGGACGAACTCGAAAAAGCCATGACCGCCGAGGCGGACTTCAAGACAAGGAACCACCAGTTTTTGGCATCCTTGACCGGGGACTGCCAGCAAGTTAAGACTCTTGAAGCCGAACTCCTTGTCCAAGCCCCCGAGGCGGACGAGGAAGGGAGAAAGCTCACTATCCCGCAAAAGGAGTCTTGGCTACGCCGGCAGCGGACCGAGAACAAGGAGCTTTCGGAAGCCATCGTGAAGCAGCACGAAGTCTCCTTTCTTTTGGAGGACCACCGTATTAGAGTGGAGATGCCCAAAAAAAGGCTCGAGGGCATCCGGGCGATAATAGGCCTGAGGACCCAGCAGATAGCGTTTCTGGCGTCTTGAGGATAATATCTATTATATTGGAGGAGACTGAAATGAAAGGTGCCATTATTTACTTTTTCATAGGAGTAGGAATTATCTGCCTCATTACACTAATTGTTTTTATAGTTGGGGGAGAAGAGTTCTATAACTCACTACCTTGGAGATAAGGAAGTAAGGGAGTGTTATGACACAAGAAATAACAGCAGTAATCCAAGTTAATCCTCAAATAAACCAGGATGTCATTGCTTTACATCAACAAGCTCTGAGGCTACAACATTATGCCGAAGCTCTGACTATCACCAGTGACGATAATGTCAAATCCGCCACCAATGACCTTTCGTTAATTTCTGGGCTAAAGAAGGCTATCGAGGAGAAACGAAAGGAATATACCCAGCCTATCAATGACCACCTGAAAGCGGTTAATGAAACTTTTAAGGTTTTCACAGAGCCATTAGACCGGGCAGATAGAATTACTAGGGACAAGGTGCTTCAGTATCGTCAGGAGCAGGAACGCCAGCACCAAGAGGCCGAGGAGATTGCTAGGCTTAAAAGGGAAGCTGCTGAGAGAGAGGCGGCTTTAACAGGTAAGCCAGTAGCCTTTCCTGAGGAGGGGGAAGTAGCACCGGTGCCACCGAATCACTATCGGGCTGAGATGGGCACCCTAGGGAAGGCGACAATCCGCAAGTGGGAAGTGGCTGATTTTTCGCTGTTGCTTGACGAGTATAAGGTGCCTGATGTTGCCAAGATAGGTAGAGTCGTCAGGGCTGGTATTCCCTCTATCCCCGGACTCAGAATTTGGGAAGAGGAAACATTGAGAGTTACTACAAAGTAGGAGGCTGAAGTATTCTATAAAGAATAATTGAGTGGAGGTAAATATGAGTATTCTAACAACAACAGAAGTCCAAATGGAGACAACCACTTGTGTAACCTGTGGAATTATCTATGCTATGCCTGCTACTTTGATGAAATATCATCGGGAGCATGGAGACACTCATTATTGCCCCAATGGGCATCCTCAAGTGTTTTGTAAGCCAGAAGTACCAGAATTGCAAGCAAAACTAAGGGAAGCTAATCAACAGGTCGAGAGCTTACATTATCAGCTCAATGGTGCTCTGGATAATCTTGCTGAAAGTAAAAAAGAACTAAGGAAGACAAAGCATCGGGCTAACGCTGGACTTTGTCCACATTGTCGGCGTCATTTTGTCAATGTGGAGAGGCATATACACACTAAACATCCGGATAAATTATAACCAAGAATTCTCCCAAGAAAACTTCAAAGGAGGTAACTAAATGACACAAGACCCGCAAAGAAAACTCGACGAGTACGGCGCAGAGGAGATGGCCATTCCCGAGTGGCGCGTTATCCAGAAGGTCGGGGGCGACTTGGCGAAGGAACTGGGCGCCAGCCCGGGGCAGTTCTACAACACTATCAATGACCAGATAGCCGACGAACTCAATATCATCGTGGTTGACATCATGACCGGGCGCACTAGGTGGGGGGAGGAGATAAAGAATGTCGGCCCCCTCTGCGCCAGCATGGATGCCAGAACCAATGAGAGCATCTACGGCGACGACTGCTCCAAATGCGAGTTCAGGCTCGACTCTCCCTGGTCGGCCGATGTCGCCGAGAGGCGGAAGAAGTGCTGCCTCAACTACACGGTACTGGGGATAGATTTGGACCACGACTATTTGCCCGTTATGCTGAGGGCGCACGGAATATCAGCCCTGCCGGCAAGACAGCTCATAACCCAACTGAAAATGAACAGGGCTCTCCGCGGGGAGTACTTCAAGGCGGTTGTCAATGTAAAGAGCGTGGCCAAGGACACCCCCTATGGCACCGCCTACGCCCTTCACCCCAAGATAACCGAACTTATTACCGACAAGGCAAAAGCTGAGGAGCTGAGAATCGAGTCCAACCGCTTGCTTGGCGCGCCGATCCCGTTGCCGGAGGGTAGACCGGAGGAGGAGGGTGAGCCGCTGGGTTTTACCCCCACGGGAACACCGTTTTACAGCGAGGAGGAAAGAGCCAGGCTAATGGGTGAAGAGGGGCTTGCCCAACCAGCAATCGTTACTCCACCAGTCACAACACTGCCAGTAGCAGTAGCAGGAGAAACACCCAAAGCAGGAAAGGAGAAGGGGAAAGAACCGACTAAAGTACTGGATTTGGATTTTTAGGGAGAACCTTAGATGACTATCCCTAAATTCGATTGGGAAGCATTACAGAGGTTTCTTCAGTTTTACGAAAAAGAGCGCCTGCGATATTTCCCTTTAATATGGGGGCAAAAAAAGGGCACAGTCGAATGGGAACCATTGCAAAGTAGAGCTCCTACCTTTGCTGAATTAACCGACTGGTTCCATGAGGGTAAGCCAACCAATGTCGCCATAATCTGTGGGGGTGCTTCCAACGGGCTTGTTGCTCTTTGTTTCAATGCCTCAGATGGTGCCAGCGAGTTCTTCGGCCAAAAGCTGTGGGATAGACTCTTGGCCTCTACCTTCGTTGTCAGAACTCCCAGAGGGGTGCATGTGTATTTACGGTCAGGCACCCTAATCCCAAGCCAAATCATCGCTAGGGGGGATAACAAGTCATGGCTTGAGATTCGTGCAGATGGCAATTATATCGCTGCCCCCCCTTCATTACACCCCTCTGGGGTGCTCTATGAAGCTATAGGCGTTGAGTCTATAGCCATGCCCAAGAATCTGCCCGCTTTCATAGAGCAGCGCGCGGCCGAGCTTGGTCTGAAAGCACGATTAGCCCAAGAAGCCCCCAAGAAAACTACCCCGGTCGAGGAATACCTGGAAGGAAAGCAGTCGGCCAAATTCAACGAAATAGCAGTAAGGAAGCTCTTAGAGAATTGCGCTTTCATTCAGTATTGCCGTGACAATGCCGTCAGTTTAACCGAGCCATACTGGTGGGCAATGGTCCATAATTTAGCCGTTTTCGGCCAAGTAGGGGAGGAAACGGCCCATGAATTATCTAAGCCATACCCCCAGTACACAGAGGCAAAAACAAACCAGAAAATTGAGGAAGCCCACAAGCAGAGAATGCAGGGCAAAAGCCCTCATCTCTGCGACAATATAGGCTTTACCTGCCCAAAGGATTGCTTGGCGAAGAAATTGGGGCTTACCTCCCCAGCAGGGCTGGCATATAAATTAGTTAGGGTTGCTGGTTTACCTATCATAATCATCACCAACAGGTTCCTGAAAGAAAAGACAGCCGATATTATAGAAGCTATAAAACTGGCAAATATACCACCACGGATTTTTGAGCGTAGTGGATATCTAGTACGCATTAGCCAGGACGAATTCGGATCGCCCTATATCGAGACACTAACGGAGAGCGCCTGCCGTGGTTTTATTGAGAGGGCTGCTAGTTTTTTCAGGGTAAATGATAAGGGCAAAACGATACCGCTACCAGCACCGCCGCTGGATATTGTTCGCGACTTCATGAGCCTTCCCAACCGTAATTTGCCAACGCTATTAGGTATCACCGAAATGCCCGTGCTACGAAGTGACGGTAGCATACTAATCCAACCGGGGTATGACGAAATCACTCGTCTTTATTATCAACCAGATGCAGAGTTAACCATACCAACGATACCTGATAGCCCAAGCCAAGAACAATTAAAGGCAGCAGTAACCCTGCTACAGGAGCCGCTTACCGATTTCCCTTTCGACTCCGAAGCGAGCCGCACCAACGCACTAGCAGCACTGCTGACCCCAGTCTGTAGGCCAATGATACCCGGGCTAGTACCTTTATGCTTACTCGATAAACCTCAGCCTGGCACTGGCGCTAGTTTACTAAGTGATGTCATAGCCATCATTACCACGGGCAGGCAGGCAGTTATGATGGCTCCGCCCAAATCTGATGAAGAATGCGAAAAGCGGCTAGGCAGTATCTTACTCCACGGGCAAACTGTGGTAATCATCGATAACATAGAAGGGTATCTCTACTTTCCCTCACTAGCGATGCTTCTAACAGCCGATACATTCTTAACCCGAATTCTAGGGCAGAGCAAAATGGTACTGCTGCCGAACCAATGCTCTTATATCGTAACTGGGAATAATGTGAAGCTCGGCGGTGATATGCCACGGCGATGCTATCTCAGCCGGATGGATGCCTGTGTGGCCAAGCCCTGGATGCGCGACCCGAAATCCTTTAAGTACCAACACCTCATACAATGGGTGAAAAAAAATAGAGGCGAATTACTAGCCGCCATCCTGACTATGGCACGAGCATGGATAGCGGCAAGGAGGCCTATACCAGAGGAGCTACCCGTATTAGGTAGCTTTGAAGGTTGGACAAATACAGTAGGCAGCATACTAACCCACGGGGGCTTAACTGACTTTTTGGGCAACCTCACCTTCATGTACTCGAAATCAGACGTGGAGACCCCGCAATGGGAAAATTTCCTTGAGGCTTGGATTGAAATCTTTGGTGAAGAAGCCACCACTACAGTTAAAATTATTGAGGCTATTAACGAACACGGCATTTTAGCAGGGGCCTTGCCAGATACAATAGACCACGACCCCAAGAAATTTACCCGGAGTTTGGGCTCTGCTTTATCAAAACGAACTGGGGTGCGGTATTCCAATGGGTTGATGATTACCAAAAGTGCCAAGCCAGTGCACCACGCCATGGCTTGGCAGGTTGTAAACTACCAACAAGAGATCAAGGAGGGGGAGTTGGGGGAGTTGGGGGAGTCAAAAACCCCAGAGATTGATATGGAGGTCTGAAAATTGAGGAAAACAGTTGACATAAGCGGGGAGGGGGGAGTTAGCATTTTGAGTTTAGCCTCAAATGGGAGTCGGGGAGTTAGCATCCTGCCTATTACTAGTACATCTCCCTTTCTTCTTTCCTCTTTCTTCTTTTCCTCTTTTTTGGCATATGAATGTAAGTAAGGTTAAAGTAGACTCCCTAACTCCCATTTAGCTTCAAAAAGGGGGGAGTTAGCTCTTATAGACTCCCCTGGGGATATGTGAGCCCTATGGGAGTTAGCAAAAATTAACTCCCATAGGGGGTTAACAACCAGTGAAATTAAAAAGTAAGGTTGGGGAGTTAGACCCAAGATACTAGCTCCCCGGGGATAGGAGAAAGATGACTTCTAAAACAAGCCCAAAGGTTTCGCCTGACAACGTTGAATTTGAGGTGCTGAAGAGCCGGATAAAGTTGGGCAATGAAAAGCTTTGGAAAGCCTGGGAACAGATTAAGGGAATAGCACATGAGACTAAGGAGTGGTCATACCAGATGGACCGGTGGTCGGAGGCGAAGGAGACCCTGTGGTTGCTGGTCACTGAGCTGAAGGCAAAACACAACTTCCACGACTGCCTCTACATTGAAAACGGCGTAAAGACCAGGGGCTGCCTGCACAACCAAGATGGCTTCTTTTGCCAAGTCTGTCCATGTGAGACAGATAATAAATACTGGGAAAAGGAGCTTATGGATCTGCCCGGCCCCCGGAGAGCGCAGACTAAAACCGAGCAGGCGGACTTCATAGAGGAGCTGGGGAAGATATAGCATGTCCCAGCAGTGTCATGACAAGAGTTAAGGAGGCAGATAATGAAGTATCGTATCAAGCAGGTTATTGTTACCGAGCCGAAAGTTGAGCTCCCAGAGGGCTTTCAGGTTGTTAGCGTGAAGCACCACGATGAGTATGAGCTTGTAGATAGTGGCCTTGAAGTGCCAGAGATGTGGCAAGTTATCTACCTGGAACCGGAAGAAGCTTAACACTTCAATGACAAGAGTTAAGGAGGTAACCTAGTGACAAAGGAAGAAATCTTGGCAATGGAGGCGGGACCGGAGTTGGACAGGCTAGTATCCATAGGAATAATGAATATACCACATAAGGGGGAAGAAGGCTTTAGGATAGTTCCTTTGTATTCCATAGACATCTCGGCTGCTTGGCAGGTGGTGGGGAAATTAGACAGGCTTGGTTATTGGTGTCATATTCATAGTTATCCAATGAGGATGTGGTCTGTTCGGTTTGCGCCGCCTGTTGGTGAAGGTGCAACTGTAGATTGTCCACAAGTTTCCGAAGACATCTGCAAAAGTGCTCTAATCGCTAAATTAAATCTAGGGTAATATAGGAGGTAACATGGAAGAAGAAATCTTGGAGTTCCCGGTAGCCGGCGCCGACTCCTGCCCGAACTGCGGGAGCAAGGAGCGGGTCCTCGAGCGGGCAATCACCAGGCTAAAAGAGGAAGGCAAACTGTCTGAAAAAGCGTTCAGCAGGGGCTGCGCGATCCAATTCCCCCTGTTTGAACCAGCTCGGGTTATGGCCATAGCCCCAACTATCAAAATACCGGTGCTGCTGGTCTACTACGATGTCTGCGCCCAGTGCAAGACGATATACTCCACCGGGGTGGAGCTCATCGAGCAACCGGCCACTGTGCAGGTGATGGGATCACAGCCGAAACCCGATTTCCGATGCGGGCAGTTCAGGCCGTCGAAATAAGGAGGCAAGTGAATGGGTCATATAGAACCTATAAGTTGGGGCACCGACTTTGAAAAGCAGGAACTAAAAGACCGAGTTATTACGATGGATTAAATATTCTAGGTAGAATATTTAAGGAGAAAAGGTGAGCCCTTACTGCCTTCATTGCAAGAGAAAAGTGGAAATGGTAAAACCGATCACGAGGCGTTATACTAATAATGGCCGGTTTCTCTATATTGGGAGATGTAGCCAGTGTAGCTATAAGGTATCAATAATAAGGCAGGAGAGTAATGAAGATTGGTGTCCCTCACTTCGGTGATTATAACGAGGTTCTTGAGAAGCTAGGCAACTACCTCGGCTGGGAAGTTATTGTAGCTCCCCCTCCAACAGACAGGACGATAGAGTTAGGTGCTAAATATCTTAACGAATTGATGTGTTTGCCTGCGAAATCTACGCTAGGTAGCTTTATTGAGGCGTGTAAACAAGGCACTAGGCACTTCCTCATGTTTGATTCCTGCGGGCAGTGCCGGCTAAAGTGTTACTGGGTACTACAAGAGCGAGCACTGAGGAAGCTTGGCTACGATGCTATTGTTTACCCAATACGGCTAGGCTGGGGAACTCCTGCCGACATCAGGGCAATAGACCCTTCTATACCCCTTTGGAAAGCCTGGCAGGTATTCTACAAGGTACTTCGTGGTGTTGTTATGTATGACAGAGAGCACACACTGGAGATAAAGGAAGAAAGCAAGCTGGTTAAGATTGGCATTGTAGGCGAAATCTACACCATACTAGAGCCAGCAATTAACAGGGACATTACCAGGAAGCTGGAGAAGATGGGGGTGCTGGTTCATAACTCTTTACCCCTATCCTACTTCGTCTTCAAGAGATTGTATAACTGGGGTTTGATGAAGAGGAAAGGCATAGATAGGAGGGT
>Ga0114930_10005083_pt1 | contig 10917 bp, 11 predicted proteins | sample AnhtaG_FD_87300 | JGI IMG/M metagenome (GOLD analysis project Ga0114930, IMG submission 87300) | Deep subsurface microbial communities from Anholt, Denmark to uncover new lineages of life (NeLLi) - Anholt_01485 metaG | ecosystem: Environmental > Aquatic > Marine > Oceanic > Sediment | place... | reverse complement strand
TTCCTCTCTAAAGCCTTTTTTCTCCTCAGACTAGCTTCTTATATTCCTCATCTACCTTACCAATAAGCTTCCTGAACTCTGGTCAGTTATCATCGAAAAGATAAAACCTCAAGCCTTGCTTTGCCCACCCTTTGTAGTTATTACTGTCCACTCATATCCTCAAGCCTAGCTTCTCACCGTCTACGATAGAAGCCACAAGCTCTCGGGTATTACTTAGCTTGACCCTTCCAATCTCTTTTTGTTCAGTTTGTTTTACTTTCCTCATTGTTCACCTCTCAGTCCCCTTATAAATTAGCGCTTTAGACACAAGGAGAACCCAAAAGAAAAGCTCAAAACTTATCAACGATAAATTTCTTCATTGAAAAGATTAACGCTTCTTATTATGGCTAATTTTGCATCTTTTGTCATAAACTGGAAGCGTGCTTCAAAGACCAAAAATTGTAAACAACTAAAAAACGCACAACCCAAGAAGTTCCGACATCCTACCAATCTACGTATTTGTTCGGTCCACCTCGTATGTTCCACACTCCAAGCAATTTTCATCTCTTACCCTGTCAAAAGTGTAAATTTTATCTCTGATTTCTCCTTAGAATATTCTATCTGCGCTAAGCGAAGTTCTCGGAAAGTATGACCAATCTTTTCTAATTGCCCAACAGTTAGACTATATCCCAGATATTTCTCAATATCCCGTTTTTTTAGTTTCCCTATTTCCTTTGTCTCATCAATAGAAATTATAAGAAGAAGATATAGCCTAACTTCTTCTGGAGATAACCTTTTCCATAAATCCTCTGTAATTATTGTCCTTAATGGTTTACGTCTATTTATACCAACAGAACTTTGTCCTTTATTCTTCTACACTTCCGATATCAACGTTACTTTCCCACTCTTTCTCTCAAACCCTTTCCCGGTCTAAACTTGGGAACCTTTTTAGCCGGTATCTCAATAGTTTTTCTGATCTGAGGCCTTACTCCTCTTTTGCTTTTCTTTTTTATCCTCTGTTTACTTTCCCTATGATATCTTTGCCTTAAAACCAAGACTGGTTATAAGCTCGACCAAAAATCCCAAGACCAACCCTATAATAATGATGCTAATAAAAGTTATTGCACATATCTCCGTCATCCATAAAGCACCAAATCCATTAGATATTCCAAATAAAAGGCCTATTAGCATACCATGCAACCACCATTTAATCTTCCAGCTACTAATTCCGATAACGAATCCCATCAGAGCATAGATAAAGATTTGGTGAACTATTCCTGGCCAGGGAACCCGTCCTCCCATCATTACTGAAATCCAGCTGACATCTCCCAGTATTCCACCAAATAAAGTACTGATAAAGACCCGTTTTTTGCTAACCATAGTTTCCACCTCCTCTCATTGAGCCTAAAATTAGCTCATTTTAACAAACAAGGTAAATTACCCGATTTTATTTTGGAAGTAGGCTCATAAGAACCTCATACAAAGAATTTTAGAGCGCGAAGCGGTGTTTTATGCCTTGCTATTTTACTTTACCTTTTCTCTTAGCCCCTTCCCTGGTCTAAACTTGGGCACTTTTTTAGCTGGAATTTGGATAGTTCGTCGGGTTTGGGGGTTGACTCCTCTGCGTGTCTTTCTGTGCATAACGTCAAAGGTGCCAAAGCCGACTAGAGTGACTTTTTCTTCTCTGGTTAGACAGTCGGTTATAGCTGAGATTACTGCATCAACTGCTTCTCTAGATACCTTCCTTGTTAGCCCTGTTTGATTGGCCACTTCCTGTACTAAGTCCGCTTTGTTCATTGCACTACCTCCTGTTTTAATTGATTATTCTTGAGAGTTTGCTCTTATCTTAGCTAAAAAGGGATCCATGTCAAAAAAGAGTCTCACAGGGTTTGGGTGAGACTTGACTAGTAACTCTCTTTTACTAAATTAACTCTTGCAGCAGAGACCTCGTAGAGAATAACAGGTATTTGCGGATGAAAGCCTGTAACGCATCTTGCCTTTTAAGGGCAGTTTAGTCGTTCCGCTTTGAGGCTCTTCCTCCTTTTTAGTTGTGGCCGGTTGTTGTCTTGTATGTAATGTAGAATTATGCAGGGTTAGAGGAATTCTTGTAAGATTGTTGTAGTAATCTTCAGTGAGAGGTTTTTGCGGATAAATTGACAATTATAAACATTACCGGTAAAGTAAGAATAATCTTTTAAAAAATCATTCTTGGGAGTGCTAAACAAGAAATAAAATGTCTATTTTCAAAATATATAATTCAAAATTAAGCCTCATAAAAGAAAAACAGATTGATTTAGAAAAACATCTACAAGCCTTGACAGAAAAGAATTTACAAGTGGTCTTCGGCTTGGAATTTATTAGTGGTTCTTTGAATCGTGAATTTTCCGTAAAAGCAGCTCAGCAAGATTTTTATATTGATACATTAGCTTTTGATCCAGAAACAAAATCATTTGTGATAATTGAGTATAAGAAAGATAAAATTTTTTCAGTTATTGACCAAGGTTATGCTTATTTAGGGGCGATGATTAATAATAAAGCTGACTTCGTTTTAGAATACAATGAGAAGAAAAAAGCCAGTTTAAAAAAATCTGATATTGATTGGCGTCAATCCAAAATTATCTTTATATCTCCTGAATTTACTATTTATCAACAAAGCGCTATTGCTTTTAAGGACTTACCTATTGAACTATGGAAAGTAACTTTATATGAAACCAACATAATCTCCTATGAACAAATAAAACCCCCTGTCGCCAAAGAATCAATCGAGAAAATTACACCTAAAAGTAAGCTCGTCAAAGACATAACTAAGGAAATAAAGGCTTACACTCTGGAAGAAATATTTAAGCGGCATAAGACTCCCTCCAAAATAATAGATTTATTGAATAAAATAAGAGAGGAAATCTCTTCTTTAGGAGACGATGTCGATGAGAGGTTTGGTAAATGGTCAATTATTTATAAGAAGCATTATAAGACGTTCGCTTACCTATACCCTAAGCCAAACGAAATTCATGCAGACATACGACTAAGTGAAATTGAAGTACCAACCAAGATCGGGTTCAAGAAAAAAGTTAAAAAGGAAGATGTCTTTAAAATAGGATTTAAAATAAACTCAGATAGCCATCTGACCGATGCCTTAAATCTAATTAAGGAAGCTTACGAAAAGAATTAAACTTGGAATTGAACCATTAGTTATTAGAGAAATTTATTTCCAGAAATCTTAAACAGAGAAAATCCAACACCTAAACTCAGCTCCTCAAAATCGAAACCAGTCTCCCCCCATATTTTAGGTCATACCTTCTTGGTTAACTGTATCAAAAAGAAATCTCCACCAGAGCCCTCCAAAACAGATTGACAAGTGCTGAGATTTGGCTTATGTCGCCGAGGTCCCGGCTAAAACTTTGAATATTCAAGAACTCAGAATGTTTGAATCTGAGACTGCGAAAGTTGGCCAGAACTTGTTGGGTGAGTATTTATCTGAAACTGCCGATTTACACTCTGACTAAGGGTCTTACGAGTTCAAATTGGTAGGTGATATTGCGACCACAACATAAGGAGGGAGTCTCTACCTGGGTTCTGCAAATGGATTCACGCTAATTGACAACATATACGTGGCGCTATTCCCGTTTGTTTTATCCTGACTAGGTGGGAAGATCATAGATTGGAATTGCCGTCTCATCTATGGTATTCTCGAAAAAAGTTCTAACTTCGTTACGCCCCCGCAGGGGAAGCTGTCCATTACCCTTGAGGTCGATTTCTGCATCAAGGCTTTAGAAAAATCACTGGCCATCGCTATCTCTGAGATCTTTAATTCTGACCAGGGCTCTCAATTTACCCGTTTAGCTCTTATTGAACCCTTAGAGAGAAAGAATCCAGATTAGCATGGATGGAAGAGGAAGGGCCATGGATAATGTCTTTAGTGAGAGGCTGTGGCGTTCAGTAAAATATGAGGAGGTCTATCTCCATGATTATGCCACAGTGAGTGAAGCCAGGCAGGGTATTGGTAATTATATCGACTTCTACAATCAGGAGAGGCCGCACCAGTCACTGAGTTATAAAACACCAGCTGAGGTGTACATTTGGTATCGATAACCAGAATAATGAGACCTCACGGTACCTTAAGCAAGGCAATTTGGTGTCTTGACAATGGGGTCCACCTTATATATTTGGCGAAAGCTCCAATTGCTCTTGTATCTTTAAAAAGATGTATAAAAATTAGCTATTCCCACATAAGGAGCTTCCAGATAAGGTTTTGATAGGTCAAGATCATGGATACTAAGATTTATAGCATAGCCGAAAGGTATCAAGCTAAGCAAAGCTAAAACGATTAGCCCAGGCAAAAGTAAAATCCAGGGATTCTTTTCTATAAAATTCATTTTTATCCTTACTTTTTATTTACATTCTCTCTGCTCTGGTTAATACCCTGATCAAAATTAACGCTATTATAATCCAGAACCGTCAAGGAATCACCCTCAACTGTCTTAAATTCCATTCTTTTTATTTATTTAGTACCTCAGCAATGCACTCCTCAAATATCGAGAGTACTTTCTCCACCTCCTCGTCGCTGATTACCAGAGGGGGCTTGATCTTTACTACGTTTCCCAGCCCTCCGTACTTAGATATTCCAAACATAACACCCCTTTCAAGACCAAGACTTACCACCTCGTTAGCTTCTTTCACTGCGGGTTCTTTGCTGTCTCTATCCTTAACCAGCTCTATTCCTATAGCAAGACCTGGACCTCTAACATCTCCTATAATTTCGTATTTTTCCTGTAAATTCCTCAGATGAGCTATAATATGCTGATTTAACCTATTGCACCTCTCCAGAAGCTTTCCCTCTTCCAGAACATCAATGGTGGCAAGGGATGCTACCAGTGAAAGGGGAAAATGAGCAAAGGTAAAGGCATTCTCACCTGCACTAAATCCCTTTAAATTATCCCTTACTATTATACCGGCTAAGGGGAATCCTCCAGCAGCTGCTTTACCAAAAACTAAAATATCAGGAACAACCTGATAAAGTTCAGCAGCAAACATCTTCCCTACCCTTCCAAAACCGGTCTGGATCTCATCCCAGATGAGAAGAATACCCTGGCGATGGCAGATCTCTCTCACCTTGCGGTGAAACTCGGGAGGGAAAGAGATCTGTCCTCCGTTGCCCTGAACGGGTTCCATCATTACCGCAATTATTCCGGCATCTTTCTCTTTTTCAATCATCTTTTCCAGAAACCTGGCACACTCAAGATTACAGGAGGGGTAGCTCAGGTTAAATTTGCAACGATAACAGTATGCCTCAGGCACTTGGATTACGTTTTCCTTAAAGTACGAGAAAGGGCTTTCTGAATCGGTCCAGGAGGCAGCCATAGTGAGAAGATTTCTCCCATGATAACCATGTTCAAAGACGATAAAATATCTGCAACCAGGTCGATTTTTCATGGCAAGTTTCATGGCACTCTCTGAAGCTAGGGACCCTTCCAAGCAGAGATTAACCCGGTTAAGATCAGCGGGAGCAATCTGGGCTAATTTTCTAGTAAAAAGAAGCAGGGGAACGCTATCTAAGTGATAGGCAATGTGGGTAGCTTTTTCCAGTTGTTTCTTAACTGCCTCCATTACTTCGGGATGATTGGCTCCTATGTTAAGAGAAAAAGCCTGGGAGGTACAATCAATGTATTCTTTTCCCTCGCTATCCCAAAGCTTTGCCCCTTTTGCTCTGGTAATTATTATGTTGGGGCGAGCTCCCCAACCATCCAGTAAAGCCTTTCGGCCCGCCAGGATCTCCTCGGAAGCAATTTCATTAAACATTATAAACCTCCTTGTCCAGCCCTTTCAACAAAATTCTTGTAATGCCTCTCTCAAGATGCTCATCCCCCGGTCAACGTCATCAGTATTAATGCATAGAGGAGGAGTAAATTCCAGATTCACGGTGTCTCCTCTGGCACTGAGGTGAAAGAGAAACCCCCTTTCTTTGCAAAAATCTGTAATCTTCTCCGCAGTCTTAAAATCTGGCAACTTACTCTTCTTATCTCTAACTATCTCCAGAGAAGTTAAAAGCCCCTTACCTCTTGCATCTCCCACTATCTCAAATTCTTCTTCAAATTCTTTAAGCTGATCCATGAAGTACTCACCAACTTTCGCCGAGTTTTCCACAAGATTCTCCTCAATAATAACCTTAATATTGGCATAGGCTACAGCATTAGCCAGGGGATAACCGGACATGGTAAATCCGTGGTAGCTTGGGGCATAACCTAATTTGCCCAGGTCCTCTGTAACCACCATCCCGGCGATAGGAACATAGCCTGAGCTCATCCCCTTACCCAGAGTCATAATATCGGGAACTACATCAAAGTGCTCATAGGCAAACATAGCTCCGGTACGCCCGAAGCCAGAGACAACCTCATCAAAGATGAGGATGACACCGTATTTGCTGCAGATCTCCCTGACCATCTGTACATAATCTTTTGAGGGAACAACTACTCCCTTGGCACTGAGTATAGGTTCCATAATTACCCCGGCATATAGCTCAGGTCCTTCCTGGATAATGTACTGTTCAATAATTTTGGCACATTCAATCTCACAGCCCGGGTAACTTTTTCCAAAAGAGCATCGGTAACAATAAGGTAGAGGAACATGGACAAAACCCGGGGTCAAAGGTTCAACCCAGGTAGGCTTGGACACAACAAGGCCTGTAGCAGCATTGGCAGCAAAAGTTGCTCCATGGTAAGCACCCAGACGGGAGATGAATTTATACCCTCCCACCTTACATCTTGCTCTTCTGGCAAGTTTCATAGCTGATTCATTGGCCTCTGAGCCCCCACTTACTGTATATAGCATTCTTAAAGGCTCGGCAGTTATATCGTTAATGAGCTTTGCCAGTTTAGACTTGGGCTCATTTGCCGCCAGCATACTGCAAAAAGAGAGTTTTTCCATCTGGCGAGCTGCTGCCTGGATGACCTTTTTGTGATGGTGTCCCACAAAGATATTCAAGGTCTGGCCCATAAAGTCAAGATACTCCTTTCCCTCAAAATCCCTGATTATAGCTCCCTCACCTGATTCAAAAGCAATTCCCAGCTCGGGTAAACCCACACTTAAAACATACTTTCTGTCCCACTCCCAGATGTTTTTTTTGAGAGCTTCCCTTTCCTGTAGAGAATTCTCTATCTCCTGAATAATTCTACCATAGTCCTGCACGGCAACCTCCCATACCCCTTAGGCCTTTTAACCCATTTTTGATACTAAACTCCTATCCTCCCAATTTTAACCACACCATGGTAACCAGAATTAAAGTTAAAACGGCAAAAAATACTCCCTCTCCCCACGTTAACTTTCCAGTTTTTCTAATCCAGAAAAAGAGTAAAAATATCAAAACAGCACTTATCACCAACGGGAGTAAAGGGTTACTTATCATTTTTCCATCCTGAATCAAATTCCCTACCACTACCCTTCAATTGCCCCAAAAGTTAACCCTCTTACCAGATGTTTTTGGACCACAAGGGAAAAGATAAGTATGGGGATAGTTATTATAGTGCCGGCAGCCGCGATCTGCCCCCAGTATGTACCTCTGGTGGTAACCAATCCAGGGATGGCAACGGTTAAAGTAGCTGCCTGATACCCTCCCAGTATCATGGCAAAAAGAAATTCATTCCAGGACATAATGATACAAAATATAGCTGTAGCTGCCAGACCTCCACTGGCCAGAGGTAAACTAATCTCAAAAAATGTTCTAAGAGTGGAGCATCCATCGATTAAAGCTGCTTCTTCTATCTCCTTGGGAATCATCTTAAAAAATCCCTGCATCAACCACACAACCAGGGCAAGATTAAAAATAGTGTGAGCTACAATAATGGCAAAATGAGTGTTAAGAAATCCAGCTCTGGCCATAAGCAGATATAAAGGTAGAGCAATTGTAATGGGGGGGGCCATACGAGTGGTCAAAATATAGAAAAAAATGTGGTGGTCTCCGTAAAGTTTATACCTGGCAAAGGCATATGCCGAAGGAACCCCTATTATTAAGGAAAATACAGTGGTAGAAAGGGAAATAATCAAAGAATTTACAAAATTCTGGAGGAATCCTTTGTTCACAAAAGCCTCCAGATAGTGATCCACTACAGGTTTAAAAAACCAGACCGGGGGAACAGCAAAGGCATCTATCCGGGTTTTAAAAGAGGTTAAGACCATCCACATATAGGGAAAGATAGCTACAAAAGCAATGGTACTTAAAGCTATATAAATCAAGGTGAGTCTAATTATTTTCCGAGTTCGCTCTTTCATAAATCTACCCTTTAACTCACTCCTTTGTGAAGTTTCTCTCTTTGAGTAAAGAAAAAGAAAAATTCAATACAGATCAATACAATCAAAAATAAAATCAATACCATAGCAGATCCGTAACCCATATTCCAGTATTTGAAATTTATCCGATAGGCATAGATACTGGCAAGTTCCGTTGCAAAGGCGGGACCCCCTCCGGTGAGAATAAAAACAGTATCAAATAACTTGAAAGAATCAATGGAGCGTAGAAGAATGGCAACAAATATAAGGGGCTTAATCAGAGGAAGGGTAATATAGTAAAAAATTTGCAATCCACTGGCACCATCTATTTGAGCCGCTTCTACTGGTTCTATCGGTAAAGCTCTGAGACCAGCCAGTAAAATCAATGTCATAAAAGGGGTCCACTGCCACACATCTATAAACATCACTGTAGGTAGAGCCGTATTAACACTGCCCAAAAGCCCTCTTTCCAGATATACCCCCAGTTCCTTGATAGCATAGGAGACTATACCAAATTCGGCATTGAGGAGGAAACGCCATATAAGACCAACCACTACTGGAGCAATCATCATGGGAACAATTATGATGGACGTAAAAAACCGTCTTCCCCAGATTTTTTGATTTAGCAAAGTAGCAATCCCCAATCCAAGGGATAATTCCACGGTAACTACTACTAAAATAAATCTCAGGGTTATTAGAATACTTTTCCAGAATAAAGGGTCCTCATTGAGCAGTTCCCGAAAATTATCAAGTCCGATGAACTGACCTTCATATCCAGGAAGAGCCAGGCTATAGGCTCTGAAACTGAGGTTCAAAGCAAAAAGGAATGGAACAAGAGTAATAGCCATCAAGGTGATCATTGTGGGAAGATGAAACAGAAATAACTTGGCAGACCCTCTTTTTTCCATACTTCTCTTCTTGCAACAAGGGGGGATAAAAAATCCCCCCTTGTTGGACTTCACAAATTATTTTCCCAGAATTTTCAGATACTCTTTCTGTAGCCAATCAAGAGCCTCTTTAGAGGTTTTCTCTCCGGCAAGAGCCTGGGAGATGGCCAGCTGCATTTTGGATTCCATCTCTGGCCACTCCGGAATTCGCGGTCGGTAATTACTGATCTCTAGGGCTGCGAGGGTAGCAGGATAGAAGAAAGGAATCTTTCTTACTTCAGGGTCCAAGAAACTGGAAGAGCGAGAGGGAACCATTCCTATTCGGGCAAGTTCTATCTGAACTTTCTTGGAAGTAGCCCATTGCATGAAAAGATAAGCTGCTTCTGGATGTTTGGAGAGTTTAGGAATAAAGTAGCTCCAGGCACCAAAGTGAGCAGCTGGCTGTTTCTTCACCGGTACAGGACCATAGCTCATCTTACCTGCGACTTCAGATTTTGCAGGATCCTCAACTCCAAAAGCCTGATCGTTCCACTGAATAGCCATAACCACTCTTCCTTTCTGGAAAGCGGTAGTTACCTCATCCCAGGTATAGGTGGTACTTCCGGGGGGAGCAAAGGGAAGAAGGGAGACAAAATACTCCAGAGCCTCCACATTTTCCGGAGAGTTAATTACCGGGTTACCTTCCTCATCCAGTACGCTGCCACCAAATGACCACATATAGTTCATCCACTCACAGGTCAAAGCTGTATGACGTTTGGCTTGCAGAGCCACCCCATAAAGTCTTTCTTCGGGTCGGGTAAAAAACTCTGCTACATCTCTGTATTCAATCCAGTTAGTAGGAGGAATAGAATAATAGTAGCCGTATTTTTCCTTGAAAGTCTCCCTTTCTACCGGATCTTCCAGTAGATCTCTACGATACCACACAAACATGATGCAGCTATTAGAAGGAAAACCATACAATTTCCCTTTCCATTCAGCACTTGCCTTCCACATTCCTTCGATATAATCGGCAACATCTATCTCGGGATCTCTCAACTCGGGGTCTTTCATGAATTTCTTGATAGGCATAATGTATCCCATTTCTACAAGCTGGCCAAGATATTCATAAGGCACAGATAGAACATCGTAGATACGGGTTTTTCCGGCAAGATCCATCATCGTTTTCTCTACTACGTGATCATAGGGGTACTGCTCAACTATTACTTTCATCCCAGAAACCTTCTCAAACTTGGGCAATAACTTGATCAAAGCCTCAGTAGGAGGAACAGCCTCAGCGATAAAGCGTAGAGTTACCCCTTTGTACGTCTTTTCAGTGAAGGCAGGGGGAACAGCCTCTGCCGGAGCAAAGCACCCAACCAGAAACGCTATCATAAATCCAACTACCACTATCCTGCTCATCTTTAACCTCATGATTACACCTCCATTGATAATCTCGCACTTTTCTTTTTGTTCCAAAAGAGAAATTAATTTTCCAACACTTTCTCTTTTTTGAAAAGTTTTCCCTTTCCCAAGATAGATCGACCTGCCTACTCTCCTCACCTCCTTTTCGGCCCTCTATTTCTACCTTTCCCGTTTCATTCAAGAGAAAAATCTGACTTTGTTGTAGCATAATTTTATTTTTTTGCAAGTGTGCGAATTGAATCATCTAAAATCTAACCGAAGGAGGACCGATTGAATCATTTAAAATCTAACCCAAATCTGATATAATACTCTCTAACTCGATATGGAGTAGGGAGGAAAGGATAATGGATATGCATTCAAAGAACCAATATCTCAAGGAACTGCAACAAAG
>Ga0114930_10005082_pt1 | contig 10918 bp, 10 predicted proteins | sample AnhtaG_FD_87300 | JGI IMG/M metagenome (GOLD analysis project Ga0114930, IMG submission 87300) | Deep subsurface microbial communities from Anholt, Denmark to uncover new lineages of life (NeLLi) - Anholt_01485 metaG | ecosystem: Environmental > Aquatic > Marine > Oceanic > Sediment | place... | reverse complement strand
GTGTTCACCCCATACCGTCTATCGAGCTATCAGGAAAAGAGATGAGGGAGATCTTAAAGACACTTCTCATAAGCCTAAACGTAAGCACCCTCATCACCTGGAAGATGAGAAAGAGAGCATGATCATAGAGTACCGCAAGAAGACCAAATTAGGAAAAAGACGACTTCGCTACTACATCTTTCAAAAAGAAGGTGTCAATATCCCTGAGTCTACCATTGGCAAGGTAGTAAAGCGACATCGCCTTCAAAGGAAGAAAAGGAAAAGAGTGAAAAGGTCCCGCGCCTCACCTTCCTATTGTTTCGAGAAGCTCTTTCCTTTTCAAGAACTCCAGGTTGATGTAAAACAGATTCTGGACAAAGGGACCCTCCCTGACACGGTCTACAGGTACCTTAAGGCCTCGAATCTTCCTCTTTTTCAATGGACAGCAATTGACGTTCTCACTCGGATCCGCTTTCTTTCCTTCTCCTACAAGAAAGACTCCTTCTCCGGTAAAGCCTTCCTCCAGCTTGCTATCTGGTGGATCCGATCCTTTGGATTCCACCACCCTATCCACATTCAGACTGATGGCGGGGTAGAGTTTGCTGCTTCCTCCCCTGGATCCTTTGAAAGGAATCTAGAAGATGTCTTCAAACCGCTTGGAGTAAGACGGTCTGTTATCCGAAAAGGCCATCCAGAAGATAATGCCTTTGTAGAAAGAAGCCATCAAACTGATGATCAAGAGTTCTATATCCCTTATCTTCTTATGATAAAGAATGAGAAAGATCTAATCAAAAGAGGTATCTGGTGGCAGAAAATCTATAATCTAGATCGTCCTCATCAGGGACTAAGAAATCTAACTCCTTATGAGAAACTAAAATCCCTAGGATACTTTACAGGTGAGGCAATATGTCTTTTTCCTCCCCTCATTTTAGATTCTGTCTGCTGTCTGGACCCATTTGTCATTAACAAGAAAAGCGTGCACAATCATTGTGACCAGGACCTCGACTCGAATGGAACTTATAAGCAGTTCAATAGAATTTTTTTCATTATCATAGCGTACCATATGAAAATCAAGTATATTTTTCGCTTGCTCTCCTCCCTGTTACGTAACACTCCCTTGACAAAGTAATTCTATTTACTATAGTTATTACTGAATCACGATGAGAGGCTATCCAAAGGGTTTTGTCCCGCGGCGATGCCTCTCTTTCTCTATTTCTCCGCATGCTTGCCAACATACGCCAGTTTGCCCCTTAGATTATTCATAAATACAATACGAGGCATGATTTTTCTAAAATCTAAAACCCATCCTTGGCTACGGATTGAAAGGTTGAGATTTTGGCTATCTATGAAGGCGTAGTTGTTTTGGCGTCTGCGCATGATTATTGACTGGTCAAATGTTGAGGAGGTAAAACTCGCTTACGAATCTCTTTATCTTTAAGATCTTTTGAATCATCTGTTGTTTATTGTTTTTTACTTCGCAAAGTCTCCGACATTCCTTATTCGTAATCTTCCTCCCCTCTTTTAGGCACACCATTGTCTTGATTTTTCCCTCGTAATCGTTTCCGATAATCTCTCTCTTTGCTTACCTCCCCGTATGGATGACGACACTTATGCTATGTGCACGTAGTATAGCATTTCTTACAGTTTTTATCAAATTGAATAAGAGATATAAACAGTGCTCCTGTTTGTTCACTCATAGAACTGCCCGATTTTCTTCATCATCTTGTCGAAAAAGGAGCGACAATGAGGATTTGGGCGGCGCGTCCGATGTCCGGACACTCGTCTTCATATGCTGGGGTCGGGATTAGGGCATGGGGGTTGAGCTCAAAATTTCCAATTTGGCTCGAACGTACGATATTTCTTCTTCTCTTTTCAATTTCCCCAAAAAATTTTCCCCTACCCTACCTAGTGCTGTCCTACTAATTAGTAGATGAGACTCAGTGCGAGTTGCCCTTCGCTGTCTCTCATGAAGATGGTGTCCCCATCGTTATTCCAGATAGGACCTCTACTTCCCCAGAAGATCTCGCTCTCGGTGTTTCTTCCTGAACAGGTCCTGAGCGTTACTGCGGCTTTTGCCTTCAGGGTGAAATTCGGAAAGAGGTATCTATGATTAGCCTCATCGGAGACTGTCCATCCAGTGAGGTCCAGGGGTGCATCTTCCCTGTTTTCGATCACAATGTACTCATCGCATAGATTCTCCCGGTCCTTTCCTTCGGGATCGGGGTGAATCTCGGCAATGGCTACATTCCGTCCCGCTGCTCGGGCCCAGATTCCCAGGGCTTCCTGCCATGCCGTCTTCTGAGCTTCGAGGAGTCTATCTCTATATTCAGCTCTTGGCGGGCGCTGAACATGAGCGTAGCCTTGACGTACGAGCTCTTCATTCACGAAAATGTTGCTCACAAAAACATAGGCTAAGAGGCGGTCCTGTGTGTCGCGTGCAGGATCTTGAGGTTCAAGTCTGACTTCTTTGCTTGCCACCATGTTGTAGTTCGCCTCGGTAGCCTCCTCAAAGTACGGATCTCCTTCTTCGGGAGCATTAATTCCAAGATACCGAACTCGCTCGCCATTCTCGAGAACGCAGGTGTCGCCATCAATTACTCGAGCAACAATGAATGTATCCTTCTGAGCGGCAAAGACCGGAAGTGCGGTTAGTAGAAGAAAGACAAGTACCGAGCATTTCACCAGATTGCCTACCATGTTTCATCTCCTTTCGATCCTTCCGTCATTTAACCTTTCGTCGTGGTATTCCGCAATTGTCTGTCAAAAACAAAAACCCCATTCTCCCGCTTGGGAAGAATGGGCTCACCTTTAGATAACCCTTGGATTGCATCAGTCAAGATAGCAGTATTATAATACTCTTGGGGCGCATTGTCAAATTCGGGGGCAGGATTGGTGAACCAAGCGAGACCCTGGCGTTATTTCTCTATCATGTCATTGAGAAGGCAGTAATAATAAGGATTTGAGTGCGGTGTCCGATGTCCGGACATGGCTTCTTGCTGGCGGATGGGAGACGAAACAAGATTCTTCTACACCATATAAGAGGTGGGAGGCGGCAGCGCGAGGTGTATGCTAAGTGAGGTTTTTTGGAAAAATGTAATTACTGATTACCTGCTTTTCTCCGAAGACCCATCTTTAAGAAATTTACCAAATAGGGCATTGCTTCGTTATAATCAGTCTTTATTTCGGCATGAAACTGTTCACCGTACAAAAACTTCGTTTTGCTTTTAATTGTCTGTATATAGGTTGATTCAGACGTAATCTCATAATCTTCTGGTAAACTCACCGGACTTACTGCCCAGCTGTGTACTTCAGGTGCTGTGAAAGGATTTGGAATTCCCTGAAATATAGGAAGGTCTTTTATTATTGTTATTTTAGTCACTTCCTTGTGTTCATCTAATGCAAGACTGGTAATATCTGAGAAGCCCATGGTTCTTGCAAACGTATACCCGTATGCCATACAAGTGAGTATGTTTTTAGGATTCTGACCGCTGGAAACAGTTACTTCTTCGACTGGTATTCTGAGGAGATTCATAAAAGTATCGTCGGAAGCAGTATCAAGAAAAAACCGTGTCTGGCCCCAGGGGCCTTTATTAGCTGCCTCATCTACTGCACGTGCGCGCCAATAATATGTTGTTTTACCCGAAGGGGAGAGAGCATCCTTTTTTTCAATCTGTTTTTCCGTTATATATTCATTGGTTTCTGGTATATCTTTGTATTCAATGAAAGATTCAGAATCAAAGTCCGGGACCGTATCAATCTGGAAAATGTAAGTTCTTTTACCAGTGCCGCCGGATGCATTAAAAATTGATAAAAGCGGTCTTTCATTCGTGGCAATTACGTCAAGACTTGGATTATTTGTTAGTTTTGGCGCAGTTAGTGACTCCCCTGATGATGCACTGGAAACAAACGTCACCATAACAAAAGACAAAAAAGCAATGAAGAAAGTTTTCACTGGAGTCTCCTTTTAAGCTTTGAGTATATGATAAGATACTACTTTGATTTTTGCAAGATTTTCCTGAAAATAGAAGATATTACGAACATCGTCGTGGAGATGAGCATTCTGGCGGTGCGGGAGAGGTCGACGGGAGGGCCTAGTGGTCGAGGAGGGTAATACTATCGAATACCTGTTCCACGATCGGTGAGAGAGCGACGTGCTGGTCCTCCAACATAGCACAAACTACCAATGCCCTCGCAAAGCCACTCTCGTACAGAATCAAGACGTTGTGAATGAGGTTTATTCCTTCAGTGGAGGTAGACTGCGCATCCACCCGCCATGCATCTATACCATTGACCATCACCTGTGTTCTTGAGGTTACGGCGAAATCATGGTACTCCTGGGCAAGGTGTTCCTCCACACTCTGCAGTGCAGCCTCCGGGTCAGAATCCTCCCAGATTCTTAGCATGGTCACCCAAGCAAAAGCCTCGGGATGAACCAGGTGTATCGCTCCTTCCTCTTCCTGGATGTTCCATTCCTCAGGATAGAGAAAGGATAGTCTCTGCTGCTCATTTGAGTACCTTGCGAAACCGTCAGTGGGAATCACTGCACTTTCCCTCCTCGAATGCAGGAGGAAGCTCACCCGGGAGATGCCAACCCCACCGTTGCAGGATGGCACCTTCTAGCCTCGGGAGCTGGGGGCTCACCACGCCCTTTCGTTGCATGTCCTGGACATCAACCACATAGTGGAGGCCCATCTTGAGATCGGAAAGCTCTCTAATCCCGATTTCTACCGCTTGATCAAAGGAAATAGCTGGTACCTCAGGTGCGCCCACCGCAGCTCCGCTTATCCCGGTGCACTCAACGGGAAGGAGGTCGCCGTCGGGAAGGTGAATGACAGGAAAGCAGTGCCCGGGTACGGTAACGAGAGAAGTCTTGAGACCCACTGCTTCGCATGCGCTGGCGTAGATTATGGCGAGATCCACACAGGTTCCAGATTTGTCCCTCAAGACGTCTCGGGGATACTTGATGTCTTGACCCGGCACATACTCTTCCAGAAAACCAGAGGGGGTCTGATAGGCTACGCCATTGGCGACTTCCAGCTCATACAGAGCCCTACAGAACCGGACAGCTGATTCTTGGTCCAGCGCGGTGGGAACTCCTCCAGCAAGACGAGATGCCATTCCTGCCAGCGCTTTTACCGGAGGGTCAAGATGTGTCACCCACGTTGCGAGGAGAGGCGAGTTGGAGAAGTACTCAGCCCAGGTACCTGTCATCTCCTCCAGGGTGAAATTGGAAAACTCCATCTGGTTCATACCCAGTATTTCTATCCTCTTGCCGCTCATCTCTGAGTAGCCATTTCCCTCTTCATCGCTGAATTCGTATTTCACTCTGACATCCACCGGAGTTCGGCTCGAGAGCTCGGTGACTCTCGTGGAGATTACCGGATAGTAGAGGTCCACCACACACCCACCAGGAACGATGAGTGAATAGGTTGTGGGAATTGACCAGTCGGAATACTCACCGAGCTTGTAGCTAATTTTCAAATCTCGGATGTTTGACGCCCCGGTATTCTTGAAGATCGCCTTGGCTACCCACATATCGCCGTTTGATATGTTGGGATTTCCATACACTTTGTAGGTTGCAGGTGTGAGGCGAGGTTTGCACCTGAGGGAAAGGTCGAGCTCACAGTAGCCTGAACTCGGTTCTTCAGGCAGAAAGTAGGTGAGCATTCCTCTGTTCTCATCGTACTTCACATTCGAAGCTTCCTTGGGTAGATCTATGATGACATCCATGATCTGTAGTAGCTCTGAGTCTATGGGTGCTATCTCCAGGAATATGGCGGTCTGATCTTTTATCCATAGACAATCTACTCCCTCACCCAGGTCCATCTCCCAGCGTCCCCGTTTGTTCACCCCAGCACCCAGGAAGTCGCCTCCGAGATGTAGGGCCCTCTCGGCATCGTCGTACGCTATTCGGGCATTGGCTACCTCAAAAGCCGCCCTTTGGGAGGCAAATTCTCTGAGTATCACATAGGGATTGGGGAAGTTCCTCTTGACTTCTGTGTAGAGGGCATTGGTAGGAATTCTCCAATCCAGCTCCAGGTGAAGTTGACCCTTACTGTCTACCGTTCCCCTGCCTCTGATTCTGATGGTGTTGAGTCCGTCGGGAGAAAGCTGAGCAAAAGCAAGCGAGAGACAAAGAGATAGCAGCAGGGCAGCGAGAAATACGGGAACGAAATGGACCGGTCGTATTCCTCTAGAGAATATCATATGTCACCTCCACCAAGAGCCATTCTTTCCTTACTAATCATCTTTTTCAATCAGTCTATTGTCGCCCACCGAAGACTAGCTCTTTGGTGCTGGCGTGTCAAGCGGTTCTGACCTGGAGATTCCGCCAAAATTTCATGTGGCTTTTTCCCGGATAGTGAATTGAAGGGGGATTCCGAGACTAGGAAAGTGGAAACGGACTTTCTATGTGACAGAGCTCAATATTTTGGATAGAATTTGGGGAAACTCCTGCCCGAAACCAGATTGACAAGCGCTGAGACTTGGCCCCGGTTGTAGCCAGAAGACACTGCAGCGGACTTTTGAGTACGATTTCCTTGTGTTTCAGATGTCTGAGAAGGCTTAAGGTGCAGTGATGTTCATGAATAAGCGAGCGTAACTCTTATGCGGAGGTGGGGAATATGAAAAACTCAAAAGGACCAGTTTGTCAAAGTTGCGGAATGCCTATGCAAGAGGGCGAAGATTTCGGAACTAATGCAGATGGGACTAAGAACAGAGAGTATTGTGGTTTTTGTTTCAAGGACGGAAGATTCGTTAAGGATTTAGGCACGAGTGTCCGATGTCCGGGCAATCGTCTTTATATGCCGGGGTCGGGATTAGGGCATAGGGGCCAAGCTCAAATTTCCAATTTCGCTCGAGCGTACGATATTTCTTCTTCTCTTTTCAATTTCCCCAAAAACTTTGCCCTACCCTACCGTAGTGGCGTTTAGTATTTTGGCAGTCCGGGACAGTTCCCTCCAACAATGGGGGGTAAGTAGCCGTCACCACTACTTTTGCACAAGAGCAAAAATAGCAATTTCTCTTTGTTATTCTATTCTTGGCATCTCACGCGTCGTATTGTACGCTTTATTGTTTTATATCCGAGCATCTTAAAGAAGATAATCGCCTCTTTGTTAAAATCCCAGACGCCCAACTCAATTTGGGTTACTCCTTTACTCAAGGATCACTGGTGAGCCTTCTCAACAAGAGATCGACCAACTCCGAAGTGGCGAAAACCTTTCCTTACTACAAGGTCACCAATCCGGGTGTATCGCCGAGGCACTAGAATAGAATTGCCGGATGTCTTTCGAACCAGAACCAGAATAACGCCAACAATTTGATCTCCTGTTAGGGCGGCAAAGAGACCCGCATCTTTATCTGCAATGATGTCGGAGATGAATCTTTTTGTTCGGGCAGGTCCAGCGGTGGTTTGAAACACGTGGGGTAGATTCTTGTGACGGAGGAGATCTACCTCCGCGAAAAGTTCGCATATCTCGCTGTAATCGGCTTCGGTTGCTTCGCGGATAGTGAAATTCATCTCTCATCCCTCCGTAGCTGCTTTGTTGTTGAGTAAAGATGCCAAGTGTTTCTAGAAGTTGCCAGTTTTTCTCTGGAAGCGGGCATGAGCATTTTAGCTGATGGATAATTCGTATTCGGCCCGCGTAGCAACCCATCTGTGTCAACATGAGGCTCTGGAGGTAGATGTACTAACCGGGGATCTTACACGTAACCCATCAGCTGGAACACCCCTTTTCTTATCATCATGACTGCTATTGCTGCCAACAGAACGTTAACTACGACGGAGGTTAACGCAGGAAATACTCCATGTTACCCAACAATAATGAGTGAGGTCGTGAGCACGACGGGTCCTGCAATCAAAGGAGTGCCCAATGGAACAATCCCAAGCTCTCTGCTCGGGATTCTCCTCCTCTTCTCCGGACTCACCAGATCTAGTATGGCGAGGATGAAGAGAAGAACTCCCCCTGCTATCATGAAATCACCCATCGTAATACCCAGGAGTCGAAAGATAGCCTCCCCCAGGAAGATGAACTCGACCGCCAGACAGAGTGCCGTGAGCACTGAGTGAAGAAAATTACTCTCGACCGTTCATGGGTCTTGAGCCCCTTGGTGAATGAAATAGGTATTGGAAGGACTCCTATTGCGTCCACTGCCACAAATATGGGGATGAATGCGAGAAGAAAGCTCCTAGTCGCGATACCTACCTCTTCTCGGAGCGATTGCGGGGGTTCCCCTTTTCGGGCTTGTGAGTCATGCGCACAATGGAGAGAGGAAACTGGGTCAGGTGAAGGAGCCCACCAACTGTCGAGAGATTCCTCGCTCCCTTTCTAACTTCTGCGATAAGCTCACGGATGACTACTTTCTCTTTGACCTCTCCAACCTCATTCACCAGAGCGAGCCTGTGAATAGAGTAAAGACCTATCAGGAATGCGAGAAGAAAGAAGAAATCCCACTGCTGGAGATTGAGGGTTTGGAAGGTAAGCTCTCCTCCCGGACTCGTCCACCTCAGGGTCCAGGAGAGCTCGCGTTCTGCGAAGAAGTCTGCAAATCTTCCTCCCAGAACAGGTGCAACACCTGCTGCCAGGGAATTAGTCAGGGCTAGCATGGCTAAAAAGACCGTTCCCTCACCCTTGGGAGCGAGTTTCAGTCCCATATTTCCTGAAGAGATGGTGACTCCCGCTGCTGAGATACCAGTGAGGATATGGATGGTCACAAGGAGGGGAATGGTGAGAAAGTATCTCTCAGGCATGGTAGTAAAGGTCCAAAGAAGAATACAAACGATAAAGAGAGGACCACTTACCCTGAGGACTGATTTATTGGTGAAGCGGTCTGAGAACTTTCCCCAGATCCGAAAGAAGGTAAAACTCATCAGTTGACTTACTACCGCAAGGGCAATCACTAGTGACATCTCGAGCCCAAGTCTCTTGAGCATGTACACTGTGAAGAAAGGTGCTGCCAGGTTCACCGCGAAGTTCCAAGAGCCTAAGAACATGGCAAGATTCCGGAAGTTCTTGTCCTTAAAAGGTCTTGAGAGGAGCCTCAGGAAGTTCGTCTTCTCTTCTGGCACGGCCATCCGAGGCTCGGGAATCCTGGTGATGTGGTATACCCCGAGAAGACCAACAACGCATCCTGAGAAAAAGAGGATGGAATAGGCGTAGAGGTCAGTGGCAGGAAAGGCCCTCTTCCAGGCATCAACGAAGAACGCAGCAGCGAGAGAAAGAGGAATGGTGAGCCCTGTCATCAAAGCGAATCTCTTCGAAAAGAAGGATCCTAGTCTATCAGGGGGGACAAGATCTCGCATCCAGGAGTTCCAGCTGGTAGTTCCCACCGCTGCCAGGCATGATCGAATGAGGAGTGCGACAATGAGGAAGGTGAGTCCTGCTTGAAGTGAGAAAAGGAAGGGAATGAGGCCGATCACGAGCCAGAGGAGCCTCGAGACTGTCAGGACATAGACGGAGATTGCTCGTCTATTCCGTATTCTCTCAACCATATAGATCGCGGGGATCTGTACAAGCTGGGCGAGAGGTGGGATGGCTGCGAGAAGGCCGATGGTGGTGTTCGATGCTCCAAGCTTCAAGGCGAAGGCAACGAGAAAGACCCCCATGGTGAGAGTCGCCATGGCCTGAGAAGCCAGACCATCCTTTATCACAGTCCTAAGCCCGGATCGAATCTCCTCTTTGCTTAAGGTCTCTTTGGGAGAGAATTTCATCCTGGTTCCTTTAGCTTATGATATTCATTTCGGTAAAGCTTCCATAGCAAATGAGGTTATCCCCTGCGTGGAGTTTATGATTTCCTCGAGCCACTAGAATCTTTTCTTCCTCACGTTCGATGGCCAAAACCAAGATCTTCTTTTTGCCCAAATCCGAGGTAGCCAAAGTCTTTCCCACAGAGGGGGAGCCCTCATGTAAGGTAATCTCAGCGATACCGAAGTCTTTCCCCAGATCGAGTACTCTTCCGATAGCCCTTTCTTGCAGCTTGAACCTTTCACGAAGTTTTTCTTCAATTTTCTTGGAGAGCGAACGGGCAATCCTGTTTTGAGTTGCTACTTTAAATATCGCATACAAAGCCACCGCAAGGCCCATGAACCAGAGTACCGCCAAAGAGAGCTTACGGCAAGGAATGAAGAGACTAGTCCAGCGACAACTACTACCATTCCTGCATTTCCGGTGATCATCAGGACAGAAATTATCTTGCGCCTCATGGGGTGGTTGACGACTAGTTCAGCTTCTCGGGTAGTAAAACCGGTACCCGTAAGGGCCGAAAGGGCTTGGAAGTTTGCGGTTGGCTTATCAAGGCCGGTCAGTTGAAGAGCTACCGCAGCCACCTTCCTTATCATGACACTAATAAACACCACCACAATTATAATTGCGATTCCACCCATTGTTTAGACCTCCTAGGTTTGATAAGGATCTTTTCTGAACATACACTTATGAGAAAATCTCTATATTCGTTCCTTTCAGAACCACTTCTTTCTCCTAAAATAAATAAGCATTGAGACCCCTATGAAGACCATTCCCAACAAAACTAAAGGATAGCTCCATTTCCACCCGAGCTCGGGGAAATATTTAAAGTTCATACCGTAGATACCCGCGATAAAAGTCAAGGGAATGAATATGGTTGCGATGATGGTCAGGACCTTCATCACCTGGTTCATTCTGTTGCTTATGCTGGAGAGATAAATATCGAGCATCCCGGAAAGGATATCTCGTGAGGTTTCAATGGTGTCAATTACCTGGATAGTGTGATCGTAAACGTCTCTTAAGTAGATATCTGTCGATTCCTGGATGAGGGGAGATTCCACTCTTTGGAGACCGCCAATAACCTCTCTTAAGGGCCAGATTGATTTACGAAGCATGATAAGGTTTCTTTTCAGATCGTTCATTATTCCGAGGATTTCTGGAGTTGGATTAGCGACTAATTCCTCTTCTAAAGATTCTAT
>Ga0114930_10005081_pt1 | contig 10919 bp, 9 predicted proteins | sample AnhtaG_FD_87300 | JGI IMG/M metagenome (GOLD analysis project Ga0114930, IMG submission 87300) | Deep subsurface microbial communities from Anholt, Denmark to uncover new lineages of life (NeLLi) - Anholt_01485 metaG | ecosystem: Environmental > Aquatic > Marine > Oceanic > Sediment | place... | reverse complement strand
GAGAGTTAATGCGGATGAAACAGGGCGTGGCCGTGGCCGGGACCCACGGGAAGACGACCACGACTTCGATGGTAGGATTCGTCCTTCAGGAAGGGGGATTCGATCCGACTCTTATCGTAGGAGGCAGGCTCCGCAGTCTGAAAAGCAATGCCAAACTCGGAGAGGGGGATTACCTTGTCGTGGAAGCCGATGAGTTTGACCGATCTTTCCTCCAACTGACGCCGACATTGGCGGTGGTTACGAATATCGAAACCGAACACCTGGATTGCTATAAAGATTTGGATGAGATTAAGGAAACCTTCGTGACCTTTGCGAATAAAGTTCCTTTTTACGGAACTGTGGTTCTCTGCCTTGATGAGGAATCCCTCCAGGAGATTATACCTCAGTTGCACCGCCGATTTTGACCTACGGGATTACTCCCCAAGCAGAAGTTCGGGGAGCGGATCCTGTTTATCACGAGTCTCGAACAGAATTCACCGCTGTTTGGAGAGACCAAAGTCTCGGAAGAGTCAAGCTGCAGCTTCCGGGGATCCATAATGTTAAGAACAGTTTGGCTGCTGTGGCTGTCGGTTTGGAGTTGGAGATTCCCTTTGAGATCATCAAGAAGGCGTTGGAGAAGTTTACGGGTGTGCATCGTCGGTTTGAGATCAAGGCTGAGGTGAAGGGGATTCTGGTTGTGGATGATTACGCACACCATCCGACCGAGATCAAGGCAAGTTTGAAGGCCGCGCGCGATGGGTGGGATCGAAGAGTGGTGGCTGTTTTTCAGCCCCACCTGTATACCCGTACGAGAGATTTCTGTCAGGATTTTGGTCAATCTTTTTTCGATGCGGATATCCTTGTCGTCACGGATATCTACCCGGCCCGGGAGGATCCCATCCCGGGTGTTACCGGTGAACTGGTATCGAATGAAGCCCGTTCTCTCGGACACCGTCAGGTGGTTTACATTCCAGAGAAAGAGGATGCCGTTGAGTATCTTCTGGGAATCGTGCGAGAGGGAGACTTGGTTATCACGATGGGGGCTGGCGATATTTGGAAAGTTGGAGAAGCGTTGATCGAAAGCATGCAGTAGGTGATGGAAGCCCAGGTTCAACAACTTAAGCGTCTGAGACAACTTTTTCGGGGAAAGATTTTGGTCGATGAATTTCTCTCGGAGCATACCTGCTTTCGGATTGGAGGACCTGCAGATTTTTATCTCTATCCCAAAGATTTGGAGGACTTGGGGGCTTTGGTGGATTTTTGTGAGCGGGAGGGAGTTTCCAGGTTCACTATCGGGAATGGTACGAACCTTCTCGTCAGTGATGAGGGCTTTCGCGGGGTCGTCATCGATCTTTCAGAGACGTTTACGCATATCGGATGCAAGGAGAATAGAGTGACTGCAGGGGCCGGTGTTCACCTGAGTGATTTGCTGAAGTACTGTACCGAACGCGGATTATCCGGGTTGGAATCGTTGGCGGGAATACCGGGCCAGGTGGGTGGGGGTGTTTTCCTCAACGCGGGCGCTTACGGCGGAGAGATCTGTGATCGGCTGCGAAGTGTGCACTTGATGGATAGGTATGGGACGTTGGAGAGACATCGACGGGAAGAAATCACCGTGGGGTACAGGTATACCGATCTTCCCCCGGATGGGATCGTTGTTGAAGCTCAGTTTTTGCTATCCGAAGGCAATCCTAAGAAAATGGAGTCTGTTCAGAAGGCTTACCTGAGGGAACGGAGGGAAAAGCAGCCCCTTTCCCTTCCCTCGGCCGGATCGGTATTCAAACGACCGGCAGGGGATTATGCGGGTCGTTTGATCGAAGAAGCGGGCTGCAAGGGACTTCGAATAGGCGATGCAATGGTTTCGAAGAAACACGCGAACTTCATCGTGAACTGCCACTTGGCCAGCGCACAGGATGTCCTTCGTCTGGTGGAAGAGGTGAAGAAAAGGGTCTTGGAACGGTTCAATATCGAATTGGAGTTGGAAATACACCTCTTGGGGTTCTCTGAGAGATGAATCGTAACAGAATGAAAGAGACGTTTTTTCGAAGGATACTCTTTCTCGTGTGTGGGGGAGTGGGGCTCATTCTCCTGTGGATGGTTGTTACCGAATACAAGGTGTGGCTTGAGAAGTCTGAAACCTTTTGTATCCAAAAAATTGAGCTTCACGGATTGGAGTTGCTCTCGGAAACAGACATCTTTCAGTTGTGCGGATTGGTTCCGCGATCGTCTATATGGGAGATGAATCTGGAAGAGATCTCGGAAAGAATCGCATCCAATGCCTTTGTTGAGAAGGTCCGCGTTGATCGGCGTTTGCCCGATATTCTCCGTATTCGTGTGGAAGAGAAGCGTCCGGTGGCTCTTCTCAATTTTCAGGGGAACTTTTTCAGTGTGGATCGGGAGGGTCTGGTATTGCCTTCAAAGCCGGGGAAACTGTACGATCTTCCCGTTCTTTCGGGAGCGTTCCGAGGAGCTGTCCGTGTGGGAGGCCAAGTGACGGGAAGATTTGTCCAACAGGGTTTGTGTTTTTTGATTCTGATTCTCGAGGACCGCCCAGAACTTTACAACCGAATTTCGGAGATCGTGGTTGGAAGGCCGGAAGGTTTGACTCTCTATACGAGTAGAGGAGGAGTTCCGATCTGGGTTGGAGAAGGAGGTTACGGATGGAAAATTCGATACTTGGAAGCAATTCTTGATGAAGTCGTTCGGGGAAGAGAGCTTTCTCAAATCCGTTACATTGATCTCAGGTTTGTTGGCCAAATCGTTGTCGGAATGAGGGCATAGAGTCATGCATATTCCAAGAGAGAGGCGAAAAGGGGGAGAGAGGAACATTATTGTAGGTCTGGATATCGGAACGAGTAAGATTGGAATGGTCATCGGTGAGGTTGATGTTGGGGGTGGAGTGCAAATTCTTGGTGTGGGGATGAGTCCCTCTGAGGGTTTGAGGCAGGGTGTGGTCATCAATCTGGATCAAGCCGTTCACTCCATCGAAAAGGCTGTTCAGGAAGCACAGCTTACAGCGGGTGTGGAGGTGAATGAGGTTGTGGTTGGTATTGCCGGAGATCACATCCGGAGTGTGAACAGCAGGGGTGTCGTTGCCGTTTCGAGAGCGGATCACGAAATTACCCAGAACGATGTCGACCGTGTGATTGATGCGGCCAAGGCCATCGCTCTTCCCATTGATCGGGAAGTTCTCCATGTTCTTCCCCAAGAGTTTATCGTGGATAACCAAGCGGGTATCAAGAATCCCGTGGGTATCTCTGGGGTTCGCCTGGAGGCTGAAGTCCACATCGTGACAGGGGCGGTGACCGCTGCACAAAATATCGTCCGAAGCGTAAAGAAGGCTGGGCTGAGTGTGGTGGGTTTGGTCTTGGAACCCCTGGCGTCGAGTTATGCCGTTCTGGATAAGAGCGAGAAGGATTTGGGTGTCGCCCTCATCGATTTGGGTGGGGGAACGAGCGATATTGCTCTCTTCTACGACGGGACGATCCGGCATACGGCTGTCATCGGGTTGGGAGGACAAAACGTTACCAACGATATTGCCCTGGGATTGCGGACTCCCATTGAGCAGGCCGAGAAGATTAAGAAGAAGGTTGGTTATAGCCACAAGGGGCTTGTTTCGAAGAATACCCTGTTCACTGTTCCCGGCATTGGTGGGAGGGTACCCAGAGAGATTTCCCAGGATCTCTTAACTTCTATTATCCAGCCCAGGATGGAAGAGATTTTTAGCTTGGCTGCCAAGGAGATTAAACGTTCGGAGTTTGGGGAGCTTTTAGGAGCTGGTGTGGTTCTAACCGGTGGAGGTTCACTCTTGGAGGGTTCCGTTCCCCTGGCTGAGGAAATTTTTGGACTTCCAGCAAAAGTGGGGGCACCTCAGGGATTTGTCGGTTTAGTTGAGTCCGCCTCAAGCCCGATTTTTGCCACTGGAGTAGGACTCGTGCTCTATGCGCTGGTACATCAGGAAGAAGGAATGAAAGGATTTGGAGAAGGCGAGGAGGGTCTTTTTAACAGAGTTTTTCAATGGATGCGTCGATTTGTTGAAGAATTTTTCTGATGAGCGAATAAGGGGAGGTTTATTAATCTTAAGGAGGCCTTATGAAAAACGAACAGATTTTTCAGGGGGAGAGTTTGGGAAAGTCACTCACGTTTGATTTTGCTGATCAAGGGCGGCAAGTCGCTAAGATTCGGGTCGTAGGGGTTGGGGGCGCTGGAGGAAATGCCCTCAATCGGATGATCGAAGACGAGCTGACCGGAGTGGATTTTATTGCCATGAATACAGACCTGCAGGCTCTGGAGCAGAACAGAGCCTCCTGCCAGATTCAGATTGGGAAGAATCTGACCAAGGGTCTTGGAGCGGGTGGCAAACCGGAGATCGGGAAAAAGGCTATCGAAGAGAACAAGGATGCCGTTATTGATGTGCTTTCCGAAACAGACATGGTCTTCATCACCTGTGGTATGGGTGGAGGGACAGGATCGGGTGCATCCCCTGTTGTGGCGGAGATCGCTAAGGATGTGGGCGCCCTCACTGTAGGGGTCGTGACAAAGCCTTTCGTATTCGAGGGGCCTAAGCGGATGGATAAAGCAGAAGTGGGTATTCGTGAGTTGAAGGAGTACGTGGATACCCTTATTGTGGTTCCGAATCAGAAACTGATCTCCATGGTTCCCAAGCACACGCCGTTGGAGGATGCTTTTCGGATTGCGGATGAGATTCTTCTCCATGCGACCAAGGGAATCTCTGATGTCATCAACGTACCGGGTCTGATCAACCTTGATTTTGCGGATGTCTATACGGTTATGAGTCGGATGGGTGATGCCTTGATGGGATCCGGTGTGGCTTCTGGGGAAAACCGAGCCAAGGAAGCGGCAGAACAGGCCATCTCCAGTTCTCTGCTTGACGATGTGTCCATCAGTGGAGCTCTCGGAGTGCTGGTGAACATTACGGGCGGGAAGGATCTCAGTCTGAACGACATCAACGAGGCCACTACGATCATTTACGATGCGGCAGGCTCAGAGGCAAACATCATTTTCGGTGCAGTGATCGATCCTTCACTGAACGGGAATCTGCGCGTGACTGTGATTGCCACCGGATTTCACCGGGACGGACTCAGGAGCAGTTTTTACAAAGAGAGGTCTTCTGAGTTGTCTTCAGCCGTCGAATCCGAGGAGATTCCGTTATTCCAGAAGTTGAAGGAGAATCCTCTGGAGGGGGCGTTTGGTGAGATCTTGGGCCACGATGGAGGGCTCTCTTTCGATTCGAAAGATGATTTGAGTGTTCCCACGTTTCTCCGCAAGCAGTTGGATTGATGTTCGGTGAGGCGTCGGTACACGATTTCGAAGCCATCGTCCAGAGGCCGCACGTTTCAAGAGTACGTTCAGGAACTGCTGAACCGTGGGAGTGGATCCGTTCAGCTGAAGAAAGGGGCTCCTGTTCGGATCGCGCTGGTGTATCCCAATCGTTACGATGTCGGGATGGCCAGTCTGGGTTTCCAGACGGTTTATCGTCTCTTCAATCAACACCCCGAAGTAGTTTGTGAACGGGCGTTTTTCTATGAAGCTCCTTTTGATCGAGAGATCCGGACATTGGAGTCGGGAAGACGTCTAAATACCTTCGACATCGTGGGATTCTCTCTTTCTTTCGAGCTCGATCTTCTGAACGTTATCCGTCTTCTCATACAAAGCCGCATACCTCTTTTTGCAAAGGATCGCGGTGAGAAAGATCCGTTGATCATCGTCGGTGGCGTCGTAGCCAGTCTCAACCCTTCTCCTCTCCTACCGTTTGTTGATGGCCTCCTTGCAGGAGAGGGGGAGGGTCTTTTTCGTGAGATCGCGGACATTTTTTTCCGCTTAAAACAGAGTAAGAAGCATCGAGAACAGATACTTAAGGCACTGTCTGAGATGGATGGGTTTTTTGTCCCAGCGTTGAATTCAGTGGTGAAGCGACGGTTTCTTCCCTCTTTAGAAGCTTATCCGAGTTATACCCCGATTATAACCCCGTTGAGTCATTTTGAGAATATGTTTGTCGTAGAGGTGGGGCGCGGTTGCACGAGGGGATGTTTTTTCTGCGCGGTGCAGAAGGTGTACCATCCTTACCGTTTTCGTTCTGTGGCCTCGATTATTGAAACCGTAGCAAGATGGAACCCGGGAGCTCATCGGGTAGGGTTGGAGGGAGCAGGCCTTTCGGATTATCCTGGATTGGAAGAGCTGTGCGGTACTCTCGTTAACATGGGGTATGAGGTTTCTTTTTCGTCGATACGTGCCGATCGCGTGACGCCGGAGCTGGTAAGAACGCTAAAAGAGGGAGGAGTCCGTTCGTTTACGATTGCTCCGGAAGCTGGGTCGGAGAGACTGAGGCAGCGTATTGGTAAGGGGATAAAGGATAGCATCTTGTGGGATGTGGTGGCTCTTTTAAAAGATTCTTCTGTCGGAGTGCTGAAGTTATACTTTCTCATCGGCCTTCCGGGCGAAGAGGATGAGGATGTGGAAGCAATCGTGGAATTGGTCCGAGAGCTGGCTAATATTTTTACGATGCGTGAGAAAGGAAAACGGATCAGGCTCAGCGTGAATGCTTTTGTTCCTAAGCCTTTCACGGAGTTCCAATGGGCACCCATGGCCACGGAGAGGGAGTTGTCTAGAAAGCGGAGAATGATTCGGCAAGGGTTGAAGGGAAAAAGAGGGATCGCTATTGTACCTAAGAGTTCGAGGAATGAGGTGCTTCAGGGTGTGCTTTCTCAGGGAGATAGTAGGGTAGGTTATGCGATGGCGGATGTGGTTGAGAAGGGGATGGCATGGAAGAGGGCGTTGAAGGAAAGAGGCATAGATATTGTAAAGCTTCTTCATCAAGAAAAACATTTCGAATCGGAGTTGCCTTGGGATTTTATTGTTTCGGAGATTTCTAAGGAGCAATTGTGGGGGCGGTATCGGAAGGTATGCCTCTGAAGGACGTTGTACATAAATTCTTCTATAAAAAAAGATGTTGTTGTTTGTTGGATTGAATAGGTAGGGCGTTCCATACCGTGGTCATCATTGAGTCTGTGCGATTCGGCGTGCACCGGCATACCGCTTTTGATAGTACCTCTCTTTCAGACTGGAGAGAATGACTCCCCTAGATGTAGAAGCGTGAATGAAGGTGTTGTTTCCCAGGTACACACCGACGTGAGAAAGTTTCAATCCTCTGTCTTCCCGAAAAAAAACGAGGTCGCCCACCTCGATGGCGTGTAATGAGACGGCGTTTCCTGTTTGGAAAAGTTGCCAGGTGCTGTGGGGAAGTCTCAGGCCGTACACATCGTTGTACAGCCGGACGACGAGTCCGGAACAGTCCATGCCGGATCGGTCAGATCCTCCCAGCCGGTAGGGTGTTCTGAGGAATGTCTGGGCATGGTGCCAGAGCTTGGTCTGTTTTTCGTTTTTGAAATGGGGTCGAGATGCGGGTTTGGTTAAGGGACTCGTGCAGGAAGTAAGAAAAATTCCTAAGAAACTAAGTATATAAAAGATGTGGAAGTATTTGGTTTTTACATGATACAAGAAAGGGTTTTTATGATTCAAGGGATACCTCCTTCCTGATTGAAGATAAGAAATCAACATTGGTAAAGTCAAGGTCAATTTTTCAGAAGGTTCAAACTGTAAAAATCAATTAAAGTAAGAAATTTATAGTGATTCTTTATAATAATTTCTTTTTTCAAGTAGCTTCAATAAAAAACTTGACTTTTTCAATTTAATTCTTGATATTGCTTTAAAATAGTATAAACTTTCTGGTCAGACGGTATTTGAAGAAGAGATTCCTTTTAGAACTGACGATTGAAGCCTGAGGGGGCGTAGTATTTTCTGTATCTTTTGCTTCCGCATGCTTCCACTGAAAAGCCCCGACTACAACGCCTGAACTGAATTTTCCACTAACTGATTCTGTTTATCTTTGAGAGCGGTAAAGTTGGGTTTCTTAAAAACATTGAGAGAAAACCGAGGGTAACACAATGAACACCTTCAAGCAATTCTCAATTTTTTCAGCAATCGTTCTCATACTTTTTTCTTGTACCAAAAACCCTTTTGATACAGGAGACAACGAGGGCGGAGGGAGGATCCTCTTTATGAGAGGGAGGACGAAAGTTATGAATGAAATTTGCACGATGAGACCTGATGGCTCCGATATTCGGGTTATTCACCATCACAATTACAGTGATGACGAATATTATCCCCAAGGCTATATATTTGCTCGCTGGTCGCCGGATAAGTCGAAAATTGTGGTAGAGGGAGGCCCAGGTTCTACATTGGAATATTGGCCCCTATGGTTGATGGATATGCAAGGTAATTTACAGTATCGATTAACATGGAATGGTCACATACCAATCTGGACTTCAGATGGTAAAGATGTTATTTATGCAAGGAGAAGGGGTTATTTTTCTGATACGTATGATATCTACAAGATAAATATTAACTCTATGAATGAAGATACACTAATATTTGCGGAGACAGGACCACCCGGCACCAATTCAGGATATATTTATCAACTTTTAGATATAATTCCTGATGATAATACAAAGTTAATTTTAAATGAGTATTATACATATCGGGATACAACAGGCGAACAAACTTCAGATGATAGCGAGATTATTATTTATGATATTTTAAGCAATACAAAAAAATATCTTACGGATAATGATTTGAGAGAAGGATGGGCTCGTATATCTCCAGATGGGGAATTAATTGCCTATACAACAAAGAATGTTGGTTCTATTCGCTATACAAACAATTTATACTTAATGTCATCAAAAGGAGATAGTATCCGACAACTAACTTTTGGGTCTAAAGATGTGTATTTATTTTTCACCTGGTCCCCTGACGGGGGAAAAATAGCTTGCTCAAAATCCGATCAGTCAGAAGGTTATAATCCATATAGAGATATTTTTATCATAGATATTCAGTTAGGAGAGATGGATAGATTAACAGATACAGCCCTGGATAGTATTTATAATAATGTGATGGATTGGAAATAAAAGCAGTTCAACTAACCTATGAAGTTTAAAGGGTAACACAATGAACACCTTCAAGCAATTCGCAATTTTCTCAGCAATCGTTCTCATACTTTTTTCTTGTACCAAAAACCCTTTTGACACAGGAGACAACGAGGGCGGAGGGAGGATCCTCTTTATGAGAGGGAGGACGAAAGGTATGAATGAAATTTGCACCACGAAACCGGATGGGTCTGGTGTAAAAGTTATCGCACATCATGATTACAGTGATGACGTCTATTATCCCCAAGGCTATATGTTTGCTCGCTGGTCGCCGGATAAGTCGAAAATTGTGGTACAGGGTGGACCGGGTTCTACATTGGATTATTGGCCCTTGTGGTTGATGGATATGAAAGGCAATTTACTGTACAAATTGACATGGAATGGTTGGAACCCATTGTGGAGGAATGATACGGAAATAATATATCAAAGGGTAGGTTGGGTAGGTGGAGGTTTTGATCTGTATAGTGTTGACATAGTTACACGAGAAGAACGTCTCATTTTTGCTCAGGAAGAAAGTCTGGGAATTTGTTTAAATGATATCTCCAATGATGGAGAATATGCCTTAGGATATTTGTCAAGGGCTACTACTGACTCATCTGGTAACTTAGAGTGGGAAGGATCCATCGCCCAATTTGAGATTGACTCATTTAAGAATTACAAAATTCTGGTCACCAATAATAACCTTAGCCTGAATATTCTTCCTAAATGGTCTCCCGATGAAACACTAATTTCATATGCTCTACTGGATGAGTCTTACGTCCGTAACTTATATTTGATGACTGCTGAAGGAGATAGTCTGTATTGCTTGACGGACGAAACGATTTGGAATCCAATTTCGTTTCTCTTTTATGAATGGTCTCCAGATGGACAAGATTTGGCTTACTCAAAACCCAATCAGGGGGATGAATGGGGTAAATCAGATATATTTATTATTGAAATTCAATCAAAATCAGTCCAAAAAATAACAGATACAGCCCAGGATAGTGTCGGGAATTCTGTAATGGACTGGAAGTAAAAGCAGTTCAACTAACCTATGAAGTTTAAAGGGTAACATAATGAACACCTTCAAGCAATTTTCTATTTTTTCAGTAATCGTTCTCATACTCTTTTCTTGTACCAAAAACCCTTTTGATACAGGAGACACCGAGTACGAAGGGAGGATTCTCTTTATTCGCAATTCAAGAGAATTCTGTCAAATATGCACCATGAAACCTGATGGCTCAGATATTCGGGTTATTCACCATCATGATTACAGTAATGACGTCTATTATCCCCAAGGCTATATGTTTGCTCGATGGTCACCGGATAAATCAAAAATTGTGGTGCAAGGAGGCCCGGTCAGCGCAATGGGAAATTGGCCCCTGTGGTTAATGGATATGAAAGGGTATTTACTGTATCGATTAACCTGGAGTGGTTGGAAACCCTTGTGGAAAAGTAATACAGAAATAATATTTACTAGAATTGCTGGTGTCTATTCAATAACTGTAGATGGAGAAAATGAGCAAATGATTTATCAAATGGAGGATAGCACAAGTTTTGTCATTTCGGATATTTTTAAAGATAGCAAATACATTCTCGGTTCTGAAGCATTTTTTTGTCATGACTCTCTTGGAAGAATGAATATGACTGATAATGAAATTGTAAAAATTAATATTGACACCAAAGAAAAAATTTATATTACCAATAACGACGTTCATGATACAAGGGCAAGATTGAATACGGATGAAACTATGATTGCCTATAATTCAATGAATTTTTATACAGATTCAATTGGTATTTATAATATTTATTTGATGACATCAGAAGGAGAAATTATTAAACAATTGACCAATGAAACTATACCAAATCCTCATTCATTTCTTTTTCTGGTCTGGTCGCCCGATGGAACGCGATTAGCTTACTCAAAATCAGATCAGTCAGAAGGTTATAATCCCTATG
>Ga0114930_10005080_pt1 | contig 10920 bp, 8 predicted proteins | sample AnhtaG_FD_87300 | JGI IMG/M metagenome (GOLD analysis project Ga0114930, IMG submission 87300) | Deep subsurface microbial communities from Anholt, Denmark to uncover new lineages of life (NeLLi) - Anholt_01485 metaG | ecosystem: Environmental > Aquatic > Marine > Oceanic > Sediment | place... | reverse complement strand
GCCCATGACCCAGAGTTCGCTCTGGGCCAGGGCGCTGGCCGCGGGGTTGTTGATGTCGGTGACCATGAAGCGCTCGATGCCTTCGCGGAGGCGGTAGACGGTGGCGCCGCCGCCGTTGCCGTTCGGGATCCCGACGTCGATGTCACTGTCGGCTTTGGCGACGTTGTGCGGCGGCATGGCGATCGCCATCATCGCGTCGGCCAGGGCGAGCAGCAGTTGCGCCGGCCCCATCTGCGTGGGCTGGCCGAACATGGCGAGCGACATGGGCGGGTCGTCCGCGTCGCAACGGTCGAAGACCCAGCCGAAGTACATGTAGCTGTTGGCGAGGAGCCGAATGCCGCGGTCGTCGAGGGCGCTCCCGCTGCCATCGTCGCAGGCGTAGGGGAGATCCCACTGGCCGCTGGCGTTCTTGAGGCGGCCGACGTCCGTGTGCGAGTTCGAGGGGCACACATAGATGGCCGGGTCGGTGAGGTACTCGGGGTAGAGCGCGCGGATCCGGGCGGCCGGGCTGAGGATGAGGTCGGCCGGCGCCCCCGTGGGCGTCAGCGTGTCGCAGTCGTACAGTTCTTCCTTGGCCCCTTGTATAGGCGGGAACCGCTCGCCCTTGGCTTCGTTGGCGTACATCTTGAACACGAGGCCCCACTGCTTGAGGTTGTTCTGGCAACTGGCGCGTCGGGCCGCTTCACGGGCGCGGGCGAGCGCGGGCAGGAGAATGGCCGCCAGGATGCCAATGATGGCGATGACGACCAGGAGTTCGATTAGGGTGAATCCTTTGCGATCACAGCGTGCGCGTTTCATGGTTGATGAATCCTCGGTTTCGGCGCGGCCCCTGGTAGGCACAGACGGGCCGGACGCCGGGTTTCAGCCCAAGACGAGACGATACGGTCGGTGCTAGGCGCGCGTCGGCGGCCCGCGCAACGACCACGGCGTCCATACGGCGTGGATGGCCGGGGAGACGACGGCCAAGGGTTGGGCGAACGGCACGACCACGGCCAGCAGCAGCACGACCGCCGCGCCGGCAGGGATCACCTGGGTGAACAGAAGGACGCGGAAGGGCCCGTTTTCGTGTTGCGGGCCGTAGTAGCGCTCCCAGAGCCCTGGGGCCAACCCATGGAGCGACCCCACGCACAGGTAGGCCAACACGACCCAGGCCACGCAACGCAGCCAACGTCGGCCCCGGCCTGAGCGGCAGGGCGTCTTTCGAGGCATGAAACGCATTCTTCTGTTCATACAACCGGGTTCGCGTGGGATCGGACAACTCGGGACGCGGCCCGCGCACCCCACCACACGGATCTCGACTCACCATAAGGAGTATACCACTGGCGCGCCCGACACGAAAGCGGTGTCAGTCCAGACGGCATCGGCTTCGTGTCCGGAGCCAACATCGAAGCTACAAGTAACCGTTCACCGGGCTTCTCCTTGCCCCGGCTTTGTCCGCAAGGAACGCTCGCAAAGAGGAACGCAACGGCGCCAGGGATTGAGAGAAGGGCTCCTGACCCGGGCCTACACTTGACGCCACACACGACAATGTGTAAAATAGAGGGGAGCGTGAGAGAAAGGCAAGCCCATGGCTACGAATCTGGCAATTGACGACGCGTTGATCGAGCAGGCGAAAGAGGCAGGCCGCCATAAGACCAAGAAGGCGGCCGTAACGGCCGCGCTGCGCGAGTACATCCAACGCCGCCGGCAGCAGGACATCCTGGATCTGTTTGGGACGGTCGATTTCGATCCTGACTACGACTACAAGGCGCTTCGTCGGAAGGATGTCCCGTAATGGTGCTGGTCGATACCTGCGTGTGGTCGCTTGGGCTGCGGCGTGCGCCTCGGCGGCTTGATGCCGCACAGCGCAAGTTGGCGGATGAGTTGCGTGAAATGGTGCGTGAAGGCCGTGCGGCCCTCACGGGTCCGATTCGCCAAGAGATCCTCTCTGGTATGCGCGACGAAGTCACGTTCGAGAGGGTACGCGATAGACTAAGGCCGTTCCCGGACGTGCCTTTGGACAGCGAAGACTACGAACGAGCGGCACGTTTCTTCAACCAGTGTCGCGCCAAGGGTATTACGGGGTCGCCCACGGATGTTCTTATCTGCGCCGTGGCCGTTCGGCACAACCTGCCCATCTTCACCATTGACCGCGATTTCCGGCGGTTCGCAGGCCACTTGCCCATTCGCCTTCACGTAGCCGGTCGGTAGTCCTGCCCATTTGGGTGGCTGTGTACATCATTGACAACCTGCGACGCCTTGAGAAGGTGCTGCCCGTCTGGACACCGACGGGGAGTGTACCAGGATGGCTGACGACGTGGGCGCTCTCTCCCAGCACCGTCTCGGGGGGACCGCTGCGTCAGGCCGACAGCACCATCCCCGCGTTGGCCCTTTCGTCGACCTTGCCGTCCTTGAAGACCCGTTTGCCGTTCATGAAAACGGCATGGATGCCGGCGGGGGCATTGTCTGTATCGGCGACGGAGTTGTTGTCTTGGACGGCGTTCCAGTCGAACACGGTGACGTCGGCGGCGAGACCCTTCCTGAGGAACCCGCGGTCTTTGATGTGGAGACGTTCGGCGGAGGCGCCCGTCATCTTGTGCACGGCATCCTCGAGGGGAATGAGCTTGCGGTCGCGCGCGTACTGCAGCGTCAGGGCAAAGGCCCCGTAGGCGGCGGGGTTCTTGACGCCCTTGGCCGGCACCGCGTCGCTCATGAACAGGCAGGCGGGGTACTGGATAAGGGCGTCGATGATCTCCATGTTGCTGTAGTTGTGGTTGAGGACCCACGCGCCGCGCCGCCCGCCCTTCTCGGACAGCAGCATGGCGGCCTCGAACGGGGAGACGCCGAGCTTCTCGGCGATCTGGGAGACGAACAGGCCGTTGTACTGAGCGAGCTCGGGGTCGTTGGCGTTCGTGATCTGGATGTCGTCGTAGCCAAAGCCCACCAGCGGGGACATCATGGACAACTCGCCTTCGAGACGCTTGAGCGCGTCTTCGTCGTGGAAGTTCTCGGGCAGGTTCTCGCGGAACCAGGCCGGCAACACGACGTTGATGACGGACGTGCCGCAATGGTAAGGGTAGGTGTCGATCATGACGTCCACCCCTTCGTCTCGGGCCTGGTCGATCACGTCGAGGCACTGGCGGTAGGTCCGGTGCGACGCGGTACCCGCAAACATCAGGTGCGAGTACTGGAGCCGCACGCCGGTCTCACGGGCCAGGCCGATCATCTCCTCGAGCGCCAGCACGTTGTGCGGCGTCCCCCCGAAGAGATCCACTTTGTAACCCGGCGACAACGAAGAATAGGCCCGCGCGTGCACGGTGAGGACCTTGCCTTTCTTGGCGACCAGCCGCGCGACCTGCTTCAGCTCGTCCGGCGTGGCGAAGATGCCGGGCGAATACTGCAGGCCGAACGACACGCCCCACGCCCCCTGGTCCAGGGCCTTCTCGAGCAACCGCAGCAACTCCTTCATCTCGTCGGCCGACAGCGGGCTCGGGTCATCCCACCGCATGGACAGGCGGGTCGTGCCATGGCCCGCCAGGTTCACCAGGTTGTGGCTCAGCCCGATACGGCGCAGGTGGTCGAAGTACTCCTCCATGGTGTCCCACGCGAGGTCGAATTCGCCGAACAGCCCTGGGTTGATGTGCTTTCTGTGCGGGCTGTTGGGGCGGAAACCGGCCACGCCGTGGCCGCAGTTGCCCGCCACGAACGTCGTGCACCCCTGGGCGATGAACGGCGCCTTGAGGTCCGCGCGGCCCTCGATAGCCAGGACCCAGTCCATATGGGAGTGCACGTCGATGAAACCTGGGGCGATGACCTTGCCCGTGCAGTCGAGGGTGTCGCACTCGACGTCGATGGGGCCTTCGGATACGGCCTCGATCCTGTCCCCTTGGATCAGCACGTGGCCGACCGCGCCCTTCTTACCCGTGCCGTCGACCACCAGGCCTTTCTTCAGGAGCGTACGCCGCTTGGAGAACGCCGGCTCTACGGCCGTGGCCTTCAGCAAGGGCTGGGCGAACAGGACCCCTGCGGTCAGCGCCCCGGACTTGAGGAAGCCGCGGCGCGTGGTCTCATTCCTTGAAGGGCGGTTTTCGGCGTTGTCGAGTTCCATGATGGTTTCTCCCGGCGGCACGTGACACGGTCTCTGGACCACATCGAACTTGCGCGCCGTTTATCATAGGATACGGGGGCCGCGCCTGCAACCGGCGCGGGGTGGGCGTGGGTAGATGGAGATGATGAAGATGAAGACGAAGATGGCGACGGGGGAGTGGGCGCTTTAGAGGGTTCTGCCTTCCAGGTCCATTTTGAGGGACAGGAATCCCAGGAGGTCCTTGAGGGTAATGATGCCGACGAGGCCGCCGTCTTGGACCACGAGCAGTCGGCTGGCGCCGGTGCGGCTCATGTTGGCGAGGGCCTTCATGGCGTCTGCGTCGGGATGAATGCTGTTCTCGGGGGTGCAGCCGCCCATGATCTCGCCAACGGTGTACTGCTCCCACTCGTCCTGGGGGACTTCCTTGACGTCGCGGGTGGTGACGCAGCCGACGAGGCGGTCGCCTTCGACCACGGGATACATCTTGTAGTGGTATCGGTACACATAGTCCCGAACAAGGTTCATGACGGAGGCGAGGCGGGGGACGGTGACGGGGTCGGATTCCATGAACCGGCGGATGGGTTCGCCCTCGAGCACGTGGCGTACGAGCACCTGGCGGTACGACGTCTGTGAGGCGCCGCGCATGAATAGGCCGATCATGAACCACCACAGGCCGCCGAGGAGGTTGCCCCGGAGGAAGGCCATGACGGCAAGGACGATGAGGAGCATGCCGAAGCCGGAGCCGATGCTCGAGGCGATGCGGGTCGCCCAGCGCAGGTCGCCCCGCCAGGACCACAAGCCGGCACGCAGCACCCGCCCGCCGTCGAGCGGGAAGGCGGGGAGCATGTTGAACACGGCCAGGACGGTGTTGAGCAGGGTCAGGTAGGAGACTACGGCGAGTAACGGGCCGGGGGCGCCGAGCGCGCCCAGGACCACGCGCGCCGCTAACAGGGCCGCGGCCAGGAGCAGGCTGGTGGCGGGCCCGGCCACGGCCATGGCCAACTCGCAGGCGGCGCTGGGCGGTTCCTCTTCCATTTCGGCCACGCCGCCAAAGAGGAACAGGGTGATCTGTTTGATGGGTATGCCGCATCTGCGGGCCACAAGCGAATGGCCCAGCTCGTGCAGCACGATCGAGGCAAACAGCCCGGCCACGCCGACTGCGGCCATGGTCCAATAGGTAAGCGTGGGTAGACCCTCGAGATACTCCGGAAACACGCCCTCCGCCAAAGACCAGGCGACCAGAACCGCCAGGAACAGCCAACTCGCGTCGGCCTTGATCTCGACGCCGAGCAGGCGAAACAGCGTGATCCTCTTGCCAAACACGCGTCCATCTCCTTCTGACTAGAACCATACGTGGACCGCCGACGATCGTGCAAGCGCGGCCGCAATGCCGCAATCGCCGTAGTAGCGCTGGCGGGGGACAACGCACGGCGACGGGCCTCTCCCTTCCCCCGTTGTTCACGCGGGTTGTGCCTTGTGGACAGGCTGCTCGAGACCGAGAGCTTGGTTCAACACCGTGAAGACCTCCTCTTCTTCATCGGCGCTCATGATCTTGCCCGGGACCTCCCCTCGAGTCATCACCCGCGCAATCGAGGCCAGGATCTGGACCTGCAAGCCTTCTTCGTCCTCCGGCGTGAGGATGAGAAACACGAAATGTGTGGCCAGCCCGTCACGGGCGTCCCAATCGATACCCGTCTTGGACAGGCCAAAGGCCACGATGGGCGCATCGAGATGCTCGAGCCTCGCGTGCGGCACGGCGACGCCTTTCTCGAGCCCGGTCCCCATGATCTGTTCCCGTTCGCGCACCGCGCGCGCCAGCGCCTGCGCGTCCAGGCCACGCACGGCTTCGCCGACCTTGCCGCATAGTTCCGCGATGACTTCCCACCGGGTCTTGCCCTCGAGATCGAGGCAGACGGCCTCGTGCAACAGCAACCCCCTCACGTCGACGCGCTCGCGACGGCGGATGGACCAGGCCAACAGCGGCCCGACGGCGACCGACGAGAAAAGGGCCGCGAACACGATGGCAACGAACACGCTTTCCGGTATCAGCTTCAACTCGAGGGCCAGCATGCCGACGATGATTTCCATTGCCCCCCCGGGCACAAAGATGATGCCTATCGAGATCGCGTCAGGCTTCGAGAACCGTGCCATGCGGGCGCCGATCCAAGCGCCAACAAACTTCCCCCCCATGGCCACGGCAGTGAATAGCAGAACGAGGAGGACGTCCATGCCCCGCAGGAAGTCGACTTTGATACCAATGGTGGCGAAGAAGACCGGTACGAAGATGGCATGAATCGTCTGAGAGATCATCTCACGCGTCTGTTCAGAGATGGCCTTCGTGTTCCCCGCCATGATGCCGGCCAGAAAGAAACCCAGGACCGCATGGATGCCGATCCACTGCGTGATCGCCCCACACGACATCCCGAGGCACGCGATGAGCGTGAGGGTGGTCGCCGGTTGAGGTAGAGACGAATCCTTGAGCCTGGCCGTAAGGGCCCCGACCGCTTTGCTGCCCACCGTAAGACACACAATCCCAAACAGAATGATCTCGAAAAACACCTTGGACAACTGTTCCAGGCTGACGTCGGCGCTCGCGCCCAAGGCAAGGACGATCGCGAAGACAAACCACCCGAGAAGATCGTTCACGGCGCACGACGACAGCGACACGAGGCCCACGTCGCTTTTCGTGATATTCAGGTCATGGATGACCCGCGCCACCACAGAGATGGCTGTGATCGAAGCGGCCGTGGACAGCAACAGCGTGAAAGTGAGGTGCGTCGCCTGGGGCCCCCACAAGGCGGGCGAAAGGAAAGGAAAAACCAAGCATCCGATCCCGAGAGGCACCAAGACGCCAACAACGCCTATGGAAAGGGCAGATTTGCCTTGTTTCCACACCGTTGAGATATCGACCTCGAAACCGGTCGCAAGCAACAGGAACAGCACCCCAAACCAAGACACCGTCTCGAGCATCGTGACCTGGATGGGTTCCGGCGAGAAAAGCGCCGCCTGTAAGGACGGCAGGATCCGTCCGAAAACCGTCGGGCCAAGCAACACCCCCGCCAGGATCTCGCCCGCCAGCGCGGGGATTCCCCGGCGCTGACACAAAGCCCCCAGCAGCTTGGCAGACACCAGCAGGACGAACAACTGAAGAAGGAACAGGAAGATGTGCGACTCGTCCAGGTAGTGCATCGCACCGCCCTCCTTTGGCGCTTCTCGTCCCAACACGACTACGGGCCTCGACGCTGCGCCGCCGTGCCGGAAGAGCGTCGGCACGGACAGACGGGTCATCGCTCGCAACGTACAGGCTCGAATATCCGGCGGCTTACGCCCGGTATATCACAGCAACGACCTCGATGCACTTCTTCCCTTAGGCCTATTCGAGTGGACGTGATCGCCTGCGCTCAGGAAACGCTCTCTTCATGAAACTGAGAGGGCGCTGCGTAGTCCCCGTACCGTTTCTGCGCATCCGCCAGGCCTGCACGTTGAGCCCCAAGGGTCTCGAAGAAGACCTCCGGCGTGTCCGGAACGTCTGTGCGGTAGATCGTTTCTATTCGCTCCAGTTTCGCCAGGTTCTCGGGAATGCGCAACACGAACTGCTCGTTGTACTGCTCTTGCGTGTACTCGGCACTAAGGACTTCCCGGAAGAGCCGCGCCAGGTCGGCGTACATCGGCACCGAGCCCGTCGGCGTCCGGATGGCGTCCACGTCGCCGTGCACGCGCAGTTCCATCCATTTCATCCACACGCCCTTGTCGGCCATGCCGTTGAAGTATTCGCCATGCTGGTTCTTGAGGAAGTAGTTGACGGCGAAAATCAGCGGCGGCTTCTCGAGGCGCGCCCCGAAGTCCAGGTGGTTCTGAACGTAGCGGCCCAAAGGGACGGACACGAAGTCGAGATTGGACATTGGCTGGTGGGTCCGAACGCCCTCCTGGCCAAGGGCGGCCGCCGTGGTCTCGGACTCGAGGCTGGCCCCCATCGTGATAACCCCGTGCGCCCAGTCCAGCGACTGCTGAACGGGAACCCATGTATCCGAGTCCCGTCCGCCGTACACGATTCCTTGAGCAGGCACGCCCGCGGGATCATCGACGCGGGAGTCCAGGTTTGACAGGTTCTTCAGCGAGACCGTGTAGCGAGCGTTCCCGTGGGCGGGGGAGATCGCTTTCCCCGCGTCATCCGTGTTGCCGGCGCGCCATTGCCCCGAGTAGTTCGTCCCCTCGCCGGGCAGCTCACAGCCCATCCCAAGCCAATAGGGCCGCCCGTCTTTCACCAGCACATTCGAGAAGATCACTTCGCCCGGATTGGTGAGTATCTCGTTAATGACGGGGTCGTCTTCCGGATTCACGTCCCGGATAATGCCGAAGATCCCGTACTCCACGTTGACCACCCTGGCCTGTCCGTCTATCGCCCGCAGATAGGCGATGTCGTCGCCGATGATGGTCTCGCCGGGCAACATCGCCGTCGAGGTCTTGCCACAGGCGCTCGGGAAAGCGCCCGTGAAATACGTCACGCGCCCGCCAGGACCGTGTGCCCCCATGACGAACATGTGCTCGGCCAGCCATCCGTCCCGGTCGGCCTTCCTAATGGCCAAGCGAAGGGCGAGTTTCTTGAAGCCAATGGTGTTGCCGCCGTATTGCGTGTTCACGCTATAGACACAATCATCCTCGATGTCCACGTAGACGCGCCTCTTGTCCACGTTAGCGCTCACTGAATCCTTGAGTTCGCCGGCGGAATGGAGCACCCGGAAGAAGTCGCCCGAATCCTGCAGCCGTTTGAATTCACCATACCCTGTCCGATACAGCAGGTCTTCGCTGTGCGCCACATAGGCCGAATCCGTGACTTGAACGCCGGAGATCGAGAACGCGGAATCGGTAGGGCCAAGACAGAAGAAGCGGACTATGGCCTCTCGCCCGACCATGCTGCCCTTCAGGTAGCCCCGGACCTCGGCAAGGCCCTCGTTCCGGCCAATCGAGTTGAGGTTGGCCCCCAAATCAACGCCCGGCGGCACGAGGTACTTCGTGTTGGCCTTGTCCCGCGCCTGGTCCCTGAAGCCGTCGAAATGGATCGTGTGGCCCTCAATGGCCAGCGGCGTTTCGTCGCCAATCTCGACCGCCCTCCTGCGCACGTACGCGACGTCGTCTTCGGAGTCCGTGCACACGAAGACGGAATCAGGCGTGCACCGTTCAATGGCGTCCGCTATGAACTGATGGAGCTTCGGGTTGCGCAGCGCCGTCAGCTTCGCGAAGTTCTCATCGTCAAGAGCAGTCCGCAGGCCGGCCTCATATGCTTCGCTCACAATGTCCTCCATTCACGCGTTTCGCGGGGCGCTGCGCGTCATCAACCACGCACGCGCCTCGTCCGTACAACTGTGCCTCCGGCATCGGTGGGCGCCTCTTGGTCCATGTCGGTCAACGGTCGATAGTCGATTCTCGAAGCCCCAACGGGATCGCGCCGTTTCCGGACATGGGGTCCGCACTCGGTCGCTGGGGAGGCCGCAGTCCTACGCCATATACGAAAAACGCCGCAGGATGACACTCCACGCCACCGTGCGGCCTATCCTACGGCAGGCGACATAGACGCCGCCCCCCGAGTCTCTGCCCAGGTTCCAAGGCTATTCTAGCCCCTGACGCGCACGAAGTCAAACGCTGAATCGACCGGGCGCCGCAACCACCCCCGGCCGTCCTCATTTGCCCAGGCCGAGTCAGATCTCTCCGCCGGGTTCGGCAACGCGCCGGAACTCGGGCGCGGCATCAAGCGTGAACAGGATGATTCGCTCCCCCGTCGTCGTGCTGATGTCCGTGTGCAGACTCCTCACTTTCCGCTTCGTGATGGCCTCAACCGCGCTCTCGAGAAGAGGGCGTCCTTTCTCCAGCAGTTCGATCCGCACCTGCTTGATCAGCCCCCGCCCTCGTGAAGCATCCCCCGTCGTTGCCAATTGGTGCTCCGCTTGAGTGAGCACCCCCCTCAGCCGCACAAGTACCATGTCCTCGATAAGGTACGATTTCGTTGCCAGGGGACCCCGACCCATGTATTCCTTCTCGAACATGATCACGGCCTCGCTGATCTCGGCCTCGAGCTGCCCTTTCGTCTTCGCTTTCATGGACCCCAGCGCTCTCCGGATTCGCACGGCCTCTGTCGCAACCGGGCTCGAGGGCAGTATGCCACGCTGAACGGCCCATTCGCCAGAGCCCTGCCCCGCATTGGGGCTGGCTCCAGCGGTCCGTCGCGGTTAGAATGGCGGCCATGAGGCGGCTGGTGATCCCATTAGCGTTGGTCCTGGCAATCGCCGTGGGCGTCGTCGTGATGCGCCGGCTCGCGCCGCCGCCGGCAACGCCCACGCTCGCCGCGGAGTTCACGCCCCGCGGGCTGCTGCGCGTACGGGGGGCGTCGGGCGCGGAAGCCTTGCGTGTCTTGAACGAGCAGGGCGACGTGCTGGCGGAGGCCCACACCCACGGGCGGTCCACCGCGGAGATCCCGCTGGCCTGGGAAGCGGGCGCAACGTACCGTGTGACGAGCGACCGGGGTGATGAAACGACCGTAGCGGCCCCGCGCAATCCGCCCGCGTTGGTCGTCCGCGTTCACGCTCCACTCGGACAGGAACCGCACGAGTTCTTCCTGACCCGGCCTTTTCCCAAGCGCCAACGGGAACGTTTGGCGGCGCTGGCGGCGCCCGGTGAACGGGTGGACGTGTTGCTCGAGGTCGAGAAGCTGGCCGACGACGGCGAAGCGACGCCGTTGCGGGTGCGTATGGCGCCGGAGCCGGGCGCGGCGCTCTCGATGGCGCCGGTGTGGGAGGGCCACGAGCAGACGCTTGAGTTCGAGCTTGACAAGCTGATGCTCACGAGCCGGATTCAATTGC
>Ga0114930_10005079_pt1 | contig 10921 bp, 9 predicted proteins | sample AnhtaG_FD_87300 | JGI IMG/M metagenome (GOLD analysis project Ga0114930, IMG submission 87300) | Deep subsurface microbial communities from Anholt, Denmark to uncover new lineages of life (NeLLi) - Anholt_01485 metaG | ecosystem: Environmental > Aquatic > Marine > Oceanic > Sediment | place... | reverse complement strand
TGCGGAAAACAAAAATCACCGATGTCACCCCTGCCCCTGCCTTCGCAGGGGTAAACTTGTCCCCGCAAAAGCGGGGAGCAGGGGTCCAGGCCTAAAAAACTGGATTCCCGCTTTCGCGGGAATGACAAATCCTGTTTCCGCAACAGATACTAATGAATGAGAGTTCCACTCAAGAAATTTTGTGAATTATTGAACTTTTTGTGCCATTTGCTCGCTTAACATGATGGAGACTTATTTATGGCTAACAAGGAAGAACATTTTGACGAAGATTTGGAGTTGAGGGTCTCGGCTGACCTCCGTGCAGATTTGAATACTCTTTTTGAGCCGCGGTTCGCCAAAGGCGAAGTGCCTCCCGAGATTGACCGGGCGGTTTTGGACCGAGCCCGTCAGCACCTTGTCCGGCCGCAAAGACGCCGCCCCGTGCTTCGCTGGGTCGCTTCTGCAGCAGCAGTTGCTGCTGTCATTATTCTTACGTTTTCGCTGAACCTCACAAAAGAGCCTCGTTTGAGCACTGATAGCTCTGGACGTGCCGAAGCTCAGGCTGACATTGACCGGAACGGCCGCGTGGACATCCTTGATGCCTTTACGCTGGCCCGACACATTGAATCCACCAGCCAGCCTGATCTGAAGTTAGACATTAACGGTGACGGCCTCGTCAACCGTGATGACGTTGATTTAGTCGCGTTTGCCGCCGTTCGCCTGGATAAAGGGATCCTGTAATGAAAAACCTGATAGTAATAATCTCAGTCTGTATGTGTTTGATGGTCCGCGTCATGGCTCAGAGGTCAGAGCACAGCGACCGGCCAGACGAACCGCGTGTGCGGTTTGCCCCGCTGCGCATCTACCTTGATTCCGGCGCTCGGCCTCTTGCGGCTTTTCAGTTTGAGCTGAAAGCCACCACAGGCCGAATCAAGATAGTGGGTGTTGAGGGTGGCCAGCACTCTGCGTACCAAAAGCCGCCTTATTACGACCCCGCTGCTTTGGCCAATGACAGGATCATAATCGCCGGCTTTAATACCGGCAGTGAACTGCCTGCGGGCCGCACGCGAATCGCCACTGTACACCTGCAAATCATCGGCGATGTCGAGCCTGATTACGAACTCAAGCTCGCCGTTGCTGCCGACGCGGACGGGAAAGAAATACCAACCGAAATCACGTTCGGAAAAGGAGAATGAAAGTGAAAGCAAAAATATTCGTAATGTCAATTCTCTTGGCTTTGACCGCAGTAGTTCTGGTCGGATATTTTGTTGGATGCGGACAACATAAGCTGGCCAGAGATAAGCAAGTGAGCGATAAATCTGGCGACTCGGCTCCATGTGGCATCGAGGATGGCAAGTCCATTGCCTACGAGCAGGTTGTGGAAGAAATCCAAACTCAGCAATCTGCAGCGCAGCGAGAGATGCTGGAACATGATATTGGCCGCCGAAAAGAAATGGAAGTGTACGCAAAGCAGGACGTAAGCGCCATTTCGGCAGAGCCCATTGATACCCAAGTTGTGCATAACGGTGAGGCTGCTTATTCCACGAGGTCAAGACTAATGGAAGAAGCGGGCAAGCCTGGCAGTGGCCTTGGGACTCATGGACGTCAGCCGGAATGGGGGAAGGGTAAGTTGGCTGTGCCGGGTGCTAAGCCGGTTGGGGGCGGCTACGGTGGCATGGGTGGCTATGGCATGGGTAGCTATGGAGGGAGGGACAGTGGATACGGATACGGAGGTTACGGCGGTACGCGTGGCTATGGTCGTGGCATGGAAGGCTTGCATAGGTGGGGACGCGGCCAAACTGTCGTGATGGAAGATGGAAGAGAAGTTGCGTCTGCACGAGACAGAAAGATGGCCGCTGAACTGCTCAACGTCTCGGAAGACGAGATATGGGTTATAGCCCGGCCTGAAGCGCGAGTAGTTGCTACTGATGAGGATGCTCCCGGTTGTGGGGCCATGCTTGCTAAGCTGCCCAAAGAGGACAAAGAAATACCCCTGCCGCTGAAGCACACTGACGTAAAGGGTCAGATCAGCGGCTACATAGCTACCGTTGAAGTGACGCAGCAGTTCCATAACCCTTACGACGAGAAGATTGAGGCGGTGTACGTATTCCCACTGCCCCAGAACGCCGCTATCAACGAGTTTATCATGACGATTGGCGAGCGGCGAATCCGCGGTATCATCCGCGAGCGCAAAGAGGCTGAGCGGATTTACCGGCAAGCCAAAGAGCAGGGGTATGTGGCCTCGCTTCTTACACAGGAGCGGCCCAATATCTTCACGCAGAAGGTGGCCAACCTTGAGCCGAGCAAGGAAATAGACATCAATATCAAGTATTTCAACACTCTGGCTTATGTGGATGGCTGGTATGAGTTCGTTTTCCCCATGGTCGTTGGGCCGCGATTCAATCCTCCGTGTTACAAGGACGGTGTGGGTGCCGTCGCCCGCGGCAGAGCAGGTATTTCCGGGCAGAAGACCGAAGTGCAGTATCTTAAGCCCGGCGAGCGTAGCGGACATGATATCTCGTTCCGCCTCGATGTCGATGCCGGGCTGGCGATTGAAGAGGTCACCTGTCCCAGTCACGTGATCAGTAAGAGCTTTGCTACGCGCGAGAAGCTGACGGTCAAGCTCAGCTCTCTCGATAGTATTCCCAACAAGGATTTTGTTCTTCGCTACAAGGTCGCAGGTAGGACCGTAAAATCCGCGCTCGTGACGCACCGGGACGAACGAGGCGGATACTTTACGCTGATGCTGTATCCGCCAGACAACCTCGCGCATCTCAAGCGTTCTGCGATGGAGATGATCTTCGTGCTGGACTGCTCCGGCAGCATGAGCGGAAAACCCATCGCCAAGGCCAAAGATGCTATCAAACGTGCACTTCGAAAGCTCGAAGCCGATGATACGTTTCAAGTGATCCGGTTCTCCAACAGTGCTTCGCAGTTTGGCCCCGATCCCGTCCCGGCCACCGAAGCCAATATTCGCCGTGCGCTGGCGTACGTTGACTCGCTGCGTGGTAGCGGCGGGACAATGATGATAGAGGGTATAAAAGCAGCTCTGGATTTCCCCCACGATCCACATAGGTTTCGTCTGGTCTCTTTTATGACGGATGGCTACATCGGCAACGAAGTTGAAATCCTCGCCGCTACCCACAAACGTCTTGGAGACAGCAGAATCTTCAGCTTTGGCGTTGGCACTTCCGTCAACCGATACCTGTTGGACCGGATGGCCAAGCTTGGCAAAGGTGCCGTTGCGTATATCGGCTTAGATGACAGTGCCGGCCGAGTTGTAGATCTGTTCTACGACCGTATTAGCCATCCCGCACTTGCGGACGTAACCATCGACTGGGGCGACATGCAGATCAGCGACGTCTACCCTCGCCGGATTCGCGACTTGTTCGTCGGTCGGCCTGTGATCCTCACCGGCAGATTCAACGGCAAAGGTGACACGACAATTCGTATTACCGGCAAAGTTGGTGACATGACTCAGGAAATTGCCATCCCTGTCAACCTTGATGATTCAACTGCTACACATTCCGGAATCGCCTGTGTGTGGGCCCGGAAAAAAATCGAGGACTTGGCCAACCAAGCTACTTACGATGATGATAGGGACCTGCCTGGCCAAATCAAACGTGTAGCCCTTGAATACAGCTTGATGTCAGCCTATACAGCTTTTATTGCCGTTGACTCTCTGCGGCAGACCGCTGGTGACCATGGCGTAACGGTTGTTGTCCCTGTCGGCGTCCCAGACGGCGTACGATATGAGACTACCGTTCAGAATTGAACGGTAGCCGTACGGAAGAGCGCCGCTCGACAGGGAACGACCTGTTAGGGCCGTCGTGGTAGCGTGTTTTTCTGCAGAGTTTCGTGGTCTTCGCACGTTTTTCCTATTGAACGCACGTCCAGTAAGCGGATTTTTTGCCGTTGCCCTGCAATGACAGTTGACACTATGTTTGATGGATTGTTATACTGTACAAAGTTAGAAAGCTCTGCGCCTGTAGCTCAATTGGATAGAGCGTCGGTCTACGGAACCGAAGGTTAGGGGTTCGAGCCCTCTCAGGCGTGTTTGCCCGAGCATCTTTAGACACAAGGTCCCCTTTTTCGTTGGCGGCTTCGCTCCCACAATTGCCCAGCGTGTTGTATTGCCCAGTAAAGTATTGACTGCAAAGTATGCTCTGAGGTAGCATCTGTGTCATTCAGAGTCATTCTATTGTTTCTGCGTTCAACAAGCGAGCCGTATTATGAGCAGAAGAATGACAAGTAAGGAACGAATGATGTGTGCCTTGGAGCGCGGCAAACCTGATCGGTTGCCCGTTTCCGTGCATCAGTGGCAGCCATACCATCTTGAGGAACACCTTGGCGGGATAAGCGATGTAGAAGCGTTCGAGAAGTTTGGCATGGATGCTCAAGTCCAGTATTTCGCCGATATGGGCCAGTTCTGGGTGGCAAACGCGGACTTCTCCAATCCGCCGCGGCGGACCACTAACGAATGGCAAGACCAGGCCCAAGCGATAAAGGATGATCCCGATGATCGGATTGTGCATCATACAATCGTTACGCCCGAGGGAACGTTGACGTATAAAACGGGCGGTGACCGGCGGACCACTTGGATTACCGAATACATGGTAAAACACGACGAAGATATAGAGCTTATTCGAAAGTATATGCCTGTGCCGCAGCTTGATCTGAAACCCATCGGCGAACTCTATGATGAGATTGGTGATCGCGGCATTCTGAGGGGGTTCGTGTGGGGCGACCAGGCAGGCTGCTGGCAACATGCATGTTGCCTGAAAGACGTGAGTGAATTGATAATGGCCTGTTATGATAAGCCGGAGTGGGTACATGCACTTCTGAAAATTCTCTTGGATAAGAAACTACAGTTTATTGAAGGGATGGAGGGCGCAAAGTTCGATCTGGTCGAAACAGGTGGCGGTGCGGCATCTTCAAGTCTTATTTCGCCGAAGCTTCACGAGGAATTCTGCCTGCCCTACGACCGCAAGCTCCACGATGCACTTCATGAATTAAGCTTTAAGATTACGTATCATACCTGCGGTGGGACGCTGGGTATTGAAGAAATGATAGTGGCAAACGGCTGCGATGCCTCGGAAACATTGGCTGCTCCGAGCATTGGAGGCAACCAGGAGCCGTGGGAATTCAAGGAGAAAATAGGCAATCGTCTGGCTCTGATTGGCGGCATGGACCAATTCAACGTGGTCACGGAGGGAACGGGACAGCAGATACGCGATAAGGTGTTCGAGCTGTTCAAGAAGGTCGGCTATGAAGGTGGGTATATTTGCTCGATGGCCGACCACTTTTTTGAGACGTCTCCAGAGAAACTAAAGATTTTTGCCGAAGCGGCACGCGAATGCATATATTAGTAGTCTCGTTTCAAGTAAATGAGTGTAACTTTTGCGTCTTGTCATTCCGGGCTTGACCCGGAATCCAGAAAACATCAGGCCTGGATTCCCGCTTTCGCGGGAATGACAAGAAGTGAGATTTTGTTGTTAGAAACCGCAGTAGTAATGAGACCTGTGCTCCGAAAGGGGGCAAGTAAAATGAGAAAACTGATGTTAATTACTATTTTGGCGTGGCTCGGTTTGGCCAGTGTTGGCTGTATGCATAGGGAAGCTCAGCGCTATGGCATGATAATTGGCGTGAAGCAAGAGAATCTGGAGGAGTATAAGAGGCTGCATGCAGCCGTTTGGCCCGGTGTGCTCAAAAGAATCAAAGACTGCAATATCCGGAACTACTCGATTTATCTACACCAGCTTGATGATGGCAAATACTATCTGTTCGGCTACTTCGAGTATACCGGCGATGACTTCAAAGCGGATATGGCCAAAATGGCTGCCGACCCGGTCACTCAGAAATGGTGGGAGCTTTGCGAGCCGTGCCAAATACCACTTCCAAACCGAAAGGAAGGTGAATGGTGGGCGAACATGGAAGAGGTATTTCATACAGAGTAGCTCCTCCATTAGATGGTTCTTGCGCTGGTGCGTAGGCTGCGTATAAACGCCGGGCCGAAAGCAAATTGGGAAGTGTCGGAAACCAGATGCATGTGGGCATAAGCTTATGAGCAGTGGCAGGTTGAAGACCGAACGTGTGATAGCAGCGCTTGAGCACCGCGAGCCCGATCACGTTCCGGTTGGTGAGTTCTTCTGGACGAACTTTGTGCATCGGGCTAAGGACGAGGTAAACGCCGGCGACGATTTTGATCCATATCGTTACTGGGACCTGGATGTGGTTGTTGTTACCCCAAATATGGATCCGCACATTACGGGCATTCAGGTTCTCCAAGACACAGCCGAACGAAAGGTGGTTAAGACCGGCTTTGGTGCGACCATCGAGCGGCGCGCGACTTACCCAATGCCGAACTTTTTGGACTTCGACACGAAGACCTACGAACAGATGGAGGCGTTCGAATTCGACGACCCTAACGACCACCGGCGGTATTTCGAGGCGATCGATGACCAGATTAATTCCGTAGCAGATGCGTTGAATCTCGGCCTGCCATCTTATGTGGACCGAGTGAATATGTACGCCGATGATTTCTGTGTATTCGGCAGTGTGTGTGAGCCCCACGAGATGATTTGGCGGATTATGGGTACAGAAAACGTTCTGATCAAGCTGGCCGAAGAGCCAACACGCATGGCAAAATTCATCAGACGATTGGGTGATTTTTTAGTTGGAATCGTTGAAGGGCAGGTCGCAGCAGTCGGAGGGAAACTTTCGGGGATGTATATTTGGGGCGATATTGCCTATGACCAGGGGATGTTCTTTTCACCGCAGTATTGGCGGGACGTGTACAAGCCACAGCTCAAGCGGATATGTGAGGCGGCGCACAAGGCTGGGTTGAAAACGATCTACCACGGTTGCGGCAATGCTTCAGAGGTTTTCGAGGATATGATTGAGGTTGGTGTTGATGCGTATAATCCGCTGGAGGCCAAGGCGGGGCTCAACGTAGTCGATTTGAAGCGTCAATTTGGGCGGCGCTGGGCATTCAATGGCAACATCAACGTGCAAGTCCTGGAAACTAACGATCGCGAAAAGGTGCGGTGGGAGGTGCTGACCAAACTCAATGCCGCCAAGGGAGGCGGATTCATCTTGCAGTCGGACCATTCGGTACCGGACAATGTTGATCCATCGACATACGACTATATGATGCAACTCGTTCGGGAGTATGGGAAATATCCGCTGGAGCTCGGCGATTACGATCAGGACATCTGAAACGCAAAGACGTGGAGATAAACGATGAAACGCTATGGAATGGTTATCAAAGTCCGCTCGGACAAACTTGAGGAATACAAACGTCTCCACGCAAACGCCTGGCCGGGTGTGCTGAAAATGATCAAAGAGTGCAGCATCAGGAACTACTCGATTTATCACAAGGATGATATGATGTTCAGCTACTTCGAATATGTCGGCGATGACTTTGAGGCCGACATGGCGAAAATGGCAGCGGACGAGACCACGCAAAAATGGTGGGACGTTTGCAAGCCGTGCCTGGAGCCCCTTGAGACACGGGCTGAAGGCGAATTCTGGGCTAATATGGAAGAGGTGTTTCATTGCGATTGACGTCGAAGGAACGAGTTTTGGCCGCTTTTGAGCATGAGGAGCCCGACCGCGTGCCTTGCTGGTGTGGGGCATCCGAGGAATTCTGGGCCAAGGCCAAAACAGAATTGAACCTTGATGACGAGGGCTTGCGTTTAAGATTTCGCGATGATTTTAGACGTGTGTCTGCAACGTATAACGGTCCTGAATTTGCGCTATCTGACGGTGCTACATCCCGGACTGTATTTGGTGTGGAGCGTCACGGCATGGGATATGGTCAACCGATGAATCATCCTCTGGCCAATGCCACGCTCAAAGAGATCCATGATTATGCCTGGCCCGACCCGAAGTGGATGGATGTGACCCAGATCAAATCGGAAGCCGAACGATACAACGGCCGGTTCGCGATCCTCGGCGGTGATTGGTCTCCTTACTGGCATGATGCGATTGACCTGTTGGGTATGGAGAATCTCTACGTCAAGATGTATAGCGACCCAGGGTTAGTTGATGCGGTGCTGCAACACTTGGTGGACTACTACGCCACAGTCAGCCAACGGATTTTCGATGCTTCGGCCGATGTGATCGACATCTTTTTCATCGGCAACGACTTCGGAAGTCAGAAAGGCCCTTTGATGGGGCCGGCTCTTTTCGAGCGATTTATGCTACCACATCTGGCAAGGCTTATCGACCTTGGACATGCGTATGGCTTGAAAGTCCAATTACACTGCTGTGGTGGATTTGCACCGCTGATTCCACTGATGATCCGAGCGGGACTTGACGGTCTGCACGCCGTCCAACCCAGTTGTCACGGGATGGATTTGCAGTCACTCAAGGCGAATTTCGGCGATAAGATTCTTTTCAACGGCGGAATCGATTCGCATCATGTGCTTATCGATGGCACTGTCGAGACGGTGCGTGAAAAAACGCGCGAAGCTCTTCAGATCATGATGGGCGGTGGAGGATATGTGGCCGGAGCCAGCCATGATACGATCCTGGAGGAAACACCTGTTGAAAATGTTGTGGCGATGTTCGACACTATCCACGAATTTGGAGTGTACGAGCAATAGAAGGTAATAAATACATGCACTCAGATGAGAACGTGCTGTTATCTATGCGGGGGATTGTGAAGGACTTTTCCGGCGTGCGCGCACTGGACGGCGTCGATTTCGATGTCCGCCGGGGCGAGGTTCATGCTTTGATCGGCGAGAATGGCGCGGGCAAGTCAACGCTGATGAATGTATTGGCCGGGCGTTTTTACGATTATCAGGGACAGATCATTTTCGACGGTCACCAGATCAGAATTACCAATCCTCGCCAGGCTCGCGATATGGGCATCGCCATAATCTACCAGGAGCTTAGCGTGCTTAATAATTTGTCCGTGGCTGAAAATATCATGCTTGGTGATGAAAGAATCCACCGTTGGACACGGAAGATGGATCGAGAGTTTATCAAAAACGAAGCGCGAAGAATCATCGAATACTTGGGTTTCGATCTGGATCCTGGTGAACCGGTGGAAAGGCTAAGTACGGCGCAGCAGTGTCTGGTCGAAATCGCCGGGGCAGTACGGCGAAATGTGAAGTTACTGGTGTTCGATGAACCCACTGCGCCACTGGGCAGTGAGGACGTTGAGAGGCTGTTTCAAGTGATCAGGGACCTCAAGGCCAAAGGCCTGGGAATAGTCTACATTTCGCATCGCTTGGCGGAGCTGCCCGGAATCGCTGACCGTGTTACCGTGCTTCGGGATGGCAAAAAAGTGGGCACACAAGCAATTGATGCCTGCACCATGGCGGAGATGTCTCGCATGATGTTAGGGCACGTGTTGTCGGAGGTCTTCCCCCGAAAGACCAACCAGCCGGGCAAGTGTATTCTCAAGGTGAAAAGGCTGAGCCGAAAGGGAAAATTCCAGGACATTTCCTTTGAGTTACGTGAGGGAGAGGTGTTGGGTATTGCCGGGCTGCTCGGATCGGGACGCACTGACATCGCCCGTGCTCTGTTCGGCGCAGATAAGGCTGCGGGGACTGTGGAATTTCAAGGCAGGCCGATGGCCAATCGGTCGCCTGGGGTATGTTGCGTGCGCGGAATTGGAATGGTACCGGAAGACCGCAAGCGCGAAGGTACCATCACGGCAAGGCCGGTCAGTGAGAACCTGAACATCAGTATCCTCGGCCGGCTCTCTGGTCGTTTAGGGTTTCAGTCACCGGCTCTACTCACGGCTCAGGCCCAATTGATGGTTGAACGGATGAAGATCGATCCGCCCAGGCCGCGGATGCTCATTCAAAATCTCAGCGGTGGTAACCAGCAGAAGGTGATCGTGGGACGCTGGCTGGCGGCACAACCGAAAGTGCTCATCTTCGATGAGCCGACCCGGGGAATCGATATAGGCACGAAGTCGCAGATTTACAAACTGATTATAAAGCTGGCCCAAGAGGGATGCGGCATTATCTTAATCTCTTCCGAGATGATTGAGCTGGCGAGACTGGCTGATCGGATTCTAATTGTTCGGGACGGTCGGCTGGTGAAAGAAATGCCCGGCCCGTTAGACAATGTGGACTTGCTTTTTGATGCCTGTGCACAAAAGAAGGAACCTGCATGAGCAGTGAATCGGCAAAGTCGGCACGAGATAAGCCAAACAGGTTTTCGTTTCAGAAGCTGCTTCAGGCCTCGATCCTGATACTATTAGTGGCGCTCTGTGCGTTTGCCTCTTTCAAAATCCCCACATTCTTGACCTGGACGAATCTTGTAGATAACCTGCTCACTAACGCAGCGGCCATCGGCGTAATCGCGCTTGGGATGACCTTTGTGATGATAGGCGGTGGATTTGACCTGTCAGTGGCTTCGACAACCGTTGTCTGCAGCGTGGTTCTGGTAATGACGATGGACCGACTTTCCCCGCATGGGGCGGCGGTCGCGATCTCGGCGGCGCTGCTGCTGACGGCCCTGGCAGGGATAGTCCTGGGCGCGGTCAACGGCGTGTTGATTGGTTACGTACGCGTGAATCCTTTTGTAGTGACCTTGTGTACCATGCTGGTCTTTAGAGGCATCGCACTGATTCTCACCGGAGGAGGGCAGACCCAGCAGGTGCAAGATATTCCCCTCCGCAAGCAGTTCGACTGGGTCTATGACGCCCAGTTACCGTTGTTCGGCAGTCAGTACAAGGTTTCCTTGCCCATCCTCATCTTTATGGCGGTGTTCGCTCTGGGGATATATCTGTTGCGGTTCACGCGTTTCGGTCACTACGTCTATGCGGTCGGCGGCAACGAAGAGGCGGCCTGGCTGGCGGGTGTAAACACGCGGCGAATCAAGGCCGCTACGTATATGCTGTGCGGCTTTGCATGTGCCGTTGCGGCCGCCATTTTCGTAGCAAAGACAGAGACGGCTGGAGCCGAAAGCCACATGGGCA
>Ga0114930_10005077_pt1 | contig 10922 bp, 6 predicted proteins | sample AnhtaG_FD_87300 | JGI IMG/M metagenome (GOLD analysis project Ga0114930, IMG submission 87300) | Deep subsurface microbial communities from Anholt, Denmark to uncover new lineages of life (NeLLi) - Anholt_01485 metaG | ecosystem: Environmental > Aquatic > Marine > Oceanic > Sediment | place... | reverse complement strand
TGCGCTGTGCGGCCCGTAGCTGGCCCGGTGCTTCTGAAGCATCTCCTCGGTGAGCCAGTCAGGCGGCGGATCGTTCTCAAACGGATTGCCGTACTCCATGGGTGTGCGGTAGGGCGAGTGAGGGTCCCAGAAATTGATCTGAAGGAACCAATTGTCGTGTTCGGCGTTGCGCCGCAGCCAGTCCAGCGCATGCGGCGTAATCTCGTCAGCGCGTTCGCCTCCTCCCTTGCCCGTGTTGACCATCTCGTTGAACCCGGTGTAGAACCACCAGGCTGAGTGACGCTCTGCAAACGGGCTTATGGAGACCGTTCGCAGTCCCGCGTTGCGCAGCATACTGACCCATGCCGTAGAAGAAGCTGCGGTGCGGAAGGCTCGCCCGGGTCCCTGGAGGCACGGGTCGGCGGCTGTGCCACCGTGCCCGACGACCCCGGTGTGTATGCCGAACCGCCCGGAGAAGAGAGCCGCCCGCGACGGCAGGCACGGCGCATCCGTGACATAGTAGTTGTTGAACAGAACGGCGTCACCGGCGAACGAGTCGATGTTTGGCGATGTGTTTCTCCGGTAGCCATAGCAGCCCAGATGATCCGGGCGCAACGTGTCAAGATCTAGGTACAGGATTCTCACTTGCAGCCTCCATGCTCAGTGACGGTCACGCCAGCTTCATCTTGTAGAGATTCGCGAAGAGCATGAATTTCCTCGCAAAATCGCCGCAGAAGAGGACGTTATGATGCCCTTTGACCATACATGCGTCCTCTCGATCTGTTATCTCTATCTCCACGTTCGTTGCGCATCCGCCGGCGGGCGGCATCTTATGCGACTTCCAGACCTTCCCGGCATAGACATCCAGGGTCGCCGGTTGCCCGGAGTAGTACTTGACCATCGTTACGGGCTCGCCTTCTTTCCAGAATGCCTGAATCGCGCAGCTTCCCTCGTTCGAGTGGAAAAACTTGCGCAAGATGTAGGGCGATGCCGCTTGGTCCGGTCCATGAAGCCTCGGAGCGCAGGTGCAGTGGGACGCATAATAATGGTTGCGCTCGGTCTCGTAGGCGGGATTGTGCTGGAATCCGGGACGGCCCGTCAGGGCCTCCCCCAGGAACAAGGTGTACGCCGCTCCAAGATCGTTCTCACACGCCGCAGGCGTGAGCTGGCTGTTGAATAGGGCAAAGCTGACGCACGGCTTCAGCATCCCCTCACGCAGGCAGGTCATCGTCACGCCGTCAGCGTCATGCTCCACAAGCATCTTCTTCAAAACCAGGTGAGCCCTCGCTGCATTCTCCAGGGCTTCCTGGGTTACCCGTATCTCTTTTGCCCGCCTGGTAAAACTCTCCATCAGCTTCTTTGCCTCGGCGCCGATTGCAGTGTGCCGGAACTCTTCAGCATATAGCGAAGAAGGAACAGTTCGAACCTTGAGATTCAGGAATTGCTCCTGGGTCTCGGAGACTCGGTCTGCCTTCGTGATGCTAAGGAGTCGGCTCTGGCTGAGCAGTCTTTTCGTATTGATCATCCGCATCCCGTATTCTATGGCCTCGAAGTTGTCCAGCGACTGGATGAAATACACTCCGGGCATTCGATACTGGCTTACCTGCCCATGTTTAACGCCAAGCCCTATGTAGAACACCACCGGAATTCCGGCTTTCTCCGCCGCCTTGATAAGGAGATCAGCGTGTCCCAGGCTCAGGTTGTAGAACATTACTATCAGCAACCCATCCGCTTTGTCTGCCTCGATCTCCCGGGCCACTCGCTCTGCATCGGAGCTGTCGGCGATTGGCCGAGCATCAACGGCAACCGTCATTCCGAGCTTCTTCCCAATATCCTTGAGGGCTGCCGTGTACTGCTCTTCGCGGCCCTCGGCGTCATACTGATTGCCCGGCCAACTCCACCAGCCGTTCGGATTGTCGGCAAAAGTCTTAGACGGCGGATACAGGAATACCGCTCGGACTCTGGCGCCCTCCTTCCGACGCACAATCTCCTCCGAGAACGCGGGACCCCAGCCTGCCAGGGCAAATGGTGCAGCTGCCACAACGGCGCTTGCGCCGTGGAGGAAGGCCCTCCGGGACATACCTGATCGAGATTGGCTCATGCGTTACCTCCAACCAAACCGGTGACCAGCGAACGGTAGAACCCAACTGTTCACTGTTTACTCCCTCGCTGCCAATGCACTGCATCCAGGAGCATCGACTTGCTTAGCGCAGAGCTCCTCCAGGTACTTGGGGAACGACCTGCCTGCGTCCTCCACTCCGGCGCGGCACAAGCGCTTCACCTCTTCTAAGTTCTCATCGGCGACATTGCGTTCGAGATTGGGGTCGTCCGCCAGGTTGTACAAGAACACGCCGGTGGCGTCAATCTTGGAGTTGTACCACCAACGATCATCAATGACTGTCATAGCCGTGCCCCAGCCTACCGTGACGTGGTCCCGAATGGCCGCGCCGTTTTTCGTCGCCGCGTTCCAGAACGGCCAGCCGTCAATGGGCTCCGGCGGGTCCACGCGCGCCCATTCCAGAATTTGGGCTGAAACATCGGTATGCTGCACGAGCAGATCGCTCCGCCTGCCGGCGCCGATTCCCTGCGGATGGCGGATGATGACCGGCACGTCGAAGACTTCCCTGCCGGACGGGTAGCCTCGCTTGCCGATGTAGTTCCTGTCCCCGATCGAGTGGCCGTGGTCTGTGGTGACGATGAGCACCGTGTTCTCCAAAAGCCCGAGCGTCCGCATGGCGTCATACAGATGTCCGAACCAGCGGTCGCACATGGTCACGAGTCCCTTATAATTGGCCCGAGTGCGGTGGAGCAGCTCGGGCGGCATAGTGTCCGTTTGGGCGTACCCGGAGAGTACGTGCTCAGGGCCGTCGTCCGGGTGGTACATCCGCCGATAGTGTTCCGGCACGAACCAGGGCTCATGCGGGTCGAAACTTTCTACGACCAGGAAGAATTTCTCGGCATCCCTGTTCTGCTCCAACCAGCGTGCCGATTCGATCATGACCCGTGCGTTGAAGTAGTCTTCCTCAGTTGTCCGATCGTGCATGTTCATCAGACACTGGCGAAGGAACGCGACCTTGCGTTCGTTCTGCAATTCGGGGGAGAGCCAATGGTCGATCTCTTCCTGTGACGGCGCCGGTCCGCTGCGATATGGGTCGATCTCCTGGCCGCGCAGGAACATCCACTGGTTGAACCCCCGCGTGTAGTTCTTAGACGGTTTGAACATATGGTACACGTCTGCGATAAGGCCCGTGCGATATCCGTTTCTGCTGAGCATTTCCGCCAGGGTCGCCTGGTCTTCCGGGATCGGTCCCCATCCTGGGGCGCCGACAAAGTCACCCTTAAGCCGGAAATCCCCTCTATTGAAAGGGTACACCCTCCGTCCCGTGTACAGCGCTCGGCGCGTCGGCAGCGTCGGCAAGGACTCCGGAAAGGCACGCGTCATCACCAACGACTCCTGCGCCAGAGCGTCCAGGCGCGGTGTGTGGACCTTGCCCCACGGGGCCTGATCGTAGCAGCCGACACAGTCTTTGCGAAGCGAGTCGAAAACCACTAGAACGATGTTCATGCGTCTGTCCTTCCATGTTGGCTAGAATGTCATTCTTGGAGAGCCCTGTCATTCTGAGCGAAGCGAAGAATCTGCTGAGATGCGGCAGGACCTTCACTGTAATCAGGCTGACAGTATCACCCCGTCACTGAGCTTTACATGTTGGGCAAGCGCAGATCCACCGGCGGCATCGGTGCGAAGTCTCGGTGCGGCTCGGTTTGATACCAATAGGCCACCGAACTGTAATCATCGCTCCGGTTGTTCGCGTGCCCGTGCTCAATTGAGACGCGGATGTTCTTACGGAACGGGACCGGGTCGAGGATATGGTATCGGTAAACACAAACCTTGCCCCAACCATTAAAATCCTCCAATTCGGCCCAGGCCTGGCCGTTGTACAGATGCGCGTTGTCTTGCATCCCCCACGCGTGAGAGAAGTAATCCTCGCTGCCGGTGCCGTGCATATCCGGCGGCCAGGTGCGCTCCCCGTCTCGGTCAACGAAGATCATATCGTCGCCTTCACCCCACCAGCCCTTGTAGAGATGGTCAATGGCGAAGTTGACTCCCACGTAGTGCCCGCGGCCCTCGGCTTCCAAGATCAGATAGTTGCTTTCATCGGTGAGGTTCTCCCCCTCCGAGCCGGCCATCCGCCGGCCCCAAGCGGGTGAATTCCATATGCTGCCTTCTCCCGTCCAGCCGTCGCATGGGTTCTCACGACGCCATTTGGCGTGGAAGTAGAGTATATCGTCGCCGAGGGACTGATGCTTCTGATAGTCAATGTAGAAGTAGAACGCGCGTACAGGTTCATCCTGGTCGTTGACGATCTCGATGCGTGCATGCTTGCGGAACGGCATCTGAAGCCAGCAGTTCATGGCGACTCCTCCGCCAACTTTGCCGTCCGCGTGGCAGCTCGTATTGAAGGGCGCGCACTGGTAGGAGTAGGTCCGCGCGTGGCCTAGCCCGAAGAAGTCACCGACCGGCGTGTCCACCGACGGGTCCTTCTCGCCATCCCAGTACATGCGCAGAAGCAGTTTCCTGAGATACAAGTCATCGGGCGAGGAGATCGTGAACCAGATATGGCTGATCACACCGGGGCCGTCAATCTCCGCCAAGGTTTTGGTCTCCCCCGGCTCGATGGGCCAGGCGTCGTGGTTCCTCCCGCTGGTGTCGAAACTGCTCACACGGGCAGGCAGAGAATCTTTCGCGGTTGTCAGACCGGCAAAGCCGTTACAGGGAACAATGCTCATAGTTCTTCTTTCTCCATTCTTTGTTTTTTGGTGCTCAGTGCTTTACCGTCCGCTGTGCCTTTCGGCCTGCACCCTGGGATTACGACAACACTAGACTGCGACGGCCCTGAGCATAAATGGCAAAGCTACGCCTAGGATTAAAACGCCTGGGCTGGACAAGAGCGAAGTCCTGCCGGACTACCGTCTATCCAATCCGCTTCAGCGGATTTCGCCGGGGTAGCCCAGGAATTGATTCCTGGGCACTTCAGGCGGCGAAAGGCCGGACCCCAGGGCATAGCTTACCGAAAAGTATGCCTAGCGGTCAACTATTGACCTCACGAAACTGGCGATGTGCGGTACGCAGCAGGAAGTTCAAGAGTTCACCCCGGAGGCCCCCTACAACTTCCGCCGTGTCAGGGCGGCCTGCGAGGTTGACCGATTCGTTCGGGTCCTCTGAGATGTCGAATAGTTTCAGGACTTCGTTCCTGCTGTTGAGCACCAGTTTCCAGCGCCCGTCGAACACCATGGTGCGCTCGCCGACTTCGCTGAACGCGATGGATCGCCCGACCGCCTCCGGATCCTGGAAAACCCGCGATAGCGACTGTCCGAATACGTTAGGGCTGACGGACTCGCAGCCGCCGATGTCGAGCAGCGTGGCTGTCAGGTCGGGCAGAGAAACCAATCCATCGCAAGCCACGGCTTCAACCTGTCCGGCCGGCGGGCGCAGTATTACAGGAACACGCACCGACGCTTCGTAGAACACACTCTTGGAGCAGCGGGCCTTGTCGCCCAACATCTCGCCATGGTCGCTCCAGAACAAGACCCAGGAGTCCTTCCCTCGGGTTGCCCACCACGCTTCGAGAACTTGTCCCATGCAGTAGTCCACGTGTTCGACTCGTGCGGAGTAGAGCGACCGCACGCGGGCCCAATCTTCTGGGGTAATGTCCCGATTATGGCCCATCATACGCTGATGATGTTCCAGAGCAGCGCCGTTCAGCCATTCGGGGGCCGGATCGCGTGGCAGTGGATCCGGCATGTTCTCGGCGCTGAACGTATCGAAACGCTCGGGCGGGTCCCAGGGATTGTGAGGGCCGCCGAGACCAACGAACAGGTACAGCGGCTGCGGAACCTCCGAATCCACTATGTAGTCCACTGCCGTCCGGGCAATGAAATCGTCCATGTGCTTGCCGTCGGGCAGGGGCGACGGCCAGAGGGCCTTGTTCATCCCCACCTCCCTCCGCTTCCGATAGTCCGCAAGGAACGTCTCATATGTGCCACAGTCTTCCATCCAATCGGTGAGGATCGACTGCGTGTTCTGAGTTGAGAGCGGCCCGGTGCATTCTAGGATGTCATCCCATCCCAGTGCGTGCATGTAAGGCTCTTCGTTACGCAGATCCTTTCTTCCGTGCGGATAGAGATGACTCTTCCCGACGTGACACGTTCTGTAACCAACGCCTCGCAGCGCGTAGAGGTAGGTGCCGCGTACATCGTGAACCCGCCCGATGTTATCCCACATGCCGAAGTTGTGGGGATACATACCGGTCAGGAACGAGGCACGAGCCGGCATGCAGAGCGGAGAACTGCTCATACACTGGGTGAAGATGGCACCCTCGGAGGCCAATCCATCTAAGGAAGGTGTTCGTACGTGATCGGCACCAAAAGCTCCGATCCAGTCGGCTCTATGCTGATCGGTCATCAGCACCAGGATGTCGTTCGGCATGGTTAACAAGTTCCTTTCAGGTCAGCGGCATGGGCCGCGTCCTTTTCGGGGGTTGGGGCGTCGTGCGGCCGTTTCGAGCGGTACTTGCCGTGGGTCGTCATAGTCTTCCGGCCAGTGGATTTGGCCGACGTCGCGGACGCCCACCCCGAGCAGTCGTTTGCAGAGTTCGTGCGTGAGCCGCTCGCGGACCTCGCGCAGCGCGGGTTCGTCAAGACGGTTATCCAGCTCGCCGGGATCCGTCTCTAAGTCGTAGAGTTCGCAAACGTCGTCGTAGTAGATGGACAACTTGTACCGGCCATCTGTGATCATAGCGCCTGGGCCAAAGTTGTTGGGAGGGAAGGGAGCCTTCTGTTTACGGTCGAAGGGACCGGGCCACGTAGGAGCTTGAGTTCCAGTTTCCACAAGCGCGGTCGGTCGGCCATGTTCGAATCCAATGCGGCCGTCCACAAGCCGCTGGTGCAGACTTTCGCCGACAAATGACGGCGGAGAGGGGATACCACAGGCCTCCAGTATCGTCGGCGCCAGATCAACTTCCTCGACCAACCCCTCGAACACACCTGTATACAAACCCTCCGGATGGCGCATGATAACCGGTATACGGGTCAAGCATTCGTAGAAGACGCCGATTTTATGCCACACGCCGTGGTCTCCGAGCAATTCGCCGTGATCCGCCAGGAAGATTACCAAAGTATCGCTGTCCCGCCCGGTTTCCGCCAGTGCGTCGAGCAGACGGCCTACTGAGTCGTCCACATAGCGGATTTGGCCCATGTAGGCAGCCCGGGCGCGGCGAATCTCGTCGTCTGTGGCCTCGACAGCCCGGCTGTTGATCTGCCAGTTCGTCAGGCGCCGCGGCTTGCGGGTGCCGCCGCAGTCTCGATACCGCGGCGGCAATTCGATGGTCTCCGGCTCGAACATCGAGAAATACGGTTCGGGGCAGGTGAAGGCAGGATGCGGGTCCTGCCAGTTGACCCATGCAAGGAAAGGCTGTCCCTCCGGTTGATGCCGAATAAAGTCAATAGTTTCGTCCGCCAGCAGTGCGGTTAGGTTGAAGTGATAGTCGGGTTCCATCGGAAACGCATCGAACGACCGCTCATACTTGGGGTGATCGTCATAGTTGCCTGCGCAGATGTTGTGCAGCTCGTCCCACACCTCAGGCAACTGTTGATTGTTGAAGCAGTGGTTCTTGCCGAACATGCCGGTCCGATAGCCAGCTTTCTTGAGAGAAGACACCAGGTTGGGGACGGCATAGTCTATTGTCGAGCCGTACGTCCGATGGTTATGGTCGGACAAGCGCGTCGAGGTGACAAAAGTAATGCGGCTCGGACCGCACAAAGGAGCGGAGCAGTAAGCCCGGTTCAGGCGTACTCCCTCATCCGCCAGCCGGTCGATGTTGGACGTCCCTATGCTCGGATGCCCGTAGCAGGATAGATAATCGGCGCGCAGTTGATCCGGGCAAAGGATCAACACATTCAAAGGGCGTTTGCTCTTGTTCATTAGGGTGTCTCCTCTCCCGGAATGGCGTCGGAACCCTGTTTTGCAGGTGCCTACCGTCCAAGGTCAACCCAGATCGGCGAACTCCAGGCTTGTTCTCCGCTGGCCTGGGTTATGCGTACGTAATAGTACATCCCACTCTGCACCGGGTCTGCATCTTCGTATGTAAAGTGTGCATCCAGCGTCCCAGGTCTTTCGGTGTGGGCAACTTTGCCGTTCCGGATGATCTCGATTTTCTGGAGCTTTCTCGTGCCGCAGACCTGGATGTTCAGTGTTCGCGGGACTTCCGAAGACTCCAGCTTCAACTCGCCGCCCATCGGTATTCTGTTCACGTGGAAATCCAGGATAATCCTTTCGCCCGAGGTGGCATATACGCTGCGTCTCCTGATCGCCTCGAAGATGGCCTCTCTGGTCAGTTCCCTTGCGTAGACGGCCACGAGGCCGGTATGGGTCTGCATATGGCGGTTGTTGATCGTGCGAGGATACCTCTCAATGTCCATTGCATGGCCGAGGAGACACTCATGGTAATCGCTTCCGGCGATGATGCCGAACCGGAAGCCGCGCGCAAGACCGTCCTGCACCGACTGTCCTTTGGCCGGCCAGAGGACGGAGCGCGGGCACCCGAAGTATTCCGAGAGGCCGTGGGTGCTGAAGATTTCCACCGCAGGCATCTGCTCCGGCGTGAACTCCGCCCAATCGTCCCAATTGGTCCCCATGTTCGGCCAGCCGTACTGGGTGTGGTGGGGGATGACTATGGCGCCTTCCTTTTCACACAGCTCCTGGACTTGCCGTATATCCGGGCGAGAGATCACCTGCGCGCTCGAACCCGCGAAATAGACATTGGCGTGAGAAGAATATCGTCCTTCTGCCATGGCCCAGATTTCGTAGCCCAGCAAGGTCACGAAGCGGCCCGGCCGGTCGTACTCCTCGGTCTTCTCCATGATCGCTTTCCAGCCGTCCGGATTTCGCTCCAGCCAGAAGTCGTGGTCGGAGATCGCTCCGAAATCCAGGCAGGTGTCGTTCATGGCGCATTCGAAGTGCTCCTCTATCCTACCGAGTGCATCAGAGAAAATGGTATGGACGTGGATTTCTCCCCAAAACAGGCGCCTTTCGGTCGGCCGGTCGGAGACGAATACGGGCGCGGAGGTCCCAGTCAAGCGGTGTTCTGAGTCAACTGCCACGATACGCGCCGGGTCGGAGGAAGGCAGTTGCACCTCCGCCGCCCCTCTGCCTTTACTTGCCTTGATCGAGACCTGCGCCGGCTCGGGGTCGGCCTCCGATGGTTCGACATACAGCCTGGCGCATCCCGCGTAATCGCGCGCCCGGTTGCCGTGGATGTCCATCGCCGTGAGACGGACCGGGATGAGACTCCCCGTCTGCGCTAGGGAGGGAAGGCTCACGTACAAAGTCGAAGCCCGGCCCCCAACCACCTGGATCGTAGGGGCGAAGGCTGCCGCCGCGGTCACCTCTGCCAGCGTCGGCCGCCCGACGGACTGCATGGCCTCGATGAAGCTCTTGGAGCTTTCCTGTGCGTGGGGTTTCCTCGTCCCGACGAACACCGGGAACACCACCTCGCGGGACAAGAATTGTGCCTGTACCCCGGGGCTGCCGCCGATCTGGTCGCCATAGACGATGGTCAGTGTCGAGCCGCCCGCGAGGCTGTCGCCTCCTAGTGTACCCTTGACCACATGCATCGTCGCGCCGTGAGGCCGGAAGACGCTCGGGATGCGGTACACTTCCACGTGAACGAAGCCGCTGTCGCTGCGGCTGGCGGCTACAAATCCCGGTGCGGTCGGGTCGTGCGTTTGGGGGAGGGACCAAAGGTTGGTGCTGAACCGCGTGAAGAAGACGATCTCCATCGTGTCGCCGGCGTGCAGTCCGTGATCTCCCACCTTGAACTCGAACGTCCAGGTCCCGAACGCGCCGGCTTCGACTGAGCCATCAGGGGTCAAGTTCAGCGTTCCTATGTCCTGAGCCACACTGTTCATCGTCGTGAATCCACTCGGCGCCGACTACGGCTTCCCTGGATAATTGGGAGAGTAAAGTATCTTCTCAGGGCGCGTGACGAGGTCCCCGTCGGCCACGAATTGTTCGCCTCGCTCTGAGAGATGCTTGACCATTCTTCGGCGCCAGAACTTCAGGGTTCTGGCGTAGTCCATGTCTGAAGCAAGGTCGCGCAATTCTCCGGGGTCGTTCTTCAGATCGAAAAGCTGCTCGCCGCCGTCGAACGCATGGTAAATGTACTTCCAGCGGCCGTCGGTCAGGGCGTTCCAGTGGTTTTCGTCGCTGTAGCACCTATCATGCTCCAGGTCAATGAAAGCGCGCCATCCCTCGGTTTTGCCGCGAACTAACCGGAGCATGCTCTTCCCATCCAGGTGCTCGGGCATCGAGCCGGCCGCGACGTCCAGAAAAGTCGGCAGCACATCGCGTAATTCAACAGGCTGAGAGATCTTCTGCCCGCGCCGGCGTTCCATCCCCATGCTCTTCGGCCAGCGGATCAGCATGGGGATGCGTGCCGACCCTTCGTAAGCGTACGATTTGCGCCACAGATGATGGTCGCCGAGCATATCGCCATGATCGGACGTGAAGACTATGATTGTGTCCTCTGCGATGCCGGCTTTCTCGATTGCATCCAGGAGACGACCCATGCAGTCGTCAAGCGCCGCAGTGGAAGCGTAATAGCCGGAGATTATCGCGCGTATGCCGTCGTTGGAATCCAGGCGCTTCCGCCAGGCGGACCGCCGCTCAGCATCTCGTTCATCCAGTACTGCCTTATGCGTGCTCAATTGCCGGTGGACGATTTCGGATTCCGCAACGTTGGGCCGGAACCCTAACTTCGATTTCGGGAATCGCTTCATGTAGGATTCGGGAGCTACATAAGGCTCGTGCGGCGGACTCCATGACATGAACAGGCAGAACGGCGTGTCCCGATGCTCCCTGACGTACCGGATGGCGAGCTCCGTCT
>Ga0114930_10005076_pt1 | contig 10923 bp, 10 predicted proteins | sample AnhtaG_FD_87300 | JGI IMG/M metagenome (GOLD analysis project Ga0114930, IMG submission 87300) | Deep subsurface microbial communities from Anholt, Denmark to uncover new lineages of life (NeLLi) - Anholt_01485 metaG | ecosystem: Environmental > Aquatic > Marine > Oceanic > Sediment | place... | reverse complement strand
TTTTCTTGGCGTGGATACATGCTAGACGAAGCAAGACACTTTCATGGTAAGAAAGTTGTCAAGAAATTACTTGATCTAATGGCTCGTCTCAAGTTAAATATTTTTCATTGGCATTTAACAGATGATCAAGGATGGAGAATTGAAATAAAAAAATATCCTAACTTAATAGAAATCGGCTCTAAAAGAGAAGAATCTCAGGTTGGTGGTTTTTTTAATAAAAGAAAAAATGGAATTCCTCATTCAGGATATTATTTACAAGATGACATCAAGGAGATCATTTCATATGCGAAAGATCGATTCATTACTATAATTCCTGAAATTGATATGCCAGGGCACACAAGAGCGGCTTTAGCATCTTATCCTAATTTAAGTTGTAGAGGTTATTCATTTAGAGTTTCTCCACATTGGGGTATTCATAGAGATATATTATGTATTGGGAAGGAAGAAGTTTTTGATTTTGTAAAAGGTGTATTAGATGAAATTGCTCAGTTGTTTCCATCTGATATAATTCATATTGGTGGGGATGAGGTGCCCAAAAATAGATGGGAAGAATGTGAGAGATGCCAATTACGAATAAGTAAAGAAGGTTTAAAAAATGAAGGAGATTTACAAATTTATTTTACTAATAGAATAACTGCATTCTTAAAATCAAAGGGAAAACGTGTGATGGGTTGGAATGAAATTCTGGATAAAAACTTAGAAGAAGATATAATCTGTCAGTATTGGCTTCGAGGAAAAGAAAAAGTCTTCAAATACTTACAGAGAAGTGGAAATGTAATTATGTCAAATTTTAAATTTGCTTATCTTGACCATTCATATTCATTTACTCCACTAAAACTTGCCTATAAATTTGAGCCTATACCAAAAAAATTAAAACCCCACTATCATGAAAATGTTTTAGGATTAGAAGCGGTAATGTGGGGAGAATTTATTCCGAATCTCAAACGTTTAGAATGGCAAACTTTTCCACGCTTAATTGCATTTAGTGAAGTTAGTTGGACTCCCAAAGATAAAAAAAAATTTCGTCATTTTCAAAATCGGTTAGATCGATTTCTTAGAAGATTAGATATAATAGGAGTTAATTATGCTAATAAAAAGGAGGTTAGACCCAGATTTCTCAAAAGAAAATTTGGAATCATAACAATACCGCAAGCACAAAATGGTGGAATCTAATTAAAAGCTTTACACATACTCTATTGTTGCAGGTGGTTTTGGAGTTACATCGAAGTATACAAATTTAGTTTTAGGAATTTTAAGAAGTTCTTGTTTTATCTGATTTAAAAGATCAAGTGGTAAATTTGTGACTGTTGCTGTTCTGGCATCCCTACTATTGATAGATCTAATGATTACATCATATTGACCCGTAGGATTATTACCTAGTTCAAATAAAATCCGAGAAAATCCTTCTATTACTGAAGCTTTTTTAACAAGCTTATTATAATCCCATTCCCCTTTTTCAATTTTAGGAGTCTGATAAGTTCTGCTTCCATCAACTAATCCAGTAACTTTCTTATTAATAACACCTGCGCTAATTGCAGCAAAAACTTGGAAGGGTTCCTGTTCTCCATAATTATTTATAATCATTGTCTTTCCATATTTACTTTTATAGAAATCTTCTACACGAGATTCGACGAGGTCATGAACTTTTTTCTCAAATTTCAAATTTTCAAAGGTGACAGGACCAATGATTCGAGCTGATAAAGCAGGTCCTGGAAATGCTTTCCTATAAATTAGGTCATTTGGCATTCCTAGATATTCAAGCACTTTACGTATTTCATGTTTAGTTAAACTCGCTACTGGTTGAATTGTTGCCTCAACATCATATTCAATTTCTACATTATGCTGACTTTTTACAAACCCTTTCATATGAGTATTTTTTAAGGCAAGTTCCTCATCGATTGTCATTGTTTCTTTTAAATCAGTGATTTTCACACCAAAACTTTCCTCTATATCGGGGAGAATTGTCCCATCTGCGAGAAGATCACATTTTTCTTCTTTTATAACTTCACTAATAGTACCAGAATAAGCATCCTTGAATAAATGTCTTTTCTTCTCAGCATCTCCTTCACCTATTATTTTAGGAAGAAATTGGTTCCGAATATCTAAAATAATTATATCGGGAAACAATTTTTTAATATATTCTCTCTCTTCGACACCTCTTATAACTCTCATTAACCCATGATCAATAAAAACAGGGATCGTATCAATATTTGCTTTTTTAAGTAAAAGGTACGCAGTTGAGCTATCAATCCCCCCTGATAAAGCACAAAATACTTTTTTACCTTTAGCATGCTTGGCCAAGAATTTCATTGCTTCCTTAACAAACTTCTTGGGTTCTCGAGGTGGGTTTATTAATCTGTGATTTAACATAGAGTTGATTAATATTTATGTTAAAATAAGTATAGTTATTAAGTGGTTATGATTTATGATTTATTCGTATGATTTGAAATGATCAAGGGCAAATGCCCTTGCCCTATTCTTATTCTTTACCTGTTTCTCGGTCATTCAGCCCTGATTTCGGATAAATTCTACGAGTTCTACTGCAACCCCATCCGGGTCCTTGCACGTAGTGAATCTTATTAGTCCCTGCCCAGGTGTCTCAGGAGATAGGTCTGCATCTTGAGGAGGGCTGATGAATTCGACGCCCTTTGACTTCAGATCGTTGTATATTTTGTCGACATCGTCCACTTCTAGAGCCATCCGAGTGATTCCGACATTGTTCAATTTCTCATAAGATTTGCCAGTGGAAGGTGGTTTAGTCCACTGAAGAAGATCAATTACTGTAGCACTTTTATCATAGCCAAAGCGGATAAGCCAGCCTTTCCACTCGGCCGTCTCTCCCAATCCAAGGGCAATCCCGACGCCACGGCTCTCGGTCTTCCTCTTAATAATGGCTTCCTTCTCTATATTACCGAGTATATGCCCTCCTAGTAGATCACAATAGAATTCCAATGATTTTTCAATGTCTGAACAGACCACATTAAAATGTACAATTCTTTTTATCATTTGAGTGCTTCCTTTTCTCATTTTGTTTTTCCATCCCATTACCTTGTTGTTTTTAAATATAATCAGCTAAATTCATTTAAAAAAATTTTCATTCGAAGAGTTGTTATTTTCTTGATTTTACAATTTTAGAAATTTAATTGCTGCTTTAACAAACTATTTAGGATCCTGAGGTGAATTTATTAACGGGTGATTTAATATACAATTGATTAATTCATTTCAAAAAAGAAATTCTGTAATTAAGCGGTTATGATTTATTTACATTATTTCATCCGAATTTAATTTTTATAAGGCAAAGAAATAATTGTATGATTAAGGTTTTATGAAATATGGACAATATTAGAAAAATTAAAGTGTCACTTAAAAGTAGACCTACTTTTGAAGGTGCTGGTGTTCGATTAAAACGTGCATTCGGATATGCGGATCCTTTCTTAGACCCTTTTTTGCTTCTTGATGATTTTCATTCTGATAAACCTAACGATTATATAAAGGGATTTCCTTGGCATCCTCATCGTGGCATAGAAACTATTACTTATATGTTACATGGTAAGGTAGAGCACGGTGATAGTTTAGGAAATGGAGGAGTTATAGAAGCAGACGATGTTCAATGGATGACAGCTGGATCAGGAATCGTACATCAAGAAATGCCTAAAAAAGATAAAGATGATTCCCTACTTTGGGGATTTCAACTTTGGGCAAATCTGCCAGCTTCACATAAAATGATGGATCCAAGATATCGAGATGTGAAAAGTACTCAGATTCCTGAAATCTCATTAAATAACGACAGAGTTAAGATAAAAATTATTTGTGGTGAAATAGATGGAATAAAAGGTTCAATACAAGATATCATTACTGATCCAGAATATTTAGATGTGAGCATAAACCCTCTTTCAGAATTTATCCATCCTATAAAAAACGGGCATAATGTATTTGCGTATACAATTGAAGGTGAAGGGTATTTCGATGACAAGAAAGAAGAACTAGTTGGAAAGGAAACACTCATAATATACCAAGAAGGAGATGCTGTAAAAATCAGCACAAATAATGAAAAAGTTCGTTTCTTACTAGTATCAGGGAAACCTCTAAGAGAGCCCGTTGTTTGGCGTGGACCAATTGTCATGAATACTGAAGAAGAATTAACAGTTGCTTTTACAGAATATCAGAATGGTACATTTATCAAACATCGATAATAAACCCAGCAACTACCTAGTTTAGTCGAATTTTTTATTTGTATAATTTTAAATGACTAGATTATTATCACTTATTCAAAATCGTTTAAGTGAAAACTTAATGGAAGAAGAAATCTCTTCAGAATTAAAAGAAAAAATCCATGAGAATGTTGATAAAGTTTTTGAAAAATGGCTTGAAAAAACATCGAAAGGTGAATCTATGGAAGGGATAGTCAAAGCGCTTATGGTAGAGAAAGTTATGAATATTTTGGGCGCTCTAATTAAAAGAACGGTTGTCAAAAAGATTGCTAAAAAAGTAGTAAAAAGAAGAGTTGATAAATTCTGGGAAAAGAATAGGGAAATGATACTGGAGAAAATTAAAGCACTGTAAAATATCCTTTTTTTAAAAAAAGTTCTTTTTTGATCTTATTATTATTTGCTAAAATTCAAGTAAAAAACAAAATTCTCATACTATAGGTGATCAATAATATTGCGAAATGACTTCAAGATTTTTGATGCACATCTTCACACTTATGGTGTATTCCTTAATCCTCATGAAGATATAATAAGTTATATGGATCATCACAATGTAGAAAAAGCGATCATTACAACAATAAATAGAACTAAATATTATAATAAACAAAAAGAAGCTGCTTCTACTTTAGGTGAGGAAGATAATGCCAATAAATTTATGGATGATATTAAAAAATTAATGCAAAAGGGTCAACTTGATCACACTGATGTTAAAGATATTGCTAAAAAAGCTCCGGATCGTTTTTATAAGTTTTTCTGGTTCAATCCAAAAATGGAGGCAGAAGAAGAAGAAAAAGATTACAAGATTTTAGAAGAACATTTTAAAGAAGGATTCTGTGGTGTTAAGATACATTCTGGCTTTCACTCTATTAAAATACCAAAAGATATTATAAAGTTAATATCATTTATGCAAGATTATGATAAAGATCTAATATTTTACATACACTCACTTCCTAAAACGTCCTTTTTTGGGGGCGTATCAACAAGAGATATTGCGAATTTGGCTGCAAAAAATCCTAATTTAAGGATTATAGTAGGTCATGCAGCCAATACAATGTCATATGCGGTTGATGTCGGAATGACATTGAGGGGGTATGAAAATGTATATTTTGAAACATCTTGTTCTGTTTCTTTTGGTATTTATAATCTAATCAAGACAATTGGTCATGAAAAAATCTTGTTTGGTTCAGATTCACCTACAGCATCTACATTACCAATAGAAATTGAGAAAATTCTATCCTTACCTAGAATCTCTCATGATAAAAAACAAGATATATTATATAATAATGTGAATACTTTACTGGAAATGAAATCTTAGAATTCCCTTTTACTTTTTACATTAGAATAATCTTAATTTTTTAAAATTTTTTGATTATTTGCAAACAGTTAATCATTTAATTAAATCCAATTCAAAGTCCTTTTCTCAAGTGTTAAAATTATTAACCATTTAATTTTTTATCAACTTATTATTAAAATTTGAGATAATTAAACTATATTCAATCTTTTATTTCTATTTTAATAATAAATCAATTAAAAGAGAAATCCTATTTATTTTTAATTATTAAGAAAAAAATTCATAGGATGATTAAGTGAGTTATTTAAGGGATAATAAAATCTGGGAAGAAGAAGAAGATCTAAATTGGGATGTTATAGAAATTTCGAAAGTAGACGACAAAATTATTAGATTTTTACTTGATAACTTAAAATTGGATAAATCCGATTTATCAGATAATTTTTTTATTGCCTTTGAAAGTCTATTGAAGATTGGTAAGAAAGCAAAAAATGTTTTAGATTCTTATATTAGAGAAACGAATGAAATTCATAATTTTAAAATAGATGTTTTTAATTTTATTTTAGATTTCATTAAAAGCAATAAGATTGAATATCTCTTAGTTCCACACTTATATGACCCCGATTTTATTACTAGAGCCAGAACAATATTTAAGATTGAACAAGCAGGAGATAAAAAATATTTAAAATTCATATTACCATTATTAAATGATCCCGACGATTCTGTTCGTTGGGCTGTATTACGATTTTTGGATACCTTTGACATGGCAAAAAATCCTTTAGTTTGTAAAGAACTAAAATGTTTTATAGAAAAAGAGTCAAATCCTGTAATTAAAGAAAAAGGTAAAGAAGTTTTTAAAAAAATATAATAATTTGTGATTATTCAAGCTTTTATTAAATCAAATTACTTCTTATTAATATAATGTACTAATAAATTTCTTCATGTAATTTTTGAGAATTGGTGTTAAATCATTTTTCCAAGCAAGACCATCTAATTTTTGCACTTTGTTAATTCTATTAAAACTGTTCATGGTATTCGATATCGAGCGTTTAATATTGTCTAAAGTATTAAATTTTCTGAAATTTTCTGATAAAGCTGAAGTTATATCTTCTGCTAAATTTTGGATCAATAAATCTTTAAAATTATCAAAATTATAGATTATTCCGAATTTAAAATATGATGATAAAAATTGAGATACAGCATTTTCGATTTCTTTTTGAGAAATTTCAATTTTTCTGACATAAAATGTTCTAATTACTCTTTCTAACAGTAAACCATTAAATTTATTTTCTAATTCTGATTGAACAACAACTTTTTTTTTAAATTTAAGCTCTTTTCTCATCTTTTCTTCTTTTCTGGCAAATAAGACATTTTCATAATCTTTTACAATTATTACTGATAAACCAGACCTTAATACTATAATATTGGTGTTTAACTTTTCCAATCCTTGAAAGTGGGTTGGAACTTTATCAATGTGCCTTTCTAAAATGTCTTTTATATTGAGATTTTTTGAATCATATGGACTAAAAAAGATTTCATACAACGCACTGAAATTATATTCTCGGATGTCTACTTTAAGAATTTGTCTTATATACTTATCATACTTTAAGAAGAATCTAAAAATGCAGTCATCAATGGCTAAACTTAAATTATTAAACGGATATTGCGCTCTTACTAAATATTTCTTATATTCTAGTCGGATTTTTTGAGCTCTTATCCACTCGAATGCCAAATCTAAGAGTTCTTTACTCTCCGCAATTTTATCTCTGAAATATAATAATGTATCATAAACCTCCTTATAATCAGAACCTATTGATTGATTAACTAAAAACCTTGCCGTGAGTTGAATTGGACTTAAATCTTTAAATTGATTCTTAAGCCTTTCATAATATCTTAAAATTTTATCTTTTTCAATGTTATATACTTGTTCAAAATCCAATTCTTCCATTTTAATCATCAAACCTCAAATTCAAAATCAGAATCATTATCGAGAACTTCTCCTATTCTATTAAGATCCTCATCTAAAATTGTTCCCCATCTTTCTTCTTTAAAATAAGGGTTTACGAGTCGAAGAGTTTCTTTTAGATCTTTTTTGCGATCTAATATTAGTCTTAATTTTTTTCTAAAATATGATAGATTCTTATTCATCTCTGTATTTTCGTTTTGATGAACTAAAACTACACCGAAACTTTTAATTATATCATTTTCTAAAGTAAATTCTTCTAAATAAACGACTTTTTTATCCTTATAACTAAGTTTGATTGATCTAATACAAGGATACACTCCTTTTTTATTGTATAACTCTAGGGTTTCACTTATCAAGTGTTCGTAATAATCTGGTAAAATTGACATAACATAATAGGAGGGAATATAATCTAAGTATCTTTTCCTTAGAGGATCATTTTTATCGAAAGTATAAAGGTTAGAATCTCTTATATCCTTAGAGTTTCTCCTTTCTATTAACCCCACGCAATAATATCTTTGCCCTTCTTCCCAATACAGCTTTCTAGAAGATCCAAGAGAGTACTCTATTAGATTAATCCCTCTATATAATTCAGCTTTTATGAATCGGGAAAAGTTAAAACGACTTCCTAATAAATTTTCGTTTACGACTTTACCTTGCATAATGCTGGGATGAACGTATTCTGAAATTTCATCATAAATCAATTTTATATCTTCTGTAAAAGGAGTACTTATTAAAGCAAAAAGATTTGTTGATCCTTCTAAAGTATCCATTGAGGAATTGAGAGTAAAAAAAGATTGAATTACATCTGCTTCAATGGCTTTTGAATAGCGCAAAGATAAAGAAGCTTCAATAGATTCAATTTTCCAATTATTTCCGATTCCACTCGCGGCGGTTAAAAAAACAGGACCTAAGAATTTAAAGGAAAGCATTTTCAGCTCATTCCTTTTCTCCTCACTAAAATCATCTGAACATTTAATATTATCAAATACTAAATTATCCTCGTCAGCATAGAATAGTCCTAAAATTATTTCCTCGTCATTCATTTACTTTATTCTCAGAGATATGGTTTTTTGATGCTCCCATTAAAAAATAAACCACATTGTTTTAAGTTTAAGCTTTTCAGAAAATCGACTTCTAAATGATACGTATAAAAGTATAGGTTTTAGTTATAAGTTGTTAAGAATACCCTTAGGAAAATGAAGCTATTTATTTACTGAATTATCAATTTTTGTAGTAAAACTCGAATTCCCTATGTTTTCTAAAGAGTTAATGAAGTATGTTTGTACTGATGATTTATACAAAAAAATTTCAGACTACATTTATAAGAATTCATTTCCATTAGAATTATAATTATCGAGTGGTATAATAATATAAAAATTTATTAAATCAAATAATAATTAATATATCTAATTATAATTAGGATTTGTAAAAATGTCTCATTACGATTACACATTTAAGATTCTTCTTCTTGGAGATGCATCCGTTGGTAAAACATCGTTCACAAAACGCTATTGTTATAATATTTTCAACCCAAGTGAAAGATTAACGATTGGTGTTGACTTCCATGTTAAAACAATTGAATTGAATGACACTAAAATAAAACTTCAAATATGGGATGTCGGTGGAGAAGAACGGTTTAGATTCCTTTTACCAACATATTGTTTAGGTGCCAATGCTGCATTTCTACTTTATGACATAACAAGACCTTCTACTCTGGATAATATTTCAGAATGGATGACTATTGTCAGACAAAAGGGCGGCCCTATACCTATTATGCTCGTTGGTTCTAAAATTGATCTTTCGAAAAGTTCTCGAAAAGTTCCGAGAGAATATGGTATTCAAATTGCTGAAAAAAATAACATGGCGAGTTTTGTTGAAATTTCAGCCAAAGAAGACGTTAATGTTGATGAAGGTTTTAAAGTTCTCACCGAAATGACATTGGATAAGACTAATAATAGGTGATGTAATGGAAGATACCAAATATTTATCTCTCAGCCAATTGTTTGATTCCATTGGCGTTATTGAAAAAGGTATAGAAAGAATTTACCATTACCTCCTAGTTAATAAAAGAATTGATAATTTAAAGGAAGTGTGTGATCAATTTAGTCTCTCTTTAAAACGGGGATATAAAATCTGTTCAGAGCTTAGTGATTTAGAACTTGTTCAGATTTATGATAGACCAATGAAAATTCATCTCGCAAACCCTATTTTAGGTTTATGGCAAAATCTTGTTAATAAAAGAATAGAGAATCTCCAAAATGAATTTGATATGAAGAGAGACAAATGTGAAACCTCGCTAGATGGTTTTATAAAGAACTTCAAATTGGAAGATCAAGTGGCTCAAGAACCTGTTGAATTTGTCAACTATGATGTGAAAAATTTTGATGAAAGCTATTATTCATTTTTAGCTGAAAAAGAATGTAAAATAGCGATAGGCATCAGATATCACAGTCCTTTAATCGATTTGATCCAAGAGTATGGTTTTACCCGTGTTCCAGAAGAAATTGGTGAATCTATGAAGGCAGGAATGATCAGAATTAAAGAAAACCTCAAAAATATTAAGGTACAAGTTATTTTTCATTCTGATGTAGTTAAGGACCTTATAAGCAGTGAAGAATTTGGACTTCTTACAAAACATATTGATCCTATGAATATGGAATTTAAAAATCTTAAAATTCATGTAACAGACGAAAATTTTAGTAATTTTAGCCTTTCTGATAGTGAATTTATTATTCAACCAAGTTTTGATCCGACAAATATCTTAATTGGGGCATATATCTCTCGAAATAGAAATATTTATCAGATCTTCGATACAAAATTTAATGAGATATTTAAAACTGGAATTACTATCGAAGAATTTTTACAAAAGGATAAAAGTTTAAATATGGATTCTATTACAGAAGCCCAATCCTTTGCTTTATGTGTATTGTAAGGTTACTTGATTTGAATCAAAAAATAAAAAATTAAGTTTATTCTTCTTTCTTCTTTCTTTGCATTGCTATTCTAAATTTTTCAAGCTGTTTACGAGGAGTAACCGTTGGTCTTTCGTATCTTCGTAATTTAGATTTTATTCCGAAGAGATATTTAGCAATATCTTTTAGCCTTTCAGTATCATAACGCATCATCATCGTAATAGTTTCCATTTGCGGACTTCCGCCTCCGTGTAAACCTGCAACTTGCATCAGACCAGCTAAATCTGACGCCACTAGAGTTTCTATACCTTTAAAGCATTTATATATATATTCTGGTTTTACACGAGGATTTCTCTTTAAATATTTCATGGCAAGATCCCCAACTTCTTCATTAAAAAAAGACTCTTCATATGGTAAAGTAGCGATGAGTCCTCCAGAAAGATCTGCTAAAATTTTATATTCCTCATAAATCATTTCACCAGCAAGGCGTCTTCCTGCATTAGTAAGAATCTCATCTGGAATTTGTGTACCTGATGGAGATTTCTCAGA
>Ga0114930_10005073_pt1 | contig 10924 bp, 9 predicted proteins | sample AnhtaG_FD_87300 | JGI IMG/M metagenome (GOLD analysis project Ga0114930, IMG submission 87300) | Deep subsurface microbial communities from Anholt, Denmark to uncover new lineages of life (NeLLi) - Anholt_01485 metaG | ecosystem: Environmental > Aquatic > Marine > Oceanic > Sediment | place... | reverse complement strand
GGTGGTATCCAGGAGGAGGCACCAGCGTTTGGGGTCCCGGTGCTGGTGATGCGCAGGTTAACCGAACGACCGGAGGCGGTAGAGGCGGGAACGGCCCGTCTGGTCGGCACAGATCCTGAAAGGATCGTAGCTGAAGCAAGCCGTTTGCTGGATGATGAAGGGGCACATGCTGCGATGGCTCGGGCCATAAATCCCTTTGGCGATGGCCATGCCTCTGAGCGCATCGTTCAGTCGTTGTTGGAGTGGCAAGAGTAAGCTACTGAGAGGTGTTGGTGGTCTATGCCATGTAGGGATTTCTATACTACTCTGGTGCATGCCCATCGCCGGCCTATCGTGGACTGTCCTACATACTACACACTCAAACTATTGGGGGTTGAAATCCCGCGACCAGTCGATATTTGGGGGACTTCCTTCTTGTACATGGGAGATTCGGGGTGGTGATTAATCCAAAGACAATAATCGGTCAGCGGGTGAAGATCTACCCTGGTGTCACCCTCGGTCGAGCAGATATCCATCGCCTGGTGGAGGGGTCCCTTTTTGAGGGGATAACCGTCGAGGACGATTTCGTATTCGCACCGGGGGCCAAGGTTCTAAATTAGGAGGGTGTCCTACGGGTTGGCTGTGGGACGGTAATGGGGGCGAATGCCGTACTGCTTCGGCCCACCGGAAAGGGAGAGATGTGGACTGGTGTACTGGCGGAACTGGTTGATCAGCAGGTTGGTGTGGAATGAAATCACTACTATCCTCTAAGAAGCTCTGTGTTCTGCCGCGTATATCCGGTGTGGGCGGCCCAGCCTCCTTTCAACTTCAACTTGTGAAGGGACTAGCAACTTTAGGAGTGGAGGTCTGTAACGATCTACGGGACACACCCTATGATGCTGTATTAGTGACTGGGGGCACCCGTCAGTTGGTAGGATTGTGGCATGCCCGGAGGCGAGGAGTTCCAATCCTACAGCGCCTGGCTGGAATCAACTGGTTGCACCGCCAGCGCCGCACTGGCCTGCGACACTTTCTACGTGCTGAGCGGGGGAACTGGCTGCTGGCGACGATCAGAGCGCGATTGGCAGATGGAGTAATCTATCAGAGTCAATTTGCCCGTGCATGGTGGGAGCGCGTATATCATTCCACCCCGGTGCCTGCTTATGTAGTACTCAACGGGGTCGATCTAGAGGATTATACTCCCTCTGGGTCGGGCCAACGCCCCAGCGATCGCTACCGACTGCTCATGATCGAAGGCATACTGGGAGGTGGTTACGAGATAGGTATTGAACATGCTGTAGGATTAGCGGAGAGGTTGGCAGGCGAGGTTGGACGATCGGTGGAACTGATGGTGGTAGGGCGAGTAGCCCCTGCTTTACGTGAACGGGTTGAGCACTCACCGGAGGTGTTGCTCAGCTGGGTAGGCTCGGTCCCACGCGATCGCATCCCCGAGATCGATCGCTCAGCGCACTTACTCTACTCCGCCGACCTGAACGCCGCCTGCCCTAACTCAGTAATTGAGGCTCTGGCATGCGGCCTGCCAGTGGTAGCCTTCGAGACTGGTGCCCTACCCGAATTGGTTAAAGAGGATGCCGGTAGACTATCCCCTTACGGTGGTGACCCTTGGAAACTCGATCCGCCCGATGTGGACCGTCTGGCACAGGCAGCTCTCGAGGTTTTAGGTGATCAGCCGCGCTTTCGGGCTAACGCCCGGATGCGGGCGGAAGCCTGTTTAGGTCTTGAGCGGATGGTGGAAGGTTACCTGGCAGCGCTGGGGTGGATCTAGTGGATGATCATATCAGATAATGGGTAGCAGTTGAGTTTCAGCACTTTTCGATCGACATAAGATGCGCCGCGATAGGTCGATGTCCTCTGGCTTGCAGGGTTGATAGTACATGAAATCGTTCTTCCGAGGTGCATTAGGTCAGGAAGCATTCCCCGATGGATAACCGGTGCTTACCCGTGGCATCGGTGGTTGAGGCATGCAAGGTGCGGAGGCAGGGAACCGTCTGATGGAAGAGAAGGGAGGAACGTGCTTGTATCCGGGAAGGGTTGGGCTGCAGCAACGAGTGCTGCCCACCTATCGCGTTTCATTCTTTGACCAGTTGGCCAAGGCTTGTGAGGGCGGGCTCAGTGTGTTCGCCGGGGAGCCACGCCCAGAGGAAGCCATCCTGAGGGCCGATCGTCTCGAAGCGGCTCATTATGCATCGGCACGAAATCTACACATCCTGCACGGCTCGTATTACCTCTGTCTGCAGCTTGGGCTGGTGAAGTGGTTGGAAGACTGGGATCCTGAGGCTTTAATCCTGGAGGCCAATCCGCGCTACCTAGTCAATCGCCTAGGTATTGACTGGATGCGCGACCGCGATCGGCCGGTATTGGGATGGGGACTGGGGTCGCCGCCTATCCGTGGAAAGCTAGCCGGCTTGCTTCGGCAGGCGCGGCGGGTGTTTCTACACCGGTTCGATGTGCTGCTCGCTTATAGCAGCCTGGGAGCGGAGCAGTACCGGGCAGCAGGTGTGCCTTCTGAACGTATACTTGTGGCGCCCAACGCAGTCTCCCCACCACCAGCGCCACCACCTGAACGTCCCCCATTAGCCGGTCGTCCGGCGAGATTGCTGTTTGTTGGTCGGCTCCAAGCGCGTAAGCGGGTTGACCTCCTGTTACGAGCCTGCGCTTCGCAGGAGGAGCGAATTGACTTGTGGATTGTGGGCGACGGGCCGGCACGGAGTGAACTGGAGCGCTTGGCGAGTGAAGTCTTTCCTTGGGCTAATTTTGCCGGTGCTCAACATGGCAGTGCCCTGGATTGGTTCTTCAACAGTGCTGATTTGTTCGTTTTACCGGGAACTGGTGGTCTTGCGGTTCAAGAGGCCATGGGGCACGGCCTGCCGGTAATAGTGGCTGAAGGTGATGGTACTCAAAACGATCTTGTGGCGGGAGGCAACGGCTGGCTGATCCCATCGGGTGATGTGGACGCGCTTAGCGATACACTGTGCGAGGCGCTTGCTAACCCAACGCAATTGCGAGAGATGGGGGTGAAATCACATCGTCTGGTGCTGGAGCGATTCAACATCGACGCTATGGTGGAGGTGTTTGTGAGAGCTTTAAACATAACGACCGGAGAACGTTGAGATGCGTTTGTTGTTCGTCGCTGATGGACGTAGCCCGATCGCGTTGAACTGGATCGTGCACTTCGTCGAAGCAGGTCACGAAGTGCACTTACTTTCAACGTCCCCATGTAAACCGGACTTGGATTTATCCTCATTGTATGTGGTGCCGGTTGCGTTTAGCGGTGTGGGGATGCGGTTGCGGGTGCGCAGTAGCGATCCGAGCCGGGAACTACACCCAGCATCTGCGACGGATCGTCCTTCTATTGGGGGTGTGAGGATGATAGACCTGCGTTCCTTCCTGCGCCACTGGCTTGGCCCACTGACGATTCCATGGGCGGCAAAGCAGATGAGAGAGAGAATGCAAGCGGTGCAGCCTGATTTGGTGCACGCCATGCGCATCCCTTTTGAGGCTATTATGACGACAGCAGCCTCTCCATCGGCGCCGCTGCTGATCTCCGTATGGGGCAATGATTTTACGTTGCATGCACCGTCTACTCCTTGGATGGGGTGGCTCACTCGGCGCGCTCTAGCGTATGCCAACGGCCTGCATGTTGATTGCCAGCGAGATCTGAATCTTGCTTACGATCTGGGCTTTTCACGAGAGTGGCCAAAGATAGTTCTGCCCGGTGGGGGTGGCGTGCGTCCGGAGATCTTCCATCCGGGGTCGCCGGACCTGACTGCTTTGGATGATAGGCTGGCGGTTGTGCTGAGTGGTATCCCTCGCGAAGCACCGGTGGTGATCAATCCACGTGGCTTCCGGGCATATGTACGCAACGATACTTTCTTCCAAGCTGTCCCGAGGATATTAGAAGTGCATCCGAAGACGGTCTTCTTATGCCCGTCGATGGCCAATCAGCCGCAAGCGAGGAGCTGGATCGAGCAATTGGGGATCGGCGCAGCCGTGCGTCTGCTCCCCATGTTGTCCCCGATTGAAATGGCGGCCACATTCCAACGAGCGCAGGTGACCGTTTCGCCCACCGAGCACGATGGCACGCCCAACACACTGTTGGAAGCGATAGCTTGTGGATGCTTCCCCGTGGCAAGCGATCTTGAGTCGATTCGTGAGTGGATTGATGATGGCGTCAACGGGTTGCTGGTTGATCCGGGCGATCCAGACGCGCTGGCGCGGTCGGTGAATCGGGCTCTTACTGATTCGGATATGCGAGCTCAAGCGGTCAAACTAAACAGTCGCTTGATCGCCCAAAGGGCGACATACTCTAATGTGATGGATGAGGCGGAGGCGTTCTACCGGAAGATGACTGGGTGATTTGGAGGTTGACGTCAATATCGGTTTGAATTCTCGGTTATCCATGTATCAACTGAGTAAGCGAAGAGGCCCTTATAATGGATCTCGGAGCAACCTACATCCTTATTATCTTTAGCTTTCTTACATTCCTCGTTTTAGCTGCCTTTGCATGCCTATCGCTTAGGGAAGGGGAGCATAGAGCGGCTCACATCGCGTTGACTTTGGCGATTGTAATATCCATATCTCTCTTCCTGTTTTCCCAACTTTCCCTCACTATGAAGTTGGTGCTCTTGGGAATAATAGCTGCATGTGTAATTGCGATTGTTATATTATTTAACTTGCCTATTGGCCAGGTTGAGCGCGGGAACGATGTACCCATTAGCCGCTTTGATGAGCGCGATGTGATTTTCGCCCGTGCTAATCTCATCCCTGGTAGCCGTGAGTTTGATGGCTACTACGCCATGCGACCGGAAAACAGGGTTATTGACGATAGGTTCCGCGCCCTGCCGGGGTTGCTTTCACTCGATGCCAGTAAAGCTGATCCCCTGAATTTCGCCTCAGCCAAAGCGAGTTTTGCTTTGACCAAGGCCATGCGGGAGGAGGTGGAAGGTCCGATGGCTGGGGTACGTGAGGAGCTCACAGAGATACAAAGCACCTATATGGTCAAAAGGCTAGCCCGCTTTTATGGGGCGGTGTCAGTGGGTATTACTGAGCTACACCCTTACAACATCTACTCGCACATTGGTCGCGGGACCGGTGAGTACGGCGCCCGGATCACGCTTGATCACCGGTATGCGATCGCTTTCACCGTCGAGATGGACCACGGGATTATGGCCCAGGCTCCGGAAGCGCCAGTGGTGATGGAATCGGCGCGCAAGTATGCTCAGATGGGGGTGATCGGGTTGAAGCTGGGTTACCTGATCCGGTTCCTGGGATACCCGGCGCGCGCTCACATTGATGGCAACTACCGGGTAATTGCGCCGTTGGTGGCGCGCGATGCTGGTTTGGGCGAGATCGGCCGCATGGGGATCCTGATAACGCCTCATTTGGGACCGCGCGTACGTTTGGGAGTGGTGACGACGGATCTACCTTTAGTCCCCGATGCGCGGAGCGACGACACCTCGGTGCTGGACTTTTGCCGGATCTGTGTCAAGTGTGCTGAAAATTGTCCAAGTAGAGCAATCCCGACCGGGGATCGAGCGGAGGTCGAGGGGGCGTTGCGCTGGCGCATCGACGCGGATCAGTGCTTCCGCTACTGGAATACGATTGGCACCGATTGTGGGATCTGTATGTCGGTCTGCCCTTATTCTCATCCAGACAATTGGGAGCATAATTTCGTACGTTGGGTTGTACGACGCTCAGGTGCTGCTAGACGTGTGGTGTTGAGATTGGATGATCTTTTCTATGGGCGTATACACACACCCCGTTTGTCGCAAGGTGGGGTGCCGGGAGTGACATGAGGGGTTAATGGGGTGTGGATATGAAGAATGTCGGGATAAGTGACTCATTTAAGCACAAATACGAGGATTATTACGAGGAGGGAACCTCTGAGTGGCGCTGGTTAGGGGCTATGGACAAAGCTTCCAATATCATCTCGCTCTGCGACGCGGTACCTCACAGCTTAATTATTGAGATTGGAGCAGGAGAAGGATCCATCTTGAAGAGATTGTCCGAACTAGGTTTTGGTGAAGAACTCTATGCTCTTGAAATATCTCCTACAGGCGTAGAAATGATTAAGAAGAGAGGGATTCCTCGATTAACTGAATGCCTTCTTTTTAATGGGTATGACATTCCATATAACAATCACAAGTTCGACCTGGCAATTCTAAGCCACGTCATTGAGCATGTTGAGTTCCCAAGAAAACTCCTTTACGAGGCTGCACGTGTAGCTAGATATGTTTTCGTAGAAGTCCCTTTAGAAGATACGGTGAGGCTGAAAGCTGATTTTGTCTTTGATAAGGTCGGGCATATTAATCCCTATTCGCCGAAGACAATCAGAAGGCTGACACAAACTTGTAATTTAGAAGTCTTGAAGCAAACAGTCACTAATCCATCAAAGGCGGTATACATCTACAGAAAGGGGAAGAAAGGGTTCATCAATTATTACATCAAGGAAGGTCTGTTGAAGGTTTTGCCAGGTCTAGCGACAAACATCTTCACATACCACTCGTCATTGTTATGTCAAGCAAATAATTAACCCTCCCGCAGGTTCGAAACCTGCGAGAGGGTTAATTAAAATAAAGGCGATGAGAATTGGCGATGCCTATTAGCTCAGAGGAGACTTGGAAGTACACCATGATCTTCGACGGACCATCCGGCGGTCTCAGGACACGCTTCGCCTTTGATAAATTAAGGGCTGTTTAGCTTGAGAACGTTCCGAGGACCAGAATATGCATCTTCGTATCTCTAAGGCTAACATCGTACTTACCCATGGTGAACGCAAAGGTAATGACATGTGCTACCCTTGGCCTCTATCCTGGTGCTATAATCCTCACAACGCAAATACGGAGAAAGTGTAACCGGTATCTCGGATTCCTAATCCCCACTCCCTGAACCCTAATCCCTGATACCAAATTCTTTACCGCCATGAAACAAGTCATCCAAGACGTACGCACTGGCGAAACCACCGTGGTTGAGGTCCCAATCCCTAAGCCGGGACCAGGTATGGCGTTGGTCCACACTGTTGCTTCGCTGGTCTCAGTTGGCACCGAACGGGCGATGGTTGAGTTCGCTGGAAAGAGCCTGCTAGAAAAGGCCCGTTCGCGACCGGACTTGGTGCGGCAAGTACTGGATAAAGCCCGTCGGGAAGGCCTGCTCGCCACTATTGATGTGGTTAAGAACCGTCTTGATCAGTCGATGCCGTTGGGATATTCATCCGCCGGGAGGGTCATAGCGGTCGGTCAGGGACTGACTGGATTCCGCGTCGGTGATCGAGTCGCCTGTGCTGGCGGCGGTTACGCAGTGCACGCCGAGTATGCCGTGGTGCCCCAGAACCTGCTCGCCTCTCTACCCGACGTAGTTGATTTCGAATCTGGAGCCTTTACCACACTAGGTACTATAGCGCTACATGGCTTCCGCTTAGCCGAACCACAGGTTGGCGAACGCGTGGCGGTGATTGGGCTCGGTGTATTAGGTTTACTAGCAGTCGGGGTTGCCCGTGCCGCCGGCTGCATGGTTTTTGGCGTCGACCTCGATCCACTACGGGTCGATATGGCCCAACGTATGGGGGCTGAGGCTGTGGTGCGAGGGGAAGCCGAGGAAGCCGCGGTAGGATTAAGCCGTGGGGAGGGTTTTGATGTCATCTTGATCTGCGCCGACACATCGTCTAACGACCCGGTCGAGCTGGCTGGAGCGATAGCTCGAGATCGGGCTCGGGTGGTGGCCATCGGTGCAGTCGGAATGTCTATCCCGCGCCGTACCTATTATGAGAAGGAACTTACCTTTCTGGTCTCACGCTCCTACGGCCCAGGTCGGTATGATCCCACATACGAGGAAGGTGGACACGATTACCCCCTTGGCTATGTACGCTGGACGGAGGGTCGAAACCTAACGGCCTTCGTGGATTTGTTGGCTGAGGGGCATATCGATGTCCACCCTCTCGTCACCCATCGTTTCTCGATCGAACATGCCCCCGATGCTTACCACATGATCACCGGAAAGTCGGAAGAATCCTTCTTAGGCGTAGTGATGACCTATCCCGAGGGTGAGACCGAGTTTGAGACAATGCCGCGTTTGATCGGTTTAACTGAACGGCCGGTGGAATCCTCCTCCCCTATACGCTTAGGAGCCCTAGGAGCAGGGTATTTCGCCACCGCGATGCTCTTCCCGATCCTGCGGCGATTGCGGGGGGTTGAATTTGTCGGTCTGGCGACCGGGACTGGGATGAAGAGTGCTCAGGTTGGTCGACGCTATGGTTTCCTCTATGCTACCACGGACGAGGCCGAGATCCTGAGTGATGAGCGGGTAAACACGGTTGCGGTGCTCACCCGACATCATCTTCACGCCCACCAAGTTATCAATGGACTACGTGCAGGTAAGCATGTCTTTTGTGAGAAGCCGTTAGCTCTCAATCAGGAGGAGCTTGTCGAGGTGGCGGCAGCGCTGCAGGGCAGCGATCGGCTGCTGATGGTAGGTTACAATCGCCGTTTCGCCCCTCTATCGATTCAACTGAAAACCTTTTTCGCCGGTGTTCACGAACCACTGGTTATACATTATCGGGTCAACGCCGGCCCTCTGCCGGCTGACCATTGGGTATATGATCTGGTTCAGGGTGGCGGGAGGATCGTAGGAGAAGCCTGTCATTTCATCGACTTCCTGACCTTTATGGTTGGCGCACCACCGGTACAGGTCGAATGCCGTGGATTGCCTGATGAAGGCCGTTATCAGGAGGACAACGTCGTCTTGACACTCACGTACCCCGACGGCTCGTTGGGCACGGTGGCCTATCTTGCTGGTGGAGATCGAGGGCTTCCCAAAGAGCGGATCGAGATTTTTGGCGGGGGACGGGCAGCGGTTGTGGACGATTTTCGCCGCCTCGAGACATATAACGATGGGCGTCGTCGTCTCCGCCGAGCTTGGCTGCGGCAGGACAAAGGGTACCGCGCAGAGTGGGAAATGTTCGCCGCTGCCGTAGCCGCCGGGGGACCACCACCAATCCACTATGATCAATTATTCGCGGTGACAATGGCTTCTTTCGCCGCCGTCGAGTCTCTGCGTTCAGGCGAAATCGTAACCCTCAAGTCGCTTTCAATAGAATAATGACTGGACTGAAAAAAAGCTAAAATGCGAGCGAGAGGACGGTTCATATTTAGTGTGGGTTGAGCCCACACTAAATATAACCCCCTTTTTCCTGCTGCTGGTTGCTTTTTTCAGGAGACACAATAATGACTTCGCTCAAGCTGGCGTTCAACGCCGCTCGTGAACTGGACCCTGGTTCGCTGGCGCTTTATGCTCTCTATCAGACCTTATTGCGCTCCGGATGGTTGCGTCATCGTACCCCGATCTACGAGTGGGATGCGCGCCCGTTAGCGGATTGGCTAAACCCTGGTTTTCCTGCGGAGTCGGAGGCTTATGTTGAGCGCCGGGCAACCCAGGCGCCTCGCTTTTTCTTTGAAGGAAAATCCGAGTTTGCGTCTCAGCTAAAACATATGTTGGTCGATCATGAGTCAATTATCCTGGATGAGGCGGATGAGATTCTCCATGGTCGACTTCGTCTCTTTGGTGGGGAGCCGGTTGACCTGGGCTTCCCGTACAATTGGGCAGCTTTTGCACCCATGGCGGGAGGAGAGAGTATCCAATCCCTTGATCTGAGTCGCCATTGGTCGACCTATAACCTCGATACCTTCCCGGCCGACGTCAAGTTGCTCTGGGAGGGGGCGCGATTTGGATGGGTATATCCTTTGGCCCGCGCCCTATGGTTAAGCGGAGACGAGCGCTATGCTGAGGCTCTGTGGATACTAATTGAATCTTGGAGGGAGGCGAATCAGCCAAATGCTGGGCCGCATTGGATATCCGCGCAGGAGGTGGCATTACGCCTGATGGCGCTAGTTTTTGTCACCCACATCCTCACACCCCAGCTGACTAAAGTTCCTAAGCGGGCAACTCGTTTGGCGGAGATGATCGCCGTCCACGCTGACCGCATCCCCCCGACGATGATCTACGCCCGGGCACAAGGAAACAATCATCTGCTAGTCGAAGCTGTCGCGTTGTACACAGTAGGATTGCTCTTTCCTGAGTTCCGTCTGGCGGAACGATGGCGGGTGATGGGTAGACGTTGGCTGATCGAAGCCCTTACCCGTCAGGTATTCCCGGATGGAGGTTATATCCAACATTCAACAAATTATCATCGCTTGGCGCTCCAGGCAGGGTTGTGGGCGGCCCGACTGGCGGAGATCAACGGTGAACCGTTGCCAGCCCCAGCGCTCGATGCGCTAAGTCGGTTGACTGAATGTCTTACGGCGCTGGTGGACCCGCACAGCGGACGGGTGCCGAATTTCGGCCCCAACGATGGAGCCCTCATCTTGCCCTTGAGCACGTGTCCATTTGATGATTTCCGTCCCACGATCCAGGTGGCAGCCGAAGTGCTTTATGGTTATCCAGCCTACCCTCCTGGGCCGTGGGATGAAGCTTGTGTTTGGTTTGGACTTGGAGTGAAGGAACCAACGGTCGGTGAAGTCATGGGCTCTTCTCCTCGAGGGGTGAATGCGATACGAAAAGGGCTTCCCAACCTACTCCTAAAAAGTGGTGTGGATGGAGACCTACACCAGGGGGAAGATTTTCCTCATGCCGGGCTCTACTTGATGCGAGGCCAAAGGTCCTGGGGGATGTTGCGTTGTGCCCAGTTTAACTCCCGCCCAGGTCATTCCGATCAACTGCATCTCGACCTATGGTGGCGTGGTCAGAATGTCGCCGGTGATCCCGGCACATACCTTTACAATGGCGACCCGCCGTGGGACAACAGTTTGACCGGAGCAGAGGTACATAATACGCTCGTCGTCAATTGGCAGGACCCGATGATTCATGCTGGTCGTTTCCTATGGCTTGATTGGGCTCAAGGACGCGTACTGGGTCGCTGGCGATCGGCGGGGGG
>Ga0114930_10005067_pt1 | contig 10929 bp, 7 predicted proteins | sample AnhtaG_FD_87300 | JGI IMG/M metagenome (GOLD analysis project Ga0114930, IMG submission 87300) | Deep subsurface microbial communities from Anholt, Denmark to uncover new lineages of life (NeLLi) - Anholt_01485 metaG | ecosystem: Environmental > Aquatic > Marine > Oceanic > Sediment | place... | reverse complement strand
TCCCCTGAAATGAACACCACTTGGTGATCGCCGCCGTCAGCGTCGTCTTCCCATGATCTATATGCCCGATCGTCCCCACATTCAGATGCGGCTTCGTCCGCTCAAATTTCTTCTTCGCCATGATTGCAGTCTCCTTACCAGATTTCCAGATCTAGTCCGGTTATAATCGAGAGCCCTCAAGGGGAATTGAACCCCTGACCCCGTTCTTACCAAGAACGTGCTCTACCGTCTGAGCTATGAGGGCGTATGGCCCACCATGAAGGGTGCGGTTATAGTTTGTTAATATCATGTAACCGCAGCAACTCTAGTGGCAGTACGCCATCCGCACCTTTCAGGCGACGGACCAAGTGGGCGGTGAAGGATTCGAACCTCCGAAGGCAATGCCAGCTGATTTACAGTCAGCCCCCTTTGGCCACTTGGGTAACCGCCCAAAGTACAACCATTGCCGAATAGCCACAAAATTTTATTCAAGAGCCCTTGGACAGAACTTAAGCCAAAGGCTCAATTGAATGGCTGTGGGTTCCGCATAATGGTTCCCAACACCATTGATCGACGGCTCGGCAAAGCGTTCGATTCAGCTTACTTAGCGATCTCCCGCTGATAACTCACCGACGTCGGAAGCCGACGACGGGAGTCGAACCCGTAACCTACCACTTACAAGGCGGTCGCTCTGCCATTGAGCTACGTCGGCGTAATGACATAAACGCGCCTGACTTGCACGGCGCAATTTAGCTCATTTTACCAAAGGCACTATCCGCCGACAATGCCCGCCGAGTTTACCAGGATTCCACATCACCGTCAATGTAAGCTGATAACCAATAGGATTCCTACCTCACAATTGGTCTCTCCCAACCTTAGCCACGCGCTCCATAAATCGCATAAAGCGCGATTGAGCCAGCCACGGCGGCGTTGAGCGAGCCGACGCAACCACGCATCGGCAGCTTGATCAGGTAATCACAGGACTGGCGTACCAGACGCCGCATACCCCGCCCCTCATTGCCGACCACCAATCCCATCCCCCCCGACAGGTCGACTTCCTCCAGAGCAAGCGCCTCCGGTAGGTTTTCCAATCCTGCGACCCAGGCTCCTGACTCCTTCACCTCTTTGATCGTACGCACCAAGTTATCAGACGCGATAAGAAGATGCTCGCTTGCCCCTGCTGAAGCGCTCACCACCGCCCGGGTTACCCCCACACCGCGACGCTTCGGTATCACCACACCGTGCACCCCGACGGCTTCAGCCGTACGGAGCAATGTCCCCAGATTCTGGGGATTCTGCAACATGTCTAGTATCAACACCAGAAGGGGTTCGTCTCTCGCTTGCGATCGTTGGAAGATATCGGCTACTGTGGCATATGGATAGGGACCGACCACGACCGCCACACCCTGATGATGATCTGTCTCACAATCAAGGGAACGACGATGGACACGCTCCACCGGGATGTTTTCAGCGTTGGCATGTGCCACCACACGCGCCAGCGTGCCTCGCTCGATACTTCCCTCGGCCACCATCAACTTGTGCACTTGACGGCGACCGGCTCTAAGTATTTCTTGGACGGGGTTCCGGCCGAAGATCATCTCAGTCTTATCTGCGGCCATATCATCCTACCCCTCGTAGTTCGTAAGCATAATCCACGTCGGTCAGGGGGCTGACATCAAACCCGCTATCAAATCTGGGTCAGCCAATCCGCCAGGTTGTATCGCCCTTGCCATCTTCCAGGATCACACCCAGGTCCTCCAACCGATTGCGTATCAAATCGGCCAGGGTCCAATGTTGAGCATGCCTCAATTCCTGACGCACTTCGATCAGCAAATCGATAAACGAAGCAGCTTCGTGCCCCGCGACTTGATCGACCTCAAGCTCTAATCCGAGCACGCTAGAGAATATTCTTAGGTCTTCCTGCGCTTTGCCCAACGCCTCCGTTCTGACCCCCGCATCCCTGGCCTGGTTAATAACTCGCACTAACTCAAAGAGATGCCCGAGAGCACCCGGAGTGTTGAAGTCATCATCCATCGCGGCTTCGAAGCCAACTCGGGTCTCCTCAACCTTTTGCGCCAGGACAGTTGCCACCTGCGGTGATTCTTCGGACGATGGGCTTGCCGGACGTAGAGCAGCGCTCAAACGCTCCCAGGCTCGTTTGGCTTGCTTGATGACATCCTCATTGAACTTGAGCGGTTTTCTATAGCCAGCATTCAGGATCACCATGCGGAGAACGCTCCCGTCATGCTCGCTCAGATACTCCTCAACTGTGACTAAATTGCCCAGCGACTTCGACATCTTCTCCCCGTGCAATTGCAACATCCCATTGTGGACCCAATAACGGGCAAATGTTTTACCCGTAAAGCTCTCAGACTGAGCAATCTCATTCTCATGGTGGGGGAAAATTAAATCGCTTCCACCGCCGTGGATGTCGATCTGCTCACCGAGATGCTGTAAGCTCATCGCCGAGCATTCGATATGCCAACCTGGTCTACCAGACCCCCAGGGACTGTCCCACGCCGGCTCACCAGGTTTAGCTGATTTCCACAGAGCGAAGTCAGTGGGATCTTCCTTTCGTTCATCAACTGTTAGCCGGGCGCCTGCGTGCATTTCCTCAAGGCGACGGCCGGAGAGCTTCCCATAATCTTCATCTTGCCCAACCCGGAAATAAACGTCGCCGTCAACCTCGTATGCATAACCACGTTCGATCAAGCCCTCGACCATGCGGATGATGGCCTCAATTTCTGTAGAGGCCCGCGGGTTGACAGTCGCTGGAAGCACGTTCAGGTCTCGTAAATGTTGATCGTATTCCTCCACGTATTTATTAGCTAATGACAGTGGATCGACCCCCAGTTCATTTGCTCTCCGGATCACCTTATCTTCAACATCGGTGTAATTCATGACATGGATCACTCGATAACCTTTGTATTCCAGCCAACGCCGAATTACATCGAAGACGATCGAGGACATCGCATGACCAACATGGGCTTTATCGTATACGGTTGGGCCGCAGACATACATGCGCACCACTCCCGGTTCTATCGTCTCGAATCTCTCCTTGGTACGGGTAATGGTGTTATAAATCATCAAGCTCATGTCAGGTTACTCCGAGTCATACGAATGCTCTTGCGCAGACGTTGGACGGGCGAAGATCATCCGTCCGGCAGCTGTCTGAAGCACCTTGGTCACCATCACCGAAATAATGTTGTTTATTAATGCCTTCCCCCTTTCAACCACGACCATTGTGCCATCATCGAGATAACCAACCCCTTGGCCTGCTTCCTTTCCCTCTTGAATCACATGTACATCCAAGGTCTCACCTGGCAAGAAGACAGCCTTGACCGCGTTGGCAAGCTCGTTGATATTCAACACTATTACGCCTTGTAATTCAGCTACTCGATTTAGATTGAAATCATTGGTCAGGATCGGACTACGCAGTTGTCGGGCCAAGATAACCAGTTTGTCATCTACGGCGCGAACACCTTCGACATCCATATCGGTGATGCGGAAAGTAATGCGTGTATCCTTCTGTAGTCGGTTGAGTATATCGAGACCTCGACGTCCTCGTTGGCGGCGCAAGCCGTCAGGCGAGTCGGCGATATGCTGAAGTTCATTAAGCACAAAAGATGGCACCAGCATAGTGCCGAAGATGAATCCCGTGTGAGCGATATCTGCAATGCGGCCATCAATGATCACGCTGGTATCAAGCAGGATATTGCGCTGAGCTTGTTCGCCATCCTCCCCCTCGCTGCTTTTAGTTGACAGACGGCTTCCAAGTACGTTAAAAACGTCATTCTGACGCATGACAAAGATTGTCACCCCCAGGTAGCTTAAGACCAAAGCACCGACGAATGGCAATAATTGACCAAAAGGCGCGGGGAGCAATGATAACGGCGAAGCGATCAAAGCGGCTATGATTAATCCAATGATTAAGCCAAGTGTGCCGGAAAGCATCGACCGGACCGAAACCTGAGTCATATGTGCGCGAATAGCTCGTATTGGGCGAGTGGTTAAGAAAGGAGTAACGATCAACCCCATTAAAGCCCCTACCAAACCAAATACGCTCGCCCACAGAATCGGCTGGTCGTTAGCCAGGTCACTCAAGTATACTCCCAGGTAGACACCGCCTACAGCCAGCACCACCATTCCAATCAACCGTACGATAAATTCAGCGCTCATTTAATCCACCTTTTTAAATTAATCATAGGGTGTGCGCCCGATTTCGGCGCCCACCCTATGGAGAGCCACATCCCTTTTAGCTTATGTCTAGTGCGCTGCCGCGTCCTTGAAAACGACGAACGTCATGACATGCAAACTTGGAATAAAAAGGATGATAAAAAATGAAACCGGGACCGCTTGAGGCCAATAAAATAATATGCCTCTCTTTATACGAATATGATAACACGCGCCTCAAGCCCATGTCAACGCAGCAGTAGCCAGCCAGGCAAGTATTATATTAGCGGTAGCATGAGCGAAGCAATTGTTCTGGAGCCCTCCGATTATTTAATATAAGCCGTCTCTAAGGGTGTTTGTCAAGCGCGGGACACTTCCCTCAATCCTTCTCTCCCTACCCATCCTTTGATGCCTTCAAAGGTTCTACTTGGACAGCCGAGACCTTGTACTCGGGAATCTTGGCTACCGGGTCGATGTTGTTGGATGTGAGCAGGTTGGCAGCCGCCTCAGCGTAATGAAAAGTCATGAAAACCGTGCCAGGAGGTGAACGCTTGGTTATAAGAGCTTTGGCGACCAATTGCCCACGTCGCGAGCGTATCTCAACCGATTGATTATTGACTATCCCGATTCGCTCCGCATCCTGTGGATTTATTTCGACTTCAGCCTGTGGCGCTAGGCTGTCCAAACCTGGTGAACGTCTTGATAATGTGCCGCCGTGCCAATGGAAGAGCACTCGACCGGTAGATAAGATGAAAGGAAAGTCCTCGTCCGGCAATTCGGCCGGCGCTATGTAATCTACGACACTGAATAAACCCAGCCCACGGGCGAACTTCCCTACATGCAGGATCTGAGTGCCGGGGTGATCAGTCCCGGTACAGGGCCACTGCAACCCGCCCGACTCCAATCTGGCGTGGGACATCCCGGAATATTGAGGCGTCAGGCTAGCCATCTCGTCGAAGATCTGTGCTGAACTGTCATACGACCAGCCTGCGTTCATGCGGTCAGCTAGGTTGGTTATGATCTGCCAGTCCGGAATGGCTTCACCTAACGATTCTAGGGCAGGGCGAATAAGATGCACCCGTCGCTCGGTGTTGGTAAAGGTCCCCGACTTTTCAGCGAAACTGACTCCGGCCAAGATCACATCGGCCAATTCGGCTGTTTCATTGATGAAAATGTCCTGGACAACCAGGAACTCAACCGCCCGCAGCGCATTTTCGACATGATGCAGGTTTGGATCAGAGAGCATGGGATTTTCACCCATGATGTAGATCGCTCGCACTTTCCCTTCCAGGGCAGCATCCATGATCTCAGTGACGGTTAGTCCGGGGGTCGGGCTAAGTCTTTCGTTAGGGATGTCCCAACCCTTAGCGAATTTGCGCCGTACGCCTTCATCTACCACCTTTTGATAACCAGGGAACACGTTCACCAAACCGCCCATATCGCATGCCCCCTGGACATTGTTTTGTCCACGGAGAGGGTTAAGTCCCGTCCCTGGTCTACCTACCTGACCGCATAGCATGGCGAGGTTGGCCAGGGATTTGACGTTATCCGTACCTGTCGTGTGTTGAGTGATACCCATCGCCCAGAAGATAGCCGCTGCACCTGCGGTGGCATACAAACGGGCAGCCTTGGAAATCTGATCCGCTGGAACTCCTGATATCCGCTCGGCTCTCTCCGGTGGCCAGTCCCGTACCATAGCTTCGAAGGCATTAAAACCCTCTGTGCGCTCATCAATAAAATCCCGGTTCTCTAAACCTTCGCTGAGGATTACATTGGCCATGGCATTGATAACAGCCACGTCCGATCCAGGGATGTGGCGCAAGTGCATGTGGGCAAATTGCGCTAATTCTATCCGCCGTGGATCAATCAAGATCAACTTGGTCCCATGCTGGCGGACGGCCTTCTTCATCTGCAGGCTGAGAACCGGATGTGACTCAGTAGTATTGCTGCCAATTACCAGCAGCACGTCGGCTTCAACGATGTCGCTGATCGAGTTGGTCATGGCGCCCGAACCCAGCGTAGTGGCCAGACCGGCCACGCTGCTGGAGTGTCAAAGTCGAGCACAGTGATCGACATTGTTCGTACCGATCACCGCCCGGGCGAACTTCTGAAGCAGGTAATTCTCCTCGTTGGTGCACTTGGCAGAGGCCAGGATAGCGATGCTGTCTGGTCCGTGTTGCTCGCCAATCTCCGCCAGGCGGGTTGCCACCGTCTCGAGCGCAATATCCCAGGTTGTATGACGGAACGCCTCGCTTCGAGAATCGCGAATAAGTGGTTGGGTTAAACGGTCCGAGGCATGGACATACTCGTAGCCAAAGCGACCTTTGACACAAAGATTGCCGTAGTTGACCTGGTTGTCGAAGCGACCAGTTACCCGAAAGATCAATCCGTCTTGGATGTGCAGATCGATCTGGCATCCCACCCCACAATAGGGACAGGTGGTATGTACGATGTGGTCCGCTTGCAGCATCTCAGCCTCCAATATCCAGGCGCGGGCCGCGCTGGGAATGCTGGCCCATGCCTTGCATCCGGGTGACGGTTAAGATTTCTTCTGGTGCTACTCCTTGTTCAAATAGATACTCTCGCTTTCCTTTCAGCGCGCCAGTGGGGCAAACACCCACACACTGTCCACAGAAAACGCAGGTTGTTTCAGGCATCGGTCTGTCAAAGAACGTGGCGATCGAGGTTTGGAACCCACGCCCACTAAAGTTGATAGCGAAGTTATATTGTGCATCCTCGGCGCATACCTGCACACAACGCCAGCAAAGAACACATTTCTCATAATCACGGATGTAGACCGGGTTATCATCAATTAGGAGCAGCTGGCGTTTACTTCTCCCTTCAAAGCGCTCGGGTCGCGCTTGGTAGTCCTCGATCATAGCCTGAAGCTCAGGGCTCTCAGATAAGTCAACGGTCGAAGCCAACATCTCGAGGATGGTACGTCGTACACGTTCAACATTTTGAGAGCGGGTGTGTACCACAGCATCCTGACGGGCTTCAGTCACACAGGCAGCCTGCAAGTCACGGACGCCTTCGATCTCAACTACACACAATCGACACAGCCCATTAGACGTGGTATGGGCGAAGTAGCATAAGACAGGGATATCGATCCCGACCTGCTTAGCCGCCTCCAAGATCGTCGTTCCCGATGGCACACTGACCTGTTGACCATCAATAGTAAGCTCAATATTCTTCGACACGATTCACAAGCCTCCTGGTTTGGCAAAGTAGAGGACCATCCCTCTTTAACCACCACACCTTCAACCTACTCCCACTCACCCTGAACCTCATACCACCCTGCGCTTATCACACCATAACTTATCGTAAAACCTCCCTACCAACCACTATTCATCTACCGTCAATAAATAGCTCCGGCCACCGTTCCAGCGCTGAAAGAATCGCCGTTCCGGCAGTCATCCCCAGACCACACAGTGAGGCATTGGTCATCGCAAAACCGATGTCTTTCAAGGCTGCCACCTCCGCTTTGCTCGCATTCTTCTCAGCGACTTTGGCAGTAATATCAAGTTGGCGTTGGGTACCCAATCGACAAGGGAAACATTTACCACAGGACTCATGAGCAAAAAAGTAGGCCAGGCCGAGTAGGGTCCGGCGCAAATCACGTGTCTGGTTGATGGCCATCACCACACCGGATCCGAGCGACAGTCCCGCAGTGTGCATATCTTCGAAATCCATTCGCAGATCAAGCTGGTCCGGACCGGCGAAAGCCCCGGCCGCGCCGCCAAGCAGTATAGCTTGCAGCTCACCCTGCACACCCCCAGCTAACTCCAACAGATCGCCAAGCGGTGTACCGAAGGGTACCTCATAGACACCCGGTTGAGCCACATCTCCCGACAAACAAAACAACTTTGAACCCGGTGATTTCTCAGTCCCAATCGATCGATAAGCCTGGGGACTGTTGGCAATGATCCATGCCGCAGCGCATAGTGTCTCGACGTTGTTGATCACCGTTGGTTGGCCGAAGAGACCGTGCGTCGTTGGAAATGGAGGTTTGAGTCGGGGGTAGCCGCGTTTCCCCTCAATCGATTCAAAAAGAGCCGTTTCCTCCCCGCAGATGTATGCTCCAGCGCCCGAAAGCAATTCCACATCGAAAGAAAAATCGCTCCCTAAGATCTTCTCACCTAGATAGCCTCCCTGGCGCGCAACCCCGATCGCATCCTGCAAGATGCGTTGGACGCGGGGATATTCACCCCGAACATAGATATAACCTTGACGCGCTCCAATGGCATATGCGGCAATAGTGATTCCCTCCAGAACGAAAAGGGGATCACCCTCCATCAAAACACGATCCTTAAAAGTTCCCGGCTCAGATTCATCAGCATTGCAAACGACGAACCGATTCTCTTGATCCGTCGCGGCAGCGAACTCCCATTTTAACCCGGTAGGAAAGGCGGCTCCTCCACGACCAACCAAGCCGGAAGCCTTTACTTCCTCCGTCACCTCACCTGGCTTCATTTCAACAAGTGCTCGACGCAGGCCAACGAAGCCTCCTCTAGATTCAAAGGCGACCAGATCAGTCGGATCTATCTCACCACAGCGACCGGTCAGCCAGCGTGGCTCACCGCCGATTACACCCAATGGAGCCTCCTGTGGTTGTTCTATCCACAATCCCGGCTTTGCCGGATCGATGCCAGCCACCGGTGTCTCACCCACTAAAGCCGCCGGCGCATGGTCGCATAATCCCAGGCATGCTACCTCCTCGACCATATGGCTGCCATTCATGTTGGGATCATCTAGGTTGACATTAAGGTGGCGACAGGCCGCCACAAGCGCATCCTTCCCACCCGCTTGCGCGCACATTGGGCTAGTACAGATACGCACGATGGTCCGCCCCGTAGGATGTTTGTAGAGCATTGTGTAGAACTCAATCACACCATGGATCTCAGCCAGAGGGACCTTTAGATGTTGGCCCACATCTTCGAGAACTGGCTCGGGGAGATAGCCATACATGCGTTGAACATCAAGTAGGACAGGCAGGAGTTGGCTTCGCTCACCAGGAGTATAACCCGCCAAGATCTGTTGAATGGGATCCAGATTAATTATCTCCGACCGTGTCATATCAACTCCTTAATTGAAAAAGATCCACAAGCCATGTGGTTTTACCAATACGAAATCCTCTTCTTGGTTCTCGGTCAACTCGAACCATTCAATATTCTGCTATTATAACCGCACGTGGTTTGCCCGGCTCTACCTGATGACGTAAAATCGTCCCATGTCTATACAAGCCGGATCAATCCTCAAAGAACGCTATCATATCCAAGGTCGGCTGGGCAAAGGCGGTATGGGCACTGTCTACCTCGCCTACGACCAATCGCTACAAATCCGTGTTGCAGTCAAAGAGAATTTAAACCTTAATCCTGAATCCGAGCGCCAGTTTCGTCGTGAGGCCGAGCTCCTGGCAAGTTTACGCCATCCTAATCTGCCGCGGGTCACCGATTATTTCATCCTCGAAGAACGCCAATACTTGGTGATGGATTATATCGAAGGCGAAGATCTGCATACGCATGCTCAACAGCATCGCCCGACAGTCGAGGAGGCGCTCGTCTGGTCGAATGCTATATGCGATGCATTGGCCTACTTGCACTCTCGCCAACCCCCGATAATTCATCGCGACATCAAGCCGGCCAACCTCAAACTACAGCCGGATGGCATGGTCATATTGGTCGATTTCGGCATCGCCAAGGTGTTCGATCATGCACAGACTTCCACCGGCGCTCGCGGTCTTACGCCTGGCTTCTCCCCACCAGAACAATATGGCGCTAAGCGAACAGACGCACGTAGCGACCAGTTCTCGCTGGCAGCAACAATCTATACCCTGCTCACCGGCCAGATACCGACCGACAGTATCGAGCGTATGGTCAAGAAAGCAGAGCTCAAGTCGGCTCGTAGTCTGAATCCAGCTATCCCCGAGCACATCGACGTAGTGCTTAACCGGGCACTGGCGCTCGATCAGGATGATCGCTTCCCTGATATCAAGGACTTCAACGCCGCGCTTCACAACCAGTTGGTACCGGCAACCGCGTTGGAAGAAATCATGCCGCAAACCCGTCCAAGCGGAGAAGCGACTGCTAAAACCTCGGTTGGAGAAACCTTACCCCGCTGGCAACTTCGCTCCAGTCGTCTCGGCTCACTGATAGGTCTTGGGGCGCTGATTCTAATTGTGATTGTCAGTGGTGTAGCACTCGCACTAAATGTTGATTTCCCCATCTCACGCCTGCCGGTTACTCCTACATCCACCGAACCAATCGCGGTTGCCCTGCAACCCAGCGACACCCCAACCACCACACAAACCACCACACCAACCACACCGCCCCCAACGGCAACCATTACAATAACCCTCATGCCGAGCCTCACCCCAACCCCGACCCTCACCCCCACCAATACCCCCGTCCCGTTTGGTGGCGGTGGTCGTATCGCCTTCGTCAGTGATCGGACGGATGGTATCCTGCAAATATGGACGATGAACGCCGATGGCAGCGACCCTCGCCAACTCACCTTCGGACCAGGAGACAAGGCACAGCCAAAATGGTCTCCCGATGGTGCTAGGTTGCTATATGTCACCGATGGTGGAATAGACGATTTCGGAAACGACCTCGGCCTAGATATCATGATCATCAACGCCGACGGCACTGGTTTAGACTGGATGATACACAGCCCGGGAGATGACACCGACCCCGCTTGGTCCTCCGATGGCACTAAAATCGCTTTCACCAGCAATCGCATCGGCAACCTGCACCAAGTTTTCACACTGGAAACCGC
>Ga0114930_10005066_pt1 | contig 10930 bp, 2 predicted proteins | sample AnhtaG_FD_87300 | JGI IMG/M metagenome (GOLD analysis project Ga0114930, IMG submission 87300) | Deep subsurface microbial communities from Anholt, Denmark to uncover new lineages of life (NeLLi) - Anholt_01485 metaG | ecosystem: Environmental > Aquatic > Marine > Oceanic > Sediment | place... | reverse complement strand
CCTGCGAGGGCCAGGACAAGGGCGCCGAGTGTCAGAACGCCAAGACCGACTGCCGGAACACCCCAAGTGACGGTGAGTACGGCAGGATCAGAATCGACCTCGTCAGACTCGGCATCGGAGACCTCCACCCAGTAGGTGCCCGAATCGGACTCGTCAAGGGACGGGACCGTGTAGGCGGCCTCGGTAGCGCCGGAGATTCCCACGCCGTCCTTTTTCCAGGTATACCCCAAGGGAACATAGCCGCCTGCGGCACTCACGGTGAAGCTATGGGAATCGCCTACGTGCTTGTCTCCGCCCTCGGGTTGCACAGTGATAGTGAGGTGGTCCTCGACAGATAGCGTCGCCGTGTTCGACCAGTGCGAGAGGTCATCATACACGACCTCGCACCAGTACCCGCCCGAGTCGCTCGGGGCAAGAGGATCAAGCACCAGTGCGTCGGTATTGCCACCTATCGGCGTTGCGTTCTTCGTGCCGTCTTCAAACCACCACTGGTAGTCCTGGCTGCTCACCCTGTCGTTGGCTTCGACCTGGAAGGTATGCGAATCATCTGTGTACAGCTCCGCATCTTCCGGTTGCGTTGCGAAGCCCGACCAGTTGTGGATGGTGTAGAGGTCCGATGAACCACCGCCGAAGGCGTTGCCGAGCGGGTCAGTAATGTCCGTACCGAGCGTGATCCCGACCGTGCCGTCAGTATCGGGGTTGTCCATTGTGACCGTCACCGTATACATCGGGTCGCCTCCAGCCACCTGTGCCCAAGCCGCACCGGCCAGGTCGCCGTCAAGCGTCACGTCCTCAACCGTGAACGTGGGCGCGACGTTCTGCGTAAAGGCCACCTGGAAATCCACCGAATCCAAACCCGTCGGGTTGTTGTTCACAAGTACGAACGTCGCCCTCGGCGCACCGTTGTCGATGGTGTAGTCGTGGTCCGTCTCTGAACTTACCGGCGCTCCAGTATTTGCCGAAACGCGGAACCGGTAGTGCTCGCCGTTCGGCACCGTCCGCGTGTCCCACCAGAAAGAGGTATCATCGTAGGACAGAGCCTGGGCATCATCGATGGGATACCAATTCGTGCCAGAATCATCGCTGTAGTCAAGATGCACTGTCTCCCCCGCCGACCAGTCACTGCCGCGAGCAGACCAACTCAACGGTTCAAATGCGTGGAGGTGAGAATCACTGCCACGGCCTACGCTTTCGAGCACGAGCCAGCGATCAGGCGACTTCGAGGCTTGCGCTGTACCACCGTAAGCCCCCATGTTTATCCTTCCGCCGTTTGGCAGCGTCTCGTCACCAACATCATCACCGGGATCTCCAGCATCAACACACGGGCTTGTTTCCGTGTCCTCGTAGACAAAACCACCGGCACCACCATTAGCCGCCGGATCCCAGCGACCTGCAGTTGACCTCACGTGGTAGTCTCCGCCAGTGGCATCAGCAAACAATGGGTCCACGCTAAGGCTGTCTGCATCCCAGGCTTTAGCCTGCATCCAATCGGCCAGTGTGTCGGCTTCCCAGTTCCACGGCGAAGCCCAAGAAATGTACGCGACCTTACCGACCTTCGCACCCTCACTTGCTACGAAATTGTTGTAATTGCAGGTATTAATAACACCTAAGTAGTAAGCAAAAATGCAGAAGTTTCCGGCCCCGTTGACGGCAAATATGTTATTTCTGACAACCGCACCCTCGTCGCCGTAAAGGCCGAGAGCGGTCACGCCATCCGCCACCACGGTGTTGTTCTTGATTGTGCACGGCAAGTCATACTCGTAACCGTAGTACCCGTGGTTCTCAAGTCTTATGGCTCCATTGCCGCCGGCGTGGATTATGCAGTTATCCTCAATGAGCACATAGCGGGCGTCCTCCCCGAAGACCGCTCTGCCGCCGCAGGCCTCAATACGGTTGTGCAGAATCTGACAGTAATCACCAGTGAGATGAATACCAGTATAGGCGTTTCGGCACGTCAGGTTTCGGAGAGTCACATAGCTCCCGGGAACGTCGAAACACGCGGAACCAGTCTCTGCCGGCGCGGCACGGTCCAGAACGGTCTTGCCTTTCACGCCCTTAACCGTTACATCACCCACTGCTGATCCACCATCGTCACTGGGCATGACGACATTTGCTTCAAGCGCGTATGTTCCCGTGTCAACGAAAACGATATCGCCGGGCTCGAGATCGTACCCGCTCAGAATGTCCTGAATGCTGTCTTTCGGCGTTGACATCGTAAGGCCATCATTGGCCGCGCTACCTGACGCCGTGCAGTATTCGTCCCCTTCAGTACTTGCATCGTTAACGTAGTATCGACCCCCGATACTGAAGGGCTCGCGGCTGACTGCAAAAAGCCCAGGATTCTGGTCGCACTCAACGCGTATGAGATACTCGTCGCCAGGAGGAATGTCCCGCACGTCCCAGACAAACTCCTGCAAGGTTCCCAGCAGATTGGCGCCATTTGCGATAGAGAACCAATCTGTACCATTGTTTGGGGAATAGGACAAGGATACGGTGTCCGTAGGCACCCATAGAACGTCATTCACGAGCCACAGGATAGTCCCTGACTCCCGCCACAGTTCCCCACCGTTGGGCGCGACCAGAGCCAGCAGGCATGCCGACATTGATGCTTGCTCGGTTCCTCCATACGCTCCGATGTTGACCTTCGCACCATTGGGCTCCGGCTCCAAGCCCCAGTCATCCCCTGGCCTTCCTCCATCGATGCACGGACTATCCCCAGGATCTTGAAGCCAATCGTCCCCGTGCCAACTGCCCACTGTGCTCTGCAAATGCAGGTCGTCATCCACCGTCCCCGGCACATCATCCGGCCCGTCAACGTCCACAAACAGAGGGGCTACGCTAATGCTATTGGTATCCAGCCCGGTCAGGCTCTGCCACTCGGGAAGCGTCGCGCTGTTTCCATTTTTGTTGCCAATGTATGCGCCGTTCGTAGCGTACAAGTTGTTGAAGTCAGATGACGAGAAACCACCATATCCGCTACCGCTGATGCAGAGAACCGCGAAGTCTCCTGAGCCATCTGCCCAGACAATGTTGTTGCGTAATGCGAGACCCCAGGTCCAATCCAAGCCGACTTCATGAGCCAAGTTGTTACAAATAGTATTGCTCACGAGGCATGCGTTGTCCGACTCGTGCAAACGAAGACCGTAACTCCCGTTCCGATCGATAACGGAGTTCCGAATATCCACGTAGCTGGACCACTCCACGCGCACCCCGACATCGGCGTTCCCGAATATGCGGCATTGCTTAACAGCGAGGTTCGGGGAGCCATCCACACACACACCCTGATGCGCCCCCGTGATCTGCAGTCGCTCCAGATACACGTAGTCGGCATTGTCCAAATGAAATCCATACGCCCCGCTCGATGTGTTGTTCCGGTCTACGAGCGTACCTTCAGGATCCGGCGAGCCCACGAACCGCACCGGCATCGCCGAACTCCCCTGAGCCGTACTCCCCACCACGATGTTCGAATCCAATACATACACGCCCGTGTCAATGTATGCCACATCCCCTGGTTCAAGGTCGTACGTAGCCAACACCGATTGCACCGTCGCCTTCGGGGTCCCCGGATTCAACCCGTCATTACCCTCGTCCCCTGGCGCGCTGCAATACACATCGTGGTCGGGGTCATAAGCATCGTTGACGTAGTACACGAGAGTCCCGTTCTGAATCGTGAAGTCCCCCGGGCTCTCGCCTCTTATCTCCTCATCCTGGTTACACGTAATCCGGATTCGGTAGAATGGACCGGACGCAACACCCGTTGTATCCCACTCATACGAGCCAAGCTCGTAGGGTATCTCCTCTGCCCCGGATATCCCCACCCATGAACCGCCGCTGTCAGGCGAGTACCCTACGCTCAGCGTGTCACCTGTTTGCCATCCCGCATCACCAAACCGCCAAGCAATCGTCTCTGTACCTCGCCACTTCTCCCCACCCAGAGGGCTACTCAAGGCCAGGATTCGCCTGTTTGGCGACTTAGATGCTTGCTGCGTACCCCCATACGCCCCCATGTTCACCTTCGCGCCATTGGGCTCCGGCTCCAAGCTCCAGTCATCACCCGGCCTGCCCCCATCGATGCACGGACTATCTGCTGGGTCAGGCGGCGTCCACGCGCCCCCATGCCAACTCCCCACCGTGCTCTGCACATGCAGGTCGTCATCAACCGTCCCCGGCACATCGTCCGGCCCGTCAACGTCCACAAAAAGCGGGTCTACGCTGATGCTGTTCAGATCCCTGCCCGTCCCCGCCTGCCAGTCCGATAGCGTCGCATATCCCGGCGCAATCGAAGCGCCGTTCGTCGTGTATAAGTCGTTGAAGTCGCAAGGAGAGAAGCTTCCGCCCCATTCGATCAACAGACAGGAATTCCCTGCACCGTCCGTCCAGACAATGGTGTTTCGCAGCCCCAAACCCCAAGTCCGCTCTAGACAAAGCCCTGCGCCATTGAAACATACCGTGTTGTTAGTAAGAAGGCAGTTTTCGCAGTACCAGTAGAAGTAGACACCGCTGCCCGTATTTCGATCGATGACACAGTTATCTACAGCGATACCGTCAGATCCATCAACCCGCAGGCCTGCATTGCTGTTTCCGAACATGCGACACCGCACTACCGACGCCTCGCCGGAGTGGTCCACAAACACGCCTCGATAACTGCCGGCGATCCAGAGCTGTTCCAGGGTCACGTAGGGCGCGTGGTCCAAGTGCAGCCCGTACGCCCCGGTCGATGTATCGTTCCGGTCTATGAGCGTACCTTCAGGATCCGGCGAGCCCACAAATCGCACCGGCATCCCCGAACTACCCTGATGCGTACTACCCACCACGATGTTCGAATCCAGTACATACACGCCCGTGTCAATGTGTACCACGTCCCCCGGCTCCAGGTCGTATGTGTTCAACACCGATTGCACCGTCGCCTTCGGCGTCCCCGGACTCAAGCCGTCATTACCGTCGTCCCCCGGCGCGGTGCAATACACATCGTGGACAGGATCATAAGCATCGTTCACGTAGTAAAGCGTCGACTGGTGAATGCAGAAGGTGCCATCCATCTCGACCGCAACCAAGGCATCCTGGTTGCATGTTAATCGGACTTTATACTCACATCCTCCCGCGAGGGACGAGATGTCCCAATCGTAGGTCAAGGCATCGTAGGCCGGGTTTCCCGCATCCGGAATCGGATTCCAAGACGCCCCAGAATTATCAGAGAACTCGGCTATGAGCGTATCTCCGACCTGCCAACCGTCCCCGAACACGCGCCAGGCAATAGGGCACGTGAGCCAGTGAGTTTCTCCCGCCACAGGACTGTCCAGCAGCAAGTACCGTCTAGGCGAACTCGACTTGGAGGCTTGCCAGGTATCGCCGTAAGCGCCGATATTCACCCGTCCCCCGTTTGGGACGGGCTCAGATTGGTACTCCGCTTCGAAATCCCCCGCATCGATGCAAGGGCTGTCTTCCGCGTCAACGACCCAGCAGCCTGTCCCACCATTGCAGGTCGGATCCCATCGGCCGGCGGTTGATTTGAGGTGAAGGTCGCCATTTGTAGAGTCAGCAAAGAGCGGGTCGGCCTGGAGATTTGTGCTGTCCGGCGTAAAGCCCAGCGAGCCAACAAGATCATTGTACCGCGCCCTGGAAACGCTGCAATAGGTCCACACGTCAACGCACTTCCACGCCCCGACAAGAATAGACTTGGTTAAGGCCAGGTGGCTCCCCGACGCATAATCCCATGAGCTACTTCGCAGCAGGACGCAGATGTTTCCCGAACCGCCAGCGAAGACAGTGGAATGGTCGATGGTAGTAGAGCTTCGGTTCACTACGACCCCGTACCAATTGGGGTTCGAAAGGTTGCCGCCAAGGCAATGTGTGAGGACAATGCCTTGCGCTTCGAACAGCGAATAGGCGGAACCGGATGTACCCGAGACGCGTATGTGCTCAAGGATCGCGCCGTCTTCTCCCCAGTAAAGCCAGTCGCCCGAGATTCCGATGCCGCTTCCGCCGCCTTTGAACCACATCTTCTCCAGTTGAACGAACCGGAAGCCGCGGTTCAGGCTGAAACATGCGCCGCTGGACCCCGTACGATTGAAGATAGTCCTGGGCTCGCCACAGGTGTCCATCTCGCCGACAAACCGCACGGGATTGCCCTGCGTCCCACGGGCCAGTTGTGTCACCGAGACATCGGAACTGAGGTCATACGAGCCTGCCGCAATGTGAACGGTGTCTCCACCTTTCAGGGTGTACCGGTCAATTATTGCCTGCACGGTCGGCTTCGGTGTGGCCGGGGTCAGGCCGTCGAAATCATCGTTACCCGTGGCGCTAACGTAGTAGTCCGTAGCGGCTGCTTCGCCAGCGGGGATGTACACAAAGAGATCTCCGCTACGGCCGCGGTCGTAAAATGGCCCATCGAGCGGCAGGACAACATCCGCGGACCACATCTGCAAACCGAACGCGATCTCCGCGATGCTGAGCGTGGCAGAGTCCTCAACAGCGGAGTCCGACACCTTTACCCACCATCGGTTCGTCCAGTCTGGCGGCAGATACGAATCTCCTTCCGTGATGTCGGCCCACCGGTCGATGGTCAGGGAATCCCGGTTGAGGCGCTTGTTCATTTGCTTCGACCAGAGCGGTGAACTTGTGGGGCCGACTCCGACCGTCACGGTAACTCGGTCATACCACCAGTAACTATGACTCACCTTAAAGTGAACAAGCCCTGTAGGGTGATAGCTGGTGCGGTCGCGCATGATGTAGAAATCGAAGCCAAACGTGGTAAGAAATGCTTCGGAAATCCACGCAAAGCCGCTGTCGCCCCAGGAATCTCCCCATGAGTTGACAATCTTGTAGCCCCCTTGCGCGTCGAATGCCGCTTCGTCGTAGCCAACGATGGTCACGGCGTGGTAGCCGGCAAGGCATATGTCTTCTGGTGAAGGCATGTAGTAGTGGTGGTCGCCCGACTCGAGTGAATCAAACCGGCCAGGCGTCGACGGGGCAGGACGGTAGACAGGAATCCCCACAGCGACGAGATCGCCATCAGCGATGATCGCCTTGACAGCATCAAGAACCTGATAGGTTTCCCCGTGTCCAAGGTACTCGTAGGACTCCGCCCTGAACCATATGGCGGCCCGATAGGACTCAGCCGTCGGATAGGTGCGGTAGTCTGTATCATCGTATGGCTCATCGAGTATGCTGGCACAACCTTGCTCTAAGAGCAGGTCGAAGTTGTCCCCAAAGGTCGAACCTTCGTCGTAGTACTGAAGCTGGTTGTACAAGAAGCGGGGACTGAACTGGTGGGCTGGGTCATCCAGCGCCCAGCCGTGTTCCTGGCCCTCCTGATAGGACTTCACGTAATACCCCGTCGCCCAGGACACGCAGGAGCCTTGGGCACCCTGGTCGCCTATGGGAGGCAGGCCGGCGCTGTTGTCGTGAGAAGAGGGATACTCCGCCTCTTTCGCACCGCGCTTCGCGAGTATCTGCTTCAATATGGCGCTCGCGGACGGTGGCTTCGAGGGCGGCGCCAGAAGCAGACCGAGCGGATGCACGTTGGGAGGCAGCGGCTTCTGTGCTCCCGCTGCGGGTCCACTTGGTACACTCGTACGCAGCCCCGAAGGGAGGAAATCCGCGTCAGCGAGAGATGCCGGGCTTGTCCTTGGACGCACGCTTTTCTCTGTTCTAGTCGGCTTCTTCTCAACCCCAGACGATGCGTGTGTTGATAGTGGTGTTCCCAGTTGGATTAGGACAAGGAACACGCCCAGAAACACGCATCCACATCTTCTTCGTCGGTCCATAACCCCATACCTCCCTTCAACTGACCGAATCGTAGGACGAGTACCCCTCGCCCACGTGCAGACTCCCTCGCCTCGAGCAGAGCCGGCCCACCTCCCAGATAGCCGCTCAGCGCCTACCCGCACACCTGAAGCCATGCCGCGCACACTCCGTATGTGGGCACCATTCGCGCAGCCTTGGACAGTTCACGATCCGCAGGATGCCATGCGCCGCCAGCCAGCGGCTACATGGACCTCCATCTTAGCACGGTTTCATAGAATATCAAGGCCAACAGCGCCATACCCAAGATGGCCAGACTGATGGTACCTGTCGCCGGCACGGGCATAGGCGACACTGGATCATTGGGGTCGGTTCCGTTGGCTATTTCTTCCCCGTCGGTGATTCCGTCATCATCGGTGTCTTCGTCATTCGGGTTCGTGTGGTAGATATTGACCTCCTCGCCGTCAGTCAAAAAGGTCTGCTGGGCACGATTGCCGCATTGCGTGACGTGGTGGGGCATGTCGGGCACAACCACACGCGCCATCCTTGCCATGTGTTTAGTTCTAGCACATCGGGGAACCGAGTGCAATAATTAAGTATGGGGTCCCCAGAATTACCAGAGGACACGGTTAGGCAACCGGCCGGGGCCGTCGCGGGTGCAGGTCACATCGAGCGTGATCGGCTCCGGGCCGAAGATCACTTTGCCGTGGATCAGCTTGCTGACAGGATCCGCGAAGAACTGAGCACGCGTGCCGTCGACGGTGACCTGTTCGATGCCTTTGTGGCCGACCCCGAAGAAGACCGAGTCTTCCAGGCCCACCGGGCCTAGGATCTTGAGCGAAAGCATCCGAGCTTGGCCGTCCCAGTTCTCGGAGATCCGCTTCCCGCCCCACTGGTGGTAGACGCCTTCCTCGGGCACTTCGCGGACATAGAACAGCCTCGTCTGAATCGGACCGAGAGCCAGGTCGGCAAACGGCTCGAGTACGTCGAGCCCGCGGGCGATCACGACGGTCCGTTTGTGGACGTCGTAGACCGCGAAGCGGCGGTCCCCCGCCAACGGCGGGATCACCGGTTGGGCAAACAGCAGCGACGTCTTCGTTGGCGCGTCATTCATGTTGGCGAGCACGATAAGGCTTTCGTTCCAGGTCTGGTTGTGGTAGACGGTGCCGTACGTGTTCGGCGCGGTCGCGGCAAAGCGTTGTTTGGACTGGGCGAAGTAGTAGGGCTCCGACTCGTACATCCCGAAGTAGTACTGCGCGAGGTTGTACGTCTTGACGAATAGCGCCTCGGATGGGTTCACCCCCGCGGCATATGGGAACTTCTCGGGCCAGAGCCGCCAGTCCAGGTAACTGTACTGTCCCCCGCCGGTCAGGAGGTCGAAGGCATAAGCGATCTGCGCGCCGCAGCGGGTGGTCTCGGTGTCTCCCGGCCACAGGCATCCCTGGGCCGGCATGTTTTGGAGCGATCCGAACGTATCCCAGTAGGCTTCGATGGACGGGAAGCTGTAGCCCTCGCCGAAGAGGTGGACGTCGAACGCGGAGATGACCGGCAGGACGAAGCCGCGGCTGCAATGGTCGATGAGTACGGCGTGCGGACACCTCGACCGCAGCGCCTGCCGCCGGCGCCAGTTCATGTCGTGCAGCTCGATGAGACAATCATAGACCCTCTCCGGGTGCCCGTGCTCTTTCCATAGGGTGCAGTTCGCGTAGGCAAGGTTATCGTCTATGTACATGCCGTCGACCGCGTAGGTATCCAGCATTCGCTCGATGCACTGGATACGGTAATCGGCCAGACCGTTCGGCGAGGCCAGGCAGGTGGCCGCAAGGTCGCAGTACGAATCCATCCGGGCCTTGTACGCACCCCCGTAGTTGAATCCCTGCCAGAGCGGCCAGTTGCCGGCCGCGCGAAGGGCAGTCACGCCTTCTGCGGTGGCGTACATGAGGTCCGCGTTGGCGGTCCAGATGAAGAGCATGCCGGCCTCGTGAACCGTCTTGAGCACGCGTTCCAACTCGCCGGCCGGCGGGCGGGGTACGCCGGGCGTGCCCAAACGGTGCATCTGGAAGAGTGTGAAGCCCAGTTGGGCCGCCGTGAGGATCTCCTCGTCGGTCGGATAGGGATGCGTTTCATCGCCCGCCCAGATGAACATGCGCAGATCGCGCCACCTGGGGTGCCGGCGCCGGTTGGGCGCCACCGCGAGGCCCACCCGGAAGGTAAACTCCCCGCCCGAAGGCACCACATAGGGCGGGCCGCCCGAGGCGATGTGAACCAGGTGCTGGGTCAGCACGACCGACACGTCCTCACCGGCCTTCTCCTCGACACGGAGCGATGCGGTATCGAGCGTGGCGGGCCACCGGTGCGTGCCTCCCCTGTCCGTAAACACGGCGAGGGCCGCCTCGGGGCTGAAGACCTCGAGGCACGAGGTGAGGGTGGACAGGCCGACAGTGTGTCCGGCTCGAGGCAAGGCGCCCTTGAAGCAGTCCATGCCGTTCGAGTCCCGGCGCTTATGCAGGTACTGGCTGAACCTTCCTGTGGCGCGGATCTCGTAGCGGATCCCTTGCCGGACCAACAGGTCCCCTTTCGGCTTCAGCGTGACCTCGGACACGACCACGCCGTCGTTATAGAACGTGCTCTGCAGAACGTAGGCCACATCGGCCGCCAGCATACCCTCCGTGGCCAGGATCACCTTGTCCGCGCCCTCGGCGAGGAGCTTCGTGGCGCCGCCCTCGCAGTCCGCCAAGCGGACGTCGTCGATCCACAGCCCGGCGGGTTCCCGCAGCGTCGCCACTATCTGCCTGTTACGCTGGGCTTCGAGCCCGGCGATGGCGCCCGTCTCCCGGTCAATGTCGTAGCGAAACGTGGGTCCTTGGATGATGATGCTCGACGCCTCGACCGAACAACTCAGGTCTTCCGATGGAAGCGGCTGTCGTAAGACCTCGGCAATGGTCTTGCTCACGGGCTCAAGCGGCCAAGCGGCGCCGACGGCCACGGCAAGGGTCGCCGCGATCGCGGAGGCCAGGAGTCTAGCGGGTGTTCGTCTCATACTGTGATCGCTCCCACATAGCTGCAGGAGCCGTAAGACAATTACTCATCGTATTCGTAACGTAGAAGCGCCATCTTGGCGCTTTGCCAACGCGGCAAGGATGCCGCGTCTACTAAAAGGAATCCGATGACTTATTCACTTGCATCT
>Ga0114930_10005065_pt1 | contig 10931 bp, 11 predicted proteins | sample AnhtaG_FD_87300 | JGI IMG/M metagenome (GOLD analysis project Ga0114930, IMG submission 87300) | Deep subsurface microbial communities from Anholt, Denmark to uncover new lineages of life (NeLLi) - Anholt_01485 metaG | ecosystem: Environmental > Aquatic > Marine > Oceanic > Sediment | place... | reverse complement strand
TATCTTGGGCGGAGCTTTCCTGGGGATTCTGTGCGCGGCTATCGTTCTCGGACTCGAGCGAGAAGTGCGGGTTCTCTGGCAGAGGAGGAAGGAATCCCAGGCATTGAAGCCTGATCGTTGTTGAGATCGAACTTTCCCCTTTTTCTGTTTAAGGAGTGCATGATGAAGAAGCGTCTTGGCAAGACCGTCATCGAGTTCATCGAGGGGGATATCACAGAGCAGGATACCGATGCCATCGTCAATGCGGCGAATACTCGGTTGAAGCACGGTGGTGGTGTGGCCGGGGCCATCGTTCGAAAAGGGGGGAAATCCATTCAGGAGGAGAGCAATGTTTGGGTGAAGGCTTGGGGAGGGGAAGTATCGGTCGGATCGGCGGCGATCACGAGCGGCGGGAATTTGCTGGCGCGGTACGTCATCCATGCGGTGGGACCGAGAATGGGAGAGGGGGACGAGGACGGGAAATTGAAAAAAGCGACGCTCAGCAGTCTTCGGATGGCGGATCAGCACAACCTGAAATCGATCGCTTTTCCTGCCATCAGTACGGGAATCTTTGGCTATCCCATGGATCGGTGTGCCGAAGTGATGCTCTCGACGGTGGCGGCGTACGTGAAGGAAAAGACGGGATTGGAACACATCGTTTTTTGTTTGTTTGGGAAAGAACCGTTCCGCATCTTCAAAGAAACGTTCAAAACCATCTCTTGATTGATCTTCAAACCCTACGCTTCGCATAGGGTTCTCGATCCTAAACTGGTCGTTCCGGCAGTCGCCGGACCTACTTTGAACCACGGCCTTTGGCCGTAATCCAAAGCCATCCGCTTCGCGGGTGGTCGTTTAGTTCATGTCATGGCTCCAACTTCCGAAGGACTCTTTCAGAAGGTGTACGACGTGGTTTTTCAGATTCCCCGGGGCAGGGTTGCCACGTACGGTCAGGTTGCCAGGATCGTGGGGCCTGCTTGCGATGCGAGGCGGGTCGGTTGGGCCCTGGCTTCTCTGGGGAACCGGAAGGAAGTACCGCCCGTGCCCTGGCAGCGGGTCGTGGGCTCTGGTGGGAGGATCAGCCTGCCGGGGGATGAGCAGAGGGCGCTCTTGGAGGCAGAAGGCATTGTTTTCGATGAAAGGGGACGGATCGATATGGAGCGGTTTGGATGGGAAGGGACTTGACTTTTTCGGGATGTCCGGAGGTGCTTCGAGGGATTTTTACTGGTCCCAAGCCGGGATTGAAAGCCCAACTCAAGATGAGTCCGAGGCCCCGGCCGGGTACAAGGCCCATCGATGAAGTTCGCGATGGTTGTTCGAGAGCCGGTGTGCTGGTTCTTCTCTATCCTGTTGAGGAAGAGCTCACGCTGGTCCTGACCCGCCGGACGGAGGAGGTAGAGATTCACCAGAGACAGATCTCCCTCCCTGGTGGGCGGCAGGAGGAAGGCGAAACGCTCCGACAGGCCGCTCTGAGGGAGGCCCGGGAGGAGTTGGGAATTCCGACGGATTCGCTTGAGATCCTGGGAGAGTTGACACCTCTTTATGTCCCAACGAGCAATTATTGTATCTACCCTACCGTGGCTTATGCGTCCGATCGGCCAAGATTTCAACCGGCTCCCAAAGAAGTGGCAGAAGTCATCGAAGTGTCTTTGGCGTGTTTGATCGATCCCCAGAGTGTTCGAGAAGAGGTATGGAACGTTCGCGGTTCTGAAGTCCTTGTGGTGTATTATGCCTTTGGGAATTATAAAATCTGGGGGGCGACGGCCATGGTGCTGGCGGAGTTTTTAGAGATCGTAAAGATGTATTTCGGACGAGAAAACGGTAGAGAGTAGAATCCCTGTCATTCTGAGCGCCTGTCTGCCATGTCCGCCGTGCCTGCGGCAGGCAGGAGGCAGGCAGGCCGGCGGGCAGGAAGCGAAGAATCTGTATCACTGTTCTTTTCTTTAGAAGACAAGAACTCCCGCATAGCGGGATCAAGCTATTGTATGATTTTGATATTGAAGACAAAAGAATCGGCCTTTTTGTATGCATTGGTTTGATTTCTGTTCTATTCGTCTTTTTCAAGATTCATCCCCACTCCCCTCGCTCGTCCCGAATGTCCGGAACGAAAGCTCCCCACTCCTTATGAGTAAAGAGATCTCTCAACTTGATGGTGCACAAAAAGGCCATATTTAAGAAATGGTATTTTGTGGAAGTCGTTCGAGTATAAAAATAGGAGGTGCCCATGTTGGAGAAATTGTTCAAGCTTGAGGAGAAGGGGAGCACGGTCCGCGTGGAGTTGATGGCCGGGTTGACGACGTTTATGACGATGGCGTACATCGTTTTTGTCAATCCTGCGATCCTGTCCATGGATTTCGCCGGGAATCCCACGGGTCTGTCATCGGATGCGGCCTTGCTAGCCACCTGTTTGGCTGCGTTCGTCGCTACGACACTCATGGGTTTATACGCTAATTTTCCCATTGCACAGGCTCCAGGAATGGGGGAAAACTTCTTCTTCGTGACGGTTGTCATGGCCCTATCGGCCGCAGGAGTAACCAATTCGTGGCAGGTGGCCTTGGGTATCGTTCTTATTTCTGGAGTTCTTTTTCTCATTCTCTCTCTGCTGAAATTTCGGAAGGCCATTATCGATGCGGTGAGTCCGAGTCTGAAGAATGGGATCGCTGTTGGGATTGGTCTTTTGATCGCGTTCATCGGATTACAGAATGCCGGGATCATCATCGCAAATCCCGGAACAGCGGTCAAGTTTAACGACAACTTTCTTCAACCCAATGTCCTTATCTTTTTTGCCGGACTTTTTGTCACTGCGATTCTCCACGTTCGAAAGATTCGTGGTGCCATCCTCTGGGGCATCCTGTTCACGACGATTCTCTCCCTCGTGGCGGGACAGGTGAAATTCGAGGGGGTCTTTGGACTGCCCAAGGAGCACGCGTTCTTCAAGTTCGACATTGTGACCGCCCTGAAGTTTCAGTTCCTTCCCTTCATCGTGGTGTTTCTTTTTATGGATATGTTCGACACGATGGGTACCCTCATTGGGGTCGCCGAGCAAGCGGGGTTTATGGAGGAAAATAAACTTCCCGGTGCGAATCGGGCTCTGGTTTCCGATGCTGTGGGCACTGTCGTGGGTGCCTGTTCGGGAACGAGTACGGTAACCTCCTTCATCGAGAGCACCGTTGGCGTAGAATACGGCGGACGCACCGGGTTGACCAGTGTGGCGACCGGATTTTTCTTCCTCTTTGCCCTTTTCTTCACACCCCTTGTGGGAATGGTGGGCAAGTACCTTCCCATCACTGCGCCGGCGCTGGTGCTGGTCGGCACGATGATGATGCGGAACGTGAACAAGATCGATTGGCAAGACTTTTCCGAAGCGATTCCGGCCTTCCTCATTGTTTTGGGAATCCCTCTGAGTTATAGCATTCATGATGGACTGGCGATGGGATTCATCGCTTATCCCATCATCAAACTCTGTGCTGGGAGAGGAAAGGAGGTTCACTGGCTGGTCTATGTCGTGGCTGCTCTGTTTGTGTTGAGGTATGTGCTTATTACGATTTGATCGGAACCCTTTTTGTTCTGCAGTCTGATTTTCAGCTTTCTTAGGTCGTTCAAAGTATTTCGGATGTTTACCCCGATTTGTATGATTCGAATCGGGGTTTTCTGTGTCTGAAAACACTTGACTTTTTGGAGGAACCGTTTTAAATTAGGAGCGTCTAACTTTGTTAAAGGTGTCTAATTCGAGGTACGGTCTATGAACGAGAAGCTTTCACCAAACATGGAAGATTATCTGGAGACGATCTATCTCCTGGAGCTGGAGAGAGGGAACGTTCGTGTGAAGGACATTGCCGAGAAGATGGAAATCACGATGCCGAGTGTCTCCAGCGCTCTGAAGAATTTGGAAAAGCAAGGGTTTGTTTCCCACGATCGTTACGATTTGGTGGTCTTGACTCCGCAGGGAGCCCGGGTTGCCGAGGAGGTCTACCGGCGTCACGAGGTGATCCGAGATTTTCTCTCTCAGGTCTTGGGACTCGATGCGGAGATTGCTGAGAGGGATGCCTGCGGGATGGAACACATCATTAGTCCCGAGACACTGGAGAGCCTGTCCCGTTTTCTGGAAACAGAGAATGGAGAGGGTTGAAATTATCGAGACACTTATTCATTGTTTGAGAAAAAGAAAGAGTGGTCGGAGATGAACGATCAGTTGACTCTGGATCGCGTGCGGAGGGATATGGAGGTTCGTGTGGTGGGGATACAGGGGGGCTGGGGAGTACGCCAGAGGTTGAATCAGATGGGGATTCACCCCGGGGACAGGGTTCTCGTGAGGAGAAGCGGTGTCATGGGAGGACCGCTCCTGATTCGGATTCACGGGACAGAAGTTGCCCTGGGTAGGGGGATGGCGCGGAAAGTCCTGGTTGAGAGGATTTGATGAAGAGGAGTGAAGGAGAAGGGAAGAAGGGAATGGCCTGGGAAAGGATGGACGATTTTGAGCATGTCCAGATCGTTTTGGTGGGTCAGCCCAACTGTGGAAAGAGTACTCTTTTCAACGAAGTCGCAGGCTATCGTTCGGTGACCTCCAACTTCCCCGGTGCCACAGTGACCTACACGCGGAGCCATGTGCGTATCTTAAATCGTACCTGCGATGTGGTGGATCTTCCGGGCACCTATTCCCTTACCTCGTTGGATCAAGCCGCCCTGGAGACGCAGCGCTATCTTCTGACCCAACGGGTCGACGTCATCGTTAATGTTGTTGACAGTTCGCTCCTCAGCCGGAGTCTTGAACTGACCCTCCAGCTCTTAGAATTGGAGATACCCATGGTGCTCTGCCTCAACATGATCGACGAGGCCGAGAGGAAGGGTATTGAAATCGATACGGAAAAGCTTTCTCGTAAACTGGGAATTCCTGTGGTGAAGACAGTGGCCTCCAGGGGCCGGGGTGTGAGGGAGCTCTTCTGGGAGGCGCTGAAAACGGCACGGTCCGGGAGAAAGGGGCGGCATATTCGAGGAAATCGGGATGTGGAGTTGGTCATTGCCCGTCTTAACCGTTTTTTGAAACAGTCCGTCGGGGATGAAATTCCGTTCTCAAAACATCTGTTGGCCACGAAACTCCTGGAAAGCGATCGTTTTTTCGAGAAGAAGATCCGAGAGGTTCGTCCTGAGCTGATGGATGAGGTGTTGGAGTGTAGGCGTAGACTGGCTCAAAGCCACGGTCGAGCTTCCGACGAGATTATTGCTTCTGAGCGGCATGCCCTCTCGATGTCGATTTTTGAAGAAGTTGGTGTCGTGAAGGAATCCCAGCTCTACTGGAAGGATCGGATTGACGATGTGCTGATGCACAACCTGTGGGGGTACGTGTTTTTGGTTGTGTTCTTGTTTCTCTTCTTTAATCTCGTTTTTCGGGTAGGCTCTTTTTTAGAACAGCCGATGGTGAATTTCTTTGATGGCATCACCCGATCGATCCGTGCCGAGTTGGGTACGGGGTCACTTCTCTCGGTTATCGTTGTTGGTGCGCTCCAGGGAATAGGAGGAGGAATCGCTGTTGTCCTGCCCTATCTTTTCCCCTTTCTTTTGGGACTCTCTATTTTAGAAGACGTGGGATATCTCCCCCGAGTGGCTTTTCTGATGGATGTTTTTATGCACAGGATCGGTCTTCACGGCAAGGCAGTCATCCCGGCCGTTCTGGGCTACGGGTGCAACGTACCGGCCGTGATGGCTACCCGGATCATGGAATCGCCCAGGGACCGGTTTATCGCCTCGTTGGTCGCGACGATGGTTCCGTGTGCTGCACGGATGACGATTATTCTCGGACTCGTGGGGTACTACCTCGGCGGTAATGCTGCTCTGGGGGTTTATCTTCTCAACCTGATTGTGATTGCCCTTTCGGGGACTCTAGTGTCTCGCCTCCTCCCGGAGGTCACACCGGGTATGGTGCTGGAGATCCCTGTTTACCAAGCCCCTCGCATGAAGATCACCTTGAAGAAGACCTGGCTGCGGTTGAAGGATTTCATCGTCATTGCCTGGCCGCTCCTGATCGTGGGAAGCGGGGTGCTTGGCCTGACCGAGTATTATGAGCTCACGGATGGCATCAACCGGTTTCTCTCCCCGATCACAACCTTGCTGGGACTTCCGATCCAGGTGGGGATGACGCTCGTTTTCGGCGTGCTCCGCAAGGAACTCTCCATGCTCATGCTCTTTCAGGCGTTGGGGACGAACGACGTGCTGACCGTCCTGACCAGGGGCCAGGTTTTGGTTTTTACCGTATTCATCGTCTTTTACATTCCCTGTGTGGCCACGATGGGCGTGCTTGTTAAACAGGTCAGGAAGAAGGGGATGTTGGCCATCGTGGGTTTCACCTTTGTCTTGGCCCTGCTGATGGGAGTCCTGACCCGGGGGGTGGCCTCGTTGATCTGGTAAAAAGGAAGTAATACCATGAAGGAAGCCAAACTCTACCGAAAGTTGGAAAACAATAAGGTTCAGTGCTTCACCTGTGCTCACGGGTGCACCATCGTTGAGGGAAAGCGCGGAATCTGTGGGGTTCGAGAGAATCGGGATGGGGTTTTGTACAGTCTGGTCTACGGAAAAGCCATCGCTCTGCACGTGGATCCCATCGAGAAAAAACCTCTGTTTCATTTTTATCCTGGGACGAAAGCCCTTTCCGTGGCGACGGTCGGTTGCAACATGCACTGTCAGAACTGTCAGAACGCCGATATCTCCCAGATGCCGAAGAACCGGAAGAGGATCGACGGGAAGGATGTGTCCCCGGATGTTTTGATTCAGATGGCCTTGGATCATCGGTGCAGGATCATTTCCTACACCTACACCGAACCGGCGGTCTTCTGGGATTATGCATACGATACAGCTGTCTTGGCTCACGATGAGGGGATCAAGAACACCTTCGTGACCAACGGGTATCTGTCGGAAGAGTCGCTCCAGGAGATTGCTCCTTACTTGGACGGCGCGAACGTCGACCTGAAAGCATTCAAGGACGAGACGTATCGAACCAATTGCGGTGCGAAGTTGCAGCCGGTTCTGGATACGATTCGGCGGATGAAGGCGTTGGGGATCTGGGTGGAGGTCACGACGCTCCTGATTCCGGGGCTGAACGATTCCGAGGAGGAGTTGAAGGATATTGCCCGTTTCATCCATGAGCTTGACCCGGGAATCCCGTGGCACATCAGTCGGTTTCATCCGACGTATCGGATGACGGATCGACCGGCCACCCCGGTGGAGGCGATCCGGAAGGCGTGTCAGATCGGATTGGAAACTGGCCTTCGTTACGTCTATGCGGGGAACGTGCCTGGGGATGAAAGTGAGAGTACGTTTTGCTACACGTGCCATGCCCGCCTCATACAACGGTGGGGATTCGAGGTGATGGGTAACCGATTGGTGGATGGGAAGTGCCCTGAGTGTGGGGAGAAGATCGACGGGGTTTGGTGATTGATCTTCAAACCACTAGCTCTGCTAGAGGTTCTCGATCCTAAACTGTACGGCACTGACGTGCCTCCTTTTAATCCACCGCTATGCGGTGAATTAAAAGCCACCCGCTCTGCGGGTGGTCGTTTACTTGCAACGATGCAGGAATATCCAGAATTTAGAGGGAGACGATGATTGAACCAAAAACTTTTTATCGCGAGCTGGATTCGGTGCTTTCCCAGATTGGCAGAGAGAAGTCGGATAAGAACTTTTTTATCACCATTCTCAACGAACTGGAACAGAAATTCGGGGAGACTCTGAATATTCACGACAGCCATGTTTATGAACAGAGGGGGGATGAATTTGTTTTTGTCAGAACTTCGACACGAAGGCAGGATAGCCAGATTGCTAAAAGAATACACTTCCGTGTTGAGGGGATTCAGCAGGTGTTAAAAGAGGGTGTTATGATTTATGACGGCTCTGAATTTTTTCGGGACTTCGATTTGAATCTCGATCGCAAAAATTTCGTGCCAGCGGCGATCCTTGTCCACAATCCCGTACGGAAATGGCTCCTGATTTTTGAATTGAAAAAAGGTTGGGTTCGTGAGGAGATCACACTGTTTTTGAATGCGGTACGTACGGCTCTGAATTACCGGTTGTTTTCAGAAATGATGAAGAATGATTTGGAGAGGGCCGAACAGATTCAAAAAAGTTTGTTGCCGAGGGAAGCGCCGAGAATTCAGGGTTATCAAATCTACGGATACTCGCAGGCAGCTGAAGTCGTTGGCGGTGATTTCTACGACTACTTTCAGTTTGATGAGGAAGATTTTGGCGTTTGTATCGGTGATGCCAGTGGGCATGGTCTTCCGGCTGCCCTTCTGGTTCGGGATGTGGTGATTGGGTTGCGCATGGGTTTGGCTAAGGAGATGCGACTCGTTCATACGATCAAGAAATTGAATCAGGTCATACAACGAAGTACATACTCTACGAATTTTGTGTCGCTATTTATCGGTGAAGTTGAGAGCAGTGGCCATCTGTTCTACGTGAACGCGGGTCATCCTGCTCCCTTTCTTGTTACGGGAAATAGTATCTACGATTTAGAAGCAACGGGAATTACACTGGGTTTTTTATCGGAGATCGACTTGCGTCGGTCGTATGTTCGTCTAGAACCGAATTCTGTGCTGGTGATGTACAGCGACGGGATCGTTGAGAGACAGGATCGGGAGGAAGAAGAGTATGGTATTGCACGGTTGAAAGAGTTTGTGTTGGAGTATAAACACAAAAGTGGTGAGGACATTGTAAAGTTGATCTTCGAGCGTGTGTATGATTTTGGAGGGCGTACTCCGTGGGAAGATGATGCGACGTTGGTTGTGATGAAAAGAGTGAGTGAGTAGGCGTAAGTAAATGAACTTTGCCTGAGGGAAGTGTTTTATGAAAAGACGAGTAGCCTACTTGTTGCTTTGCTTTTCTATGTGGGGTCTGTCTTTACTGCACAGTCAGGTTATTGTCAAGGTCATACCAGGATATGTACTCATCGATACCGACACGGGAATCGGCAGGCTCAACGAAGTGATCAAGGTGTATCGGTTAAAAGATGACGGACTCATCACGGTGGGCCGGGTCAGGATTTTACGATTTCAGGACGGCAAAACCGGAGCGCAAATCGTCTCTGAGGAATCTGGACACAAAATCAGTGTGGGGGATTTTGTCGGAGAGAAGCGAACCGACGCGAAAAGAACTTCCAAGGCCTCTTCGAAAAGATCGAGCGAAACATCCGAGCAGAATGTTCCAAGGTGGAGGGGAGACGCCCGCGTGGGTGTGCATCTGGGGAGGTTCGTGCCCGCATCCAGTTTAGAGGATACGTTCGAGAATTCGTACAGTCTGGGGCTCTCTCTCAGGCTGTTGACTGCAGGAAGGCACACCTTCACTCTTGACGGGACCTGTCCCGTTTTGCGGACAGCTTCGGTCTGGAGCGGTGATGTCGAGTCCTCCCTTTACATGGTCCATCTCGTGGATCACATCCGGTCGGGGTACCGCATCCATTGGGACATCGGCGGCGGGATCTATTATTCGCGTTGGTCTGCGATGGTGAACGGCCAGACGATCAAGAGTACGGATTCGTATACCGGATTTTTTGTGGGGCTTTCGGTTGACTTCGGTGGTTCGTCGTGGGGCGTGTTTTCTCCGATGGTGCGATATCATGCCTACAAGGTAGAGGAAGATTGGTACGAGTTTGTCATTGGTGGGGTGAACGTGTATTTTTCGGTGTTTTGAGTTCGAGAAAAGTGTTGGAGGGAAGACCTGAATGAGGGCTATGGTGTTGAATAAAACGACTCGACTCACTGAAAATCAAAATCCGCTGGAGTTGGTCGATCTACCGGATCCGGTTCCGGGAAAGGGTGAGATTCTGGTTAAAGTATCGGCCTGCGGGGTGTGTCATACGGAATTGGATGAGATCGAAGGAAGGACGCCCCCGCCGCGCTTTCCGGTTGTTTTGGGCCACGAGGTGATCGGGCGGGTTGAGAAGAAGGGTATTGGGGTGAACAGATTTGGAATCGGAGACAGGGTGGGTATCGGCTGGATCTATTCGGCCTGCGGAAGGTGCCGGTTCTGCACGAGGGCAGATGAGAATCTGTGTGAGAATTTCGTGGCCACAGGCAGGGATTCCAACGGTGGGTATGCGGAATACATGACGGTGGACGAAGATTTTGCGTATCCCATTCCCGATATTTTTTCTGATTCGGAAGCAGCACCCCTGATGTGTGCCGGTGCCATCGGATATCGCTCGCTCAACTTGACGGGTATTCAGGACGGCCAGAACTTGGGGCTGACCGGATTCGGGGCGTCGGCCCATCTGGTTCTGAAGATGGTTAAGCACAGATATCCAAACTCCGAAGTCTTCGTCTTTGCCAGAAGTGAGAAGGAGAGGCAGTTCGCCCTGGAATTGGGTGCTGTCTGGGCGGGAGACACGGCGGATACGTCGCCTGAAAAATTGCACTGCATCATCGACACGACGCCCGTCTGGAAGCCGGTGGTCGAAGCGTTGCGGAACTTGGAGGCCGGGGGGAGACTGGTGATCAACGCCATCCGGAAGGAGGATGTGGACAAGGAGTATCTGTTAAAACTGGAGTATCCCGCGCACCTCTGGCTGGAGAAGGAGATCAAGAGTGTGGCCAACGTGGCCAGGAACGATGTGAGCGGGTTCTTGAAGCTGGCAGCCGAGATTCCCATCAAGCCGGAGGTTCAGGAATTTCCGCTGGAGGAGGCCAACCGGGCGCTGGTCGAGCTGAAGGAGGGACAAATCCGCGGAGCCAAGGTTTTACGGATGAGTTGAAAAGAGAAATAGGAATTGAAGGGTAGGCTGATACTTATGAAGACAGATACCCGAAAACATTATCGGCGTTCCATTCGGTTGAAAAATTATGATTATTTACAGCCCGGTGGGTATTTTATTACGATCTGTACCCAGAATCGGAAATGTTATTTTGGTCATATAAAAAACGGTTCAGTCGTGTTGTCACCGATGGGGGAAATGGCACATCATTTATGGGTAG
>Ga0114930_10005063_pt1 | contig 10935 bp, 10 predicted proteins | sample AnhtaG_FD_87300 | JGI IMG/M metagenome (GOLD analysis project Ga0114930, IMG submission 87300) | Deep subsurface microbial communities from Anholt, Denmark to uncover new lineages of life (NeLLi) - Anholt_01485 metaG | ecosystem: Environmental > Aquatic > Marine > Oceanic > Sediment | place... | reverse complement strand
CCCGTATTGGTAAGTCCTCTAGGTTATCGGATAGAAGTCCGACTTTAGTGGCAGCGGTCAGATTTGAACTGACGACCAAAGGCTTATGAGTCCTCTGCTCTACCACTGAGCTACGCTGCCAATGAAATTTATACCACAGATTGAATTAAGCTGTCAATTGAGGTAATTGCGAAATCTATCTGGCCTCGGTAACATGCTTCTTTAATGCCTCAGGGAGTTTGTTGTTATCATTGGTAACCGCTGGGGTTATGGGTAGTTGACCATTTGCCGCCATAATAGCCATCCCTTCAGCACTCAGCAGAAAATCAACCCAGGCTATCGCCAATTCAGGATGGGTGGCATTCTTGAGTATTGTTACTCCATAAATTATCGGCTTGCCCCCTTTAATCAGGGTTTCCCCCGGTTTCTTGCCGGCAATCTCAACCTGTGCCGTAGCATAGTAATCCCTGAACTCCTCGCTGGATAGGTCAATCTCAACCGGTAACTCAATAAAATTCAGCTTGTGCTGTTTGGCAACAGACATATACTCAAAAGCATAGTCTAGGTCACCAGATTCCAATAGAGCAATAAGGTCGACCGATTTTGGTCTCATCATCTCACCGGGAGCACCATAAAGCATATCATTTAACCCAGGCACACCATAATAGTCCTCAGCTAGTTGCCATACCATAAGGGTTCTATAGCCACAGGGGTCGTGGTCAGGGTCAGCGCGACCATATTTCACCCCTTCACGCTGCAGAATTTCATACCAATTGTCCTTACTAACCTCATCAGCAAATTGAGAACTATCGGTATAGGCAATAACCATGCGATTACAGGCAAAGGTTATGTACCAGTCAGCATACTCGGGAAACATCAACTCCGGAATAAGGGTATAATCGGCGGAAGCAACCACATCTGCCTCTCTGCTCAGCTCAGTAACCTTACGAATGCTAATCAAGCTACCTGCTGACTCTGCCCTTATCTCTACATCAGGATAGAGCTTATTAAACTCCTCACTTATCTGAGCAAAGGGTATGGTCAAACTGCCAGCATGAAATATGGTAAGGGCAACACCACCTGAACAGCCAGGCATCAGGCTCAATATCAGAGCCAAAATCAAAAATAGGCTTGTAGCTAATCGTTTCATCAAACCTCCTTAATTTTGTGCCATATTCTGTTGACTAAAAAATATGGACGGCTGATGCCTTAAAGGTTATGTAAACCTTTTGTCCTTCAGCCAGACCCATCTCCTCAAAGGAGCGACGGGTAACCAAACAGATAAAGTCTGGCGGAAGGGTAACTGTCAAATACAATGTCGACCCCTTATCAGCAATACTGGTAACAGTGCCACAAAACGAGTTACGAGCACTAGACCTGAGCGGCTCAGGGGAAATGAGAATATCCTCAGGTCGAACTGAGGCGTGGAGTTTCCCTCTAAGGTCAGTAACTACTATCAGCTCGGTACCTTCAGTGCGAAAGACGGTATTTCCATCATCTCTTTCTACCATTTCACCGGCAAAGATATTCCTCGCCATAGCAAAGCGGGCAACAAACTCAGAGGCAGGCTGCCGAAATATCTGCTCTGGAGTCCCCACCTGCTTTATCCCCCCCTCACCTAAAACGGCAATGCGCTCGCCCAAAGCTACCGCCTCCTCAAAATCATGGGTAACATGAATAGTAGTCACCTTCAACTGGTTATGTATTCGGCGAAGTTCTTGTTGCACAGCCTCCCGACTTTCCGGGTCAAGGGCACTTAACGGCTCATCAAGAAGTAGCACCTCAGGCTTGATGCTCAGTGCCCTCGCCAGAGCTACCTTCTGCCGCTCCCCCCCACTCAGTGTGTCAGGACTCCTATCCAGAAGGTGGACTATCCCCAGCAAATCGGAAAGCCAGTTAAGCGTCTGTGTCACTTGCTGATGGGGCTGCTTATGAAGCCTCAAGCCAAAAGTGATATTCTCGGCTACTGAAAGGTGAGGGAACAGGACATGGTCTTGGTAAACAATACTTATGTTTCTTTTTTCTGGCTCAAGTCGTGTCACCTCCCGTCCCCCAAGCCATATCTCCCCACTCTTAACTGGATATAGACCAGCAATGGTCTCTAGAAGCACTGTCTTGCCAGACCCAGTAGGTCCCAGTACAACAAAATACTCGCCCTCGTCCACAGTTAAATTAACATCTTCAAGCAAGAAATGCCCCAGGTCAACACGCAGATTCTTTATCTGTATCATGTCTTCTGCCCCCGATACACCAAGGTTCTGAGAACTATAAAGATAATGACACATAACAGGATAAGTAGCACCGCTACCGGTCTAGAGTACGCCAAACCATAGGATTCAAACCGCTCAAAGATGAGAGTAGGAGCTATCATTGGATGATATGCCAGAATAATAACTGCACCAAACTCGCTTATCCCCCTAGCCCACATCATGATGTTGCCAGCGACAATGCTTCGCCATGCCAGGGGAAAGGAAACTCGGAAAAAGGACTGCCATGGTGAGGCACCAAGGGTACGAGACACCTTCTCCAGTCTGACATCCACCTTCTTAAACCCCTCTTTAGCCGAATCAATCAAAAAGGGGACGCTAACGAAGAGCATAGCAATAACAATACCAGCAATAGAGTCAACAAAGTCGATTCCTATCAGGTGAAAGCCCTTGCCAACCAGAAAATTACGACCAAAAACAAAGAGGAGGGCGATACCGGCTGCAGTATGTGGCACCACAATAGGCACATCAATAAGCCCCTCCACCAGGTTCTTGCCTGGAAAATCAAATCTGGCTAACAGATAGGCTAAAGGCACCCCCAGGAAAAAGCCAATGGTAGTAGCTATCAAGGCGGCATACAGAGTGAGCCAGATAGCGCTAATGACCTTACTATCAAGAGCAGTATCCAGCAGTATCTTGGGGTCAGAGGCAACTATCATCTTAAATAGAGGTACGATAATAAATAGAAAAATAACCAACCCGAGCAGAACAAAGGTAAATGTCATCCTGTTAGTGATAAACCATTTTTTAGCCAAAACCCACCTCCTGACATTGCTATTTGCTGCGCTTGGCATTAAAAAAACACTTCAAAAGGAAGTGCTTGAAAATAGACCTATGACTACCCACAAGCTCTCCTTTCCAAAACACGGGAGGCATCGCCGTTTCCAACGAAACCCTATCGGCCAATCTCCATTGGTATACCTTCAGGAGAATAGGCTCGGAGACAAGTGTTTAATTTTTAATTGATATTATATCATATTCTCCGGTGTAACCAGTAACCTCCTCACTTCCTCTTCCTACTCCCTAGAGCAGACCCTACCCGGCAACTCAGGCGCTTTTTCACCGCCGTGAAACTTTAATGAAACTTAAACGCCAGTTTTATGAGTAATTAATTTCAGCAGCCTAAGATAGAAGTGCGCCTATAAATAACTTGGGTAAGTAGAGGAGGACAATGATGATCAAAAGCGCTATTAAGTGCCCAAACAATATGGTTATGGTATTTGATGAGGACGAGGAACAAATCCCTGAATACCAGGGTCAATACGAAGAAGTAAAAGAACGCATCCTAAAAGATGCTCCGCCAGAGGCAATATTTGGTCAGTGGATCGATTATGAGACTGATATAAGAACAGTTCCGAGAGAAGAATGGTAACCAAGTAGCTAAGCTTTAACCGGGAGACGAACTTTAAATAAAAATAGTGGTGATAAGAATTGAGAAACAACCCCATTTTTACGGCTGGAGTGCACCAGGCACTATCCGAGCCAGATGACTTCGGATTGCTGAACTGTGTCTCAACCAAGGACACTGCTCAGAACACAGCATCTATAGCCCTCACCCCCAGGGAGTCCCAGATTCTAAGTTACATTGCTGACGGTAACTCAAACAAGCAAATCGCTTACATCCTGCAACTTAGTGAGCAGACAATTAAGAACCATGTCAGTACCATCCTACGTAAGCTAGATGCTAATGCCAGAGCTCACGCTGTCGCCCTAGCCATAGGCAACGGCTGGATTTCAGTCAAATAAAAACCCCTCCAATATGACCCCGGAAGCTAACCACTAAATAAGCAACTTCATCCCCCGATAAATACGCCCTATCTGCCATTGGACTTGCCCTTCATTTAGCTATATACCATTACTAAATACCTACTAAATTCTTACTAAATGCCTATTGGCATATTTGTGGACTTGATGATACAATTGGCATCAAGATGGCAGTTTAGGAGGAGGATAGCGAGATGGTTAAAGGAAGGATGACAAGCAAATCATCTACCTCCGCGCCACCCAAGGCAAAAGAATTAAAAAAATCAGTAGAAAGACTTCAGGCTTTGATGGACGAAATTCCCACCGGCGTAATGAATGTGGACATCAAGGGCAAAATCACTTATGTCAACAAAACTATCCTACAAGCTACGGGCTATTCACGCGAGGAGCTGATCGGTAAGAATGGGTTGAGGCTTGGTCTAATTCCCCCTGAAACTCTAAAGCTCTTGGGAAAACGGATGAAAGAGAAGCTAATGGGGAAACCTCCCAGTCCTCTAGAAATACAGTTCAAGCGCAAGGATGGAGAATGGATGTGGATTGAAATAAGCGGCAGGGCGCTCTGGGAGCATGGTGTGCCTGTCGGCGTCCAAATCGTCGGAAGGGACATCACCGACCGCAAGCAGGCTGAGGAGAAACTAAAAAGCTCGGAGGAGCGGCTAAAAATACTATTTGAATTTGCACCAGATGCTTATTACTTGAACGACTTAAAAGGTAATTTTATCGATGGTAATAAAGCGGCTGAGGAAATAACCGGTTATAAGAGAGATGAATTAATTGGAAAGAGTTTTTTGAAATTGAAGCTACTGCCTCCACGGCAAATCCCAAAAGCGGCGGCACTTTTAGCCAAGAATGCACTGGGGCAACCCACTGGACCGGATGAGTTTACTTTAATTCGGAAAGATGGCACCCAGGTTCCAGTAGAAACAAGGACATTCCCGGTAAAGATTGAGGGTAAAACTTCGGTGTTGGGCATTGCCCGCGACATCACCGAGCGCAAGCAAGCCGAGGACACTTTAAGGCAGTCGGAAGAGAAATACAAAACTTTGTTCGAGAGCAAGCTCGAAGGTGTGGTCGTTATGGATGAAACAATGAAACTATTGCTGGCTAATAAAGCCGCCGCGGAAATGTTTGGTTTTGATTCTGTGGAGGAATTGCTTGAAGTGAATCTATTTGATTACATCCCGCCAGAGGAGAGAGCGCGAGTTCTCAAGATTATAACAAAGGATATGTTTGAAAATAACCTGCAGCAGGTCAACGAGTTTCGGCTGATGAACAAGTCTGGTAAGGAAATATGGATAAGTGCAGTTGGTACACTAACTGAGTATCAGGGCAAAGTAGCCGGTTTGATTTCATTCAGGGACATCACCGAGCGCAAGCGAATGGAGAAGGAGCTAAGAGAGGCTCAGGAGCAGCTTGTTCGCTCGGAGAAGCTGGCAGCCATAGGGCAACTGGCGGGGGGAGTGGGACACGAGCTCAGGAATCCGCTGGCAGCAATCAAGAATGCCGTTTACTATGTAAAAGGGAAGGTAGCCGAGAGTGAGCTGGCGCAGGAAAAGCCGCGGCTTATGGAATTTCTCAATATTATGGATGAAGAGATAAACTCATCCAATAAAATCATCAGTGACCTTCTCGGATTTTCCCGTGTGGGCAAGCCATCAGTGTCACCGACCGGGATAGAAAAGATAATTGAGGATACCCTGCCACGCATTACCATTCCAGAGAATATTGAACTGACCAAAAAGCTGGACGGCGAGTTGCCTGAGGTCGAAATAGACCCTGACCAGATTCAGCAGGTATTAGCAAATATAATTACCAATGCCGTGCAGGCAATGCCTGAGGGGGGCAAACTGACAATAGTTGCCAGGGAAAAGGATAAATTTGTGGAGGTGGAGGTTGCTGATACCGGTTGCGGCATACCACAGGAATCTGTTAACAAAATCTTTGACCCCCTGTTCACCACTAGAGCCAAAGGCATCGGGTTGGGACTGGCGGTATGTAAATCAATCATCGACAGGCATGAAGGGAACATCACGGTAAAAAGCAAGGTAGGAAAAGGCACTACCATTAGTATAAAGTTGTCGCTGGAGAGCGAGTAGAAGAGCAACATTGGAGGTAAATAATGGGGAAAACCAATATTCTGGTAGTCGATGACCTTCACAGCATACGCCTGACCCTGGGAGGAATACTTGAGGACGAAGGGCACAACGTGGTCACTGTGGAGAACGGTTACCAGGCTATTGAGGCGGTAAGAAAGAACCGCTTTGATGTTATCTTTATGGATATAAAGATGCCGGGGATAAACGGGGTTCAAACCTTCAGGGAGGTCAAGAAGATAGACCCTAAGGCAGCGGTGATTATGATGACCGCCTACTCGGTGGAGGATTTGGTGAAGGAAGCCCTGGAGGAGGGCGCCTATGCCATTATCTATAAGCCATTTGATATTGATAGAATCATAGCCATTATTGAAGAGGTGCTTAAAGATGTCCTCATATTGGTAGTTGACAACGAGTTTGCCGATAGGGAATCCCTCAAGGCGATACTGGAGGATAAGGGATACCGGGTGGCTACCGCCCGGGATGGGGCTGAGGCAATTGAGATGGTGAAGAGCCGGCACTATGACATAATCTTTTTGGATGTGAGGCTACCCGATATGAGTGGAGTTGAGACCTTTGAGCAGGTTAAGAAAATCGACCCCCAGGCAACAGTGATTATGATGACCGGTTACACCGAGGAGGACTTGGTAAAAAGGGCAGTAAGCCAGGGGGCTTATACCTGTATATACAAGCCCTTTGATATGGACAAGGTAATAGCGGTGGTGGAGGATATAGCCAAGGGGAGGAAGGGATAATGTCAACGGACGCCACTATTATAGTGGTAGAGAATGAGACTGATGCCAGAGTGACCATGTGCCGCATGCTGGAGGATGCTGGCTATAAGGTTATTGGACTAAAAAGGGGGATTGACGCCTTAGGGATAATAGGCAGAAGCCCCTTTAATGCTGTTATTACCGATATAAGATTGCCCGATGTTGGCGGGCTGGAGATACTAGAGCTAGCCAAGGAAATGAACCCCGATGCAGCGGTGATTATGATGACCAGCAATGCTAGTGTGGAGACAACGGTAGATGCAGTAGACCACGGTGCCTACGCCTATTTTGTCAAGCCAATCAATCCGGATGAGCTAAAGACCACCATTGCCAATGCCCTCAAGCAGCAAAGGCTTTCTTTGGAGAATAAAAGGCTTATCGAGAGTCTGCAGCATTCTCGCAGGCTGTTGTCTGAAGCCAATGAAGAATTGCGAAATGAAATCACCGAGCGCAAGCAGGCGGAGGAGGCACTAAAGCAGTCAACAGAACGGCTTCACACTTTGAGAGAAGAAGCTCCTGTCATCATATGCATCGCAGACCTTAAAGGGAAAGTCACCTATGTCAATAAGAAATTCGAAGAGACCACTGGTTACTCACGAGAGGAAGTGCTGGGCAAAAACTGGCTTAAGTTTGATGTATTCCACAAGAAAACGATAAAACTATTGCTAAACCGAATAAGAGAAAAACTAAAGGGAATGTCCCCCAGTCCTATGGAAATACCCTTTAAACGCAAAGATGGAGAATGGATATGGATATCAGGGATAGGCGAGCTGCTCAGGGAGCACAGTAAACCTGTTGGTATCCAAATTATTGCTACAGACATCACCGAGCGCAAGCAGCTGGAGGAGGCACTGCGAGAGAATGAAGAAAAACTGCGTCTTATGTTTGAGTCTGCCGGTGAGGGAATTGTGGTCATTGACCTGGATAATAAAATATTAGATGTGAATCAAGTCGCAGTTCGAATGCATGGCTACGATAGCAGGGAGGAACTCATCGGGCGAAGTGCTCTTGATTTGAGTGCTGAAGAAGACCGTGCTAGAGCCAGTAGCAACACAAGAAGAAGACTGGAGGAAGGGCTCCGTGGAGCCATTGAATACACCCTGTTGAGAAAGGACGGGAGCAAGTTTCCTGCCGAGGTAAACATGGCTACTATCAGAGATGCGCATGGCATTCCTATCGGGTTTATTGGCATTTTTGTTGACATCACCGAGCGCAAGCGGATAGAGAAGGAAATCCAAGAAAAAAACGAGGAGCTGGCGGAGGCAAGTCGGGCAAAGTCCGAGTTCCTGGCTCACATGTCCCATGAGTTGCGCACCCCACTCAATGTCATTATCGGCTTTTCTGAACTGATGATGGACGAGTTGCCAGGAGAGGTCAATGAGGAGCAGGGGCAGTGCCTTAGCGATATTTGGGGTAGTGGCCAGCACTTGCTGAGCTTAATTAATGATATCCTTGACCTATCTAAGATAGAATCGGGCAAAATGGAACTCAAGCTGAGAAATATTGCCCTGCCCAGTGTAATCGAATCATTAAGAAGAGAAATAATGCCGGTGATTGGAAAAAGGAAACAAAGCCTTGATGTCGAGGTGGAAGAGGGGCTCCCTCTGGTTCGTGGGGATAAAGTCAAAGTAAGGCAGGTATTGCTCAACTTGCTGAGCAATGCGGCTAAATTTACGCCGGATGGAGGCAAGCTGAAGGTTGAGGCTATCAGGAATGGTGATTGGTGTCAGGTCAGCGTGGTTGACAGGGGCATAGGTATCAAGAAGGAAGACCAGGAGAAGATATTTGAGCCATTTAGCCAGCTAGATGACCTTCAAGCTGAGGGAAAGGGTGGAACTGGGCTGGGGTTGACACTTGCCAGGCAAATTATAGAAAAACACGGCGGACGAATGTGGGTAGAAAGTAAATACAGGAAGGGAAGTAAGTTTAGCTTTACCCTGCCACTGGCAACAGCCGATGAACCACATCCAAGGGGGAGAAACAGGCATTGAAAGAGAAGATACTGATTGTAGAAGACAACCCCAGAAATATGAGGCTGATTACAATGACCCTTAGCGCCAAGAGCTATGAGTTGTTTGAAGCCAGTGATGGTGAGCAGGCACTGGACATGGCTATAAGACAGCGACCAGACCTCATTATAATGGACATACAGCTTCCCAAAATGAACGGGCTTAAGGTAACCAGAAGGCTCAGGCAGACCCCAGCATTCAGCCATATCCCCATTATTGCTATTACTGCCTATGCTATGAAGGGGGACAAAGAGAAGGCTATTGACGCCGGGTGCGATGTCTATTTGCCCAAGCCTATTAATACCCGCGAGCTACCCGGATTGATTGCGGAAATATTGCAACAACGGCGAAAAAGATAACACCTAGCACTAATGGACATGGCAATGGGAAAGAAGATTCTTGTAGTTGACGATGAGCCCGCCTTTGTTAGCCTGGTTGAACAGGTTCTTACCCACAAAGGGTATGAGGTGCTAAAGGCCAGCAATGGGCAAGAGGCACTGCGGCTTTTCTTTGACCACAGGCCAGATGTGGTGCTTCTGGATGTGGTCATGCCCAAGATGAATGGCTGGCAGACCTGCCGCCGCATCCGTGATATCTCTGATGCACCCATCATCATGCTTACCGGTAAGCAAAAGACTCAGGAAGACATAGTGCGTGGGCTGGACTACGGGGCTGATGATTTCCTGATTAAGCCGCTGGGGAATAAAGAGCTGGTGGCAAGGGTGCGGGCGGTACTGCGGCGTGCTGAGTCACCCCCCACACTAGACGCAAGAAAGAAAGTCACCTATAGTGATGACTTCCTTACGATGGATGTTGCTGAGCGGAAGGTCACTGTCAATGGACAACGGGTAAAGCTAACCCCAACCGAGTTTCGCCTGCTTATGTTCTTGGTGGAGAATGCTGGCCGCATTCTTACCCATAAACAACTGCTAGAAAGGGTGTGGGGCTGGGAATATGTTGATGACCTAGACCATGTGCGCATCTACATTTGGCATTTGCGCCAGAAGATAGAGCCAGACCCGGCTCAGCCCAGGTATATTATGACCGAACCGGGAGTCGGCTACTATTTCCAGAAAGCCGACCGGAATCATAGCTAGAGCAACTTTTCACCAGTATTAAGAGAAACGCAGAAAAGCTAAGGTCTTAACCTCTCATTTACCAGACATTATTTCTGAGTATGGTCGTAAAAGCCTCGGCCTGTTCCCACTCCCAGCTCACCACACCATACCTTCTGCCGCCACAACGGTGAAGGTCTGTAGGCATCACCCAGCTGCTCCCGCATATATTCAAGGCAGTGTAGGCTCACTGGTATGCCGTTGTTAATATCATTGGTCATCAATGGTCCCATGGCATGGCCCAGTCCCAACTGGCACCCCTTATCAATATCCTCAGCGCTGGCTATACCCTCCTCAAGCAACCTAGCCGCCTCGTTAGCTAACACTGCAAACAATCTGACCACAACAAAACCGGCGGAGTCCTTGTTAACCGTAATGGTCTCTTTATTAAACTTTGCTGCTAGGTCTTTGATAACCTGTAAGGTCTCGTCTGAGGTCTTGCTTCCCCGAATTATCTCAACCAACCTCATCACCCCTACTGGGTTGAAAAAGTGCATCCCTACCACCTTGTCCTGTCGCCGAGTCAGTGAACCTATGGCAGTAATGGTAAGCGATGAGGTATTAGTAGCCAATATTGTTTCCAGAGCACACGACTCATCCAAGCGCTTAAACATCTGCTGCTTCAGCTCCATCTCCTCAGGAATGCACTCAATCACGAGCTGAACTCCTTCAACCGCTCGTTCAAGGTCAAGAGTACCTTCAATGCGGCTAACCACTCTGTCGGCTTCCTCCTGAGTCATCTTACCCTTGTCGACAAAAAACTTCTTCAGGTTACCTTTAATAGTGCTAAAACTAGCTTCGAGAATTCTGTCTTCAATATCGACCATTGACACCTGATAGCCAGTGGCAGCTGCCAGCTGGGCAACCTGAGTACCCATAGTGCCAGCACCTAGAACGCAGACCTTTTTAACCTCCATGTTATTTGCCTCCTCCTT
>Ga0114930_10005061_pt1 | contig 10935 bp, 8 predicted proteins | sample AnhtaG_FD_87300 | JGI IMG/M metagenome (GOLD analysis project Ga0114930, IMG submission 87300) | Deep subsurface microbial communities from Anholt, Denmark to uncover new lineages of life (NeLLi) - Anholt_01485 metaG | ecosystem: Environmental > Aquatic > Marine > Oceanic > Sediment | place... | reverse complement strand
TATCTGGTCTCGTCTTTCCAGTATCTGAGGTTACAAAGGCAGGATCGCGGACAAAAACAATTTTGAGTGACGCGCCTTTGTGAACAGGGAACAACCATTGTAACCTATCCTCGCATCTCAAAATTCTGGAAGGTGCCGCGCTCGGATTGTTAAAGATTTGCCTGGTCTTGTTTGATTTTTCATTCACACTTACTCACCACATAGCCCAAAGGATTTAGAAAGTATCTAAGTAAGTATCAATTTCCCAGCCGGTGACTTGCTTTTTGAACTCATCCCACTCTTTTGTCTTTACGTCGGTATATCTTTCAAACAGATGTTCTCCGAGAGTCGCTTGCAAAACCTCGTCTTTTTTCAGCGCACCAAGAGCTTCCCGTAATGACGTCGGCAAAATGTCAATATTTCTCTGAGTCAGACTTTCGCCGTCAAGCTGGTAAATGTTCTCCTCCACCGGCTCAGGCGGTTCGAGATTGTTTTTAATTCCATCAAGGCCTGCTTTTAACATAACAGCAAACGCCAGATAAGGATTGCAGCTCGGGTCGGGGCACCTTAGCTCGATTCGGGCAGCCTCGCTCTTGGCCTTAAACCATTTGGGTACTCTTAAGAGAGCAGAGCGGTTCATCGCAGCCCAGGTAACGTAAACAGGCGCCTCGAAGCCGGAAACCAGCCTTTTGTAGGAATTCACCGTGGGACAGAGAATTGCGCACATCGCGTTGATGTGCTTTATCTGGCCGGCGATGAAATTGTAGGCAATCTTCGACAAATTGTATTTGTGGTCTTTGTCGTAAAAGGCATTTGTTTTTGCCTTGGTATCAAAAAGACTCTGGTGAACATGCATTCCCGAGCCGGGCTTACCCATTACCGGCTTGGCCATAAAGGTGGCGTGCAGATTGTGCATTTGAGCAATCTTTTTTGCGCAATATTTTAACGTCAGCACCTTGTCGGCTATATCAATACAAGGGCCATAATGGAAATCAATTTCATACTGGCCAAAGCCGACTTCGTGGTGAGAAGTTTCGACATTAATTCCAAAATTCTCAAGGGCAGCCACGATCTTCTTTATAACCATGTATCCTTCGTGCGAGGAAAGGTCGAAATAGCTGCCGTAATCCAGTGGTGTAGTTCTTTTTTGGCTGTCGGTCCTGAACAAATAGAATTCCGGCTCCGGCCCGACATTATATTCGAACCCCTCTTTTGCGGCCTCGGCAACCGCCCGCTTGAGAATGAATCGCGGGTCGCCTTCGGAAGGTTTGCCGTCTGAGCGGTAGATATCACATATCAGTCTTGCGGTTTTGCCGTTTTCGGTCAGCCAGGGCACAACAGCATAAGTAGCCATATCGGGCTTTAAGAACAAATCGCTCTCCTGTATTCGGGCGAAACCTTCAACTGAGGAGCCGTCAAACCAGACTCCGGCGCGCGACGCGTCCTCGAGCTGCTCGACCGGTACGATGATCTCTTTTATAACGCCCAGCAAATCAGTAAACTGCAGCGTGATAAATTTTACCTTGTCCTTCTTAGCCTGCTCTAAAACCTTCTTAACTTCCATTTGGACTCCCTTGCCTTATTTGATAACCGACAAATCTTTAGCGCCTACGACTCAAATTACACTTGATAAGATGATGCGATTATTCTTACCTTTGTGGGAAAAAGTGCAAGCTAAATTTCAGAAATCCGATTTTCACTGCTCGCTGATGTGCCATTTATCAGCGGACTCAAGCGAAGGGGTAGGCAACTGCGCCTTGTTAACTAAAGAATAAAATCAGAAACAAAGTGGAGATAACCCCTCGCGCCCGGCCTCAGACTGGAATGTCTGTGAACAGACTGCAAGACAGCTTGCAGACCGGCCCGCCATGTATCATCCGAGACGTCGGCGCGAAGCCGGCGGACAGCTTCCAACCCCTGCCCCAACGATTGAGCACACGCACTCTCCGGCACATCATCATAAATGGCGGCCTTCAAGGCATCGGCAACAACTCCGTCATCAATACTTTCGTCCTCGCGCCATCTTGAAACCAGACTGAACTCGATGTTTTGCAGGACGTCCAGATGGTCGCGGCTCATCCGTTCCAACAATTTGTGAGACCCCAGCGTTTCCTTTGAGTTTCCATTCAAAGCCATCCGGCGGATGTTGGCCTTTTTCTGCAGGGCCTGCTTTCGTTTCAATCGCTTCAACTTTGACATTGAAAAGCTCCCCTTAGACAGATATCTCCATGATACCGTAAAGTTACCCTGCACTTACTGATGCGTCAAGGAGTTTCCCTTATTATCAGGATCGAAGGACTAAATATTTGGGGATTCGTGCCCCTGCGTTCGCAGGGATGACAGGTCAGGTCACACTTTTTCAAAGGTAAACCTGTGCTGGTCGGCGGCGATTCTTATTTTGTCGCCCTCGGCGAATTTGCCGGCCAGAAGCTCGGCGGCGAGCGCATTCTCTAAGCGCTGCTGAATCGTTCGTTTCAGGGGCCTGGCGCCAAAGACAGGGTCGTAGCCTTCGTCCATAATCTGCCGGCGGGCGCTATCAGTGAATTCAAGTTCAATCTTTCGGCCATCCAGGCGCTGCTTGAGGTACTTGAGCTGAATATCGACAATCTTTCGCAAATCGACCTTCGAGAGCATATGGAAAACAATTATCTCATCGATACGATTGAGAAATTCGGGCTTGAAGTACTGCTTGAGCGCTTCTTTGACGTGGGCCTCAATCTCCCAGTCGGCGCCGGACTCTTCGGTCAACTGCTGAATCTGCTGGCTGGCGATATTGCTGGTCATAATGACGACGGTATTCTTGAAATCCACCGTTCTCCCTTTGCCGTCGGTTAGTCGGCCATCGTCGAACACCTGCAGCATCACATTGAAGACGTCCGGGTGAGCCTTTTCAATCTCATCGAGCAAAATTACCGAATATGGCTTGCGGCGAACCGCCTCCGTCAGCCGGCCACCTTCCTCGTAACCGACATAGCCCGGCGGCGAGCCGATAAGCCTCGCGACGGAATGCTGCTCCATAAACTCGCTCATATCAATGCGAATCATAGCATTAGGGTCGTTGAAGAGAAAATCAGCAAGGGCTTTTGAAAGCTCGGTTTTGCCCACGCCTGTCGGCCCCAGGAACAGAAACGTCCCAATTGGTCGATTAGGGTCGCCTAATCCTGCCCGGCTCCTGCGAACCGCATTGCAAAGTGCCGAAACCGCCTCATCCTGCCCGACCACGCGCCGGCGAATCGCCTCTTCCATCTTCATTAACCTTTCACGCTCACCGCTCAACATTCTTGCAACCGGTATGCCCGTCCACTTGGAAACGACCTGGGCGATGTGTTCCTCGGTCACTTCGTTCTGGATTATTTTGGCCCTGTCGGATTTGGCGGGCCGGGCCTCTTTTTCCTTGAGTTGCTTTTTCAAGTCCGTAATCGTACTGTATTTCAAACGGGCAGCGGTTTCCAAATCACCTTTACGTTGCGCGTTATCAAACTGATTGTGGGCCTCTTCAGTCTTTTCCTTGAGCTGTTTTATCTGGTCAATGTCCCCCTTTTCACTTTCCCATTGTGCCGTAAGCGTGTTATCCTGCTGTTGCAATTGTGCCAACTGCTTTTCGGTATTCTTTAGTCGGTCTTTGCTTGCATCGTCGGTTTCCTTTTTTAGTGCCTCGCGCTCGATTTGCAGTTGGACAATCTTTCTGCGAATAGTATCCAGCTCAGCGGGCAGCGAATCGTTCTCAATCCTCAACTTCGAGGCCGATTCATCTACCAAATCAATCGCCTTATCCGGTAGCCACCGGTCGGAAATGTAGCGATTCGACAAAGTCGCAGCCGCCACAAGTGCAGAGTCAGTGATTCGAACACCGTGATGGGTATCATAGCGGTCCTTTAGGCCTCGCAGGATGGCTATGGTTTCTTCCACGCTCGGCGGGTCAATCAGGATAGGCTGAAAACGCCTCTCAAGCGCCGCGTCTTTCTCCACGTACTTTCGGTAGTCGTCAATTGTGGTTGCGCCGATGCAGCGCAGCTCACCGCGCGCAAGGGACGGCTTTAACAGATTGCCGGCATCAACCGCACCTTCAGCCTTGCCCGCACCGACAACCGTATGCAGCTCATCGATGAATAAGATTATTTGGCCATCGGCGCCGACGACTTCCTTCAGCACGGCCTTGAGCCGGTCCTCGAATTCGCCTCTGAATTTTGTTCCCGCTATCAACGCCCCCATGTCCAGAGCAATAATCCTCTTATTCTTCAGGCCCGTGGGAACGTCACCTGCGACTATCCGCTGGGCCAGGCCCTCGACAATTGCAGTTTTGCCGACGCCCGGCTCGCCAATTAATACCGGATTGTTCTTCGTTCGGCGATTGAGAACCTGCATACATCGGCGGACCTCTTCGTCTCTGCCAATAACAGGGTCGAGCTTTCCCTGTCGGGCCATCTCCAAAAGGTCAATCCCGTAGCGCTGCAGTGCCCGGTACTTGTCTTCCGGATTTTGGTCGCTTATCTTCTCGCCGCCGCGGATCGCTTTCAGGGCACCTTCAATCTGCTCAGGTGTAATTGAGTTAAGCTGTAAAATCTCTTTCGCGTCACTTTGCACTGAAGCAAGTGCAATGAATAAGTGCTCCACACTTAAATACTCATCGCCCATCGTATCGGCTCGGTTTTGGGCATCGAGCACAATCTGGTTAAAAGCCGGTTCGGGCATAAGCTGAACGCCGCCTTTGCCCTGCGGCAGTCGGCTGAGCTCGCTTGCTGTCATATCTTTGAGCCGCGAAATATTGGCGCCGATCTTTTTCAAAATCATAGCCACAACACCGCTGTCATCATCACAAACAGCGCTTAATAGATGTACCGGCGATAAAACAGTATGCGACTTAGCCATCGCAACCTGCTGGGCGGTAGCTAACGCTTCCTGGGCCTTCAGTGTGAATTTGTCGAATTTCATAATCTAACCTCTTCAATTGCCGATTATCAGATATAATCGAAGCGTCGTTACGGAAGAAGCAAACAGCGTGCCCAAACAATATAAAATCCTAATTGTAGCATTAATAAGCAGTTACAGTTTGCTCGACTTTTCGCCTGTGTGCCAATTTGGCAGGGGTTGGTTGCCTTTTGCTTCTTGGATGTCGGCGCTTAGGGAAGTGAGAGATAGCAGCGCGTTGGCATAATTGGCCTTTATTGTCGGCCAATGGAGTCGGGTGTTGCGGATAATGTTGGTTTGACGTGTGCTGGTGCGATCGGCCTTAATTTACTTGCAAGATCACCGCTTCAGTTATAAATTACGCTTTGTCTTTTTGCAGAACGGCTCGGATTGGTTGCAGCCCTGATGGGATTAGGGGCTGTGGGTTTAATTATTTAGGCGGTTGCGCCCGTAGCTCAGTCGGAAAGAGCAACGGATTTCTAATCCGTAGGTCGCAGGTTCGAGTCCTGCCGGGCGTGTTAAAGTATCATAAATTTTGAGAGCATAACTCCCTTTCTCGGCACGACTTAGCGATTTCCACAATTTTCTTTTTTTATTTCCCTTGACAGCCTGCCGTCCCCTGGGTATGATTGGGCATTATTACAACTTTTTTTATGACTCTTTTTTGGAGGCCTTATTATGCCCAGAGACAAACGAGCATGGCTGTTCAAACGCAACGAACGCCCCGGCTGGTGAGTCGGGTGGTACCACAACGGCAAACTCCGCAAGAAAAAATTCGACACTAAATCCGATGCCCGAAGATACGCCCGAAAACTTGAAGGCGAACTAAATGCAAACATCTACTACGAGCCTTCACGAAAGAGGTGGGATCAATTTATCAGCGAATACAAAGAGCACCAGCAGTCACGGAAGGAACACAGAACTCGACAGGAAGAAAATTACACACTCCAGCGGTTTGTTAACTTTTGTCAACCAGGGGTGCTATCTGCCATATCTATGAGTGCCATTGAGAAATACCTCGCCCATCGTCGCAAGACCGGCATTTCACCGGCAACATATAACAAAGACCTGCGTATACTTCGCCTTGTGTTTAACTACGCCGTGAAGAAGCGTTATTTGAGGGAAAACCCCACGCTGGGACTGGATTTCACACCTGTGGACCGCAAGATTCCGCGGATTCTGGAAACAAATGAATTCGCTAAGCTCCTGCGTGCAGCTGTGGACCCCAATGATGAAACTTATTCGCTGCGGTGGCGAACAGTTCTTTCGCTGTTATGGTCAACCGGAGTTCGTCCCAGCGAGCTCGTTGCCGTTACAGTGGATGATGTAAATTTAAGCAAGGCGATAATAAAGATTCATGCCGGTAAAACACACCAGGAGAGGGTAGTAAGCATCTTTTTTAAGGATGCTGTTGCTGTATTGGCCCAGTACATCGAAAGAATGCGGGCGGAGCAGGAAAGGCTTTTTACTTGCCACAGCTCACGATTGGGCAAGGAATTTCAGGATATACGTGAAAAAGCCGGGCTTCCAGATGTAGTGCTGTATGATTTGCGGAAGACGCTGGGAAGCTGGATGGCAGCCAACGGATTTACGCCCACGCAGATAGCAGCCCAGCTCGGCCATTCCAGCTATAAAACAAGTGAGTCGTATTATGTTAACGCCAGGCCCAGTGTAATCAAGAAAGCCGGACGGTATAAATCCCCGGTTTCTCTATAAATCCACAATCAGCCGGAGCTGTTGGTATCAACCGGTTTAATAGTCTCCTGTTATTCCTCCGGTTCAACCCTATATTGTTGAGCCCATTTAAGCAAAGCGGCGGGGTCATAAAGAATCACCCCATGGTCAGTCCCCAAATCTTTCAGGTTTATGTAAGGGACGCGGCCCTGCTGACGCCAGCGTTTCAAGGTGGAATGTGCCACGCCAAGCAGCCGTGCAGCCTCCTTCTCTCTGACAAAGAGGGAGGCATTACTGCCGGTATATGACTTATGCGACGCCATAAATTATTTAAACCCTTACATAGAAGGCCTTTTCCTCTTTGTGCAACATTGGTATTCTCAAGACATTCTATATTTCCCATAAGCATCCCTGCCTTTGATTTTCGGTTCACAATTCCTTGTCACCGTATTACAACCAAACTATGCCAGCATCATCCCGCCTGATTCGAGTAATATCGGCTTCTGTCAACCTTGATGAATACAACAGAAACCTCAAGCAATTAATATCGTAAAGCATACGCACACTTCGCTGCACATTGGAAATCAATCGCGTTGTATATTGGGACCAGCCTTTTTGTGTCCTTATGTCTTCTATGGCGGCAGCTTCATCTGGGTACCCATTATCCACTAAGGCCTGCTGAGTCAGCTTCAGCCCAGTCCCTCGCGGATTGACCGGTTCAACAAATATTTCTTCAGCTCTAAACTCAACGGCGGTCTTGATTAGCTGCTCGATATGGTCCGCCGAATCTGCGATGCCGGGAAGCAGTGGGCAAAACATCCCATATGTGCGAAAACCCCGCTCATGAGCCTGTTTCATAACAGCTATTCGCTCCGGAATTGAAGAAGCATTTGGCTCGATAACAGAGATTATCTCAGCCTTATCAGGTGTCGCGGTAATACTCATACCAAGCAGTACACGATCAGGCTCTATTTCGATTATGTCAAAGTCATTTGCTACAGCGGCATTTTTTGTCAGGATTCGAACGGTCCAGCCACGCTGTGATAAAATCACCAACAAACATTGTCTGCCGATATTATATTGTTGGGCTTCTGGTGAATACGGGTCCACCGTGGTACATAGTTGTATCAATCCCCTGCTTCGTTTCCGGCAGGCATCACGAATTATCCGCTGAGGTGTATCAGGGTCAACAATGGCATAGCCGTTTCCAAAGGGGTTCAGCCCTAATTTTTTGAAAGCCTTGTGAGTTCGCAGCATTGCACCGGTTGAGCAGTATGTGCATCCATGGCCGCATTTTAATCCGCAGTTTACAGCGTAGGCAGCGAGTCCTTTTTTCTCAAATTCTTTTGTGCGGCTGATACCGCTTTTCATCTCGTATTCATAAACTTCCATAATATGTTTGCATTTTTTCATTGTAATTGCCTCCAATAGGTTTAAAATTTTTCAGCCACACTTAAAATACCAACAGTCATCGTTATCACAGAAACTACAACCGGCCTCTTTTCTCAACGGCCAATCACACTCAGGACATCTGTTAACAGCGGAAATTCCCACGGATTCACAATCCTCTCCCAGGGCATCTTCAATGGCTCTCGCAATGGAGTCGGGGCAGGAGAGCACATCTATATTCTTATTGGTCTTTCGCTTTGCAATCGTCGAAGGGCAGCGTATACTCTTGAGCTGTTCTACGAGCACTTTCGGGTCCACACCGCATCGAAGTGCCGCCGAAACAGCTCTGCACATGGCCTCGCTCTGCGAAGTGCACCCCCCTAATTTGCCCAGATTGGCGAACACCTCACAAAGACCTTTGCTGTCTTTATTAACCGTCACGAACAGCGTCCCGCAGCCCATCCTGAATTTAGTCGTTTGACCTTTTGTCTTACGCGGCCTTGGCCTGGGAGTATGAGTCGCTTTTTCAGGGACGGGAAGTACCTGCTCTTCATCGATACGGCAATTATCTCTATATACGGTGATGCCCTTACAGCCGAGCCGGCAGGCAAGACGGTAGATTTTATCAACGTCTGTAACAGATGTGTCGGAAGGCAGGTTGACGGTTTTGCTGACCGCATTGTCTGTATATTTTTGAAATTTCGCCTGTATACGAACATGCCAAGCAAAGCCAACCTCGTGTGCCGTCAGCAATGCTTCAGCGATTTTCCCAGGGATTCGGGGAATATCTTTCGGTGATATACCCCGGCCCAATAAATTACGGACCTTCTCGGACAGCCACCCATCTTCGGTTCCCAGTCCTTCAATAAGGCGATGTATCTTTATAAATTCCCGGCCATCCTGAGTTTTGATTTTTGCCAATTCAAAAAGCGGCTCAATTCCGCTGCTGCAGCCGGCGATACGCGATATTGATCCAGTCGGAGCAATTGTTGTCACAGCAGCATTTCGCATTGGACGGTTGTATTTTGTATCCCAGACGCTGCTTTTGAAATTTGGGAAACAGCCTCGTTTCTTTGCCAGTTCTTCGCTTGTCTGGTGGGCGTGTTTTTGCAAAAAGGCGGCCAGCTTTTTGGCAAACTCAACCGCTTTTTGGCTGTCATATCTTATACCTGATAAGATAAGGGCATCTGCAAAACCCATAATTCCCAGACCAATCTTGCGATTGCCTGTACTGACTTTCTCAATTTCCGGGACAGGCCAGTAATTGACGTCAACCACGTTGTCCAGGAACCGGACGCAAAGTCTTATCGTCTCTGCCAGCAGGTCCCAGTCCATATCAGTACCATCTTCGGTAACGAATTTTGAAATATTAATAGAGCCTAAATTGCACGCTTCGTAAGACAGGAGAGGCTGCTCTCCGCAGGGATTACAGCACTCTATTCGACCGAGGGCCGGTGTCGGATTATCGGCGTTGATTCTGTCGATAAAGATAATACCCGGCTCGCCGGTTGCATGGGCGTTTTCAATGATCATATTCCAGATTTCACCGGCGCTGTAACAGTCATCGGTTGCCTGATCTTCTGTAAGTAAGCCGTTAATATCATATGTATTGATATCTACCGAGCGTGGTATGACATATCTGTCGCCTGTTCGCGGATTGGTCACAACGTGCAGTGCATTCGGGTTTTCTGTGAGTGTTTTCATAAAGGTGTTTGTGACCTTGACGGATATATTGAAGTTTGTGAAGTCCGAAAGGTTTTGTTTGGCATGGATAAACCTGAGTATATCCGGATGCTCGATACTCATTACCCCCATGTTTGCACCGCGTCGAAAAGCTCCCTGCTGAATGGCGTTTGTGGTCTCGGCTATCACCCTCCAGAAACTAATCGGCCCTGAAGTTTTACCCCCGCTGGAAGAGACTATATCACCTGTCGGCCTAAGACAGCTAAAATCAAATCCCGTTCCGCCTCCTGCCTTCTGGATTACGGCCGTGTTTTTTACGGTTTCAAATATTTCCTCGATACTGTCAGGAACCGGCAATACAAAGCAGGCACTGAGCACCCCGTTTGGCCGGCCGGCGTTCATTAAAGTCGGGCTGTTCGGCAAAAAAATGCCATTGACCATTAAGTTATAGAAACTCTCAGCGAGAGATTTTATTTGTGGAGATGTCGCACCATACATGATCTCAACTTCTGCAATGGTATTGGCAACCCGATGAAACATCTGTTCAGGGGTTTCAATTACCCTTCCATTCTTATCTTTCCACAGGTAACGCCTCTTAAACCAGCGTCGCTGAAAAACCGGATGTTCGGTTTTTCGGGTTTTTTCTTCTGAGACGTTATTTTCCGGTTCGGTTCTCATGTTCTCTATCCCGAATAGGACACTGTTTTTTTGCAAAACATTTACAACAGCATTTCACCCATCTCTGCACGCTGCAGTACCGCACCCATATTATTGTTACAATCCTGCACAAGCCGGATGTAATTCTGCAGGGGCTTGTTGTCTAAAGACTCTGCCCGTGCGATCTCTTTCGCTCTTTTGGCAAAAGTCCGGGTAAGCTGCTCATCGTCGATGAGTTTGAAGACTTTGCATCGACGGGCAAAAGGCTTGGAAAAGCCGCCGAAAAGATTGTTTTCCAGGCTTTCCGTTGCGGTGAATATAACCAGTCGATGTTTCGGCAAAGACTCCAGCAGCGTAAGCCAGCCCTGCACGGCCTGTTTGCTCATCGCATGGCATTCATTAATGATGTAGGCTTTCCATCGTCCTTTGGGAGCCGATAAGCCAATTGAATAGTAAAGGTTCCTGATCCATTTCTTGTCACAGTAATTTCCGTTAAACTCCAGCACGGCCCAATCAGTTTCCACTAAATGACATTTCATAAAAACAGTGCCATTCTTAGGCAGCTCTTTGCCTCCGTTTTGCTGCTACTGCCCGGTTTCGTCTGGCAAGGTAGCGACGAACCTCACGCATCAGCTCAGCCATATT
>Ga0114930_10005059_pt1 | contig 10938 bp, 6 predicted proteins | sample AnhtaG_FD_87300 | JGI IMG/M metagenome (GOLD analysis project Ga0114930, IMG submission 87300) | Deep subsurface microbial communities from Anholt, Denmark to uncover new lineages of life (NeLLi) - Anholt_01485 metaG | ecosystem: Environmental > Aquatic > Marine > Oceanic > Sediment | place... | reverse complement strand
GTATACAAAGACGCCAAAAAAAGGGATATGAATGCCGCTGTTTGGTTATTAATCGTATTATTATCTGGGTGTATCGGTTGTATTATATATTTAATAGTTAGAGAGTAATTTGACTCTGATTATTTTCAAAAAAATTTTTTATAAAGTTATCAAAAAAATTAAATATTAAAGTATGAAATAGTAAAATAACAAGCGGGGGAGAAATTAAAGCTATGGAAAAAAACAAAAATAATCACATAAGCTGGCTCGGCATAAGGTTAACTAAAAAAAGGGCTATTTATTTAACCGTGCTCAGTAGTATTTGTTCCTCTTTTTTCGCATTAGCTATATTCTTTGCAGTTCCAGTTTTAATTTATGCCCGGACTGATATTTTTCCAAATGATAAAATATTATACACCTATACTATATTATTGTCCATCTCTAACTTTCTTGCCAGTATTATATGTATTGGTGTATTTTCTTATACGCTTAGTAAGATGCGAACGTTCAGAAAATCTTTAAAAGATCAATAAAGTATAGATTTAACAATTGAGCCTTTTGTAAGTTTCAATTCTAATTTCCAAGTGATATTTGTTTACTTTCCTTTTCTACCTTTAGTTGTAGAATAAGGTAATTAAGACTAAATGTTTAAATTTCTTCAAACAAAAGAATATCACCACCATAATATTTATTAGCTTGGGAAGAAGAATATTAAGTAAAGCATCACCATGAGATCAAGATTATGCTCCAAGGGCGCAGAACTAAAGTTATTATTCTAATTATATCTGGGTTACTGATTGTTTTTGTATCGCCCGTCTTATTTGTTTATATAAGAGGAGATCTTGACGAGCAAGAAAATAATCCAGATTATTTCGATTCTAACCTATTTATAGTAAGTTTATGGACACCGAAATCAATTACGGAGGCTCCACATGAAGATTTTGACTTATTCAATGTGAAAAGCAGTACTTTTAAATACTTAGATTTAGAAATTAACCGAGAATATATTATTTCTCTTACAGTTTTAATTGGAACTTCCGTATGGATTCTACTGTTCGATTTAATTAAGAATGAACATCAGAATGCTGTTCAGGATGTAAGAATCACCTCAACGCCTATCACTTTGGATTTAACGGTTGAGGAGTCTCAAGTTTTAGCTCTTGTTGAGGAATTTCTAAATCAAAATAGAGTATGCTATAGACATAATTTGGTTTCTTTCATCAAAAACAGTAATTTTCAAGAGGATAATGGGTTAAATCATAACGGTATTGAGCATATGCTCGATTCATTGGAAGCAAAACATATAATTGTAGAAGGATCAAAGATTACAAGAAATACAATTTTATCCAATTTAAACCGTAGAAGTATTTACGAGGAGATAAAGAATAACCCCGGTACCTATTTAAACAAATTATCAAAAGATTTGGGATTAAGTATTTTTCTGATAAATTGGCATCTAAATATTCTACTGAGATTTAATATGATAAGAAAACAAGAGATTTATAACCAAATCGCATATTTTGACTCGGAATTGCCCTCGGAAAATGATTATATATTACATATCGTTTCAAGAGTAAAATGCAGCGAGCTAATCGAATATTTGAAATCTAATTCGAGGGGTTCCACAAAATCCCAAATTGTTAAAACACTCAGAATGCATCACACGACCGTGAATAAATATCTTGAGATTTTAATTGATAATCAATTAGTGAATCCAAGAATCCTTGACAATAAAAATTTTTATTGCTTAAATACTGAAAAATTAGAAGAATTAAAGATTTTTCTGTAGACTTTCATTAGAATTCCGATCTTATCTCCTCTTAATGTCACTTTCTTTATTGATGGCTTTAAATAAGAGATTAGTATGTAATTATTTAATGAAGCTATATTTCACAATGAGGTGAATATGAGTTGGATATTAGTTTTGGATTTATATGGGAGTTTTCTAACAATCACTTCCTTTATTTATGGTTGCTCATTCCTTTTGTCTTTAATAACTTTGCTCTTTTAATTATCGCTCAAAAGGATAAGGGCCGAACTAAATATTCTAAATTCCTATTAATCTCGCAAATTTTTAACTTTGGACTAATATTTGCTACATTTTTTATTCCTACTTATAACGCAGATAATATTAATTTAGATGCAGATCTTCCCTTGCTATATACACTTGGCTTTGTTTACGTTACGATCTTCTTTTTCCCTTATGTTATTACTCATGGCATAGCATTAACACTTTATGGAATGAAAAGCAGAGCTAATTACGGTAAGTCTCTTTTAATTGGAGGAATAATGGTTTTAATTCATAATATATCAGCGTATTTATTGATGTTCTTCTATGGAATAATGTACATGGTTGGTCTTAATATAGGTTGGGCCATGAATCAATGGTTTATTTACAACTTTTTTTCAGGTTTGGTAATCATCCCTCTTCTTGGTTATATTTTTTTTATAAGGTATGGATTGGAGAATAATTTAAAATGGATTGTAACTATTGGAATAGTTGGTATTATACTTACGCTCGCAATAGAAGGATATGAATTATTCTCCATGTTCAATAATATACCTATTTTATTTTTTTTAATTGATTAAAGTAAACACTCCGGAACACACTCTCACCAAAATACAAACACTCCATCTCACTTCTTAGCTTTCAACTTCGCAAAACAAACTAAACAAACATGTATCCATTCCTACCACCCACACAATTTTCCAGATTAATAAGAAGGAATTCCTGTCACTTTTGTTATTGATGGCTTTAAATAAGAGATTAATATGTAATTATTTAATAGTACGCTATGAAAAATGGCTGGGTTAGACACAAATCTTTAGATAATTAATTTATAAATCAAAGTAAATAAATTTCGAGATTGGTATGCGAGAGGAAAAAACAAATAAAGCAAAAGCAGCTAAAGATGAAGTATTAGGCTCGGAGACGGTATTTGAAAAAGTAAAAGTTAGAATCCCATGGATTTTTGGCAAGGCATTCAGAAAACCAAAAATTATATTTCCAAAGAAAAAAAAACTCAGAATGGGAATTCCACTTCCAGGAAAATCTATCGCAGTAATAGGAGTTTACATTATTCTGTTCCTCTTGCAGACTGGAATAGTCTATTTAGTATTTAGAGAAGTTCCTGCATTAGGCTCTTATCCAGATGGTAGTCCCAGGTTTCTATATGAAGATATAAACGAAGCATACATAATCGAATCTGTAGTAGCTTCGATTTTTATATTTATGTGTTCAATTGGCTTCATTCTATTATACCAAGCGTCTAAATTCGTATATAATAAGAGGATAGCAGTTAGATATTTAGCCGTGGGTATTGTTCTCATATTGGCTTCCTTTATTGCATTACAAGCAATGATAACGATTAAACTGAAACAAAAATTATTTAATGTGTAATTACATCAAATTTACATGGTGGACAATCTTTCTTATTTTCTAGCCTTATACTGAGCTTTATACTGAGCCATCTTAAATCATTATCCTTGTTTTTTTCCATAGTTTTATTTTCACCCTTGTGTGTTTTATGTAATTTTACGATATTTAGAAATCTTCCCAAAAACGTCAAATAATTTAAACTGGTATTTGAATGCTTTTCAAAGAAAGATCCAAATAAAATAAGGATTTTTCTTCTTAGTGTCACTTTCTTTATTGATGACTTTAAATGAGAGATTATAATTTGATTATTTAATTGATTAATCTCAGTTTTTTAAAATGATAACTCTCGACACCCAAAAATATACTCCTATAATTTATTATTCCATTTTTTACATTTTCTCCAATATCTAACTAACCATAATTATTTGACAAATCCAGAAGTTGTGTCATTAAATAAAAACATTTATTGGAATCTAATGTGTTTTAAACATGAAAGCTGAAAGAGTTTTGATACGAAGGGAGAAAGTACTTACGATTATAGTATTAGGTATTATTCTACTATTACCTATTATGGCTACACTTCCATCTAATTTTTTAACAAATGAGAATGTATCTAAACTTAAAACTCAAAATGGAGGTTCTGGAACAGATTCCATACTCTGGAAAGTAGGTAGAGGTATACCGGGGGATGGACCAACAATGCAACCTAGAATGATAAATTTTACAGAAGGAGGTCTTTCTTTAATTGTCGTAGGAATGGATGAAGGAATTGCTACAATTACGCTGGATGGTTTTATCAATATGAGTTATAGAACTATGGGACCTGTAATTGATTTCGAAATTATTGAAGATATTTCTGGTGATGGTGTTAAAGATATAGTTCTCATTACTTACAATAAAGATCATCCCAATGTTATAGCGATAACTTCTAATAATGGTTCAGAAATATGGAAGTTCAAACCTACGATAAAAGGTATAAGTACAGAAAATTATGAAGAGCAGGACTATATTACATACTCATGGGATATAGAAATAATCAATGATATTACTGATGACAGTATTCCAGAAATCGTTATTTCTTCGTGGTATAGATTATATGTTGTAAATGGAAAATCAGGTACTAAAGTATGGATGAATGATAAAGATTTTACAAATGACATCTGGAAGTTAGAAGTATTGGATGATATCAATAATAATGGATATCAAACAATTGTAGCAGGATCAGAGGAAGGAGAATTAATCGCATTTGATTCTAAGATCGGAACAAAATTATGGAGTTATTCTGTGAGAAAAAGTTCAATACTCGTCTATGAGATGTTTGATATTACTTATACACAAGTTCCCAATTCAATTGATGAAATACTAATCGTTGGAGATATTAATGATGACAGTATTAACGATATTCTTATTGCGGCTGATGATGGTTATTTAAGATTAATTTCTGGAAGATATGGGAATGAGATAGATAATTTTATATGTTATAATATGACTGAATCGACATCACCCCTATATCGCACCCCCATATCTCCTTATTCTTCAGTTAGAAGAGTTTTTACGAAGTCTGGGATAAAAGTTTTTCCTATTCCCGATACTAATAACGATGGGATTGGTGAATTTATATCTATTAGTTGTAATCTTGATTATGGTGACGATCCTTATTATATTGGTAAAATTCAAGGGATTTTATTTCAACTCGATCCCTCTTCAGTAGAAAAATTTAGAATTACTAATAGCATTAATTGGACTTACGAAGATTTTTACTATAGTTCCTATCCTGAAGTTATATCTCTTGATTATGGAATTCAGTTCTATTTCTACCAATACAAAAATAATTATTACACATATGATGAGTCTCTAATTAATCGTTTTGATGTTAGTGATATTGGCTCAGAACATCCTATTAAGGTTTATCAAGATCCTGGAGATTATGTAATTCCATCCTATTGGCAAGATACATTCATTACGCATTATCTCTTGAATATTGGCGATGTTAATGATGATGGCGTGGAAGATTTATTTGCAATTTCTGCTAGTGGACGGTATTTATGTATTGATTGTAAAAATGATGAAATTATCTGGGTAAGAACTAATGAGGATTTTGATACGGAAGTAATAGAGATTGAAGATTTAAATAATAATGAATTTAATGATTTTTTAGTAGAAAAAAAGAGTAGTTTTGAACCGGAATGGAGTCTCTCAGATAGTATTGGAAAACAAACAATTATAAAGGAGTTATACTCGGTTGATGGAAAAACGGGTGAAATACTCTGGGATTTTGATATCTCAGCACTTCAATATTATGAGGGTTTAAGAGATATAAAGAATATAGGCGATATTAATAATGATAATATTGATGATTATGCTTCTTGGATTATTCCTTCAACGATACCACCAGAAATAACACAAATCATTAAAGATTTATCAGGTCAAGAGAGTATCCAATCAAGCATGGCGGAAAAAATTTACAAATCCTTGTTAAGTAAATATACAAAATTCTTGGTTATTAATGGATTATCTGGGAATATTCTTTGGAATACTTCTTTAATAGATTTCCCTTATAAATTCTATAGACATTTTGAATATAAAGGAAGTTATGAAAATCCAATAGCTCCTATGGATTCTGGAGATTTTCAAATTCATAATAGGATAAATGATAAAATCGACGATAGCTGGCATGACAGTTATACGATAGATTGGGACGAAATATGGGATATCTCTTCATTATTACGCGCAGAAAGTATTGAACTTATTAATGGAACTTCTAGCAGTAAAGAATTTGATTTATGGGGAAATCAGAATTCAAACTATACTTATATATCTTATAATTCATCAGATTCAACAAAATCACTAAGGATTGGTACAACCTCTAATATTACATCTGTTGGTAGTGTTGAAAGTGGAGATAATCAATATTGGGTTTTAAATTCTTTATCAACAGCTGGAAAAGAGGAGATCAACGTAGAATTATCTTTTAATTTATCTACTCCTATTAATAGTGAGCTTCAAAATCTTGTTGTGAACTATCAAGGGTTTTTACCAAAGGATGTTATCGAGCAAATTGATATGTATATTTTTAACTTCTCTAATGGGGGTCATTGGAATAAAATCAGTACACCAACAATTAATAACACAGAGATAAACACAAACATGACAAAAATCCTGACTAATCTAGAAGATTTAACAGAAGGAGACCAAAAACTAGTAAAAATTAAATTAGAAGCAGTTAATACATCAGCATTTAAACTTGTAATCGATAAATTAACAGTAGATTATATTTATTCTTATGGAAACTACACTATAAAGGCAGCACAAGATTCGGGATCCTGGAACGCTGTAGTGGATATGATTATACCATTGAATTTTTTAGATGAGAAATTATTAGCTGGGATGGAATATCCCTTATCTCAAATAGAAAGATTCTCAGCTTTCAAAATGCAAACCAAATTAATGATCAATACATCATCCTCTAGCGGGTATATCTTTACATATGAGGTGTATGACGCTTCGAATGATAAATGGGTTATGTGCAATTGGGATAATCAGACCGCAACTTGGAATAATCATACTTATCCTGATTTGAAGGGAGGTTTTAGTAGTCCGAGAACTAACTATACAAATTACCCATTAAATAATACTAGTTATCAAGATGATCGTATGTGGATCATCACTCGTGGAACTAAAGATGCATATCCATGTTTAGAATTTGATTACGAGAATAAAACTACTTTGTCAAATTTTATTAATTCAAATAAGGAAATAAGAATTCGAATAAACGTTTCAAATAATCAAATTCCTTTCGATTTAATAATTGATAATTTTGGATTAGGGGCTTTTTATTGGGGTTTATTTGATAATCAATATGACCCATTTTATATATGGAAATATTCTGAAAATGAATGGGAGAGTGGGTTTAATGATACTAATTTATTAAACTTAGATGTTCAAAGCTTTGAAGTTATTAACGGAACTGGAGACGATTACTTAGATATCATTACCTTAATTGGAAAAGAAGGCATCAATGAAAATCCTGAAGATGCTTGGAATTCAAGAATTCACCTTTTTGATATAAAAAATAATTTAGTCTTTGATAAATGGAGTCTTAATAAAACTATTATTCCATATCAGAATGTAAGAATTTTACCTTTAAACAATAGTTTAAATAGTTGGTTAATCAGTGGAATTTTTCAATTTGGAGATACATATAATTGTTCTCATAAGTTAATCGAGAATCCATATTGGGAGTCTAAGATCTCTTATTTTGATAATTTTACGGATACAGAAATAGCTTTTGATTATAAGTGGGAAGTAATCCCTTTATTTCCTGAAGTAGAGGGTGTTGGTTCCAATCTTTACGAACTTCCAGGAAAAACAAATGTATCCAATGATGGAAAAATAGGAATAATTTTAGGAGAGTATGTATATTCTGAGAGTGGAGATATGTCACTTAGCGACATCCGATTAGTAGATATTCATAACATGTCTACCATAAGTAAAATTCCCACCGATAGACTACAATCAATGGACTATTATTCTAGTATACCTGTTGGAGACATAGATTTTAGCTTCGAAGGGGTTGGATTTAAACTACTAACATCTTATGATGATTTTAATGGAGATACTTTTTTAGATCATGTAGCTATATATAGACCGAGTTCTCAATCCAATGGATATTACATTCCTAGACTTGAAGTGAGAGTCTATAGCGGAAATTCTGGAAAGTCAGACCCTATCGTTTTGTTTAAAGCATCTTTTCAAGAGACCTTTCGGGACTATGATGCAGAGTATACTACTAGACTTAAAATGCCTTTTTCTTCAATAGGAGATATCACTAATGATGGAATTTCAGATGCAATAATTGGATACCAGTCTGAAGGTTCTGATTGTAAGGGATCTCGAATACAATTTTACGATGTATCCAATAGCAATGAAAATGAAGCAATTGAACTAACACAATTTAGATGGGATCTTGAACCTTTTGTATGTAGTAATAGTTTTTTTTCATATCAACAATATGAATTTATTCGAAATTTTGAAAAAATTGGAGATATTAACGGAGATAATTATAATGAAATCTTAATAGACCGCGATTTATTTGTTAAAACAACTAATGAATACGGTTTTGAATTCTACTCTCGAGTTCCAACTTTTGAAATTTTAGATGTAATGAAACGAAAATTTATGTATAGATTTAATATAGATGTAAATTCAATATTTCCTCTCTTAGATTTAAATGAAGATAATAAAAGTGAGATCTTAGTAGTAAGTAATGATATTTTATATTGTATAAATTCAAAGTTTTCGGTGCAGATATTATCTCCTACTGATTTAGGATCGATGGATTCCCATAATTTTGAGATTGAATGGGATACCGACGCAAATTATGATTATTTTGAAGTTGTCGTAAATGGTGTAAGTCAAGGTTTTGTAACAAAAAAAAATATCCGTGTTTCACTAAGTTCAGGTTGGAAAGATATCAATATTATTATGCACGATAAAAGCGGATTAATATCAACCATTAATAGTGTTCGAGTATTAGTTCCATCTAATCAAATTCAATTAATTTTGACTTTTGTTATTTTAGGAGTTATAGCAAGTATTTATATTTTTTATAGAAGACATAGCAAAAGGCAAAAAGAGATGATTTTGATTGAAAGAAAATAAAGAAAGGAGGAGAGAAGTAAGTGATAAAAAAGGAATCTATACATCAATATGAAATTTGGACTGAAAATCTAACGAAAGTCTATGGGAAGGGTGAAGAAGCTTTAAAAGCAGTTTCAAACATTAATCTTCGTATTAAACCAGGAATTCATGGATTTTTAGGTCCAAACGGGGCTGGAAAAACAACAACACTAAATATGTTAATAGGGGCGATATCTATAACAGAAGGTAAAGCAAAAATACGAGATGAGACTGCTGGAACTGTAGCAGCTAAAGAATTAATTGGATTTATACCCCAAGATCCTGTCTTTTATGATGATATGACTGGTGAAGAATATCTCATTTATTTAGGACAATTGGGAGGGTTACAAAGGATAAACGCAAAAAGAAAAGCACAAGAATTATTAGATTCTTTTAATCTCTTTGAAGCTAGGAATAGAAACATTGAAACATATTCTGGTGGAGAAAAACAGAAAATTGCTATTGCTGCTGCATTAATCCATGAACCAAAAGTTCTAATACTAGATGAACCGACTGCAAATTTAGACCCTATAGGGAGAGCAGATGTAATCAGAAAAATTAAAGAATTATCGGAAAATATGAGTGTTTTCGTTTCAAGTCATATTTTATCGGAAATAGAGCAAATGTGTGAAGATGTTGTAATGATAAATCACGGCGAGATTGTAATTTTTGATTCTATTAGTAACATAAAAAAAAAGTTCATTAGAAATTTACACGTTTTAGACACAAACATGAACGATAAGTTCTTCGAAGTATTAAAAATACAAAGTTACATTTCAAAAGTACGAATAAATGAACTTGACGGAAAAATTCATATAATACCAAAAGATCTGAAAAAGCTTAGAGAAACTCTTCCGCATTTATTAATTAAACATAATACAATTTTGCTTAGTTTCCATCAACAAGAACGATCTTTACAGGATATTTTTATGGAAACTATGTTAAAAAAGGAGAGCATGAATAAATGAAAAAGCTTAGCGTTAATATAATTAAGAATATAAAAACTAAAAGCATTGCTTTTAAGGAAAAAAGATTTTTACCTGTTAATGCTTGGTTATCTGAGAACATTTTCAAAAAAACGGATATAGTAATTAAAAAGACATATAGAGATATTTCATCACTGAAAAAAGGGTTAATTGTAATTCCTATTATGTTAGTCGTCCCGCTTCTCTTTCTATTGATACCCCCTGCAATAGATTTTGGACTCGTGTCACCACACCATGCAGCTACAGTTAATAGCTTCTCTCTTGTGTTTCCAGTTTTTTTTTGGACATTAGGAATCGTATTTACGATAATTATTGGAACTTCTGGTGCACCTCTTATTGCTGAAGAAATAAAAACTGGTACGATGCTTATTCTTATTAGTAAACCAATTACTCGTACAAGGATATTCTTAGGAAAATACTTAGCTGTTTTTTTACTTGGAATGGTTTTAAGTTTTATAGCAATTTTTTCATTAGGATGGATTACCGTACTTATTAATTCAGGAAATATCGATCATTTTATCAGTCTAATACCCTTTTTAACAGCCTTGTACCTATATAGTCTTTTTATTTTATTTCTATTTACCAGTATCACAATGGCTTTGTCTTCAATTTTAAAAAAATCCAAAACTGTATCTGTCGTAATAATCTTAATTATTATCGTATCTTTTGTTGCCTTCCAATTCATTAGGGGATTAGTAGGTGATTTTTACGAGAGTTTCCAATTATACCATTTTGATCTTGGATATCATTTAGGAAATGTTTTTATATTTTTTATGGAAACGTTTAATGTAGCTCCTCCCTCAATAAGTTGGCAAAACTTGTTCGCATTGTTAACGGGAGTATATAAATTTACAAATACAATAGATCCTGACCAGAGAATAGATCTTGGCGGCTTAGAAAAAACAAATTATTATT
>Ga0114930_10005058_pt1 | contig 10938 bp, 7 predicted proteins | sample AnhtaG_FD_87300 | JGI IMG/M metagenome (GOLD analysis project Ga0114930, IMG submission 87300) | Deep subsurface microbial communities from Anholt, Denmark to uncover new lineages of life (NeLLi) - Anholt_01485 metaG | ecosystem: Environmental > Aquatic > Marine > Oceanic > Sediment | place... | reverse complement strand
TCCTCAATCGGGTTCTCAACCCACAACGCGTTCTCTGCCTTGATGGGCGCGACCTTGAGGTCGGGCAGGTCAGCAAGGTCGTAAGCCAAGGCAACTGAGCAAAGCAACATTGCGCTCAAGAGGACCGTAATTGTCCGCATGGTTCTTCCTCCATTGGTCCGGTTCAGTGAGAACATCTTAGCAGGATGCTCAGCTTCGTGCTATGAACCACGTTGGCGCCGTATGTGCGACATTCCGGCGGACCTGGCGCGCACCTAAATCATTGGTACCGAAGGAGTTTGATAATCACTTGTCAGCCAGGTACCGCCCGCGTAAGTGCCCATGAAGTCAGGCATGTTCTACCGACAGAACTACTTCTGAGCGCCCGTAGCGGCCCGACGAAAGGTTGAAAGGCCATTCTATCGAGCTTCATATACCTCTCGCCATCTCGGACTGGCGGGCCGCAAACCATGCTTGATGGTGCCTGGGTCTACTGGGATAGAGGTGATAGGTCGACGTGGCCAACAATGTCTTTCACCAGTGAAGTGCCAGACGATGTGCCGTTGGTCATCCAAAGCTCCCGTCCATGGATACCGTCGTCGGCCGTGAAGAACAGGGCATCTCCGACAACGGTCAAGTACGTGGGTTCTGACGACGGGTTCTCTGTGGGGAAGCCTCGACTCTCTAACGTGGTACTGTCCGTCTCGGCTTGCGCGACCAGGCAACAAGCCGCCCGGACTGCGGTGAGAATGAGCGGCACACAAGCTCGACGCCACCAGCGGTCGCTCACCGAGCTCTCACGTTTACCCTGTTGCACTTGCTGGACCTCACTCGGGGCCGGCAGGTCCCTCGCGTGCGCCGAAAATGAGAATGGCCCCTATCTCTGTTTGATCTGTGTCGGCGGCCCCCCAGCACGCCACGGGAAGCGCATCGTCGGGGTCACCTTGAGTGACCGTGCAGTTCAGACGCCACCGGGTTCCCTCAGCAGGCGGCCCCTCGCCGGTCCCCGAAGCATCGCTTTCCAGATCCGCGAAGGGGACAAAGACCTCCATCCCCAGCTACCTTCCGAGCTTGAGTCCGAGACCTGCCACGGGCAATCCCAGCGCACGTTCCTGCGGTCGGCAGTGAAACGGTGCGACATGATCGCGCCGTCCTCAACTTGGACCGCCTATCGAGGCGAGTCCACCAGTGGGATGTCAAAACGGTGGGTCATGGACAGGGTCACGCGCGGGCGGTCCAAGGAACTGTCCACCTGGAGGCCCATGTAGAGCCCCACGCCATCGTAGCGCAGGAGCATCTTTCTCCTCGTGCCCGGCGAGCCATCTGCGATGCTCTCCAGCACGCCTACACCCTCCGGGTAGACCACGCGCCACTCGGGCTCGGCGAGACGGCCGTCGACCTGAAGCGTTTCCGCGCCTCCGTTGACGAATGGAACCGCCGCACGCGGCACCGTCGAATCCAAGAATTGGCTCTCGAAGAATTCTGCGAATCCGAGCCGACGTGGCACGAGTTCGTTGTAGATGAGCGGCTGAATGACATCTGCCGCCTGGATCCGGCGGAGGAACTCGGTGTCCGCCATTGGCTCCGCCGAACTGGTGAGCAGGAAGGAGCGCTGCTGTCGCGAGCCGTCCTGGCCACTCTTGAAATCCAGGGAGAATATCAGGCCCGTGTTGCCCGCGTGCCACAGGCCTACGCCGGACAGCGTCCCGTAGCGAAAGACCCGCGCGGACTCGTCGGTGTATTCCGCCCAGTGCCCCTGGACGGCGAAGGACTCGTCCTCTCGCAGCGTGGCATGCATCCCCCATACGCGCGTGGACTCGAATGCTAGAACGGCCCACTCGTCGGGGCTCGTCAGAGCCCGGATGATTCCGTGATTGGCCCACGTGAGCTGTGTGGCCGTGTCCATCGTATCGAAAATCCAGCAGCTCCCCGGCACTCCGGCGAGAAGGGACTGCGGCGGCCCGGCGCTACGCGGCGCCGAAACGCTCCTCCAGTACAGACCGCCCGTTGCCGCGGCCAGCAGCAGAACGACGACGGCGCCTGAATCTCACGGGACCTTCTCCGATAATCCCTTACTCAAACCACTTGGTGACCGAACTGCAGATGGCAGGATATTGGTCGCCACGACCTTGTTTCGAGGCACGAGACGTTTCCTGCTCGGAGAAACGGGGCGCAAAAGTCCTCCCTGAGACCAGGACAAGTTTTCGGGAACTACAGGCGCAGGAGGAATCTCAGCGTTTTGATCTCGAAAGGCCGCAGGCCAATCTGCACGGTATTGTTGTCCACGTGAAGTGGTTCACCGTGGTCCTCCACTAGGTTGACTTCTTCAGCTGAGACGACGTGGGGCGCCAGCCTGATTCTCACTTGCTCCGCCGCTTGTCCAGCGGCTTCGTAAACCCTCAGTACCACGCCCGTCTTTTCACCCGTCTTCAGGGCCGATACAACGACGTTGGGGTGAGAGATACTTAGAAAGTTCCAACGGCTTGGCAGCACGCCCGGGTGCAACGTTGCCGTCCGCGCGATTAGCGGGTTGTTGAACTCCTGCCCGTGCCGCCAGAGTTTCGCCTTGCGCCAACAGCCGACGTGGGGAACCAAGGCATAATCAAAAGTCAACTCCTTGCCCAGTTCGAGACCAGAGTCGGAACCCATACCTGGCTCGTACCCCCCCATGTAGGCGTACCCCACGATCCGCGTGCTTCGCAGGAGCGACAGCATCATTGTCCCGTGTGCTACGTTGTTGCCCGGCAGGCCGCGGTTTAGGAGCGCAACGCCTTTCTCGTCATTGCTCCAGTCAACCCAGTTCTGCGCCGGGAACTCGATGCCGGCGGGGCGCCGGATTGCCCCGAAGGGAATCTCGTGCACACTCGCGCCGTGTTTAAGGGAGGTGGGGAAAAGAACACGGTAGCGGACGTTCGAGTCGTGGTTGAGAATCTTCGTGCGGATTTCTATCCGGCGCAACCCCGTGTAGAGGCGGATCGTGGTCTGGAAACGACCCTTTTCACCGAACGGGTGGGCCACGGTCAACTCGGACAGGACGGAACCGCGCCTCGTCTGTCCCTGCTCGCCCATCTGGTCCGTGCTGAAAACGGCTTTGCCAGGCTGAGGCGGCCCGTGCAGCTCCGTCATGGCGATGCGGCTGCCACCATCCAGCCCCCGATAAAGTTCCCACAGGTCGCCGCGGTCTTCCTCCATGGCCACGACATTGCCAGGCCCGTTCAGCGCATCCCAAGTGCCGTCCTTGACAGTGAGCTTCATCATGGCGCCGATCACCGGATTGAGCTGCAAACGATAGAATTCGTTCTCCAGCACGGCGAGGTCCTGCGGTTCGTTCAATTGGGGCACTGTCGCCCCCACAGTTTGCGGCAGGAGCCTGTATGTTGTGCAGCCTAGGGCTGGAATGCTCCTAGCCACGAAGGCGATCCGGGCTTGCACCAGGGTGCCGTCTTCGTGCCGCAGGGCATCCAAGATCTGCACGGGCGCCGCCTGCCCGTTTGAATCGAACAATTTCACGTCTCTCACACCCCGACCGCTGAAACCGACGGTAACCTCTGCTACGTCCGTGCGCGTCCAGCCAAGCGTGTTGAAGACCACAAGCGGGATTCCCTCCCCCCGCGTGTCGAGCCGGGCGATGAACTGCTGCAGCCGCGTCTGCACCTGCTCCTCCGCCAATCGCCGCGAGAAATCGTATCCTCGGAGGGTATCGTCGTAAACGTGATCGGTCATTACGCCGGACATCAAGTCATGCGCCTGGTTGAAGAGCATGGGCTCCCAGGCACGCCACAGTTCGTCGTCGTGCACGGGGGCTCCCTGACTACGTAGCAAAGCGCCTAGCTTTTCGGCGGTCGTCAGGCGCGTTTCCAGTTCGCGAGTCCGCTGTTTCAATTCGATCCGGCTGCTGTAAGTGCCTTGGAAGATCGGGTTCAGTTCGCCGGCGATCACGGGCCGATCCGGAACCTTCGCCGCCGCCGCTTCGAAATCGGCGGGCACCGCAAACTGCAGGCGGCATGGCGTGTCCGCCTGGCGATTGAACTGCTCCAAGAGCACGGGTAGATGTTCCTCCGGCTCGCCGACGTCCCAGGCGGCGATCCCGACACGGTCCGCGCCACGGGCAAAGGGTGCCAGTTCCTCATAGCGCTCGGTGATGAAAGCCGTGAATTCCGGGAGTGTCTTCGGCGCCCGATATAGAATGCTGTACCCCTGCGCAAGCCAAAAAGCTGCAATTCGCGAGCCATCGAGGCCTTCCCAAAAGAATTCCGCCGGCACATCCCAACTTGCCACCCCTCGAAAGAACCAGAACGACCGGTAGCCCGCGAGCTTGAGCAGTTGCGGCATCTGCGCGTGGTGGCCGAAGGTGTCAAGCTGCCAGCCCACCGTGACGTCGATGCCGAGACTCTTGCGGAAGTACCGCTTGCCGTAAAGGACTTGGCGGACGAACGATTCCCCGCCCGGCATGTTGACATCCAGCATTACGTCGGTACCCCCGACAATCGCCAAACGCCCCTCAGCCACAAACTGCCGGAACGTTGCCTCCTCCTCTGGGTACCGTTCGAGGAAGGGCTTCACGTAGCAGGCCTGATCCAGTGTGAAACGATAGTGGGGGTGCTCCTTCAGCAGCTTCAGCGCCCGTAGGATGTGGGGAAGCCCCATATCGAGATATTCCTCGCGGGTGTTGAAAACTGCTCCTTCCCAGTGCGTGTGGGGAATGCAGAAAAAGGTGCCGACGCCCTTGTCCAACTCGGTTTGCTGTCGCATCTCGACGTCGGCCTCCATACCAGTTGTCCTGATCAACTCGGCAGGTCCGGCAATTCGCCGGTAGCCTGGTCATAGCGCCCGTAGCGTTCGGCGGCCTCCACCAAGGCGAAGAGGTTCTCATCCGGCGTCTCGCGTCCGCACTGATCACCCGTCGAAAGAACGAATCCCCCTCCTGTGCCGGCCGCGCGCATGGCCTCAATGGCCTTGTGCCTCACGAATTCCGGTGTGCCTGTCAACATCACCTCGGTCGTATGCAGATTGCCCATAAAGGCCAGCCGCCGCCCATACGTCCGCTTGACCTCCGCCAAATCAATGTCGCCCATAGGCGGCGGCTCCAACGGGTTCAGCATCCCAACATCGGTCTCTGCCGCCAACATGTCCGCCAGGACGCGGCTCTTGCCGCAACTGTGCACCATGCTGGGCAGCCCCCTGTCCTTGGCCATTCTGGACCACTTTCTTAGCGCTGGGATGGCGTACTTTGCGGCCAGGTGCGGTGACGCCATTGTGATGGTGCCCGACCCCCCAAAAAGGATATAGTCCAGCCCGGCCTGCAACGCCAGTTCCATCAGCCGCGTTCCCCGCTCCATATCCAGCGCAAACCATTCCTGCAGAATCTCCGGAGTGTCGATTTCCGCATAGGTCAGAGTCACAATCCCGCCTTGCACGTAGGAGTTCCACATGTGGAAGCCGGAATAGGTGAGGGTTACGCCAAATGCATAGTCGCGCTTGTGACACGCCTCGCGAATCGTCGCCAGCTCGCGCAGGTCGAGCTCCCTCGGCATGGTTTGGGAGTGCTTAAACTTGCGAAAATCCTTTGCCAGATCCTTGATGAGTTTTACACTCGTGGTCGGCGGATCCCCGCGAAAACAGATCTCCTCCTGCGTCAACGGCCCGTTCGGAGTCTTCAGAACGAGCGTTCGCACCATGGCATCACGGGCACTGTCCATGAAGCAGCGAACCTCGCGGTCGACGGGGGCTGGTTCCCAGATCACAGGCAAGCCCATCACTGGCGCCGTCCATGCATCGAAGCTGAAGTGGTCCGCCGCGCCCAAATACGCGTGCCAAAGCGACGGCTTTCCTTCCATAAGAACTTCCCAGAAGGGACGCCCGGTCCGCTTGACCGGAATATATGTTGAGATATCCGGCGCCACCGGCACGCGGTCGGGGACCTGGTTCCGCATCGCTGCCAGCAACCGTTCTCGTGACGTCATTCCCGCCATGACGGTAATCTCCCGTCGCCAAGCCCGGATTCCTCGGCTGCGCTCATGATCGCACCGAAACTCTCGAGCGGCGTACCCGGGCAGACGTTGGCGCCATCGCCCAGCATGAACCCCCCGCAAGGGCCCATCCACTCGATACACTCCGAGGCCGCCTCCTTGACCTGCGCAGGGGTTCCGTCCTTCATCAGCATCGGATTGATATTGCCCCACAGCAAACTCGCACCGCCCAGGTTGACGGCGGCCACCTTCGGCGGAACTAGGTATCCGAAGACATCGAAACGGGTCATCTTGAGATCCTTTTTGAGGACTTCGTGCAGATGCGTGCTGTCCCCGCACATGTGAACGGCGCGGCCCTCATGCCCGAACCGCTCGAACAAGGCGCGGCTGTATGGCACGCAAAACTCCCCGAACATCTCCGCAGACATGATCTGGGCGGAGTCCTCGGCAATCCCGTAGGCACCGCCGCGGGTCCGGGGATCAATCTGCCGCACATGGTTCTCCGCGTCGATCTCTCCTTGGGTGATTTCCCGCAGAAAACGGTGACACGCGTCGGGGTATTCCATCATCCACCAATAGAAGTCTTCGCCGGCGAGATCCACGGCGATCATATGGGGGCTCAATCCCGCCAACGACAGGGGGCCTACGTCAACGTGGCCCTCGCGGCCATTGAACGTTACCCGGGTTTCCGAGGCGAATTCCTTCATCTGATGCCACCACTCGATGGCCGTTCCCCGGAGTCCCGTGTCGGGTCTGGCAACTTCGAAGCGCTCCATCTGCTCGACGGTGCGGATCACCGGGATCGCGCGCGGCGGACCGTTTTCCAGCCAGCCGACTTCACCCCCGTGTCCGCTAGGCGGGATCACGTTGTCGAAGTACGGATGCACGCCGATGACAGGGCCCGTGCAGAAGTCCTCGGGAATGTTTTCGATACGGTACTTGGCGAACTGCAGTTGCCAATAGTACTGGGTCTCGGCGTCTTTGAAGAAATCAATGTACCGGAGGCCGAACAAGGGGGTGAAATATCGCGCGACGAGGCAGTAATTCACGGGCACCCGGTCCTCGTATCGGAAGCGGCTCCAGGCCTCCATGCGTTTACGGCTGAGCGCCATCTTCTCCGGCGGATAGTCGATGTTGACCTCAAATCGCACGGACGTCTGCTCTTTCTGTGCCCGTTCCCGGAGTTTCCCGGCGCCAGACCTGCGCCACAGCGCGGGCGGCCGGTTTCGGGTTCCCGTCAAAGTCGATCAGAGACGTGTTGATCGTAAGCGGGAACGTGTCGTGACCCGACCACATCAAGACCCCGCCGCACCTGGGAAAGCGTTCCTTGCACGCTTCCATCTCCAGGCTGATCATCTGTGCCTGATGCGCCTGACTCCATTCGACGTACTCCGCGAGATCCCGCGGCTCTCTCCCATGGATGGCCACCAGCTTATCCCAGTCGAGCCACCAAGTCGTCAAGCGCGTCCAATACGGATTGTCGGCCGTGGCTGGAAAGGCCTGGAACTCCCCGGCGTACTTTCGGATCGACTCGAGGGGGCTGGCTCCGCTGCAGTACAACTCCGAACGGAACAGGGCATCGTCGGCCACCCAGTACTCCTGCGCTGACTCAAGAGAGCTCAACGCGGCGCCGCCGTGAACATCCCAGTGCAGGCCCTTCCCGAAATCGGCAGGGCTGGCGCTGGCGCGAGGCCCAGAAGGCGACGTAGGAACATATCTGCGCCCGGGGTCCAGCTCTTGCACGACTTCCTGCAAACGCTCGAGCATCACGTGGCTCAAGCCGCATGGTTTGCCCATCCCCGTCTTGCCGCCATTCAAGTCACCCATCAGCTCATTCCCGCCGCACCAGAGTAGAAGTGACACGTGATGCCGGCGCCGTTCGATGAACGACGCGGCGATTTTGGCCATCTCGGAAATGCTCCGCTTATCCTCCGGAGGCCAATTCTCCAGTCCCGACGAGGTCAGCGGGAAATCCTGCCAGACCATCAAGCCCAGTTGATCGCACAGGTCGTAGAACCATTCCCGCTCCAGGAACTGGCAGGCGTTGACGCGAAACAGGTTGAGACCCAGTTCGCGGTACAGGCCCAGCCTCTTCTCGTAGTCATCCCGCCGCAGATCGGCGTAATTCACGCAAAGCGGGGGAAAGTTCACACCCTGCAGAAACAGCGGACGGTCGTTTACCACGCACAGCCAGGGGTCCGCCTCCGCAGGCGCGCCTTCACAGGGACGCCATTCCACATGTTTGAACCCGACGCGCCGCACCTGTCGGTCATGTTCGGCGCCGTGGGCGTCCAGCAGGCGACAAATGACATTGTAGAGAGGCTGTTTCCCTTCCAGGTTCGGCCACCAGAGTTCGACCCGGAGATCACGCCACCGAATGCCCCTCTCGAAATCCACCGATGTGAATTCGCCGCGTCGGATGAGGCTTCCTTCATGCTCCAGTGCGATCTCTACCGTCCCGGTCTCGCCCGTCGACCCGCCGACATGCAGAATCCCGGTCCCGTCCTGAATGTAGGCGTCGGTGATACACTTCAGGTCGCGGATTTCACCGCCCTTCACTGCCACCAGAGAGATGGCGTCCCAGACACCGATCTGCACCAGGCGCGGCGCCCAGTCCCAGGTGTAGTTGAAGCGGCTCTTCCATTCCGTCATCTGCGAGGTGCTGCCGAACTGCCCCAGCCATCGCGGAGGCAGATCGAATATTATCTCCAGCACGTTGCCCGTCTCTTTCAGGTGCGGCGTGACATCGAAGGTATGTGGCACATGCGTGCCCTTGAAAGTCCCCGCCTCGAGGCCGTTCACGCAGATCCAGCCCGAGTAGTCCAATCCCTGGCACTCGAGCCTGAACCGGCACGTCTTGTCCATCCACGTATCGGGAATGCGTGCACGGTAGATCCAGTGCCGGTGCTCGACCCATTCGCAGCGGCGCGAGTCGACCCCCACGTTCCAGTCCGGAAGAATTCCCGCCTCACGCAGCGCACCCTGCACGGAGCCCGGTACGCGCGCCGGCACAGGTCGGACGTCGGCACACCTGGCCGAACCCATGCCGCCGTGCCGCCGCTCAAACAGCCACAGAAAAGGGGTGTGGCCCTCCACCGTCCAGCCTAGGCCCGACAGGTCGTATACGCGCTTCATTGCCACCCTCACCGCCGCGTTTCTAATGCCGTTGAGACCACTTTCACAAAACTCTCATTCAACCCCGAGCGTCTTCCTCGCCGCCGCAGCGATCCGGCCCACACTCGGACGGTAAAAGTCCTCCATGGGCGGCGCAAACGGCACGGGGGTATCCGGCGAGGTGACACGCTGGACGCAGCCAACGAGACAATCGCCGAGCAGCTCACTCAGCGTGGCGGCAATTCCCGCGGACACTCCGCCGCGACGGGGACCTTCCTCGACCACGACGGCCCGGCCGGTCTTGCGGACAGAGGCGTCCGCCAAGTCCCAGTCAAAGGGGACCAGGCTTCGCGGGTCGATCACCTCCGCAGATATCCCCTCCGCGGCAAGCTGGTCGGCGGCCTGCAGGCACCGATGCATCATCATCAGCGTGCCGATCAGGGTCACATCGGAGCCTTCGCGCCGGACGATCCCCTTGCCGATTGGTACGATGTAATCCTCGTCAGGCACCTCACTTGACGCATCCACGGCCCCGGTTTCACTGCGGGCCCCTTTCGATCCGTAGAGGAGCTTGTGCTCGAAGATCAAGACGGGGTTCCCGTCCCGAATCGAGGCCTTCAACAGGCCCTTGGCGTCGTAGGCCGTGGCCGGGCACACGATCTTGATTCCCGGCACACTCAGGAAAATGGCCTCGAGGTTCTGCGAGTGCTGAGCGCCCCTGCCCGTGGCGCCCACCGGAGCGCGCATCGTAATCGGCACGGTGACTTTCCCGCCGGACATGTAGCGCATTTTGGCGATCTGGTTGACCACTTGGTCCATCGCGCAAAACAGGAAATCGCCGTACTGCACATCGGCCACGGGCCGCATACCCATCAGGGCCGCGCCCAGCGCCGCACCGAAAAACCCGGCCTCAGAGATGGGAGTGTTTACCATCCGGTCGGGGAAGTCTTTCTCCAGGCCCAACGTGACGGTAAAGGCGCCGCCCCAACCACCGGGTACGGCGATGTCCTCGCCGATGCAGAACACGCGCTCGTCTCGTGTCATCTCCTCGCGAAGCCCGTCGCGCAGGGCCTCGGCAATGCTCTTTCGCGCCATCGTCTTCCCTCCTCCCCTTTCAGGCAAAGACATCGTCGAGGGCCTCTTCGGGCTTGGGAGCAGGGGCCGACATGGCGGACGTAACCGCCTGCTCGACCTCGGTGTCGACTTGACGGCGGATCGCATCGAGTGCGGCCTGATCGGCGATTCCTTCGGCTATCAGGGACTCGGCGAATCGCTTGATTGGTTCGTTCTGAAGAGCCGCCTTGCGCTCCTGTACCGGTTGGTAGTTGCAGGGATCGCGCCGGGAATGGCCAGTGATGCGGTAGGTGACCGCTTCCAGGAGCGTGGGCCCTCGCCCTCCTCTCGCCTGCGCCACGGCCTCCCGCGCCGTCTCGTAAACCGAGAGCACATCGTTTCCGTCAATGGTGATGCCCGGAATCCCGTAACCGGCGGCCCGCTCGGAGAGATGCTTCAGTTTCACCATCCCCGCGATTGGCGTTGATCCGGAGTAAAGGTTATTCTCGATGACATAGACCACCGGCAGCGACCAGATGGCGCCCATGTTGACGGCCTCATGGAACGCGCCCTCGTTGACAGCGCCGTCGCCCATGAAACACACCGCCACACGCGGCTCCTTGCGCATATTGAAGGCGAGCGCAACCCCCGTCGCCACCGGCGCGCCACCGCCCACAATCGCGATGGCGGGGACCATGCCTTTGTCCAAGTCGCCCATGTGCATCGACCCGCCCTTCCCGCGACAGCAGCCGCCGGCCTTGCCGAAGAGTTCCTGCATCATGGATTCGACGCTCAGACCCTTGGCCAGCGCATGGCCGTGGGG
>Ga0114930_10005057_pt1 | contig 10939 bp, 7 predicted proteins | sample AnhtaG_FD_87300 | JGI IMG/M metagenome (GOLD analysis project Ga0114930, IMG submission 87300) | Deep subsurface microbial communities from Anholt, Denmark to uncover new lineages of life (NeLLi) - Anholt_01485 metaG | ecosystem: Environmental > Aquatic > Marine > Oceanic > Sediment | place... | reverse complement strand
GGACACTTGGTGAAAACAAACCCAATTCAAACCCAATCAAACCCAATCTCCGAAAAGCCAAAATGAATGTAAACTCACTTATAACAAAGGATTACAGAAAAAAAGATGATTTCGCAGTCCGAATAAACAAACCCAATTCAAACCCAATTTCTTCAAAGGCCAAAATGGACGCAAACGTCTTTGTCACAAAGGATTATGAGAATGAAACCGCCTTCCGGCTCCAAAAAAACAAACCCAATCAAAGCCAATTCCCCTGCCCCCAAACTTAATGACTAGCCGGTATAAAACAGAAGACAGCTCGTCGGGGCAAAGGCACCCCGCCGCAGCACGGAAATCAGCTCGTCGGGACAAAGGCGCCCCGCCGCAGCACGGAAGCCAGTCCACAGTCCACAGGATGTCTTACGGCAGATGCCTTACGGCAAAGGCAGTGAGCGGCCGGCAGAGGCAAAAAGCACAGAGGCACAATGGAAATATCAAAAGTTAAAAAAACTTGTCCTGAGCGAAAAAAGCCCGCCCTGAGCGCAGCCGAATGGGACTGCCCTGAATTAGCCGAAGCCCGAAGTTTGCAAATCACCTGTTACAGACCTGCTGCATAGCAGTAGTTACGACCACTATATGCCATTGGCAGGTAGCGCGATACTATTGTCTCATTTCTGGCCCACAATAGAAATTGTCGTTTTTGTCTCACAAATAGTATAGGACTAATATAGTCCTATATAATAGTAATGAATGGTTTAAAAAGTTAAGGCACAGAGAAACTTGAACTCCTGCGCTTGGCTGGTCCCGCAGGGCCAGTACATATTTTTTCAGATTCCTCCACCCAAAGCTAAAGGTGATCATGCAACATTTTTTCTGTAAAATCCTTTTTTGTTATGAGGCGGATGTTTCGCTCTCCACGTTCATTATGGTTAATACGTATTGCGTTACGTTATGGTTAGTGTGTTATGTTCACTATGCTTTTATACAGTAAACTGCTATGTGCTATACTGTAATATACTGCAATGCAAGATAGTTTATATCTCTTTTCACTCCACATCCTTTTTTCTTATTTCTTATTGTTCCAGAATCTTCCGGCTGCTGCGGAACATCTGCTCGACTGAGCGACTCGACTGAGCTTGTCGAAGTCTCGCCGAAGTCTGCAAATCCCCTGTTACAGAGCAGTAGTTACGAGCACTATGTGTCATTGACAGGTACCTTGCATTGCTATGTAGTGAATATTATGAATGCTGTACGAATTTATTGAAAAAAAGTGCAAATCGACCTTTGATTTCACTTTCGTTTTTTGTTGCATTGAGCCATACGCTTTAATCAACACACCCAAAGCACCAACAATTATCGGATTAGTTACAATCACTATGTGTCATTGGCAGGTAGCGCGGTACTATTGTCTCATTTTCCAGCCCTGAAAGGCCATTTTGTCGGGAATGAATCCGGATCCCACAGGTTCAAGTCCAAACCCGGATCCACCCCCGGATCCGACAAATTGGGACACGATTACCTACAAATATGACCCGAGCGGCAAGCGTATCGAAAAGACGGGTGATGGCCAGACCACCCTGCAGGTCCAGAATTGTGTGGTTTTTAATTGGCTTCCGGAAGAAAAAGGTGTAGGATAACAAGAGTTCGGTGACATAAGTAGTTTCTATTTTGAATGAAAGGAGGAGCCGTATTATGAGCACAAACTTGTTCATTTCCCGACGTGATTTCTTAAGGGCCGGCAGTTTTGGTATAGTTTCTGTAATGATGCCGGAACTGGCCTTCGGTTCAGAAAATGCTCAGAAGAGAACCAATATTATCCTCTGCATGGCCGATGACCAGGGCTGGGGAGAGATGGGATACAACGGACATCCGCATCTGAAAACCCCGGTTTTCGATGAAATGGCTGCAAGGGGACTGCGTTTTGAACGGTTTTATGCCGCAGCTCCTGTCTGCTCGCCGACGCGTGCCAGTGTCATGACAGGACGGCATCCCAACCGCTCCGGCGTCTTTCTTTGGAATTATGCCATTCGGCCCGAAGAAATCACAATCGCCCAACTTCTTAAGAACGCCGGGTATCGCACAGGTCACTTCGGCAAGTGGCACCTCGGCCCTGTCAAGGCCGACTCACCAGTCAATCCAAATGCCTGCGGGTTCGACGAATATTTGTCCCATGACAATTTCTTCGAACTTGACCCACCGCTAAGCCGTAACGGTGCAGACCCCGAAATCCATAAAGGTGAAAGCTCCGAGCTCATAGTTACCGAAGCGGTGAAATTCATCCACAAGGTTCGTGAAGAAAACAAGCTATTCTTTGTAGTAATTTGGTTTGGTTCGCCGCACGGACCATACCTGGGGCTGAAGCGGGACACGGCCCTGTACGCTGAGGTGGAAAACAAGGAGAGGCGCAATCGGTTCGCTGAGATTACAGCGATGGACCGGGCGATGGGTCAATTACGGCTGGCATTGCAGCAGCTCAAGGTCGCCGAGAATACCCTGCTGTGGTACTGCAGTGATAACGGGATTCCGAAACAGATGGGACCGACCGCGAATTTGCGCGGCTCAAAAGGAAATTTGTATGAAGGGGGAATTCGTGTGCCGGCAATCATTGAGTGGCCCGCGGTTGTTAGGAAGCCCAGGATTACGACTGTGCCATGTGTAACCTCTGATATCATGCCCACCGTCATCAACATCCTTGGTTTGAAAGCACCCAATCGTCCGCTGGACGGCATCAGCCTGCGTCGGTTAATCGAGGGGAAAATGACAAAAAGGCGGCGGCAGATAGGTTTCTGGAAATATCCGCACAAAGCGGAACAAAAGAACAAGCCCTGGATGGATGCTGACCGGCTGAAAGGTACCACCCCAACCGCCAAACGGGACTCAATACAGTTCCTGAATTTCTATCATCCAAACCCGTTAACAAAGGATTTTCCCGGTGAAGCTGCGTGGATGAGCAATCGGTACAAACTGGTTACGGCCGGCAAAAAGATGGAACTGTTCGACATATTAGCCGACCCACACGAGACCCGGGACCTGGCGGCAGACAAACCGAAAATTGTAGCCAGGATGAAGGCCCAGCTTGAGGTATGGCAGGCATCCGTCGAAAGGAGTCTGAGCGGGCAAGATTATTAGCCGCTCCTGCCAATATATGCGAACCAACAGTTGCGTACAGAGCACGCCCTAAACTTGCTCATCCAGAAAGCTCTTTTGATGTTTACCGGTGTAAGCTGACATTCGTCTTGATAACCATTTTTATCGCCCATCACAAACTGGCCCGGTCGTGTTGGCACAGAATTCGCCGGGTGCCAGCAAGCGCAAATCACTTTCAAGACCACCCACACTCACGAAACTGCGTAGCGTGATATAAGATGGCTCAAAGACCCCACCGTACTTTTTGATGAGCTCTTCCCGTAATTCTTCATGAGGTCCTTTATGGCCTCGAAATGACATTGGGTGCGTTTTCAGAAATGTTAATTCGTGCCTGAGATTGCTTCCCCTTCGGCTACCCCTTCGGCTTCGCTCAGGGCTACGGCTAATTCAGGGCTACGGCTAATTCAAGGCTAAAGGCTTTCTTCGCTCGCAATGACAGTGACAAGTAAAACCTCATGAAAAAATACAGTTATGTGCCACCAGAAAAATTAGCCCCACCCCCCTCAAGTGCAAAATTTTCAATTTCTCGCTTGATGAGCCTTTGGATTTCAGATAGAATATTTTTTTCTTTTGGTCTGTAATATAAAGTAACATCTTTCTTTGCCACTTTATATGTTGGTATATGTCTGGAAGATACGGTGTTAACTGGAACGCATTTGTTTGTTTCATATCCTGATTTGCAGATTTATGCTGTGCCTAAATTTGGAGATTAAAAATGGTCCAGAAGCAAAGGTTTTACCTTTCCCATGTCGGCTGTCTTGTGTTGGTAGTTAGTCTGCTTTTTTGTACGGTCCCTGATTTGTATGGGGCACAAAGTTCAACAGTTTCCCTACTGACGGACGGCCATATAGGCCCTGCCACTCGACATGGAGCAAACAAAGTGCGAATGGCTCTACAGGCAAAGGGCATAGAGGTTGAACAGACCACATCTCTCGAAACAGCAAAGGGCAATCTCTTACTTGTCCTGGGTCTTTCCCGTGGACTTGGACCCGCAGTCAAGTTGCACGAGAGCCTTGACATTCCTAAGCCGATAGGAGCCGAATCACTGCTCGTGCGACAGACAAGCTGGTCCGGCAAAGAAACGCTGCTCGTCAGCGGCGCCGATGACCGGGGCCTGATGTATGCGCTTCTGGATGTCGCAGAGGGCATTGGCTGGTGCAGCGATCCGTCGAAGCCATTTAGCGAAGTGCGTGACATTCAGGAAAAGCCGGCGGTCATCGAGCGTGCCCTTTCCATTTACACCATGCATCAGGCGAACTTTGAGAGCTATTTTTATGATGAGGATTACTGGGCCAGGTACCTCGATATGTTAGCGAAAAATCGTTTCAATACATTTGCGCTGCTTCTTGGCTATGAGAATTGGGGATATTTTACTCCTCCATACCCGTACTTCTTTGATGTTGAAGAATTTCCCGATGTCAAAGTCGTAGGAATCACTGGCAAGAAACAGCAGCTTAATCTCGCAGCGCTGAACAGGCTCATCAAGATGACACACGAGCGCGGTATGAATTTTACTCTGGGCATCTGGGACCATATCTATCGGGGTGGCGTCCAAGGGCCCAGAGATCGTGCGGGCAAACCGACCGAGGGCATAGTGTGGGGTCTAACAGCGGACAATCTGACCGCTTACACGAGGGCCGCATTGACGAAGTTCCTCAAGCTGGTGCCGGACATTGATGCAATTCAGTTTCGGATGCACGGTGAGTCGGGGCTCAAGAGAACCGAGATGGGCGGCTTCTGGGAGAACGTCTATCAGGTAATGAAGGAGCACGGGCCGAATATTCGCTTTGATGCGCGGGCAAAGAACTTCCCTGATTCGCTGATTGATAAGGCCCTGGAGATGGGCGTCAATATGAGGATATGCACCAAGTACTGGATGGAACAGATGAGCCTTCCCTTTCATCCAACACACATTCATCCCGGGAATCAACAAGATAGGCGACACGGCTATGCTGATTTGCTGCGCTATCCGCAGAGGTACAAGATGCACTGGCGGCTTTGGACCGGTGGAACCACCCGCATACTGCTTTGGGGTGACCCGGAATATGTCCGGCGTTTTGCCCGGAGCACTTACCTGTATGACGGCGAGGGCTTCGAGGTGGTCCAACCACTGGCAACGAAAATGCAGGACCACCCACATAGTATGAAGCCGTTTGAATTACTCAAGCCACAATACCAGTACTATGATTGGGAGTTTGAGCGTTACTGGCATTTCTTTCAGGTGTTTGGAAGATTGGGTTACAATCCGAATACTTCAGCAGAGGTTTGGCAAAGAGAATTCCAGCGCCGCTTCGGTGCAGAATCAGCCCCTTTTGTGGAGCAAGCCATCCACCGCGCAAGCAAGATTCTGCCACGTATCGTCGCGTACAACTACCCCTATAACCTCTTCCCAACAACCAGAGGTTGGGTGGAGAAACAACGGATGAAGGATTTGCCCGAATACGCCAAGGCTTTGCCAAGTGATACCCAGCAGTTTTTGAGTATTGATGAGGCCGCCAAGTGTCAATTGGAGGGGAAAGACTCTGCTAAGATTTGGCCGCAACAGTCCAGCCGATGGTTCGCCACGGTGTCAAAGGATGTTCTGAGCCTGGTCGAACAAGCCCAAAAGCGAATCGGCCGCAATAGAAACAAGGAATTCGATTCGACAATGGCAGACATGAGAATACTTGCCAACCTGGCTATGTACCATTCGCACAGAGCTAACGCCGGGCTTAGTTACGCGTTATTCAAGCACAGTCAGGACATCAATGCCCTCAATGATGCCATCGCTCACGAAAGCCGAGCGATTAAGGCGTGGGAGCGGCTGGTGGAGGCGGCGGGGGACGTGTACAATGATAATCTGATGATGGGTCGTGAAAGTGCCGGTTTGTCCGGACACTGGTCAGATGAGCTGGTAAAGCTGAAAGACGGGCTGGGAAAACTCAAGCAGCAAAGGAGTAGTTTCCGGCCGGCCGCTGCCGAGGCGAAACCGGTGATAGCGCACGTGCCGATTCGCAAGACACGGCCCGGCGAGAAGCTGGTCATTCGCGCGACGGTAAGCGCCAGGGAGCCTGCGGTAAGTGTAAAGGTTGGCTGCCGCAGCGGCGGGCGTGATTACGTATGGGTGGATATGAAGCGAACCGAGCCGTTTGTATATCATGCAGTGATAAGGGGTAAGGATGTGAGGGCGGGGCTGAGCTACTTAATCGAGGCGAGTGACGGAGACGGCGGGGGAGCGAGAACCAAGTCGATTACGGTGGTGGTTACGGATGACGACGAGCCGCCGCGGATAAGGCATAAGCGCGTAACCAACGCCGCGGCGGGCAAGCCGCTGACGGTCACGGCAGAGGTGCGTGACACCGGCGGAGTTAAGTGGGTGCGTTTGCGTTACCGCAGTGTAACTCAATTTCAGGACTACCAGACGCTGGAGATGGCTGAGACGGGCAGGAAAGGCGAGTATAGGGCAGTCGTTCCGGGTGAGGACGTCGAGGCGAAGTGGGACTTTATGTACCTGATTGAAGTTATGGATGAAAAAGGAAACGGAAAGATTTATCCCGATTTGGAACGAGAAGCACCGTACGTTGTGGTGAAGCTGAGACGATGACAGGACCCAAGAACAAGAGAAGGTTGGCTTCCAGCAAACAAGACGAAGTTGGTGCACCACGGCAGAATAACAGGGCGAGCACATGGAGACCTCACAAGACTGTGCTTCTTCGCAGGTTTCAAGAGGAGACGAACGCGAGTTAAAGTGGGATTAAGTCACGACGTTTGTGATTTGGGTCAATGAACAAAATAAATGTTTTTCATTGCACAAAGCGAAAGGAGTGAGACAAGCCATGGACTCACAGGTCAACCGCCGTGTTTTTTTCAAGACCACGGCACTTGCCGGCCTGGGCATGCTGATTCTGGAGAACAGCCGCTCAACTTATAGTTACGAAGCAAACGAAAGGCTTAATGTCGCCCTCATTGGCGTTGGTGGGCGCGGCAGGTGGTTTGTGGGCACGATTCCGAAATTGGGCACCAATGTTGTGGCGATGTGCGACGTCAACGACAGAAAGGCTGAACTGTCGTTCAAGGAAATTCCGCAGGCCAAGAGGTTTGGCGACTTTCGCAAGATGCTCGACGAGATGAGCAAAGACATTGACGCGGTTGTCGTCGCAACTCCCGACCATACGCATGCGGTCGCAATCGCCGCGGCGATTCGGGCCGGCAAGGGCGTCTATTGTGAAAAGCCGCTGACGCATAATATCAAGGAGGCGAGGACGCTCCGCGAGCTTGCGGCTAAGTACAAGGTCGCTACACAGATGGGCAATCAGGGCACGTCCAGCGAAGCCTTTCGCAGGGCGGTTGAGCTGGTTCAGGCAGGCGTCATTGGCGATGTCCGCGAGGTGCACGCCTGGAACACCGGCGGCGGGCCAGGTGATCGGCCCATCCCGACCGACAAGCATCCTGTGCCGGAGTATTTGCATTGGGACTTATGGCTTGGGCCGGCTAAGTATCGTCCGTACAATTCTCGCTGGCTGAACTGGCACGGCTGGCGGGATTTCGGCACGGGGCAGTTGGGCAACTGGGCCTCGCACACGATGAATCTGCCCTTCAAGGCTCTGCGGCTCGATACGCTCTGGAATCGGCAATCCGGTTCGTCGGCCCAAAATCTGGTTAGACTTGAACCGGAGGTCTCCGGTGTGCATAAGCACGCCTTTCCAAAGTGGGAGATCATCCGCTATGACTTTTCCGCGAGGGGTGATATGCCGCCGATGAGAATCAACTGGTACAATGGCTCGGGCCAGGCACCGGGACCGAGGGACATGATAGAGCAGATGATGCGAAGACGGCTGGACTGGGGTGACGCCGGTGCGAAGAAATGGCAGGACCACGCCGGCTGCCTTCTTGTGGGCAGCAAAGGGATGATTCACTCGACCGGACACAACATGTCCTTTACGCTGCTGCCGGCGGACAAGTTCCGGGACTTCCAAGGGCCACCGCGGACACTGCCTCGCTCGAGAGGCCATGAGTTGGAGTGGCTGCAGGCCTGCAGGGGCGGGCCGGCCGCTATGTCCAACTTCGACTATGCGGACCCCTTGGCTGAGTTTGTGCTATTGGGTAACGTCGCGACATTTGTCGGCGAAACAATCGAGTTCGACCCGCTCGAGATGAAGGTTGTCAATAACACGCAGGCAAACGCGGCCCTTGAGCGGGAGTATCGCCAGGGCTGGTCATTGTAAGGGCGGTTGCCAAGTAGTCTGCCTGTGTTTGCAGGTGAAATAAAACACATTATACAAAGGAGATTCGAAGTATGTTCGTTAGAAGTTTTCTTAAAGTTGTCTGTGTGGCACTGCTGCTGGAAGTCTGTGCGGCCGCTGTCGGGCAGGTTACCGAGCAGCAGGCAGAACGAATCAAAGCGTCTGTACCGGATAAAGCACGCGTGAAGCCCAAAAAGCCCCGGCGTGTCTTGATCTGGAATACGCCCTTTATGGACAAGTCTCCGCACAAGGGCTATTCGATTCCGCAGGCGGAGTATGCAATGAAGCTGTTGGGCGAGAAAACCGGTGCGTTCGAGCCAGTCGTCAGCGATGATGTGGCGATGTATCTGCCGGAGAACCTGAAACGTTTTGATGCCATCATAATGAACAATAGCAACGGGCCGTGGATTCGACCGACTGAAAAGGACATGCCCAAGTTCGCAAAGCTCGGCAGGGATATCGACGGGGTCGAGCGTTTGCTGCGTGAGAGCTTGTTAAACTGGGTCCACAATGGCGGAGGTATCGTCGCATATCATCATGCTATCGGCGGTAATACGCACTGGCCGGAGTTTCACGAATTGCTTGGTGCTGCATATTGGGGACATCCGTGGCACGAAGAGGTGGGGGTTAAGCTCGATGAGCCGGACTATCCGCTTCTTGCTACATTCGAAGTGAGGGGCTTTCGCCTGACCGAGGAGATATTCCAGTTCCGTGACCCATACTCGCGAGAGAAGCTCCGGGTTTTGTTGTCGCTGGACCCGAAGACGACCAACATGACGGTACCGTGGATACACCGCAAGGACAACGATTTCGCCCTGGCCTGGGTGCGGCAGTACGGTAGAGGCCGGGTTTTCTATTGTGCGTTTGGGCACCGCACCGAGATCTGGTGGAATTCGAAGATACTACAGTTCTATCTGGATGGCATTCAGTTTGCCACCGATGATTTTCCTGCTGATACCACACCGAGCGCCGAAGTCAAACCAAAGGTCGAGCCTGGGTTTAAAAATCTGTTTAACGGTAAAGACCTGACCGGCTGGAAGGGCAACCCCAAGATATGGTTTGTAAAGGATGGATACATAACCGGCCAGACAACAGTGAAGAATCGCATTTCGGAGAACAACTTCTTGCTCTGGACAGGTGGTGATGTGACAGACTTCGAGCTCCATTTGAAGTTTCGGATCGAAAGCGGTAATTCGGGCATCTACTTCAGAAGCCAGGAGCGCACCGGTATGCACCCCGAGCCGTTGGTAGGTTGTCAGGCCGATTTCTCCGCCGATAACCGATGGACAGGTGTGCTTATTGAATACACACGGCGGGGCATATTGGCTGAGCGCAGCCAGAAAGTTGCTATCGACAAAAACGGGCAAATCAAAGTTGTTGGCAGCCTGGGAGATCCTGGGGAGCTCCTTGAGTACGTCAAGCCAAAACAGTGGAATGATTACACTGTGATCGCTAAAGGAGGACATATACTCTTGAAGATTAACGATGTTGTTATGTCCGAAGTCCATGACAACGACCCTAAACGCATCGGCACTGGCAAGCTTGCCCTGCAGGTACACCAGGGACCTGAGATGCTTGTCCAATTCAAGGACATACATTTACGCGAATTCTAAAAGCATAGTGAAGCCGCCAAGGAAAAAAGCACACTTTCGACGGCTTTTTTGAGTGGTTGGAACTGAATCATGTCCAGAGGAAAAACAGTTGCCACCACCACCCCGATATGGAACGACCGTTGTCAAGTCATCGGATGTGGTTATTTTGTTTTTTTAATGTTTTCTGGACAAGTCTTGCTGAGGAAGGCATGTTAAAGAGGAAATCACCCTTGGGCACTAAAGCGAAAGAAGTAATGGGAAAAGAGGCTCGTATGAATAAATGTACCCTGTGCGCTATGGAGTATGGTTTCCCCCACTTCTGCCGGACATGTAGCTCGCGTCGGACCGGCGTCACTTGCCCACGCAGTATAATCGACGCGTCGTACGTATGAACAGATGACTATATGCGGCGCTGATGGATGCGCGAACGACTTCTCGACCGCTGGGTTTGTCCATGGGGATCAAGTTGAGGACATCACCGTTTGCTGCATCGATCACGGCAACTTCTCCAGCGTGGTTGATTATATATATTTTTCCATCCGCAGCAAGCGGTGAAGCTTCGTATTTGGCACGGCCCGGTGTTCGGATGGTCCACTTAACCTTACCCGTGCGCGGCTCCACACGCGACAAATATTTCCGCAAGTCGCTGAGCACGAAGAAATCACCGTCGTAATAAGCAGGGGTTGGCACGTCGGATGAGACTTCTCGAACTTCTTGGCTGAACCAAACGATGGCACCGTCGTCCTGCACACCCGTTCCTGTGGGCCGTATAGCATAGACCGGATAATTCTTGGGAGCGCAGACGAGGATGACGCCGTCGCCTGTAATCGGAGAGGGGACCAGCCGCCAATGCGTGATGCGTCTGGGATTCCAGGTACCCCATCGCCATAATTCCTTACCTGTTTCAAGGTCATGCCCGGTCAGCGCATCACCTCCAACAATCAATAACTGTTGATTCCCATTGAAAGAAAAAGGAATCGGTGTGGAATACGCTTCACG
>Ga0114930_10005056_pt1 | contig 10940 bp, 10 predicted proteins | sample AnhtaG_FD_87300 | JGI IMG/M metagenome (GOLD analysis project Ga0114930, IMG submission 87300) | Deep subsurface microbial communities from Anholt, Denmark to uncover new lineages of life (NeLLi) - Anholt_01485 metaG | ecosystem: Environmental > Aquatic > Marine > Oceanic > Sediment | place... | reverse complement strand
AGGTATGATTGAGCCTTAATTCCTTTTCAATCTCCACTATCTCTTTTTCCCACAGGCATTATAGCTAAAGGCTCTTCCTTTTTTAGATTCAAAACCTTTTTTACCTTTGCATCTTCAAAAGCGCCGATCTCCACGCTGCCTAAATTAAGGCTTTCGGCTTGTAAATAAATATTCTGGCAGGCGTGTCCCACCTCAATATGAACATATCTTATTCCCCTTTCTCCATATTTTTCCATGGTTCGACGATATATGGCTGTTATCACTATGACCACTGATGCTTCTTTAACCGGACTCTGGTAGAGCGATGCCGAAAAAAGAGCACCTCGCTGGTCTTTATCTTTTATCTTTATCAAGGTGTGATCTTGAGGATGGTAACGATAGATTGCGGGCTTCAAATTTTCCACTTTCCCCACCACGGCAAATATCTCCAGAGGATATTTTGCTCCAGCCGAGGGTGCGGTTCTTCCACCCCAATCAGAAGTTATCCCTTGAGCGGCCCAGAGAAGCTGGGATAACTCCTCTAATTTTAAAGGCCCATCCTTATACTTTCTGACAGAACGCCTTTGGGACAAAGCCTCTTCCACTGAGGTTTTACTGGTATAACTGGCTTTGGGCAAGGTTATTTTACTTATCTTTTCTTCTGCTTTTAGCTGGTTGTGATTTTCTTTGTGCAAAGAAAGGGATAGAATAAACAATCCCGTAAGGATTGTGCCTAACAAAACGATTTTATTTTTGAACATCTTTTACCTCCTTTTTTCTCTTTTTTATAATAAAAATTCCCCAGAAAATCAAGGCTGCGCCCAAGATCTGGATTAAGGTTAATTTTTCACCAAAGATGATAAAGGCTAAAGTGGATGCGACCACTACCTCCCAGGTGGCAATTATTCCTGCTCGGCTGGCTTCTAAATATTTTAATCCTTTAGTATAGAAGGAATAACCCAAAAGAGTGGGAACTATTGCCAAAGTGAAAATCCAGAGCCAGGTGATTTTTGGATAATCAGGATTTAATAAAGTTAGAGGGTCTCTGAAAAATAAAAGAAATAATGCTCCAAAACCAAAAGCATAAGAAACCACGGTCCAGGAATCATACCTGAAGGTGGCTTTCTTTCCGAAGAGGGTATAAGAAGCCGCTCCTAAGCCGCAGAATAAACCATATATAATCCCTTTTAAATTAAATTTTAAAACTGTAGGATTGAATATTTGAACCACCAATAAACATCCGGAAAAAGTTAGAAGCAGTGCCACAACTTTTTGTTTATCTAACTTTTCATTTAGAACAAACAAAGAGAGCAGAACCACCCAGGCAGGATAGGTGTAGATGAGGATCGTTGCCATAGCCACAGTGGTATATTTTATGGCATAAAAGAATAAGATAAAAGTCATAGTGATACTCAAAAATCCATAGATAGCAAAGAAAGGAAGGTCTTTTAATTTTAGTTTGAGCTTTTCAGGGTTAAAAAGGACAAAAATACCGAACAATAATAGTGCGGCAATTATTCCTCTGTAAGTTACCACCTTTATGGGATCGGGTTCATATTGATAAATTGCTCTGCCTAAGACTCCGATGCTTCCCAAAAGAGTAGCACCTAAGAGAACGAAAAAATAGCCTTTAAGGCCTTTGGTCATTTAGTTTGATAATTTTTTTTGTTGTGTCAGGACCTCAGTCCTGACACCTTTTTAACTTATTCGTAAGGGAGGGGCTTGTCCCCTCCCGTTTTCTCTTGACCCACGTTGGGGGCAACGTGGGTTTACCGTTAATATATTATAAAAATCTCACCCTTCCCTCTCCTTGAGAAAGACAAGGACTAAGCTGATCGTTGGTCTCCAGACCAACGACGTTTTCTTCGTTGGTGAGGACACCAACGAAGAGCAAGCACTGGAGCGCATCAGCGCGTATTCTGTGTCTTGAGACTTGTTGATCAAAAAAACGCAAGAGCAAGCTCTTGCACTCCACATAAGGGCAGAACAGTGTTCTGCCCCTACACTTTTTTATTTCTTTTTTTCCGGTTCCGGGATATCCTCCTCTATTCCAGCTAATCTTTTGGCCATCTGGACTTTCTTTTCTAAGTCAGCGTTTGCCCGGATGATTAATTTGGCACCATCGGGTGAGCCGCCGCCGTGCATGCAACCGGGAACGCCTGCACCTATGGTTAACCATTCCACTAATCTTGCGGCTTTAACTCTGGATTGGGCTGAGGAACAGGCTTTGAGGTATTTCTGGACCAAATGTCCATACTTAGGGTCATAGAAATCTTTACAGGAGGGCATACAGCCGGTCTCCGCTATTCCACCGGCTATATCCTGAGCTAAAACCGAGGTCTCATAGGGTAAGGTTGCTACATACACTTTGTTTACATTGGAAAGCAATGGGTCAGGCTGCCAGACTCCGGAGGGATGTTTTTTGCCTAAAGCACCAGCCGCTATTCCCATTCCAAAGGTGGTCTCATTGTTGATATACATCCTGGTCAGTTTCTCATTGAAAACCTTAGAGGATAACCCATTAGCTCTGGCAACCAAGATTGCGGCACCGATTTTTATATCACCCTGTCCAGCCACACAGCCACCGATGGCGGCACGATAAGGCATAATAAAATTCAGAACCGCACTCAGAGCATATTTATATTCCTGGCACATAAAAACCCTTTCTTTGGGGACGAAAACATCTTCAAAGAAAAGATAAGCCTGAGTTATGCCTCCTTTTTCTACCGGAATATCAAACCCTTCTTCTTCTTCCCGGGTATCGCTGGGCCTTCTGGTCTCCACGATAGTTAATCCTTGGATATCCCTGGGGATAACGAAGGAGACTGCATAATCTTTATCTGGTTCTTTGTAAGCTGAGCCAGGTAAGATGAAGATCTCATTAGAGGCGGCAACTCCACAGATCATCACCTTGGCTCCCCGCACAACCATACCATCCGCTTTTACTTCCACTAGATGTAAGTTCATATCCGGGTCTATTTGCTGAGTGGGTGACTTGGTTCGATCACCCTTAGGGTCGGTCAAAGCACCTGAAATGGTGATATCGTTTTTCTGAGCATGGATAAGCCAGTTTTTAAGCCTCTGGTGGTAATCGGTTGCATATTCTTTATCCAGGTCGAATGTTGTTGCCCACATTGCATTGATCGAGTTCCAGCCAACACACCTTCCTCCAGTGCAGGTGCCGGTTAACTGGAAAAATAGCCTTTTCATCTTTGAATTAGCAATCATATCCTCAGGGGATTGGATCAGGGATAAATATCTGGAAATTTTCTCCCCGGTTAAATCCGAGTTGGTGGTAACAATATCTTTATATTCCGGGTTATGCTGGGCAGAGAAGATCTGGGCATGTCCCTCTATGGTATTTTTTGTAGCTGGATGGGTAGTTACATCTTGAATTAATTTTCCGAATTTGTAAATGTTGGGACGCATCTTTTTTAGACTTTCCTTGTATTCTTCTGCGGTTTTAAGAGCCATTTTTTTCCCCTGTTTGAAGATCGGTTTCTCAAATAAAACTTTTCTTTTAAGAAAAGGTATCATTATTGAGTTTTTTGTCAAGGGATTTTGAGAAGAATTGACCCCGGTTGAGGGTAAGATGAGTCTATTAATTGATGAAGAAAGGATTGTTGGTTCCGAATTTGGATCCGTAGGACGGGAGACCAACGACCGCGGAAGAAATTGAAGGGCTTGATAAATCAAGCCGCTACAAATGCGAAATGTAGCGGTTCGATTTATCGAACCCAAATTGGCTTATTAATTGTCCTTGTCTTCAAGGTGGGGCGAAAATCGAGATTTATATTGACAATTTTTGACTGCCTTGTTATTTTCTTCACAATCTTTCAGCTGACTTTTAAGAGAAGTTAGCGCAAACGAGACGAAAAACAGCTTACTTTTATCTATGTTCGAAGCCTATATTGCTTTAGCTCTGTTGATAGTTATAGTTGGTGGTGTGGGGTTGGCTATTATAGTCATCTCAAAATTCATTGGCAGAAAAGCTCCTACCAAGGAGAAGCTTCTGCCTTATGAATGCGGCAATATCCCGGAAGAGGATGCCCGGGGAAGGTTCCCGGTGAAGTTCTTTCTGGTAGGGATACTTTTTATAATCTTCGATATTGAGGTGGCTTTCTTGTTTCCCTGGGCAGTTATTTATAAGGAATTAAAACTATTCGGACTGATAGAGATGGGGATATTTTTACTGGTTCTGTTGATAGGATACATATATATAGTTAAAAAAGGTGGACTAAAATGGGAATAGAGGATGAAAACCTTACTTATTTTATAGAGGACAAAAAACTAAATCCTAAAGAGGAACATATCCCTCGAGGGATTATCTTATCCACTCTGGATAAATTAGTGGGCTGGTCGAGGAAATCCTCGATGTGGCCCTTAGGATTTGGATTAGCTTGTTGTGCCATTGAGATGATGTGTACTGCTGCTTCCAGGTTCGATATAGCCCGGTTCGGAATGGAGATATTCAGAGCCTCACCCCGGCAGGCTGATTTGATGATCGTATCTGGCAGGGTTTCTCAGAAGATGGCCCCGATTTTAAAACAGTTGTATAATCAGATGCCTGAGCCCAAATGGGTGATTGCTATGGGAGCTTGTGCTTCTTGTGGAGGTGTTTTTAATAACTATGCTATCGTTCAGGGAGTGGATAAGATCGTGCCTGTGGATATCTATGTGCCCGGATGTCCTCCCCGGCCAGAACAGCTTTTAGACGGGATTTTGAAACTGCATGAGAAGGTCCAAAAAGAGGGTTATTTTGGTAAAAGGGTTTAAAATATATGGAAAAACTGTTAAGGTGCTCTGAGAGGGAATTAGAAGATAAAGTGCTTAATCTGGAGAAGAATGGAGATGTTCATCCTTCGGGGATTATCCTTTCTATTTTAGATAAAGTGGTAGGTTGGGCAAGGAAATCCTCAATGTGGCCCCTGGGATTTGGGACTGCCTGCTGTACTTTTGAGATGTTATGCACCGCTGCCTCCAGATATGATATAGCTCGATTCGGAATGGAGATCTTCAGACCCTCTCCCCGACAGGCTGATTTGATGATCGTGGCTGGCAGGGTCTCTCAGAAGATGGCACCGATTGTAAAATTGCTTTATAATCAGATGCCAGAGCCCAAATGGGTGATCGCCATGGGTGCTTGTGCTTCCTGTGGAGGTGTTTTTAATAACTATGCTATTGTTCAGGGAGTGGATAAGATCGTGCCCGTGGATATCTACGTGCCCGGATGTCCTCCCCGCCCTGAACAGCTTTTAGACGGGATTTTGAAACTGCATGAGAAAGTTCAGAAACAAGGTTTACTTCGCAAAAGAGCTTAAATTAATATGGAAAACTTTACCCTGAAGAAATTAAAAGATAACTTTGCTGATTCTATTTTGGAAGTGAATGAATATAGAGGGCAGATTTCTGTTCTTATCAAAAAAGAAGACCTGCTTTTGCTATGCAGGTTTTTAAAAGATGAGCCGGAATTGAAATATAATTTTCTCTCCGATGTCTGTGCAGTGGATTATCCTCAAAGGGAGAAAAGATGTGATATTATATATAACCTTTACTCTTTACCTTTCAGATGGAGAGTAAGGCTGAAAATCAGATTGGCAGAGGGTGAGTCAGTTCCTTCAGTTACTCCGATCTGGAAAGCGGCTAACTGGCTGGAGAGGGAGGTCTTCGATATGTTCGGGGTGAAATTCGATAATCATCCAGATTTGAGGAGAATCCTTATGCCGGATGACTGGGAGGGACATCCTTTAAGAAAAACTTATCCTTTAACCTTTGAGGAGATAGCATTCAGCCATAATAAAGATAACCCACCGAAAATAATTAAATAAAAAAGGAAGATGGAAGAAGGAAGATTGAAAAAAAAGAGTCAGAGATATCTTATATCGAATGAAAAAAAGTAGTGTTCGACTAAACTAAGATTGTTGTCATTCTGAGCGTTAGCAAAGAATCTACCTCAAGGTTAAATTTGACATCCGCCTGAGGCGGATTCGGTCGCTCCGCTCCCTCAGAATGACAAATAGAGTGAAGAGCGAATAGTGAATATGGTAATAAAAAGGGAAAGACAGGATACCATGATTTTGAATATGGGTCCCCAGCATCCAGCTACCCACGGGGTGTTGAGGGTGGTTTTAGAGCTGGATGGTGAGACGGTGGTAAAGGCGACTCCGGTTATCGGTTATCTTCATACTGGAATAGAAAAAACTGCAGAAAATAAAACCTATTCTCAGGCCATCACCCTTTTTGACCGAACCGACTATGTGGCTAATCTTTCCAATAATTTAGGGTATGTTTTAGCTGTAGAAAAATTATTAGATATCGAAGCACCGCCTAAGGCTCAAGTTATAAGGGTACTTTTAACTGAATTAACCCGCATCGCATCTCATCTTGTCTGGGTGGGCTCCCATGCCGCAGATATCGGAGCACTTTCTATGCTTCTGTATGCCTTCCGGGAACGGGAGATGCTTTTAGATATATTCGAGACTCTATCCGGGCAGAGGATGATGACCTCCTATTTCAGGATCGGAGGTTTAGCCAAGGATTTACCCTCCTCGGGTGAGTTTGAGAGAAGGGTTAAGGAGTTTTTAAAAGTTTTTCCTTCCAAGATCCAGGATTATGAGAATCTTTTAACCAAGAATAAACTCTGGCTACAAAGAACTGTGGGTATTGGAACTATTTCCGCAGAGGAGGCAATCAACTGCGGGCTTTCAGGTCCGATTTTAAGAGGTTGTGGGGTGGAATGGGACTTAAGAAAATCGAACCCCTATTCAGGGTATGATAGATTTGAATTTGACATCCCTACAGGGAAGAACGGAGATGTGTATGAGCGTTATTTAGTCAGAATTGAGGAGATGAGACAATCCTTGAGGATTGTCAAGCAAGCCTTAGATGGGTTACCGGAGGGGGATTATATTACCAGAGTCCCAGGGGTTACCTATCCTTCAAAAGAGGTGGTAAAAAAGGAGATGGAGGCTTTGATCTATCATTTCAAGATCGCCCAGGAAGGGTTCCAAGTTCCTGCGGGTGAGGTTTATCAGTCAATTGAATCACCAAAGGGAGAATTAGGTTATCTTATCGTCTCGGATGGTTCAAGTAAACCATACAGGGTAAGGATAAGACCTCCTTGTTTTGTAAATTTGAGCGCTTTGAATAGATTGATCGCCGGAAGATTAATAGCAGATGTGGTTGCAGTCATCGGAAGTATAGATATCGTTTTAGGAGAGGTAGACAGGTAAGAAAGCAGTTAGCTATTAGCAAGTAGCATTTAGCTAAAAAGAATCTATGATAACAAAAGAAATAGAAGAGAAAATACTTAATCTCAAAGATAAATATCCTGAGGTGAAAACTGCTATCCTTCCAGCCTTTCATATCCTTTATAGGGAGAAAGGTTACTTGGATCCAGAAGGGATGCAAAAAATATCAGATATTTTAGGGATTCCTCTTTTAGAGCTAAATGAGGTGGCATCTTTTTACACTTTCTTCGCCGGGGAAAAGATAGGTAGATACTGGATCAGAGTATGCGATAATCTTTCCTGTTCCCTTTTAGGAGCAGAAAGTCTGATCAAATATCTGGAAGAGAAATTAAAGATAAAAGTTAACCAGACAACTTCAGATGGACTTTTTACCCTTTCAACAGTGGAATGCTTAGGCTCCTGTGGGACTGCACCGGTTATGATGATAAATGAGGATTATTACGAGAATCTGACCAAGGGGAAAATTGACCAGATTCTGGAGGAGCTTTCAAAAAGATAGCTTATGTCCGAATTTGTCATCAAGACCCAAAATCGGGGATCCATAGGATCTGAGAAGATACTTTTCAAATACATCGATCAGCCTGACCAATATAAGATCGATACCTATATAAAAAATGGTGGCTACCGGGCGGTATCCAGAGTCTTAAAAGAGCTTTCTTCAGAGCAGGTGATCGATATAGTAAAAAGGTCTGGATTAAGGGGGAGGGGTGGGGCTGGGTTTCCCACTGGTTTGAAATGGGGATTTGTACCTAAGGAATCACCCAAATCAAGATTTTTACTCTGCAATGCGGATGAAGGCGAGCCCGGAACTTTTAAAGACCGGGAATTGATGGAAAAAGACCCTCATCAGTTGTTAGAAGGGATAATAATCGGCAGTTATGCCATTGGAGCTCATCTTTCTTTTATCTATATCCGGGCAGAGTTTGCCTTTGCGGCAAATAGATTGGAAGAGGCTATAAAAGAAGCTTATGATAGAGGTTTTTTAGGGAAAAATATATTAGGTTCCGGTTATGATCTGGATATAAAAGTCTACCGGGGTGGAGGAGCTTATATCTGTGGTGAGGAGACCTCTCTTTTGCAATCGATCGAGGGGGTAAGGCCTTTGGTCAGGCTCAGGCCACCATATCCTGCTATATGCGGGTGTTATGCCTGCCCCAGCGCAGTGAACAATGTGGAGACCTTATCGAATGTGCCTCATATCGTCCTGAATGGTGCGGAATGGTATGCCAAAATTGGAACTCCCAAAAGCACTGGAACTAAAATCTTCTCTTTATCCGGGCAGGTCAATAAGCCAGGAAATTATGAGCTTCCTATGGGGACCACTTTAAAAGAGCTGATCTATGAATATGGTGGTGGTATAAAAAATAATAAGAAACTTAAAGCTGTAATACCGGGTGGAGTTTCTACTCAGGTTCTTCCGGCAAGTAAGGTGGAGGTGAAATTAGACTTTGAATCGCTAATTGAGGCAGGCTCGATGTTAGGTAGTGGTGGGGTTATAGTTATGGATGAGGATACCTGTATGGTTAAAACTGCTTATAGATTAGTCAGGTTCTATGAGGAGGAATCCTGTGGAGAGTGCACTCCCTGCAGGGAAGGGACTTACTGGCTCTCTAAGATAATGAGAAGGATAGAATATGGACAAGGGAGGATGGAGGATATAGACTTACTTTTAGACCTATGCGATAATATCTTCGGAAAGGCCATCTGTCCCTTAGGAGACTCTGCTACCATTCCGATCACCAGCACCCTGGAACATTTCAGAGAGGAGTATGAATATCATATAAAGAATAAAAGATGTCCTTTTGAAAAATAAAAAAAGTTTATTGTCATTCTGAGTCCGCCAAAGGCGGACGAAGAATCTGTATCCGCCTGAGGCGGATTCGGTCGCTACACTCCCTCAGAATGACAACCAAGGAATTAATAGGATGATAAGTTTAACCATAGATGATAAGTTAGTTGAGATAGAAGAGGGGAAAACTATCTTAGAGGCGGCTAAGAAGATCGGGATAGAGATCCCCACTTTTTGCTGGCACGAGAAATTGAAGGTTTTAGGCGGATGCAGGATCTGTCTGGTAGAGGTGGACAATATGCCCAAGTTACAGATCGCCTGCAATACTCCGGTATGTCAGGGGATGGTGATTAAAACCAATGCCCCTGAGGTGATTAAAGCCAGAAAAGGGATAACAGAGTTGCTTTTGATTAACCATCCCTTAGATTGCCCCACCTGCGATAAGGGAGGGGAATGCGATCTTCAGGATATTGCCTTCAAATACGGCACTGACCAAAGCAGGTTCATAGAGGAGAAGAGAAGATATATTATAGATAAAAACTCCACTTTTGATGACCTCAAAATCGGTCCACAGATAATCAGGAATCAGAACCGCTGTATCTACTGCCTGAAATGTATCCGCTTCTTAAAGGAGATAGCGGGTGAATATGATTTGGGAGCTTTTAGAAGGGGTCCTAAAAGTGAGATAAATGTTCTACCAGGGATACCTGTAACCAATGTCTATTCAGGTAATGTTGTGGAGATCTGTCCGGTAGGAGCATTAACGGCTAAATCTTTCAGATATAAGATCAGGGTCTGGAAGACCAAGAAGGTAAAAAGCATCTGTCCCTTTTGCGGGGATGGATGTAATCTAACTCTATGGATTGACCAGAACAAGCTTTATCGAGGGACATCCAGAAGGAACGACAAGGTGGATGAGGGTTTCATCTGTGATAGAGGGAGATGGGGCTATGATCTGGTCAGCCATCCAGAGAGGATTAAATCTCCCCTCATAAAAAAGAAGGGGAAATTAGTTGAGTCAAGCTGGGAAGAGGCTTACGGTTATGTGGCAACAAAACTCTCAGAGATAAAAGATAAATATGGACCTAAAGCCTTAGCCGGCCTAGGCTCTGAAAGGGCTACGAATGAGGATAACTATATCTTCCAGAAATTTTTCAGAATCGTTTTAGGGACTAATAACTTAGACCACCGGGTAAGTTTCAAGAGACTTTTGCCCAGCTCAGGACTTTTTGAATACTCTCAAGCATACACTATGACTAATTCCATAGAGGAAATAGAAAAAACCAAAATGATTTTAATCTTAGGCTCGGATCTTAACTCAGAACATCCTATCATCAGTTTGAGGGTTAGAAAGGCTGTTTGTAAGAACGGTTCAACCCTTTTGATTGCTAATCCAAAGAAGATAAAGTTCAGCCAGATAGCAGTAAAAGAGTTGATTTATAAATATGGTTCTGAAGGATTTTTGATCAATGGCTTGATAAATGTAATCCTATCTGAGAAATTACATTCTAAAAAAATTGAGGAAAAAGAAATAGAAAAACTGAAGAAGAATTTGGAAAATTATCCTCTTGCCAAAGTATCTGAGATAACCGGCATAGATAAAGAAAAGATTAGAGCTTTTGCCAGAGAAATAGCCAGCTCTGAAAACTTGATGATTCTTTCCGGCAGATGGATTAGCCAGAATCCCCAAGCGGAGGGATTAATAAGGAGTTTATATAATCTTTTAATCTTAATAGGAAGATTGGGTGAAAGGTACTCTGGATTTAATCTCCTGTGGGAGAAGAATAACTCTCAGGGTACCTTGGATATGGGAATATTGCCAGATAGATTACCGGGATTTATTCCAATCGAAGATGAGGTTGGCAGGGAAAGGCTGGAGAAGCTCTGGAATGCAAAAATACCTAAGGAGAAGGGCTTGAATT
>Ga0114930_10005055_pt1 | contig 10941 bp, 14 predicted proteins | sample AnhtaG_FD_87300 | JGI IMG/M metagenome (GOLD analysis project Ga0114930, IMG submission 87300) | Deep subsurface microbial communities from Anholt, Denmark to uncover new lineages of life (NeLLi) - Anholt_01485 metaG | ecosystem: Environmental > Aquatic > Marine > Oceanic > Sediment | place... | reverse complement strand
GCTACAATTCCATCAGTCGCTTTAGAACTTAATTTACCAGCAGCAAAAGTATCATCGGGGCAACAGACTCCCGCCATTTCCGAAAACAACATATTGTAAGCGTTTCGTGTCCAGCTATGACCTCTCTGGTGATATTTTATAGCAGTACCACAGTTCGGGCATGACTCTTTATCTTTGGGGACTGGACTCGAGCACTTTGGGCAAACTGGGTTGCCATCTTTGTCAAAGACCTCTAGTGTTATAAAGGTTTCGGGAATGGGAACATGCAGCTTTAAGCCTAACTCCTTTAGTTTCTCAAACTCTTGATTTTCTTGTTCTTCTTTGTTCATTTGTTTACCTCCTATTTTTTTATGTCACCAATGCACACTGAAAAAAGATTCCCAAATTACATAAAATTCTCTCTGGCACTCCAAGTATAGAAACCCAAACCAAATCCAAGTCCAAGCCACTTCGGTTCTAGGGAGTGGTAGTAAGGTTTATACCATTGATACAGGCTACAAGGGGCCAGGATTCTATCGTAGGGGCTACTATATACGGTAGGCTAATGGTTCCCCCACCACTACCAAAGGGCTTAAGACACGGGCTATGACCGTTTCCTACACGGTAGCGTGTTCATTTCGTATCTGAAGGACGCACTATTAACCTTATGTCCAGTTAACACCTTAAAACCTCCCTAAAATAGCGTAAAATCAGCCTAAAATGACCACAATCTGAAGCTAAGTAGGCTATTCTAGGTTTGATTCCTCTGAAATTGCTTCCTTTTCTCGCTGCGAATCGGTCTGGTTCGGGTGCTCAATCCCAATATCCCCCCACCCTTTGAGTAATTCAGCCTCTTGTCTTAACGGGGCAACCATCAACTCAAGTTCTTCCGGGGTGTAAATGCGCTCTGCCCTCACCCTCAGGTCGGTCTGCGCTTTCGGTAAACCCTGAGAGCGGTTAATCAAATAAGTGACGGAAATAATACGGTCTCGCTGTAACGCCTTTTTGTCGAGTGCTATGGAGCGCAAGACATCTAGATACTCAGGTAAATAGTCATCATTCTCTTTTAGTGCTTCCACAACCAATGTAGTAGTGGCCTTTTTTCTGCCGCTTCGTCCCTTTTTACCAGCCATTTTTTTCTCCTATTTACACATAACAAAATCGTTCTAAGTTTGGTCTTCTCCTATACGCAACGGTAGGGTAAACACCCTGTTTGTTTACCCCAATTTCCCTTTAAGGTATGTATACGGGTATAGTAGTAAACGGGTATGTATACGTAGTAAGCGGTGTTAGATTGCCGTTTACGTGTTTCCCTGGGTACATTTTCTCCCCCTCAAAGCTAACGCTTGTTATTATGTTAACCGTCACCGTTTACGCCCTCCTGGAATGGTTTTTCATAGTCCTCAACCACTGGTAAATAACGTAACTTAGTGTCGTTAAAAAGTAGTTCTATCCCTGCTTCGTCTGTAGGTGAATCCTTGAGCTTAGCGGTATAAAGTATGCGTTTCCCTTCTAAGTTCTCAAACTTGCCGAGCTCGCCTCTCCCTTGCTTGGCCTTCTCCAATAGCAGTACTGATTGAGCTTCGGCAACAAAATCTATTGCCCCTCTTATCTCAAATATCAAATCACTGGGTAATATCTTGATTCGTTTATCTGGCTTTCTGCAATGGTGTGTGGCAATAACGGATGTCCCAGTCTCAGTCATTACTTCCTTGAGAATAGATAAGAAGGCGGCCACATCTTTAGGAGAGTTAATATCGCCACCGCATAATTTAGTTAGCGTATCAATACCAACTATATCTTTTCCTTCGAATTGATTGCATAGCCATGCCCTGCCCTTAGGAGTAGTCAGCTTAATAGGGATTGTGTGTGTCCAGCCAAAACTAGCCTCGGCCTTAGGATATGATTCAGCTATTAAGGTATCAATCCGTCTAAGTAACTTTATTTCGTCCCCCTCAAGGGATAACAGGCCGACTTTAACTGGCTTGCACTTATGGCTTAAAAAGGGTGTTCCTGATGCAAGGCAGCAAAGTAAGTCCAATAGGACAAAGGTTTTTCCTATACCCGGTCTACCGGCTAGTAGCATTAAAGTGGCTGATGTGGGCATCCAGTCATTTATTAAGTCCTCTCCTACTGGCCGGGATTTTATCTCCTCTCTTCGCTGAGTTAGGCTTTTCATTATGGGCATTACAAGGGGAGGGGTCTTAGTCGTCTTTCTATCACTCGTTGGGTCAAGCGGTGATGCCTCTGGCTTATATACGCAATTCCCTCTCAACTTCTCGCCTGGCTCCAGAGTATCGCCTGCAGGTAGTGTTCGGTAAGGCACATACTTGATTCCATCCTCTACAAACCCTTCGGGTGGTAAACTGGCTTGCTTAGTCACTTCTCACCCCCTGCCCGAACAATGCTGTTCCTGCGCTTTGCCCTACACGCCGGGCAATGCTTTGGAGGTGAAAGCCCCTTGCTAATAAAATAGCGCTGCTCCCCAACCGTAAAGGTGAAGTCTTTATTGCAGGCTACGCATATTGCCGCTTTATCCCCTAGTTTCAGTTCATTGATATTCATTCCCTCCTTCACTCCTTTTGTGTATTCCTAACGACACTTCCCCTAAATAAAAAAAGTCCTGATATACACCAGGACTCTCCCTCCCAACCTCAGCCGTTAGATTAACCTATTCATCCTCATCCATATAGCCTAAATCGGCTAGTTGTGCTAAGTCCCTAAGCAATTGGCGGCTTATACTCTTCGCACAGCCAGTGTGCATGTAAAGCAAGTCTGTGGCACCTGTAGTCAGAATTGTCGCATCATCCTCGCCAATTTCTCGATTACAAGCCCAGCATTTCTTCCCAGAGATATTCTTGTTCACAATTACTGCCATATCCCACCTCCTCTTGGGCAAACAAAAAGCGGTAGATAACTCTACCGCTTAATGGGTTTTGTTTTTATTCCCTCCACTTATATAGACGAATTAGGGTTTTAAAAGTTAACCAACGGCTCTACTGTATTGGTCAAGGGTAGTCGTGAAGCCAAACCACCACAGGTAACAAGAGTGACATACACCTTCAAGGCGCCCACTATCCGACTCTTGAAGATTGTGAAAGCAAGGCTTTGTTCGTGGGTCTGCTATAGTTTTTTCATAAACCTGATGTGCCGTGATTTTTGCCCATCTCAGCCTTCTTTGTTCGTTCGCTGTCGGGTTATACTTTCCCCTAGTTTGCGGCCCTGGGTTGAACATCAATGTCAACTCTGTCCGCCTCGCTTTATCCGCTCTTTCTTTTTCTTCCTGTTTGAGCCGTTCAAAGAACTGGTCTTGGGCATCTCCCCCTCTCTCAATAGCAAGGAATTGCCTCCTTATTGGAGTAAGTCTCCGCTGCTCTTCTTGCTTTCTAATCTTTTCTACTGCCCTCAAATGGGTAGAGTAGATGCAGGCAAGGGCGTGAGTTAAAATTATTATTCTTGCGTTATCCGTCTGGTGATTATCCCAGCCCCAAGACTTTAGCCACCGATTTACCACTTTTGAGATATACGGTTTACTAACGGCAAAATCGCTTCCTATCTGCTTTTGGTTATACCCTCTCAGATACAACAAAAATATCTGCTGTTCCCGCATACCCGGAATGGCCTCGACTAACGCCATTATGAGTTCGTACTGTGCCCACCTGCGTTTCTTGGCAGAGTTGTACATCCTGTCGGTGTCCTTGCTTTTAATTTTTACGAGCTTCTGATTAACGCTAGGCCAATAAAGGTCAGTTGAATAGGGGAGAAGCCATGACTGAAACCCAGTGAGTGAAAAAATGATGTTTAACCAGTGATTCCTTGAGTAAGGTTCTATAACAACCGTTTTAGCTCTAGCTGGTTCAGCAATCTTTACCCCATGCCAACCTGTGGGTTCATTGGGAGCCTCATCGTCACCGAAGTAACCTAGCCTCTCATCAATCAAAGCCAATTCCCCTCTTATATCATGTTCTGGCAATGCTACGACCTTGTTTGTTCTGACGTAGTCTATAATGGCATTGTTAATGAGTTTTTTTATATGTGCCATAAGGTGGTGTTTTGTGAATGGCTCGTCTGTTTGAAGCCAATCAGTAGCCTTATTGATAGCTTTCTCGACCGCTTCTTCAGCATCTACTGGATTCAATATGGCATTTGCGAAGCCCCTTGCTTCGATTTCAAGGTTTTCAATTATCCGTTGAAATTCGGAATTATCCTTATTTGTTAAGGCAGCTAGTAGCCTTATGTCCCTGCGTCCATCAGCCATTTATACTCGGCCATCCTTATTTATTTCTTCTCTAGGTCTATTGGCCCTTGGTTGAGGTAGCCTAAGATTCTGAATGTCATCTTTCCTTACAAGTCGCTTCCGTTTATCCAGTGGGTCTGAATAAGTAGGCAATACCCCATCTTTAACCAGACGCCACATCTTGTCTTTACTAGCGTGCAAATATTCGCCAGCTTCTTTCATAGTTAAGAATTCTGTTGCCATTTATCCACCTCCATAACCATTATAAGCCTTTTCTTAAAATAAGTCAAGATTGGTTTGAAAAGGTCTTGACAAACTGTTCCGAATGTGGTATAGTTAAGGTATGAAAGATATATGGAGCGTCAAAGAAGCAGCCACTAAGCTAGGCATATCTGAACGAAGGGTTAGGAAGCTATTGGCCGAGGGCCGAATAAAAGGCAAAAAGTTAGATGGCACTTGGGTAGTGTTGGAGCTATCCTATACCAAGAAAAGGGGATAATGCTTATGAGAAATAAAAAGTGTCCCTGAAGTTTGACGACCTCAGAGACACGGCCAAAGAGAACCTACCACAGAACCCCTTAGCTATTTTTATTGTAGCTGGTAGGGGAATAAAACGCAAGGGGATAAAGCGAAATCTAGGGGGTGAGCGAGATGAGAATAAACAACATAGAGGTTGAGGAATATATACCCGTAGAAGGTATGCCAACTGAGTGCACCTATTCCAAGATGGCTAACCTGGCCGTACTGGTAAAGGAAAGGCAATTTGACTTCTGGTGTGGGCTAGACATCCGCTGGATACTTTCAACGATGGAATGGTGGAGGTGGAACTGATGGGAAGGTTTTGGGGTAATCATCCAGGAACCAGACAGGTTAGAGGACACAGAAAGGTTAAGGCAGCCAGCCCAGAGGAAAGATTAGCCTCAATGGAGCGTGAACTGGCTACTAGAGAGAGAGTCTATGGCACTGACCACTGGATGACCGTCATGCAACGAGAAGTTATGGACCAAGAGTTAAAGACTCCTGGAACAAGTTGAGGAGGTGAGCTATGCCTGTATCTTTACGGATAAAGTTAGCCGGTAAGGAATCGGAAGTAGTCAAGGCGATAAAAGACTGTAGCATTGGTGGAGCTATGCAAGTGTATAATATAAAGAGCCGTCAAACTTTTCTGCGATGGGTAAGAGAGCATACTAATGGAGAATGGAAACCTAGCCCATTGGCAGGACTATCGGGTGGTCCCAAGAACCTATTTATGTTTACACACAGGGAGACCATTTTAGACTGCCTTGAAATCTTTGGCAGGGAAAGAACTAGGGATATGTTTTACCTTACTAAAGATGACACGCTGGAGCAGTTTATCAAATCTAATGGGCGACCTCCCACTCAGAAGTTAACCCGGTTGGAGCGAGCTGAACTCAATGCTAAAGAGGCGCTAGACCTCGCCAGGAAACTAGAAAAGCAAATGGAACTCGTAAATAGCAGGTTATCTATTGTTGACGAAGGCCAACGCAAAATCGGGGTAAAGCAGAATGAGATGGCTGGACAGGTAAATAATTTTGAAGCTAGGGTTGCTAACGAGTTAGGCAGTATTTTTACCCAAGCTCTTGGGCAGGGTCTAGGGAAACTTGTTGCCCCGGCCAAGGAGATGCTTCCCCAACCGCCAAGTTTGCGTATTGCCAGCCTCGTTGATGAGCAACACTCGAAAGCCCAAGCCAAAAAGGAAGCCAAGGAGAAGGCTAAGAGGGAAGCTGGGGAGGCTAGGAGAGCAGAAGCTATAGCCAGGAAGGAAGCTAGGTTAGCTACTAAAAAGGAGGCCAAAAGGGAAGCTCAGGAAGCCAAAAAAAGAGCGAAGAGGGAGGCTGAGACTAAGGCAAAAGAAGCCACCTTAGTTGCACAGGGTCAAACTCACGACATTCTAGTTAAGGGAAATCCTTTAGCGACAACTATTGCACGGCTTAAAGGGGAATAACATACAGACCCGGCATTTAAGAGGGAACTAGAGAAGGTCAATGCCTTGATGGACTTTTAGGACGCAGCCCCGGCGTGCTAATACTTCTATCTCTAAACCCCTAACCACATTCCGCACACACTGATGCGTCTCTGTCTCAGAGGGTATTGACAATCACATAGATTGCAACTATACTCAAGCTCCAACATATAGAATGACCTTGAAAAGTGCTATAATTATAATACTAACTTTCGTTCTGCCTCTCTTCTCGACAGAGCAGATGTAAGGAGGTCAAGATGCTTGACCTCGAAATGATTGATCTCGGAGAGTCAATCCCTCACATTTTGAGAAATGCGATGAGAGCTGGTGAAGCGAATGTAGTAAGGGGGTTGCAAGCTATGAGTAGTGCCATTATGTGGCATTATACCCATGCTGCAATTCATCTTATTGAACTTATCGTTGATGCTAGACGGGAGGATGGAATAGTCTATTCAGGTTTGCTCGAGGAAGTAATGTGCTCTAGTAGAGGCAGTGAGATTATTAAAGACTTCATAGAGTGGGGCTTATTAGAGATGCAAACAGATGATGAACTCAATGAGATCTGTGTTGCTCCTCCAATTTGGGATACTTATATTAACAGTCTAGATGAATCTGCGCCAGACATGGGTCTGCAGTCAATGGGTAAACTACTGGGACTCTGTTCCTTAGCGAAGCACTATGATCGCCGACTACATACTGGTATTACCTATTATAGGCCTGTTAAGGCTGTAGCTGCTAGGGCTAGAAATCAGAAGCCGAGGGGTGCTATTGGGCAGGAGGATGCTAAGGATGTATTTGGCAGGTATTGTTCGGGTTCTGAACGAAAGTGGCTCGATTTGGTCTACGGAGATAAGCAAAAGGTCACGAGCTTGCGCTACTTTTCGGATATGACGGGCAACAGGTGGGTAGTGAATCCTGACGTCATAGTTGCTTTAGAGAGAATAATCGGACGCACGAATGAACTCTTAAGGGAGAGAGGAATTACTACCTAAATAAGAAAGTGTTAGTAGGTGAATATGAAACCAACACCAGGTAGGCAAACGATTCAGACTTTTCGTAAACTGGACCCCCACCATCATATTGTTGACGAGGACATAACTAAGTTTCGGGGAGAGGCATACCGGGAAATCTTCTATAAAGTGCGGCAGATTATAGCGCACCAGTTCAACAAGAAGGTCAGGAAAGGGATTAAGGGTTTCCTATTCTGGGGAGATGTGGGGACAGGGAAGACAGCGATGGCAAAGGCGTTGGCCAAAGACCTTGGATATTCACTCATATTCGTTGACGGTTCAGACATAGCCAGGTGGCGCTACGGTGAGAGCGAGCAGCAAATCGTGGAGCTATTTAATCCCCCCGCCGAGCAGAAGCGAATCATTCTTATCGATGACGCTGAAAGTGTTTTTCCACGAAGGGATTGGGTGAAAGGTGAAAGCTGGCATATTGCCCAGAATAATGTCCTATTTCATGAGCTAGATGGTATAGATACTAGCGCTGCGGTGGTCATCTTCACCACCAATGAATTAAGTTTGATGGACAAGGCGCTTCGGGACAGGTTGTATGAGATTGAGTTCAGTAATCCACCCAAGGAGATCCTTTTAGAGATAGCTAGGGATAGATGTGAGGATTTGATGATCCCGTGGCAAGAGATAGTGAGCCGTATTGAAGCCGATGACAAAATCAAGACCATTCGTGATGTTGAGAAGGCAGTTTTGGTATACTATGCAGAGGAGGTAAGATAGAGTCGTCGACAGTTGTCGACGACTCCTCCGTATGGCGATTCTTATAGTTGTTACAGGCAACCGAAAATCCCAGCAGAACCTGCAGAAAGCGTATAGGAGGGATGCGCCAAACCTCTTTCTTGGTAAACCTGCGTCAAATGTCTTTTTGATGAAGAATGACGGCTGGGCACTTCTTCATGCTTGGAAAGTGAAGGAGCGCAGTGACTTCTATGTCGATGTTTATCTTGCCGATGAACTTCACCCACATCAAATTCCAGATAAAGTAAGGAGGGCAGTAGATTGGATAGTAGAGAAAGGGCACGGCCCCTACCCGGTTTCAGTGGAGACCTTGAGGAGGGAAAGACTTCCGAGTCAGCTAGAGTTAGAGAAGATCGAATTAGACTTCTCAATGAAGTTACCTCAGAAGGCCTCAAGATTCTAAAGCAAAGTGAGCGTCACTTGCCAGATACTGTGGAGCGACTATCCCCTTCAACTAGGAAGCAGCTTAACGATCTAATGCAACGTGGTTTAGCCGTATGGAGTAAAGCCACGAAGGAGGTTTAGAATGCCAGAGAATCTTAATCTCTCGGTGGAAAATATTAGTGGTCTTTATGGGACTAGGCGGTTTGAATTTAAGCCGGGATTGAACCTCGTCACCGCCCCTAACGCTGCAGGCAAGAGTTCTCTTATCCATGCGCTACAAGCCTTGGTGCTTGATGAGCGAGACTTAACATCACGGGACTACTTCCTACACACGTTTGAGTCAATGGGACGTGTGGAGCTTAGCATGGGGGGTCATCAGTATGTAAGGCGTCTTAGGGCTAGGGATGGAGGTATCTCTGTTGGTGGTGAGGCACTTCACCCGGAGGGGCAAAAGGTGAACCTTTTTTGCATTGCTTCTGAGGATAATGAACTCGTAGATCGTGTGAAGACGGGAAAGGCGTTGCGATCCACGCTACTTGATTTCTCCGACCATAAGTACTACGAGCTGCTCGGGGACTTTTCCGAGCAGCAACGACTAAGGTCGGAGAGCCAGCTTAAGCAGTATCGAGATAAGAAAGCCGAGTTGGAGTTACTAACGGGCCAGCTTAGGAGAATAGAGGCAGAACTGGAGCAGTTAGAGAAGGAAAGAAAAACCATGGAGGAAGTCCCACTAGAGATAGTCGTCAAGACTGAAGAGGAGAGACGCAGATTAGCAAAGGCACAGAATGAACTTTCCGATACAATTAGCGAAATTACTGCTACCGAAGGTGATATCAGCAGAACCAAAAATCGTTTGGAAGGGCTAAAAAATCAGGAGCTACGCCTTCAACAGCGAGTGGGAGAGTTTCAAGGCCAGCATCCAGATATAGAAGATGAACTAGCATCCATAGACCGTGAACTTGAATCCTACAAAGATAAATTAGACCAGTTTAGGAGTGAGATGGATGGTGTGCAGGCAAGACTTCAAGATACGAGTCATAACTGGACTCGCCATGTGAAGTATGGGGTAGATGAATGCTTCGCCTGTGGCAAACCGATCAAGGCAGAAGATCTAAGAGACAGACAGAAGAAATTGGAACAAAGATCTGCCGAGCTAGGCAATGAAATAAATAGTCTGCAATGGCGGATGGATGGAAGACAGAAGGAGAGAACCCAGCTTCAGCAGGAGTGGACGGAGGTTAGGTCACAGATAAGAGCTGATTTGAATAACGCAAGGCGTGCCATTGATGTGCAGGAAGATATCCTTAAAAAGTTAGAGGCTAAATTGGGCGGTTTGCTGCCTAGTCGCCCTAAACTTAGTGAACTTGTAAAGCAACTAGAAGCTACCTTTGATAAAGAGACTAGGGAGATACTGGAGAAACGCCGGCAGCTAGATGAAAAGATTGCCCGTCGAGACCAAGATGGAAAAACAAAGATTGCAAGCATAGAACAGATCGGTGATGTGCGCACGCAGATACTCCAATTGCAAGAGGAAATCCGCTTCTACCAGCAACTGAAGAATTTAGCCTCAGAGAAGGCTGAGGTAGTAAGAAGAGCGGTAAGAGACATGTTCAACGAGCACATTACCGAAGTCTACCGTCTGCTGGAATTTGATAAGGATTTTGAGCGTATCTATTTGGATGATGGCTTCCAGTTGAAGATTATCAGAAGGTTTGGGGACCAGAGAAGGCCTGACAATATCAATACACTTAGCCGGAGTGAGAAGGAGACTGTAGCGCTCGTGTTGATGCTAGCGGGCAGAGAAGCATATCTGCCCGATTTCCCACTCTTTGTTGCAGATGAAACTACTTTCTACGATTCCACTCGTTTCAGAAGGATAGTTGAATATGTTAGCAAGCGAGTTCCTTACACCATCATAACGAATCTGGTAGCTAAGGAGAAACAAGACACTTTGAGTATTGAATATGAGCTTGCCAAGCTCTAACCTTGTACGGAGACGATACATGCACGAAGAAATAAAGGAAAAGGCTCTTGTTACACGAATCCTCTTTGGGGTATCTAGCGGTAATTTGCCGAATGCTTGGTTTCTCTATCAGAATCTGCCGAAGGAATTTAAGAAAATGTATTCATATTCGGACATACTAAATCTATTCCACAAGTTAGAGTGGAATGTAAAGGTTATAGAGATTGATAGGGTAGATGAGACAGAAGGCTGGAATCCTTGGCAAACCTGGATTCAAGGTAACTTATCAAAGAAAGTCATCAAATATCGCATGAGAGAAGGTTTTGAGCACTGGAGTCTTATTCCTGGTCTACTAGATAAGATAATCGAGCATCTACATCAGGAATATCCCGTCATTAACTTTGCGCCACAGGCTTGAGGGTTATCTAGCGCACTCATATCCATCAAACTACGCTGCAACAAATTCTGATTAACATGAAGTATTGCACTTCCCTACCATATATAAATACCACAAAATGCGTAACCCATAATAACCCCCTTAGACCAATCCCCTTTGTATTGGTTTTTATTTGCTAATTTTACCAGCGCTGTGTTGTTTCAAACGCTCAGAATTGATTTCTGTTGGCGCCGCTGCCTC